>Ga0209358_10000126_pt1 | contig 68104 bp, 65 predicted proteins | sample LauGreFa1BDMLBSN_2_FD_187574 | JGI IMG/M metagenome (GOLD analysis project Ga0209358, IMG submission 187574) | Freshwater lake microbial communities from Lake Michigan, USA - Fa13.BD.MLB.SN (SPAdes) (version 2) | ecosystem: Environmental > Aquatic > Freshwater > Lake | place: Lake Michigan, USA... | reverse complement strand
ATCAGCCTTCCGAAGTTGCTGCTGTTGCCAAGACTACCTCGACGGATGCTTCCGAGCCATTGGGTTCTTCAGCTCCAGCAAGTTCGGATGCCACCAAAACAAATAATGCAGCGCCTGCGGCAAAAGCGGCAATCGAGTCCGTTGGTTTTCGTTGGCCTGCGAAGGGCCGTGTTATTGCCGGTTTTGGAAATGTGAATGGCACCAAAAATACGGGCATCAAGATTGCGTTGCCAGTGGGGACTTCTGTGAAAGCCTCTGAAGCCGGAACTGTTGCTTATTCCGGCAGCGAGGTGAAGGGATACGGAAATATGATTATCATCCGGCACCCTGACGGGTGGGTATCGGTATATGCCAATAACGGGGATTTGAAGGTCAAGCGTGGTGATCAAGTGACACGTGGTCAGGTGGTTGCGCTGTCAGGGCAGTCCGGTGATGTTTCTTCCCCACAACTGCATTTTGAACTGCGAAAAGGCTCTTCGCCGGTTGATCCGATGGGGTACTTTTCAGAAAATTGATTTTCTGGATTGGAGCACGGGATGAACGGTTACTGTTTTTCACCCAGCCGCACTTCAAGTTTTCCCGCAAGGTCCTGAATAAATTGCCACGCGGTTCGTCCTGATCGGTATCCTCGTGTTGTTGCCCATTCTAGTGCTGAATGGTGGAGTTGTGCTTCGTCGATTTGGAGATCAAAATTTTCAGCGTAAGCGCTTACCATTTCAAGGTATTCATCCTGACTGCATTTGTGAAACCCAAGCCAGAGACCAAATCGGTCGGAAAGTGAAACCTTTTCCTCCACGGCTTCGCCCGGGTTTATCGCGGATGACTTTTCGTTTTCCATCATATCGCGTGGCAAAAGATGCCGGCGGTTGGATGTTGCATAAAAAATCACGTTTTCCGGGCGCCCCTCAATGCCGCCCTCGAGTATTGCTTTAAGAGACTTGTAGGTTGCGTCATTCCCGTCAAACGAGAGATCGTCGCAAAAAAGAATGAATTGATATTTCGAGACACGCAACATCGCCATGAGCGATGGCAGTGACTCGATATCTTCCCGGTGGATTTCGATCAACTTTAGCGGACTATCTGCCACGGAACCATATTGGGTTCGATTAACATCGGCGTGAATCGCTTTTACAAGTGATGATTTACCCATTCCGCGGGCTCCCCAAAGTAGGGCATTATTGGCGGGGAGGCCTTTCGCAAAGCGCTCCGTGTTGTTTGTCAGAATGTCTCTAACCTGATCGATTCCACGCAAAAGCGACAAGTCGACTGCGTTCACCTTTGCGACGGGGGTTATATGAGGTGGTACGGGGTGCCACACAAACGCATCCGCTGATTGAAATGTTACAGGCCCAGTGCTCGGGGGAGCAAAGCGATCCAAGGCATCCGCAATACGGACAAGAGTTTCAAGAAGAGACGGGTCAAGTACCGGCTGGATCATTCTCATTTCCTCCCTTGTCGCGAGTTTTTTGCGCGTGACGCAACTTGCTAAGCTGATAGCGGGGTTAGCCCGTGGCGTCCATCGTCGTTCAATGGTGGTTTTCTTTTTATCTCAATTGCTTTCCGCGTTGCCGCTTGTATAGTCGCCACTGATTTTGTCTTACAGACTTCATGTCTGTAATGTTATGGGAGGCTTTGACCGTGATTACCCCTGCATTTGCACAAGGCGCGCCATCCGTCGGTGGTTCAGAAATGTTCATCCAGATTGTGCCATTCATTCTTATTTTCGTGATTATGTATTTCCTGATCATTCGCCCGCAACAGAAGCGGGCCAAGACACATCAGGAGATGATAAAGAATGTCCGGAGAGGCGATCAGATTGTGCTTTCCGGTGGAATCATCGGTAAGGTTTCCAAAGTTAGTGACGAACCTGAAATCGAGCTCGAAATCGCTGAGGGCGTCAAGGTAAAGATCATGCGGACCATGATTGCCGAGGTCCGGAGCAAGGGCGAACCCGTCAAGTCTTAAAGAAGCAACAGGACTCTTGCCGCACATGTTCCGATATTCCCGATTCAAAATTACCGCTGTTTTAGTTCTCGCACTTGCGGGTTTTCTTTATGCTGCGCCAAGTATTCTCTCGCCTGAAACGCGTCTCGCGATAAAGAACGGAACGCCTGATTGGTTCCCGGGATGGCTTGTGCCGCATCAGGCGATTGTGCTCGGTCTCGATTTGCAAGGCGGATCACATGTTCTGTTGGAAGTTGATCAGCAAGCGATCTTGAAATCACAAGTTAGTACTTTGCGTGATGACATGAGGCGCATTCTTCGGGAGCAGAAAGTTGCGTTGGCTGGAGGATTGGCGGTTCAGAATCGGAGTGTTTCTGTCCGGATATCAGATGCTAATGAGAAGGAGCGGGTACTTCCGAAGCTAAGGGAACTTACATCAATCGACAGCATCAGCCTGATGCAGGGGAGCGGCACGGCGTCGCTTGAGTTAATTGAGCAGAATGACGGGCTGGTCACTGTTTCATTGACCGAATTTGGCCTGAAAGAGAAAGTCAGGAAGGCAATTGATCAAGCCATTGAGGTGCTCAGGCGTCGTATTGATGCACTTGGTACGACTGAACCCAATATTCAGAGGCAAGGTATTGATCGAATTTTGGTGCAAGTTCCCGGGCTTCAGGATCCGCAGCGACTGAAGGAAATTTTGGGAACGACAGCTCAACTCGAATTCAGAATGGTCTCGGAACCTGGTGCTGCACCGGGAGACGTTGATATGTTGCCGTCGCAGGATGCGGGCGGAGCAACGCTTCCGATCGAAAAGCGGGTCATTGTTCAGGGAGAGGACTTGATCGACGCGCAGCCTGCATTTGACTCCCGCAATAACGAGCCAATTGTCAATTTCAAGTTCAACATTCGGGGGGCGCAGAAATTTGGACAGGCAACTTCGGAGTCTGTCGGGCGCTCACTTGCGATAGTACTCGACAACAAGGTGATATCAGCACCGCGGATCCAATCTCCGATTACAGGCGGTCAGGGTCAAATCTCTGGCAATTTTTCGGTTGAGTCCGCCAATAATCTGTCGATTTTACTCAGGGCGGGCGCACTACCGGCTCCGCTGACGATTGTTGAGGAACGGACCGTAGGGCCAGGACTCGGGCAGGACTCGATTAACGCAGGCAAGATCGCGTCATACGTGGCAGCCGCTCTCGTCGTCGTTTTTATGTTCGTGACATATGGTCTATTCGGCCTGTTCGCCAACATCGCACTGGTGATCCACGTTGTGATGATCTTTGCATTGATGTCACTGATTGGAACCACGCTTACTTTGCCTGGAATTGCGGGAATTGTACTTACAATCGGAACTGCCGTTGATTCGAATGTGCTCATTTACGAACGTATTCGGGAGGAAGCGCGGCAGGGTAGGAGTATCGTTTCTGCTCTGGATGCGGGTTTTACGCGGGCATTTGCCACGATCATTGATTCGAACGTCACAATGTTTATTGCTGCCGCCATTCTGTTTTTCCTCGGAAGCGGTCCCGTACGTGGATTTGCGGTAACGATGATCTTCGGGATATTGACCACTGTGATAACGGCGGTGACGATGACGCGAATGATGATTGCTCTTTGGTACCGGACGCAACGTCCTACCGTTCTTCCATTTTAATCCGGAATTGACTGATGAAACTTCTTCGAATCGTTCCTGATAATACTGCGTTTGGCTTTATGGCTTTCAAACGCTTCAGCTTTCCCTTGTCAGCATTACTTTCAGCAGTGTCAGTCGCGGCGTTTTTATTGATTGGGTTAAACTTTGGTATCGATTTTACCGGGGGTACGCTCATCGAGATGAAGGCGCTTTCAGGGAAGGCCGACACGGCAACGGTGCGGCAATTGTCGGGCGATCTCGAACTTGGTGAAGTTGAGGTTCAGGAATTTGGATCATCGGGTGAAGTATCTCTCCGCTTTGGCCTTCAACCGGGTGGAGAGAAGGGGCAGCAGGAGGTCGTTGAGAAGGTCAAACAGATATTCTCATCAACCTACGAGTTCCGGCGTGTGGAAGTGGTCGGGCCCAGAGTATCAGGGGAGTTGGTCCAGTCAGGTATTCTCGGAGTGGTACTTTCGGTTCTCGGCGTGCTTGTCTATCTCTGGTTTCGCTTTGAATGGCAGTTTGCCGTCGGTGCCGTGATTGCGACGCTTCATGATCTTGTTCTAACAATCGGTTTTTTCGCGATTACACAGATAGAATTTAACATGACGTCGATCGCCGCTATTTTGACGATCGTTGGTTATTCACTGAACGATACGGTTGTCGTATTCGATCGAATTCGGGAATTGCTTCGCAAGTACAAGAAGATGCCAATTGCCCAACTTCTCGATCTCTCCATCAACAGCACGCTTTCGCGTACAGTGATGACATCGGTTACCACCTCTCTGGCGCTACTTGCGCTTGTGTTGTTTGGCGGTGCAGTGATCAGTAGTTTCTCCTACGCGATGATATTTGGCGTATTGATTGGGACATATTCCTCGATCTTCATCGCTTCACCTGTTTTGATTTATCTGGGTGCCCGTGTCGTCAAGGATACTCCTGACGAGAGTGACGCCGGGACGGTTAATACTGACACGTCCAACAAGGGTCGTGCATGACTGATGGCGGGTTCGTTCCCGGGCGTCATCTTGTTGATGCAATTATGGATGGCGGTTTTAGGTTCGCGGAGATGTCCCATAGCGGATCAATTATTCTGATTCCAACGGGAGTATTCGCTTGGTCTCCCCGCAGCGTTCGTGAAATCAACTCTCGATCATTTGATAAAATCATTAGTCAGAAGACGTCGATCGATTTTCTGATCATAGGGTGCGGTGATATGCCTGTTCGGCTTGCTGATGAGATACTTTGGCCTCTTAAAGAAAACGGAATTCGCATTGACACAATGTCGACAGCGGCCGCAGCGCGCACTTACAATGTTATGGTCAGCGAAAATCGCCGTGTAGCTGCCGCCCTGATTTGCGTCAAAATAAGCGCGGTCCCAAACAAGTGAACCAGCTTGATCATAATGCCCAGTTTCTTCGGGAAAATTCGCGCGAATTTTATTATTGGTCGCTGTTTTTTCCAGCAGATCATCGCGGGGCCGCTCAGGCACTACTCTGCTTCGACATCGAACTTGCACGGATTCCCGAGATCGTTTCGGACGTATCTCTTGGTGAAATACGTTTTCAGTGGTGGCGTGATGCAATCAATAACGGCGTGAATGGTGCTTTGAGTGGGCATCCGGTTGCTGACGCGGTCTGTCATGCACTCGACCGATATTCATTACCTAAACAAGCACTTCTGGACATGATCGATGCGCGCACATTCGACCTGTATGATGATCGAATGCCGGATATGGCTTCTTTGGAGGGGTATCTCGGTGAAACTTATGGCTGCCTGATCAGGCTATTAACGATCTTGCTAGCCGATGGTCGTGATTCGGGGCCTGCAAGACTTTGTGGTGATGCTGGCATGGTGATGGGTATTCGCAGAATTTTTGAAAAATCTTTTTCCGCCGTTTCCAAAGCAGAACGATTCATTCCCGCTGCCGTGGAGATTGTTATTGATCCGAGGAAACCGAGTGCTCGTTCAACAATCCTAGAAGACATTGCTTCAAAGCACCTCAATATCGTGATTGGTTCGTGGGCCGAAATTCCGGACTATCTAAAACCAGCCTATCTTCCGTTGAGGATATCACGATCCAATTCCGGGCGGGTGGGGCGTCGAACAGACAACGGGTTGCCGATCTATACTCCGTTATCGCCCATTAGAATTCTTATGACACTTTGGCTGTGCCAACTACAAAAGCGGATTTGAGTTAAGTTGTTGGACTGCCAGCCACGCAGCCATGTCTCTTTGTGCTCTTTCTGTCAGCGCATGTTTTCTTGCAGTTGACTTTTCCGGACCTCTGAGGCGCTTTCCATCCATCGTTTTTTGAGTTTCTATTGGCGGGAAAAGTCCAAAATTGATGTTCATCGGTTGAAAAGATCGCGGCCCTTGATCGATCGTGATGAGATGCCCGCCAGTTATGTGATTGATAAGAGCACCTAATGCAGTGGTTTCTGGATAATCAGCGTGCTGAATCTGTAACCGCTCGCAAGCGGCAAATCGACCTGCCGCGAGTCCGATTGCGGCACTTTCCACATAACCCTCGCAGCCCGTGATTTGCCCGGCAAAACGCAATCTTGGTTCTGACTTGAGCCGCAACGTACCATCAAGAAGTTTTGGAGAATTCAGATACGTATTGCGATGCAAACCGCCGAGCCTTGCAAATTCTGCATTCTCCAAGCCGGGGATCATACGCAAAACCTTTGCTTGTTCCGCATACTTCAACTTGGTCTGGAAGCCGACTATATTATACAGCGTGCCAAGCGCATTGTCCTGGCGGAGCTGCACGATGGCATAGGGCTTCACGGTAGGATCGCGTGGATTGGTAAGTCCAACAGGCTTCATTGGGCCGTGGCGAAGCGTTTCGCGCCCTCTTTCAGCCATGATTTCTATGGGTAAACAGCCGTCAAAATAGGGTGTTCCTTCCCATTTTTTGAATTCAGCCTTTTCGCCCGCCAATAACGCGTCGACAAATGCGTCGTAATTTTCCCGATCCATGGGGCAGTTGAGGTAGTCAGCTCCGGTTCCGCCTGGACCTACCTTATCATATCGGCTCTGAAACCATGCTTTATCCAAATCGATCGTTTCAAAATGAACAATTGGAGCTATCGCATCAAAGAAAGCGAGTTCCTTTTCTCCAGTGAACTTCTGAATGGTCTCAGCAAGTGCGGGAGACGTCAGCGGACCGGTGGCAATAATCACGTTGTCCCATTGATCGAGTGGAACATGACTGACTTCTTCCCGGCTGATCGTTATGTGCGGGTTTGATTCAAGAGCTTTAGTAACAGTATCGCTGAAGCCGTGGCGGTCAACAGCTAGTGCACCACCAGCTGGAACCTGATTCCGGTCAGCTGCCCACATGATCAACGACCCTAATTGCCGCATTTCAGCATGAAGAAGGCCAACAGCGTTCGATTGTGCATCATCAGAGCGGAAAGAATTGGAGCACACTAATTCCGCAAGTGAATCTGTCTGGTGAGCCTCTGTTTTTTTGGAAGGGCGCATTTCATGGAGGGTTACTGGAAGGCCGGCAGTTGCAATCTGCCAGGCAGCCTCCGAGCCTGCCAAGCCGCCACCTATAACATGAATTGGATTAGATGCTTTCATGCCATATCTTTAATGTGATGGCTTGTCGCGAAGCAAGTGACGAAACAGGAAGTACAATAGAAAGCGCCCGCCAACATGTTGGCGGGCGCTACAAAAAGGTTCGGTGTAAAGGGGGGGAAACACCGAACCAGTTCGATAAGACCTGGAAAGCTCTCGGCCTGGAAAATTACCTAGTAGCGTGTTTTCTAGCGATAAAGCGGATGTCTCCGCGGGAGATTCCCAAATCGCTAAGGTCACGATCGGACAATTGAGAAAGTTCACGGATTGTGTTTCTGACGCGGGCCCAGCGACGGATTTGGCTCGAAATTCGATTAAACGTGTTCATTTTAGTCTCCAGTGGAACTTGTCTTAAACACTCAAGAAAAACTCTGAGCGATTATGTTGCACTGCATATAATTGATGATATCTGTTTTACCAAGGGATGCACACGCTGACCAAGGTTGCAAATTTTGCATATCTAATTAATAATAAGTTAAACGCCATGAATATTTCACATGGTTGTCACATTTTAGCCGTTAAGCTTAAGCCTTCTCCCGATTTCGTTTCGATCTCGAGAGGATGGGCTTCAGAAAACGACCAGTATGGCTTGATTCAACCTCAATTATCGCCTCTGGCGCGCCCGCAGCGAGAATTTCTCCACCACCATCTCCGCCTTCGGGCCCAATATCTATCACCCAGTCCGCAGTCTTGATCACTTCGAGGTTATGTTCGATCACAATGACCGTGTTCCCCTGATCAACGAGTTCATGCAAAACCTCCAATAACTTTGCCACATCGTGAAAATGCAGACCGGTTGTCGGTTCGTCCAGAATATACAATGTGCGCCCGGTAGAGCGCCGTGAGAGTTCTTTTGAAAGTTTAACGCGTTGTGCCTCACCACCTGATAATGTGGTCGCTTGTTGACCTACCTTGATATAATCGAGGCCAACCCGCATCAAAGTGGCCATTTTGTCTCGAATGGACGGGACAACCTTAAACAAATTAAATGCCTCTTCGACGGTCATATCGAGCACGTCGGCGATGGAGTTATCCCTGAACTTCACTTCTAGGGTTTCCCGATCGTACCTTTTTCCTTTGCAGACATCGCATGTAACATAAACGTCCGGCAGAAAGTGCATTTCAATTTTGATCACCCCATCGCCCTGGCAGGCCTCGCAACGGCCGCCCTTGACGTTGAAGGAGAAGCGGCCCGCCTGATAGCCACGGGCCTTGGCTTCGGGTAGTCCTGCAAACCATTCGCGGATAGGCGTGAACGCGCCTGTGTAAGTTGCAGGATTTGACCGAGGGGTTCTGCCAATTGGAGATTGGTCAATATCAATGACTTTGTCGAGATGCTCCAGCCCCTCTATTCGCTCAAATTGGGCCGGATGCTCGAGTGCGGCATTCAGACGCCGCGCAACCGCTTTATAAAGTGTATCGATCACCAGTGTGGATTTGCCGCCGCCTGATACTCCGGTAACACAGGTGAAAGTTCCAAGCGGAAATTCCGCTGTTACATTTTTGAGATTGTTTCCGGTTGCTCCAACCACGCGAAGCATTCGGGATTTTTCGGGCTTTCGTCGCATTTTTGGAATAGGGACACTCATAGTACCCGATAAATACTTTCCCGTCAGGGAGTTCGGGTCCGATATCACAAATTCAGGAGTTCCTTCGGAAACAATTTTCCCGCCATGGATCCCAGCACCGGGGCCGACATCCACGACCCAATCAGCTTGTCTGATTGCGTCCTCGTCGTGTTCGACAACGATGACCGTATTTCCGATGTCTCTCAACCGTCTGAGCGTACCGAGGAGCCGTTCATTATCACGTTGATGTAAGCCGATTGATGGCTCGTCAAGAACATAGAGAACTCCGGTTAGGCCGGATCCTATTTGGGAGGCAAGGCGAATCCGTTGGCTTTCTCCACCGGACAAAGTTCCAGAATTTCGCGCTAGTGTCAGGTAATCGAGTCCAACATCGAGCAAGAAGCTCAATCTCTCGCGGATTTCCTTCAGGATACGTCCTGCGATCTCATTTTGCTTGTCTGTGAGCCGTTCCGGTAGTGTCTCGAACCAATGTTTGGCGTCACGCACAGACAGCATGGATACTTGACCGATGTGCATTTGCGCGATTTTGACGGACAATGCTTCCGGCTTCAAGCGATAGCCGTTGCACGCCGAACAAGGGGTTGCCGACATAAATCGACCGATCTCTTCCCGCGCCCAATCGGAGTCGGTCTCTTTCCAACGACGTTCAAGATTTCTAATAACACCCTCAAATGGTTTGCTAATTTCGTAAGCTCTCATGCCATCATCGTAAGAAAATTTGATGGCAGTGGCAGCTGTGCCGAAGAGGATTGCGTTTTTTGCAGTTTCGCTCAATTCCTGCCAGCTTGATTTCATGGAAAATCCGAAATGTTTCCCGAGTGCGATGAGCGTCTGGGAATAATAGGGCGATGTCGATTTTGCCCATGGCGCGACTGCTCCTCCCTTAAGCGTTTGGTTTTCATCCGGGATTACGAGCATGGGATCAATTGTCATCTCGTGACCAATGCCTCCGCAGGCGGGGCAAGCCCCGAACGGGTTGTTGAACGAGAAGAGGCGTGGCTCCACTTCGGAGATGGTAAACCCAGATACCGGACAGGCAAACTTCTGAGAAAAAGTTAGTCTTTTCGGTGCGCCGTTTTCATCTTTTCCGTCCGCAAATTCCACCAAGGCAATTCCATCCGCCAGTTCCAAGGCTGTCTCTAAACTTTCAGCGAGTCTTGAGGCGATGTCGGGCTTCACGACGATCCGATCAATGACCAATTCGATGTCGTGTTTTACTTTCTTGTCGAGAGTTGGTGCATCGGCGATTTCATAGAATTGGCCGTCAATCTTGATGCGCTGAAACCCTTTCTTCTGAAGGTCAGCAAGTTCCTTCCGGTACTCGCCCTTGCGGCCCCGGACGATCGGGGCAAGCAAATAGAGGCGCTCTTTTTCCGGCAGAGACAGAACGCGGTCGACCATTTGAGAGATTGTCTGGCTTTCAATCGGAAGCCCGGTTGCAGGAGAGTAGGGGACCCCAACTCTGGCAAACAGAAGGCGCATATAATCATGTATTTCTGTGACTGTCCCGACTGTCGAACGCGGATTCTTCGAGGTGGTTTTCTGCTCAATGGAAATTGCGGGCGACAAGCCGTCTATCTGATCCACATCGGGTTTTTGCATCATTTCAAGAAATTGGCGCGCATATGCGGATAAGCTCTCGACATATCGCCTTTGTCCCTCGGCGTAGATTGTATCAAAGGCGAGAGACGATTTACCAGATCCTGAAAGGCCGGTGAACACGACGAGACGATCACGGGGGATCACGAGGTCGACATTCTTGAGATTATGCTCGCGTGCACCTCGAACCGAAATGACACGTGATCGATCATCGGTGATTTTGGCCTTGTCAAAATAGTCGTCAATTCTGGACATTCATTCGTTCTTTCACAGTGATCGCAGATATTCTTCGCTACCAAAAACTCGGGGCCGATGATTGATCCGGTATGCGCACTTTCAGTCCGACAAATCGGAATAACTTGCTAGCACAAAAAAAATTTGATAAGAACATAATAAGAACATCTGTGTTACGATGTGGATAACCGATGGCGCTTGATGATCGTCGCCCCCCGTCAGCACAACTTGGCTTATGATTGATTCCTGATCAGGGAGAGAAAAACAATGTCTGGAAGCGTTAACAAAGTCATATTGGTTGGAAACGTAGGTCGGGACCCTGAAGTCCGCCGGATGAACTCCGGTGAAGCGGTGGTCAATTTCAGCCTGGCGACTTCCGAGTCCTGGAGAGATAAAGCGACCGGCGAAAAGAGGGATCGCACAGAGTGGCACAATGTTGTTATCTTTAATGAGGGATTGGCTAAAATTGCAGAGCAATACATCAAAAAAGGCAGCAAAATTTACATAGAAGGTCAGTTACAGACCCGTAAGTTTACCGATAAGACCGGTGTTGAACGTCAAACAACGGAAGTTGTACTTCAGCGGTATCGTGGTGAACTCACATTGCTCGATGGACGTAGTGGCGGAAGCGATGCGGGCGAAAGTGGAGGATCGGTTTCTTACGGTGGCGGAGATCGCGGCGGCGAATTTGGCCGATCAGCTCCTTCAACTGCACCTGCAGCACGTTCGTCGGGTGGACGTACTGATATGGACGACGATATTCCATTTTGACGCTTTGCGCCCAACTTCCCCCGTTTTGTGCGTATGAAAGATAGGCGCAAGATAGGGAATCGGATACTCAGTACGCACTGAATTTTATATGGGATAACAGGTTTGACCGAACAGGACAAAGCGCCGCCCGCGGCGTCGTTACAACAAGATATAAGGTCCGTATCGATCGTAGACGAGATGAAACGGTCTTATCTCGATTACGCGATGAGCGTTATCGTATCGCGCGCGCTTCCCGACGTTAGGGACGGGCTCAAGCCGGTGCATCGCCGAATACTCTATTCAATGATAGAAAATGGGTACACGCCTGACAAGGCTTACAGGAAGTCAGCTCGCATCGTCGGCGATGTTATCGGTAAGTACCATCCCCACGGCGACCAATCGATTTATGACGCTCTGGTGCGTATGGCGCAGGATTTCTCGATGCGTCTGCCGCTCGTGGATGGTCAGGGAAATTTTGGCTCGGTAGATGGAGATCCTGCGGCAGCGATGAGGTACACCGAGGTGCGCCTTGCAAAGCCGGCAATGTCGCTCATCGAGGATCTCGAAAAAGACACGGTCAATTTTCAACCCAATTATGATGGCAGCGAGCATGAACCCGTTGTTTTGCCTGCGCGATATCCAAATCTCCTCGTAAATGGGGCGGGCGGTATCGCTGTAGGTATGGCGACCAATATTCCTCCTCATAATTTGGGTGAGGTGATTGATGGTTGTCTTGCCTTTATCGGAAATGCGGACATTTCGATAGAAGAACTTATCCAGATTATTCCGGGTCCGGATTTTCCAACGGGGGGAATTATATTAGGCCGTAGCGGCATTCGCTCGGCCTATCATTCTGGACGCGGTTCGGTGGTCGTTCGTGCCAAAGCGGAAATAGAAGAATTACGCCAAAACCGCGAAGCGATCATCATTTCGGAAATCCCCTATCAGGTGAATAAGTCGACACTGGTCGAGCGGATTGCCGAATTGGTGCGCGAAAAGAAGGTTGAAGGTATCTCGGACCTTCGTGACGAGTCTGATCGTGATGGTATGCGCATTGTCATTGAATTGAAGCGGGATGCGGTTGCCGATGTGGTCCTAAACCAGCTGTGGCGTTTCACCCAGCTTCAGGCCAGTTTCGGTTGCAATATGGTCGCGTTGAATGGTGGGCGGCCCCAGATTTTAAATCTTTATGATTTCATTCGCGCGTTTATTGATTTCAGGGAAGAAGTTGTTAGTCGACGAACCCGCTTTCTGCTGAACAAGGCTCGTGAGAGGGCCCATGTCCTGGTCGGTTTGGCGATAGCTGTCGCCAATATTGATCAGGTTATCCACCTGATCCGGAACGCTCCTGATGCTAATGTCGCCCGCGAAGCGTTGATGGCGAGGGATTGGCCGGCAACGGATGTCGCTTCCCTGATTGCATTGATTGACGATCCTCGGCACCGGATGGGAGAGGGGGGCATTTACCGCCTCTCCGAGGCGCAAGCACGTGCGATCCTCGAGTTGCGTCTGGCCCGCTTGACGGGTTTAGGGCGTGAAGAGATCTCTGAAGAATTGAATAAATTAGCGGTTGAAATCGCTGACTATCTGGAGATATTGCGTTCCCGTGAACGAATCATGGCGATCATTTCTCACGAATTGACGGACGTGAAAAGCGCGTTTGCGACGCCAAGAAAAACGATGATCACGGAATGGGATGCCGATGTTGATGACGAGGATCTGATCCAGCGAGAAGAAATGGTCGTTACTGTTTCGCATGCCGGATATATCAAGCGCGTTCCTTTATCGACGTATCGGGCACAACGCCGCGGTGGCAAAGGGCGTTCCGGAATGCAGACCCGCGAAGAAGATTTCGTTGCGCGATTATTTGTTGCCTCAACACACACGCCAATTCTGTTTTTCTCGTCGTTAGGGCAAGTTTATAAGGAAAAGGTATGGCGCCTGCCTTTGGCTGCACCAAATGCGCGAGGAAAAGCACTTGTGAACATGTTGCCGCTTGAAGCTAATGAGCGGATTACGACAATTATGCCACTGCCGGAGAGTGATGCAGATTGGGATAAGCTGGATGTCATGTTTGCGACCGCATCTGGCGGCGTTCGTCGAAACAGGCTCTCGGATTTCGTTCAGGTCAACCGAGCCGGTAAAATCGCGATGAAACTGGATGAAGGGGATACGATCATTGATGTGCAAATTTGCACAGACATGGATGATGTTCTCCTGACGACGGCGATGGGACAATGCATTCGCTTTTCGATCAACGAGGTGCGGGTATTCAAAGGGCGGGACTCAACGGGCGTAAGGGGGATTTCACTGGCTGATCATGATCAAGTAATCTCTATGGCGGTGTTGCGTCATGTCGACGCTACTGCTGACGAGCGATCAGCGTATTTGAAAATGCGGCGTGCCATTGCAGGAGAAAGTCAGACAGATGATGTGGGCGCTCCGGATGACGAAGTGTCGACAGAAAATCATTCGTTGTCGCAGGAGCGTTACGCTGCTTTGTCGGCTGCAGAACAAGTCATTCTCACTGTTTCAGTAAATGGATATGGCAAGAGGACCTCCGCCTATGAGGTCCGTGTGACAGGCCGAGGCGGCAAAGGCATTGTCGCTATGGTTGTGAATGACCGAAACGGGCGACTTATTGCTTCATTCCCGGTTGAGCAAAGTGACCAGATAATGCTGGTTACAGATGGGGGGCAGCTCATTCGCTGTCCTGTCGACGGGATTCGTGTCGCTGGCCGCGGTACTCAGGGTGTTACGATTTTCGATACTGCTGATGACGAGAAGGTCGTCTCTGTCGAACGTATTACGGATGATGGTGAAAGCGAGGAGACGGATGGATTGTTAGATGGTTCTGACGTCGATGGAACGGCATCCAACTAATGAGTTGTGTGTGGGAGAAGACATGAAACCTCATGCAAAATATCGACGTGCATTCTATCCTGGTTCTTTCGACCCGGTAACAAATGGCCATGTTGACGTTTTGGCGCATGCGTGTCGGTTGGCTGATCATTTGATTATCGCAATCGGTGTTCACCCCGGTAAAATTCCGTTGTTTTCTGTGTCCGAGAGATCAGAAATGATCTTAAGTTGCTGCGGTGCAATCGCATTGCAGGCGGGAACACGCGTCGAGGTAACCACATTTGGCGATCTTGTAATCGATGCGGCCCATCGCGCGGAGGCGAGTATTCTCATTAGGGGGCTCCGCGATGGGACAGATCTTGACTATGAAATGCAGATGGCTGGTATGAATCAGGCTATGCGTCCAGCAATTCAAACAGTTTTCTTGCCATCATCTCCGATGGTACGCCCGATAACCGCGACATTGGTTCGTCAAATTGCCAGTATGGGCGGGGACGTATCGAAGTTCGTTCCAGAAACAGTCGCTCAGCGATTAGTGAAAAAATTCGCTCAGGTAGAACAGACTGAATAATTTAAACCGGAGAATTATATGTTGAGATATGCTTTGGCGCTTCTGGCGCTTATCTTCAGTTCTCACTTGGTAGCTGCGCAAACACCAAAGCTTCTACCGGAAAATACGCTATATATTGATCTGAAGGAGGGGCGGGTTGTAATCCAGCTAAGGCCTGATTTAGCTCCGAAGCATGTGGCTCAAATTAAAGTGCTTACCAAGGACGGCTTCTATAATGGTATCGTATTCCATCGTGTGATTAGCGGATTTATGGCTCAAACTGGCGACCCAACGGGGACAGGAATGGGTGGCTCGACGATGGCGAACATCCCAGCAGAGTTTTCGGATACGCCTTTTGTGCGCGGTGTGCTCGGAATGGCCCGGTCGCAAAGCCCTAATTCAGCGAATTCCCAGTTTTTCATCTGCTTTGGTGATGCGCAATTTTTAAATGGCAAGTATACCGTTTTCGGACAGGTGGTCTCCGGAATGGAATTTGTAGACAAGATTAAGAAAGGCGATCCTGCGCAAAACGGGACCGTCAAAGATCCGGACAAGATTTTCAAAATGCAACTCATGACAGACGCACAGACAGGACAATAGATCATGACTGAAGAAAAAACGAAGAAGCCGCTATCAAAGGCACCTGCCAAGGCAGCTAAGGCTGCAAAATCTGGCAAGACCGTTGCTAGCTCCAAACCAGCCAAAGCACCATCTGTAAAAGCGACAAAAGAGACAAAGCCTATCGTTAAAAAGGCAGCAAAGCCGGCCAAAAAATCTGGTGATCATCTTGTGCTTGAAACAACGAAGGGTTCAGTGACCATTCGACTTCGTCCCGATCTAGCACCCAACCATGTTGCACGGATCAAAGAACTTGCCACGAGCGGCTTCTATAACGGAGTGCCTTTTCACCGTGTGATCGATGGCTTCATGGCGCAGACGGGTGATCCGACCGGTACCGGAATGGGTGGTTCGGGCCAGAAGTTGAAGGCTGAGTTCAATATAGAGCCGCATGTACGGGGCGTGTGCTCAATGGCGAGAGCCCAAAATCCGGACTCAGGCGATAGCCAGTTTTTTATCTGCTTCGGTGATGCCCGTTTTCTCGACAGACAATATACTGTTTGGGGACAGGTGATCGACGGCATGGAAAATGTCGACAAGATCAAGCGTGGCGAGCCAGTTCAAAATCCAGATAAAATCATTTCAGCAATGGTTAACTGAAATAAAAAATACGGCCGATTAAACTTAATCGGCCGTATTTGAATTAAAAATAAATACAGTATTAAAATTTAACTTGATGCTCTAATTCTTGAGCATCAGCGTCTGTATAAAAGCAAAATTAGTTTCGGTATTCAAGCGCTTGTATTTTACAAGGTAAACACGAAGATAATATTTTCTAAAATAATAATTTGTTTATTAATGTAGTTTTTAGTGATATATATTTAATGATTAGTTTTTTTATTTTTTTGTTGATACGGAAATAGACGTCTTTTTTGACTTCAAACGACATCGGAAGCAGGGATGCGGGTTAGCGAATTTGATTTTGATTTGCCTCAGGATCGCGTTGCTTTGCAGCCGGTTGAACCGCGCGACGCAGCGCGACTTCTGCTGGTTGATCCGGCGGCCGGACTTCGCGACCTTCATGTGCATGACTTAACAGCGATTCTGACGTCGAAAGATGTTCTCGTGGTTAACGATACACGGGTCATCCCGGCTCGCTTGAGGGGTTTGAGGCGGCGGGAGGCATCTGCAATCAAGGTCGAGGCGATGCTTCACAAACGGCAGGACGCTGAAACTTGGCTAGCCTTTGCGCGCCCGGCAAAGAAGCTTGCTATTGGTGACGTTATAATCTTCGGCAAATGGCAAGACGATGTCTTCCCATTAAGCGAGAGCGTTCTGGAGGCTATCGTTCAAGATAAATTGCAAGGTGGTGAAACTGTGCTTCGGTTTTCGTCCGGCGGTACGACGTTGGACGGGATGATCGCAAAAATCGGCGAAATGCCGTTGCCTCCCTATATCGCTTCAAAGCGAAAGACGGGTGCACGCGATGAACGAGATTATCAAACCATATTTGCCGCGCATTCCGGTGCAGTGGCAGCGCCGACTGCTGGGTTGCACTTTACCGACACCTTGCTAGACAAGTTGAAGAGGCACGGTGTGCAGATTGCACCTATAACGCTTCATGTCGGTGCGGGAACTTTCTTGCCGGTGACTGCAGAAGACACGTCGGGCCACCAGATGCATTCGGAATATGGCGAGATATCCGAGAAGACTGCCGGTATTTTGAATAATGTGCGTAAGGAAGGAGGTCGGATCATCTCGGTGGGAACAACCTCGCTACGAGTTCTGGAAGCGTCGATCAAACAAGATCGAACGTTTTCTGCTTGGCGTGGAGACATTGATTTGTTCATAACGCCTGGCTTTGTTTTTCGAGCCGTTGATGTTTTGATGACGAATTTTCATCTTCCGAAGTCGACATTATTTATGCTTGTTTCGGCATTTTCCGGTCTAGATTTGATGCGGGAAGCCTATCAACACGCTATCGATAGGCATTATAGGTTCTACTCCTATGGAGACGCGTGTCTTCTGTTTCCTGAACGCCCGAAAGCTTGAAGTAAATGCCGTCCGACATATTCCAGTTTGATGTTTTAGCTCGCGATGGCCGGGCACGCACCGGCGTGATCCTGACACCGAGAGGCGACATTAGAACGCCAGCCTTCATGCCGGTAGGGACTGCTGGAACAGTCAAGGCGATGTATGCCGATCAGGTTCGGGATCTGGGTGCGGATATCATTCTCGGAAATGTATATCATCTGATGCTCCGCCCTGGTGCCGAGAGAGTTTCGCGGCTGGGCGGACTTCATAAAATGGCGAATTGGCCATATCCGATCCTGACGGATTCAGGTGGTTTTCAGGTTATGTCGCTCGGTAATCTTCGTAAGATAACGGAACGCGGCGTGACTTTCCGGTCTCATATCGATGGCTCCTCGCATGAGTTAACGCCTGAGCGGTCGATCGAAATTCAGGGCTTGCTTGGGTCCGACATTCAGATGCAGCTTGATGAATGTGTTCGGTTGCCGTGCACATATCAGGAGGCCGAGAAAGCAATGGAGTTGTCTCTGCGTTGGGCCGAACGATGCAAAACCGCGTTCGGCACTCAACCCGGCAAGGCCATGTTCGGGATCGTACAAGGAGGGGCTGACGAGAACTTACGGGTCATGAGTGCTAAAGCGCTCGTCGATATGGATCTGAGAGGTTACGCGATCGGCGGACTTGCTGTCGGCGAACCTCAGGACGTTATGTTGCGGATGATTGACATTGTGGAGCCGCATTTGCCGGCAGCTAAGCCAAGGTATCTGATGGGGGTTGGTACGCCCGACGATATTCTCGAGTCCGTGTTGCGAGGAATTGACATGTTTGATTGCGTGATGCCGACGCGCGCCGGAAGGCATGGGCTCGCATTTACCCGTTTTGGCAAAATCAATCTAAAAAATTCGAGACATGCCGACGATGCGCGTCCACTCGATCAAGCCTCCTCTTGTCCTGCCATGCGTGATTACAGCCGTGCTTATTTGCACCATTTGGTGAAAGCGGGCGAAATTCTCGGAATGATGCTGCTGACATGGGCAAATTTGGCTTACTATCAGGACCTAATGCAGGGACTGAGATCAGCAATCTCCGAGCGTCGCGTGGAGCATTTTGCCGCTGAAACCAAAGCCGGTTGGAGGGCTGGTGATCTAGCGCTCTATGACGATACCTTGGGGAAATAAGAGATATGTCGGGTACACAGATAACAAGTCACGGCTTGAGCGCACGAAAAAAGAAGATACTTTTTCGCGCGTGGCATCGGGGCATGAGGGAGATGGATTTCTTGTTTGGCCAGTTTGCTGACGCAAATATAGCAGATTTGTCCGAGGATCAGCTTGATACGTTTGAGATCTTGTTGGATCTTCCGGACCGCGATGTACTCGCTTGGTTGACAGGAGAAAAATCGGCTCCAATTGAGCATCAAACCGATTTTCTAGCAATGATCATATCATTTCATGCCAAAAAATCGCCATTTTAGAAGCTTTTTATTGATTTGTGCCAAGACACCGAGCCATCATTTATATGGTCGAGAGCCGAGATAAATAATGATTACTCATCTGAAGCGTGTTCTTGAGCACCTCAAAACTTTCGAACCGCTCAAGCTGTGCTCCGTGCCAGACGGATACGAGGCTATTCTGATTGCTGACCTTGCGCGCAGCATTGCTTGTCAACCGGGGGCGAACGCTGCGGCTCTTGTGTTTGTGGCCCGCGACGGTCGGCGTCAGGCCCTTATTGAAAATGCGTTTAGTTTTGTCGCACCCGATATCGAGATTTTGAGTTTCCCGAATTGGGATTGTCAGCCATACGATCGGGTCTCACCAAGCTCGGCAATTGAAGCGCGGAGGATGACCGTTCTTGCGAGGCTCGCGCGCTCGACCTCCAGCGAGGCGCGCCCCCGCGTGGTCATTCTAACTGCAAATGGACTTTTGCAGCGCGTTCCGGAGCGAAAAAGGATTGCGCTTGAGACGTTTGCAGCCGCGCCTGGTAATCTGGTCGATACCACTGCTTTGGCGGCATGGCTTGAACATAACGGTTTCCAGCGGAGCCCGACCGTCCGGGAAACGGGTGAGTATGCTGTCCGCGGCGGTATTATTGATCTTTTTGCACCAGGAATGGCGTTTCCAGTCCGGCTCGATTTTTTTGGGGATACGCTCGAGTCTATCCGAAGTTTCGATCCCGAGACACAACGCACGATTGGACAATTGAAATCGCTGGACCTTGTGCCAATGAGCGAGGTGCATCTAACAACCGATAACATAAAGCGCTTCAGGCAAGCCTATGTCGCTTTGTTCGGAACGCCCACGCGAGATGATACGCTTTACGAAGCTATAAGCGAGGGGCGCCGTCATCCCGGTTTGGAACATTGGTTGCCATTGTTTCATGAGCGTATGGATACGGTTTTTGATTATTTGGCGAGTGTACCCTTTATTTGTGACGCGCTGGTTGATGAGGCAATCAAAGAGCGTTTGAGCCTGATCGGCGACCATTATGACGCGCGCGCGGAAATTTTATCAAAGCCGGTTCCGGGGGCGGTAGCTTACCGGCCACTTTCGCCGGAACTCCTCTACCTCACAAGAGAAGAAGTAACCAAACGTTTTGAGGGCAGGGGGATGTTACGCATGGACCCATCTCCAGCCCTTGCCGGCAAACAAGAGCGTGCTATTGACTTTGGCGCGCGGCAAGGAAGAAGTTTTGCTGCCGAACGCGCTCTGTCGAACAGCGAGCCTGCGGGAAGCGTGTTTGATGCGGTGGTAGGCCATATTTCTGCGCTCAAAGATGCCGGCAAACGCATCATGGTTGCTGCGTGGTCAGAAGGAGCGAGAGAGCGGTTATCCCATGTTCTGCAAGATCATGGTCTTGCGGAACAAAGAAATACTACCACTTTCAAAGAATTCATCTCAACGGAAAAAGCAGAAACCGCTTTCGCCGTCTGGGGTATCGAAACCGGATTTGAGGCAGATGGCCTTGTTGTCATCGGTGAACAAGATATTCTTGGCGATCGCCTCATCCGTCGTGCCAAAAAGCAGATAAGGGCTCAAGACTTCATTGCCGAAGCTGCCAGTCTGACACCGGGCGATCTTGTCGTTCATGTCGATCACGGAATTGGCCGCTTCATCGGGCTCCGGATGATTGAAGCGGCAGGAGCGCCCCATGATTGTGTCGAGTTGCATTATGCCGGCGGCGATAAGCTTTTTCTCCCTGTCGAAAACCTTGAATTGCTGTCGCGTTTCGGTTCGGAGGACCTCGACGTTGCATTGGACAGGCTGGGTGGCGTTGCATGGCAAGCCAGAAAAGCAAAGCTGAAGCAAAGAATTCGTGAGATTGCGCACGGATTAATCAAAATTGCTGCAGCCAGATTGCTGAACGACGCGCCGAAATTGATCGCTCCGCAAACGCTCTATGATGAATTCTGCGCCAGATTTCCGTATGAAGAGACTGAAGACCAGATCAGTTCTATCAATGCGGTTCTTGACGATCTGGCCTCGGGAAAACCGATGGATCGCCTGCTCTGTGGCGATGTGGGCTTTGGAAAAACGGAAATCGCATTGCGTGCGGCCTTTACAGCGGCTTTTGGAGGAAAGCAGGTTGCAGTAGTGGTGCCTACGACACTACTTGCAAGGCAACACTTCAAGACGTTCTCCGAGCGTTTCGCTGGGTATCCCGTTGTTATTAGGCAGGCATCCCGATTTGTGTCTCAATCCGAACTCAAGTTAGTCCGGCAAGGCATATCTGACGGCACCGTCGATATCGTGATTGGTACTCATGCGTTGCTCGGAAAGAACATAGCGTTCAAAGATCTGGGGCTCCTGATTGTTGACGAAGAACAGCATTTTGGTGTGACGCACAAGGAACGCCTCAAAGAGCTCAGATCCGATGTGCACGTTCTCACATTGTCGGCGACGCCTATCCCGAGAACCCTGCAACTCGCGCTCACGGGCGTACGCGAATTGTCGATCATTGCGACACCGCCTGTTGATCGCCTAGCGGTAAGGTCTTTTGTGATGCCTTTTGACCCTCTCATGGTTCGCGAGGCCATTTTGAGGGAGAGATATCGTGGCGGACAGACATTTTACGTTTGTCCACGAATTGAAGATATCCAAGAGGTGCGGGAATTTCTGGCAACTCAAATTCCAGAAGCCAAGGTTGCGATCGCGCACGGACAATTGCCGGCCGATGAACTCGAAAGCGTGATGACGGCGTTTTACGATGGCCGTTATGACGTGCTGCTTTCGACCGCTATTGTCGAATCCGGGCTTGATATTCCTGCCGCGAATACGCTGATCATACATCGGGCAGACATGTTCGGGCTCGCCGCGCTATACCAGTTACGTGGACGGGTTGGGCGCGGAAAGACCCGCGCTTATGCGCTTTTCACGGTTCCCAATAATCGTGTTCTGACCGCACCGGCGGAGAAGCGACTGAAAGTGATACAGTCTCTGGACCGGTTAGGAGCCGGTTTTGAGCTTGCATCCCACGATCTTGATATCCGGGGATCGGGTAATCTGCTTGGTGATGAGCAATCCGGCCATATTAGGGAAGTTGGCTATGAATTGTATCAACAAATGCTTGAAGAAGCTGTAGCACAACTCAAGGCCGGCGATACCGGTGATGAATCAAGTTCTGATCACTGGTCACCAACAATTGCAATTGGTGCGGCAGTTATGATCCCGGAAACCTACGTCCCTGATCTGACACTAAGGATGGCCCTTTACAAGCGATTGGCGGGGCTCGAGACAGATTATGAAATTGACGAATTTGGCGTCGAACTGATTGATCGTTTTGGGACACTTCCCGACGAAGTTGAGCTTTTGCTTGTGGTCGTCCGTATCAAGGCAATGTGTATCCGGTCAAATGTCGAGAAGATTGAGGCGGGCCCGCGCGGCATCATTATCGCATTTCGTGATAATCACTTCTCAAATCCGGACGGTCTGATGCGGTATGTCCTGTCTCAGGGTTCGCTTGCCAAGGTTCGCCCCGATATGAAAATTGTGTTTATCGGCGACTTTGAAAAGCCGAAGGATCGCCTGAAAGGGACGATTAGCCTGATGCGGGATATCGTCAAAATCGCCGAAAAAGAAGTAGGTGTTAAGTGAATGCTACCAAATTCAAGCTTGTGCATGATGCGATATTGGTGCGGCTCATTCGCGCCATAGGGTTTCGGGGCTGAACCCAAAAAGCGGAACCTTTTCGGGGCGTTTGACACTCGTGCTGCGTGCAATCCACTGATCAGGCGAGTTAAACAGCGGAATAACATAAAAACCCGAGAGTAAAACGCGGTCCAATGCACGGGTCGCTTCCACAAATTCCTCCCGGGAACGAGCAGACAGCATCCAATCGATCATGGCATCGATCGCCGGGTTGATTGCACCCGCATAATTCAAAGATCCTTCGCGGTCACGCGATTTCGTGCCCCAACGATTGAATTGTTCATTTCCTGGTGAAAGTGACGATCCCCAAGTGAACTGGATCATGTCGAAATCGAATGTGCCAACTCGTCGCCAATATTGAACATCGTCCAGAAAACGGACGGACATGGAAATGCCAAGGCGCTTCAGTGATTCAGAAAAATTGAGAGCTAAGCGTTCCTGAACCCGGGTCACGACCAAGACTTCAAACTCAAATTTCTGCCCGACCGTGTTTTTCATTTCGCCTTGTGAAAGTGTCCATCCCGCTGATTTTAGTAATTCCAGCGCTTTTTTGGCGTTAGTTCGGTCACGACCGGAGCCATCTGATTTCGGCGCACGCCATTCCCCTGATTGCACGTCGACACGGAGGACTTCAGGAAAGGGCGCGAGGCGCGAAAGTTCATTTTGGCTTGCTGCATGACCAGTCGAGGCAAGTTCGGAACCTTCGAAATAGCTGTTTGTTCGTGTGTAAACGCTATCAAAAAGTGTTGTGTTTACCCATTCGAAGTCAAAAAGATATCCAAACGCTTCACGGACGCGGATATCGGAGAAAACGGGACGACGGGAGTTGAAGACAAGTCCCGTCATCCCTTTCGGGGTATTTGCCTTTATCGGATCCTTAACAATGCGACCTTCCTTTACTGCCGGAAAATCATATCCTGTCGCCCATCGGGTCGAATTATCTTCGCTTCGGATATCATACAAACCGGCTTTAAAGGCCTCAAAGAGTGTGTTCGCATCCCGATAGTAATCAAATCGGTATTCTCCGGCGTTATATAGCCCTCTGTTGACGGGAAGATCATTGCCCCAAAAGTTCGAATTGCGTCGATAGGTGATACTCTCGCCAGCTTCGATCTCAGATACGATATAGGGACCAGAACCGACAGGGATTGCCAATGTTGTTTCTTCAAATGTTTGAACATCAGTCTTATGCTTTGGCAGAACCGGCATCAGCGCCAAGATCAGAGGCAATTCCCGATCATTTGCGCCAGAAAGATCGAAGATAACAGTATGTAAATCTGGGGCAGTGGCGGTGACCACTTTCGAATAATAACCTCTCACATTGGGCTTTCCTTTCTCCTTTAGAAGTCCCCAAGTGAATAGAACGTCGTCTGACGTAAGCGGTTTTCCATCCGAGAAACGTGCCAACGGATTAAGGCGAAAGGTGACGGACGAGCGATCATCCGGCACATCGATTGTTTGGGCAATTGAAGCGTAAAGCGTGAAGGGCTCGTCGGCCGAGCGGGCCATTAGACTTTGGTAAACGAGGCCGAGAGGCGGTGAAATTCCTTGAGCGGCAATCCCGCGGACGGTGAATGGATTAACCGTATCGAATGTTCCCAAAACACCAAAAGTAATTCTTCCACCTTCAGGCGCGGAACGATTTGCGTAAGGAAATTGTTCGAAATCGGGACCTAGCGCAGGTGTGCCAAGCATGGAGATGCCGTGCTGAGGAGAAGCGAAGGCCTTTTCAAAGGCGGCTACACTTAGGGTGGCCAAACACAGCAGGATGAAGGTAAGGTGGCTTGGACGTGCAAACATTGGCATTTCTTGATCCGGTTGCTGATTCGAACTTTAAAAATTTATCATGCATCGGAAATAATTGATGCGAAATCTCATGTTTCGTTGAAAAATCAAAAACGCACACTGTCAAAAAAAAGCCATTTTTCAAGTATAAGAATTTTTACCTAATGTCGGTTTTGTGTTTTCCGGAATTGGGTCATGTCAATTCTGGGCTTTGCATGATATCGGGTATTGATGCGCTCGATTCGGTCCAAGACGGGAAGTTACTCATGAAATTCGTGGTTGATTTTATAAAAATTTCGGCTTTTTCTACACTCATCATCCTATTTATGGGCGATTCAAGCGGTTTTGCGCAAAGCAAGCAACCTACCAAGCCCCCAGCGGCTGCACCTGCGGCTCCTGCGGCGGCGCCAACGATTGTTCAGGTCAAACCAGAACCGTCACAGGCTACCTGGTTGAAGGTGTGCGGCGATGACCAGAACACCAAAAAGAAAATTTGTTACACAACGCGTGATTTCGTTTCCGAGCAGAATCAACCCGTTCTTGCGGTAGCTGTTTACGATATTCAGGGTGATCCCCAGAAAGTAGTCCGTTTTTTGATGCCTCTCGGATTTATTCTCGCTCCAGGGGTTCGATTCAATGTCGACAAGGGTGCGGGTTATGGCGGTAAATTTGGGATTTGTTTTCCGGTCGGTTGTTATGCCGAGGTGGCCGTCAAGGAAGATGCGGTGCAGGCGATCAAGAAAGGAACTTCGTTGTTCGTGAGCGTCCAGAATCAATTCGCGCGCGAGGTTGCTTTTCAGGTGCCGATGGAGGGCTTTGCCAAGGCCTTTGACGGCCCACCCGTTGATCCTGCTGTTCTCGCGGCTCAGCAGCAAAAATTGCAAGAGCAGATGAAAAAGCAGGCCGAGGAAATGCGGAAAAAGATGGACCCGAATGCGCAGGGAACAACCAACGGAGCAGCAACGCCAACTCCAGATCCAAATGCAGCGCCAAAGCAGCCGTGAGCACGGGCGCGGCTAGAAAGGTTTTGCGAACTGCGGGAATGTTTAACCGAGCATCAATTCATCGAAGTTGATTTTGCGAGGTATTTTCCTTCGGGATTCCGGAGAAATACTTTTTCAATTTCGGCATGCCGGACAGGCTCTTCTGAGGTGTCCGGAACCAGATTTTGCTCAGAGACGTAGGCTATGTATTCTGATTCTGCGTTCTCGGCGAACAAATGGTAGAACGGTTGATCGCGCGTCGGCCGCACTTCCTGCGGGATCGAATTATACCATTCCTCAGTGTTTGAAAAAACGGGGTCTACGTCAAATACAACACCGCGAAACGGGTAAACCCGGTGTTTTACAACGTCGCCTATACCGTACTTTGCTCTACGTAGGTTCATGTCATCCGGATACGATTTTAGCCGGTTGACTGTCAATCATTTCGGTGGTCATCGACCCGGCTTTTCATTTGAACAGAATTCGGCCTCCTGTAGTCCCATCGGCGGTGTGCCCACATCCACTGCTCAGGATATTCGGACACCCAGCGTTCAAGAAGCGATTGAATGGCAATTGTCGTATTCCGAATGTCTGCATCGCGATTATCGGAAAACACTGCGGGGATCACAACAACATCGACTCGAAACTGGCAGACGCCTGTCCGTACAGACCGAACGCCGAGAAGAGGGCACCCCGAATGTCGTGCAAGAAGCGCTGGGAATATCGAGGATGGAGCCGGAATTCCAAAGAAATCCACCAATTCTCCCCGAATATCGCGCAGGTCCGCCATTAACGCGATTGAATTTCCCTCTTTGAGGCAATTTTTCAGTGCCAAAACGGTCCGATGACCTTTTGGAAACAGTCCCGCTTTGTAAAAGGGTAGGCGGGAGCTATAGACATGATTTTCAACATGGGGGTTGAGAACCTTCTGATAAACTCCCGCTATGTCGTGCCCGCTTAGAGAAGCAGCAACGGCGGACACTTCCCAGTTTCCAAGATGGCCCGAAACGAAAATCACGTCTGATCGTGAGGAGAGTAGTTCGCGTGCTTCCGTCGTTGGGTTCCACGTAATCCTTGTTTTTGCCTTATAAATGCGATCCAACTGGAACGATTCAGCCATCGTGGCTCCCAGATTGGCCCACATGTCTTGAATAATGAACTCAGCCTGTTCCGGTGTGAGCGTTGGAATTGCGCGCAGGATATTATAGATCGCGCGTTTATGCCGATACAGCCTTGGTGCGATGATCTTCCACAACGCCGCTGAAAGCTTCACTCCGGCTTCAAGAGGGAGTGTGCGAAGCAATCCATATATCAGCAAAAAGCCAATATATTCAAATATTTGAATAAAATATCTCACCCTTGGCCCGGGCCGTTTACGACGCTTTTTGCCTTGCTGAACCGATTGGAGGGGTAGGGGTTCGGACACGAAAAAACCTGTGTTGTGCGTCGAAAGCTAGTTTGCCCGCTGCCCGAGGTGACAGTGGCCGCTTTTGAGGTCCGTTTGAGGCATGACAGATATGCCCAAACAAAATTTGACCGAGTTGTTGTTCGCTTATACTGTTTAATCTATTCAATTAACACTGAAAAAAAGCAACAAAAACAGCGGATTTTACGTGATACAAGTCATTTCCTTAGCTGCACCGTTCTTCGGGTTGATCTTCATCGGGTTCGGGTGTGGCAAGTTGCTCCGATATCCGGAAGCGGGGTTGCAATGGATGAATTTCTATATTGTTTACTTGGCTTTGCCCGGACTATTCTTTAAATTGATATCCGCTGCTCCGTTTGATCAGTTGTCCAATTTCCCGTTTATCATTGGTACAACACTGGCAACGTTATCGGTTGTTGGAATTTCGTTTTTTGTCGGAATGTGGTTTTCAGACAGAAATATGCGTGAATCTGCTATTCAAGGCGTTGCAGGAGGCTATGCAAACGTCGGATATATGGGTCCAGGGCTCACAATTGCGGCGCTGGGGCCGAATGCGATTGTGCCGACTGCTTTGATTTTTGTGTTCGATAATCTGGTTCATTTTTCACTTGTGCCGATGCTTATGGCGGCTGGTTCGAAGAATAAGGATGGAGTATCCAAAACATTATTTTTTATATTCAAGAAAATAGTTACGCATCCCTTTAATATTGCTACTTCTATTGCAATATTCGCTGCCTATATCAGGTTTGAGCCTCCAGCAGCGCTGGATGTTATATTGACTTTTTTAAAGAATTCGGCTGCACCCTGTGCACTTTTTACGATGGGTGTTACTGTTGCACTCAGGCCGATTAATAGAATTCCTAATGAAATACCTATACTTGTCTTTATAAAGCTGATTTTGCATCCTTTGATTGCTTGGATATTTGTCTCGGCTATCGGGGATTTCGGGCGGGAATGGACGTTGACGGCGGTTCTTATGGCCTCTCTTCCTACTGCTTTGAACGTATTTGTACTTGCAAATCAATATCATAGCTATGTCGAGCGGGCGTCAACCGCTATTCTGATCAGCACGCTCGGTTCGGTTTTTACGGTTACGGGATTACTTTATCTTATCTCGACGAATACTATCCCTTACCGGTTTCCGCTGTTCTGAGTGTGGGAGTTTGATGTCCACGCTTATATGGTAATTTACCAGAGAGAATCGGTACAGGAACTCCACACGGTATGGAATTTTTGCTGGTACTTTCTCCCAACATGACCAATGCCAGTAAAATCAGGCTCCCAAGCCTTGCCGCATGATGAATTTTCGGAGCGGCTTTACTGTGGAGATCGCAAGCAAACCGAAACCGCGGGCAAAATCCACAGGCAAGAGCGGCGACAGAAGTGACCGGTTCAGGGTGTCGACTGCGCGCGTTCGGGTGGCAATGTCCCGGCTACGTTTCCGTTGATAGCTGGCGAGGATATCGGCGCTGCCGTGGTCGCTTGCGTTTGCCGTTGAGCGGACCAGGTCGCGGACGTCTCTCATGCCGAGATTGAGACCCTGCGCGCCAATGGGTGGAAAAGCGTGCGCCGCTTCCCCGACAAGGGCAGCACGGTGTCTGGTTAGCATCGAGACAGACAGGCCTGCCATCGGCACCAGACCGCGCGGGCCGGAGATGCGTATCTTGCCGAGGAGTGATTGGGATTGAGCCTCTATTCGGGTTGATAGCGACCGCTCATCAAGGGCGTGCAGCATTTGCGCGCGGGCAGGACTAGCAAGCCAGACGAGACTGGAGCGTCTACCGGGGAGCGGCACCAGAGTGAACGGGCCCTCCCGGGTATGAAACTCGGTGGAGGTGTCGTGATGGTCACGGGTATGATCCAGCACTGTCGTCAAAGCAGATTGGGCGTAGTTCCATTCCTTGGCCGTGATGCCAGCGGCCGACCGAACTTTAGATTTCCTGCCGTCAGCTCCCACCACGAGCGAACCATTCAGGGATGAGTGATCAGAAAGGGTCACAGTTGCGTTTCCGGTATCAACAGAAATTGCTTCGACCGTATCCGTGAAACGAATGATAGCCGAATGGTCAGCGGCTGCACGTTCGAGAGTACGGACGAGGTGCTCCACCTCGATATTATAGCCAAAGGCAGGGAGATTGATCTCGGACGCATTGAACATTGCGGGCGGCGGGCGGAAGAGTGACCCGGTGTCGTCGATCAAAGTCATCCGGGCGAGTGGCGCCGTGTTTGGTTGAATGGCATCCCAAAGACCAAGCTCGGCAAGGTAATCAATGGAACTCTTCATAAGCGCGACCGTGCGACCGAAGCCGTTCGGAGTTGAGGGTGGCGCAACGAGGGCAACCCGGTGGCCTGCGCGCGCAAAGCCTATCGCCGCGACAAGTCCGACCGGGCCAGCACCAATGATCAGTGTATCGAACGTTTTATGATCGGAAACCATCCTTGTTTTATAGCCCGTTCGCCTGCGCGATAAAAGGTGTGTTGGTTGCGGCGCATTAGCTCGCCAGTCTTCAGTATGAGGCTAACGCTTGGCCGTCTTTTTGGCACAATCAAATTGCACTATTTTAGTTGTCATGCTTTCGTCACGAAGGCTGGCTTGGCCGGAATAGACGAGCGGTGGACGGGATGACAGGCGAAACGCAGGATAAAACGGGGGCCTCGCTCTCAAAACACGATTTTCCAAACAGAGTGCGTGCGTTTTGTGTCCACATTTTTACAGCATCCGGCGCGATGCTGGCGTTTCTCTCATTGACTGCAGCAATCAATCAAGAGATGGGGCTGGCGTTCATCTGGCTCGGTGTCGCACTCGTTGTTGACGGGATTGACGGAACATTTGCGCGGGCTTGGGCCGTCAAGAAATATGCGCCGCAGCTCTCGGGCGACGTGCTCGATCTCGTGGTGGATTATACGACCTATGTGTTCGTGCCTGCCGTTATTTTGCTCATGAGCGGCATCCATGACCACCGGCTATTGGCAGTGCTGGGAGCGGTTATTGTAGGCTCGGCGGCGCTGTATTTTGCTTCCAACACGATGAAAACCGACGATCACTGGTTTCGCGGCTTTCCAGCGACGTGGAACCTTGTGGTGTTTTTGTTGCTCGCCATCGAGCCGCCTGTCGTGGTTACCGTCCTGATCGTGATCGCTGCTGCGATTGGCCAAGCTTCGAGTTTCGTGTTCGTGCATCCGGTCCGGGTAAAGATGTTGCGGCCATTGACGTTGACCTTGATGGTTGTGTGGTCGGCTGCGGGGATTTGGGCGATTGCGCAGGACATGAAGCCGGATGTTTTGACCCAATGGGTGCTTGGGCTGATCGGGGTTTATTTTGTCGGGCTTGGCTTGCTGCGGAAGGGGAAGTGACGGCATCGGCGTCATTGCGAGCGGGAGCGTCGCAATCCAGCTGGTGATTCAGGAAGAGGCTGGATTGCCGCGTCGCTTTGCTCCTCGCAATGACGGGGTGGGCTTTGGAGAGAAATGTCGGGCATTAGCTGGATCGCTTCACGTTCGCTCGCGATGACGGGTGGCGTCATTGCGAGCGGGAGCGACGCAATCCAGTTGGTGATTCAGGAAGAGGCTGGATTGCCGCGTCGCTTTGCTCCTCGCAATGACGGGGCGGGCTTTGGAGAGAAATGTCGGGCATTAGCTGGATCGCTTCACGTTCGCTCGCGATGACGGGGTGGGGCGGACGTTCGTTCGCGATGACGGGGGGCGTCATTGCGAGCGGGAGCGACGCAATCCAGCTGGTGATTCAGGAAGAGTCTGGATTGCCGCGTCGCTTTGCTCCTCGCAATGACGGGGTGGGCTTTGGAGAGAAATGGCTGGAGTTAGCTGGATCGCTTCGCGTTCGCTCGCGATGACGGGTGGCGTCATTGCGAGCGGGAGCGACGCAATCCAGTTGGTGATTCAGGAAGAGACTGGATTGCCGCGTCGCTTTGCTCCTCGCAATGACGGGGCGGGCTCGGGAGAGAAATGGCTGGCGTTAGCTGGATCGCTTCGCGATGACGGGGAGATTACCGGTTGCTGCGGATGATGTCTTGCAGAACAGGCATGATGGCGAGGAGGAAGAGGAGGGTCGCTAGGAAGAGCGTCGCGATGAAGCCCGACCAATTATAGCCGATGCCACCAGCGAGGCCGCCGAGGAAGAAGAGTGTCACGAAGTTTAACAGAAGCCGGATTTTCTTGCGATCACCGCGAACGTGGTGCTCAGTGGAATAGGCGGGATCCCGATTCCAGTACAGGCTTTTGCCAATTTCGATGCCGATATCGGTAACCATGCCGGTGATGTGAGTCGTGCGGATGCGCGCTCCAGACATTTTGGTGATCATGGCGTTTTGTAGCCCCATGATGAAACACAAGAGCAAGGCCGTGGCAGGGAAATAAAACGCGTGGAATTGCTGCATCCAATCACCGAGGAACCCGAACACTCCGAGGAGCAAGGATTCGAGAAGAAGGGGAACGGCGAACTGGCTGTGGAGGTTCTTGCGGCGGCCCCAATTGATCAGGATCGCCGAGAAGGCAGCACCCGAGATAAAAGCGATTATGGCAATCAAGCCAGCCAGAAAGAGCTGCCATTCTCCGATGGCGAGGGCATCGGCTGAGGCGGACGCAATGCCGGTCATGTGTGATGTGTAACGCTGAAAGGCCATAAAGCCCCCGGCATTTGCCGCACCAGCGATAAAGGTGAGGAAATGAGCGAGATGATCGTCGTAGAATTCCTCGCGGTCGCGTCCGGTCAGGCGGGTGAGATAGGATAACACGGTTCGCCTCCACGATGCAGGGGCCAGAATAACAGGCTGACGGTGAATGACCAAGCGAAGTAATTTACACATAATTTGAGTTGATTATATTTAGGCGCGATTTTTTTTTGTAATTGATTGACTTCAAGATTCAGGGCTTGATATTCGTTCGGCATTGATTAATTTCGACACATTCATTCCATTTCATTGCACATAAAGGGGTTTAAATCATGAAAGCCATTCAGATTCACGCGCATGGCGGACCGGACGTGCTCAAATATGAGGACGTAACTTTGTCGGCACCCGGGCGAGGGGAATTGCGGATCCGGATCAAGGCGATTGGCTTGAATTTCATCGACGTCTATTACCGGACCGGACTTTATCCGGCGCCCTCATTTCCCTACATTCCGGGCGACGAAGCGGCGGGTGAGGTGATCGGGATCGGAGAAAAGGTTCGCGGCTTCAAGATTGGTGATCGCGTGGCCTATGTTTCCAACTTCGGCAGTTATGCTGAAGAGCGGAATATCCGGTCCGACGAAGTTGTAAAACTTCCGGACGGGGTTAAATACGAGAAGGCAGCGGCGATGATGCTGAAGGGGTTAACCGCGCATTATCTGCTGCGCAAAACGTTCAAGGTGGGCAAGGGGCATGTTATTCTCAATCATGCGGCGGCCGGTGGCGTGGGGCTCATTCTCGGACAATGGGCGCGGAGCCTCGGAGCGACCGTGATCGGGACCGTGGGTTCAGACGAGAAAATCGCAATCGCCAAAAAGAAGGGCGGGTGCCACCATGTTATCAATTACCGGACCGAGGATTTTGCCAAAAGGGTCGCGGAGATCACGGAAGGCAAGAGATGCCATGTGGTTTATGACGGTGTGGGGAAAGACACTTTTACGGGCTCGCTCGACTGTCTCCGACCGCTCGGGATGTTTGTGAGCTATGGAAATGCATCCGGCCCTGTGGAACCCTTCAGCCTGAGAGAGTTGGCACAGAAGGGGTCGCTATTCGCAACGCGCCCGACATTGTTTACACATCTCGCGCAGCCCGGATACCGACAGAAGGCAGCGGCGGAATTGTTCGCGGCGGTCACATCGGGCGCGATCTCGATTGCGGTCAATTCAAAGGTGCCTCTGAAAGACGCGGCTCAAGCTCACATGGCGCTCGAAAGTCGGTCAACGACAGGTGCCACTGTACTCATTCCGTGATTTCAACGATCCGCCAATAGGTTCTATTCGCCCAAAAGGCGACAGATTTCATCGAAATGTAGCTGTCGCAAACTTGAACTGTCACCTATGGTCATGTCATAAGGCTTATGATTTGGGGGGCATATCGTGGTAGAAGGTTTGGTCGGGGAACCGCTGGTTCGCCTTCACAAGATTGTGAAGCGCTTTGGTCCGGTGTTGGCCAATGACCGTATTGATCTTGAAGTCAGGGAAGGCGAAATTCATGCGCTTCTGGGCGAGAATGGCGCCGGAAAATCCACGCTTGTCAAAATCTTGGACGGACTTCTTCAGCCAACAGATGGAGAGATCCTTTGGCAAGGTAATCAGGTGACGCTGGAAAGTCCGGTTGCTGCGGCGGCGCTCGGGATCGGTATGGTCTTTCAGCATTTTTCCCTGTTCGAACAGATGACCGTTGCCGAAAACATCGCAGTTTCGCTGCCGCCTGATGACTCGCTTCATGATTTGAACGTCCGGATCGCGGCAGTGGGGAAGCGTTATGGCCTTGCGCTGCAGCCGAACAGGCCAGTTTGGACGCTTTCCGCAGGTGAAAAGCAGCGGATCGAGATTGTCAGGGCATTGCTTCGGGAACCCAAACTGCTGATTCTCGATGAACCAACATCGGTGCTGACACCTCAGGAGGCCGAGACGCTCTTCGGTACGCTGCGGACACTGGCCGAAGGTGGCTGCGCATTGCTTTACATTACCCACCGGCTTGACGAGGTGAAGCAACTCTGTTCACGCGCCACAATTTTGCGCGGTGGCAAGGTTGTCGCGGCGTGTGATCCTCGGGAAGAAACCGTCGAAAACCTCGCGAGCCTGATGGTGGGCAGCGATGTTGCCGGCCTGCGTACGGCAACGGAACGCAAAGTCGGACAAATGCGGTTCGAGATGAAAAACGTCTCAATGCGCGGTGAGGGGTCGCATGGGCGAGCATTGAAAAATGTATCGCTGGGTGTTCGGTCCAGACAAATTCTTGGAATTGCCGGCGTTGCCGGTAACGGACAAAGCGAACTCTTCGCGGTGATGTCCGGTGAATGGCCTGTGATGAAGGATCAATCGATACTGATTGACGGGCAACCTGTCGGGCATCTTGGTATCGAGGAGCGGCGCGGGCGCGGTGCCGCTTTTGTCCCGGAGGAGCGGCTTGGACATGCGGCCGTGCCGCGGATGAGTTTGTCGGATAATGTTGTGCTGTCCCGGCAACGGACACGGAGTGTGGTCAAGGATGGTTTGATCAGCCGCGCTGGTGCGCGGGCTCTCGCCAACTCGATTTCAGTCGCGTTTGGTGTGCGGAAAGGGCGCGCCGACCCGCCGGCATCAACGCTTTCGGGTGGAAATCTCCAAAAGTTTGTTGTCGGGCGGGAAATTCTCCGCGGGCCAACATTGTTGATTATCAACCAGCCAACTTGGGGCGTTGATGCGGGCGCAGCGGCGACGATCAGGCAATCCTTGATCGATCTGGCGCTTCGCGGGACCGGGATCATTATCATCAGTCAAGATCTTGATGAAATATTTGCAGTTTCGGACATGATCGCAGTGATCCATGACGGGACACTCTCGGAGCCGGTCGGCGTGACGGAGACCAATCGCGACGCGATCGGACTGTTGATGACAGGCGGCAAAGGGGCAAAGCATGCGGCTTGATATTGAGCCAAGGGCGGAAGTATCCAAGCTGGCGCAACTCCTTGCGCCCGTGCTGGCGGTTTTTGTCGCGGTGGGGATTGGGGGACTGATTGTCTTGGCGCTGGGAAAATCTCCGGTGCAAGCGCTGTTTGTTTATTTCATCGATCCACTTTCGCAAAGCTGGACGTTGCAGGAGTTGGCGATCAAGGGGACGCCGCTGGTGCTTATCGCGAGCGGATTGGTGTATTGTTTCCGCTCGAATTTGTGGAATATCGGCGCAGAGGGACAGTTTACGGTTGGCGCGATTGTCGGCTGTATCCTGCCGCTTGCGACCCATGGAATGGATGCAGGGCCGTGGGTGATTGTTTTGGCACTCATTATGGGGGCGATCGGCGGGGCGCTCTATGCGCTCATTCCGGCAATGCTCAAAGTCTGGTTCGGGGTGAGCGAGATTTTGACGAGCCTGATGCTGGTTTATGTCGCGCAACTCGGGCTGGATTATCTGGTGCGCGGGCCTTGGCGCGACCCGAAAGGGTTCAATTTTCCGCAAAGCGTGGTGTTCGAACCGGGTGCGACATTGCCCAACCTGATGAGCGACGGACGCTTACATGCGGGGATTATTCTGGCGCTGATTGTGGTGGGGATTTCCTGGTTTGTGTTGACGCGCACTCTGTTCGGGTTCGCGATACGGGTGTCGGGTGAGGCTCCGAAAGCGGCTCGGTTTGCTGGATTTAACGCGAAGCGCATGGTTGTGTTCGCGTTTCTGATCTCGGGCGGGCTTGCAGGGCTTGCGGGAATTGTGGAAGTGACGGGGCAGATCGGGCAGTTGCAGCCGTCCATTTCGCCGGGATACGGTTTTACCGCGATTACGGTGGCGTTTTTAGGCAGGCTTCATCCGGTGGGGCTGGTTTTGGGCGCGTTTATCGTGTCGCTCACCGTGATTGGCGGGGAAAGCGCGCAGATTGCGATGAAGCTGCCGCTTGATCTGACGACGGTGTTTCAAGGCGTGTTGCTGATGTGTGTGCTGGCGGCCGATTGTTTTTCGACCTATCGGGTGCGGATTGTGAGCGGGGGAGCACGCTGATGGATTTTGCAGCAGCAATCATGATCACGGTGATCACGGCGACGACGCCGCTTTTGATCGCGGCGCTCGGAGAATTGGTGGTTGAAAAGTCGGGTGTTCTCAATCTCGGGATTGAGGGCATGATGGCGACGGGGGCTGCGTGCGGGTTCGCGGCGGCGATTTTGACCGGGTCGACATTTGTGGGTGTTGCGGCGGCGATTATGGCCGGAATGGCGCTTTCGGCTGTGTTCGCGTTTCTGGTGCTGGGGTTGGCGGCGAACCAGGTGGCATCGGGGTTGGCGCTAACGATTGGCGGGATCGGGTTATCCGGTTTGATCGGGGCGGGGTTTGTGGGAACGACCCGGCAACCCGTGCCGCGGTTCGAATTTCCGGATCTGAGCGCGGTGGATCTGTTGAAAGACGTTCCTTATATCGTTGAAATTGCAGGTGTTTTGCAATTTGTTTTTGGGCAGGACCCGTTTGTTTATGTGTCGCTCGTGCTTGCCGGTGGCATTTTCTGGTTCTTGGGACGGAGCAGGGCAGGGTTGCTGCTCAAGGCAATTGGTGAAAATCAGGTGTCGGCGCATTCGCTTGGGTTGAAAGTTGTGTGGACGCGGTTTTTGGCGATTTTGTTCGGCGGTGCGTGTGCGGGGCTTGCGGGCGCTTATCTTTCGCTCGTCTACACGCCGTTCTGGTCGCCGGGGATGACCGCGGGGCGCGGGTGGATCGCGCTTGCGCTGGTGGTTTTTGCGTCATGGCGCCCACTCCGTTTGCTGTTCGGTGCCTATTTCTTTGGCGCGGCAACCGTGCTGCAATTGCACGCGCAGGCGGCATCGTTGGGAATACCTGCGCAATTGCTATCGGCCTTTCCCTATATTGCGACAATCATTGCTTTGGTCATCATGTCTGTGGGTAGAACGTCGATTGGGGCCCCTGCATCGCTTGGCACACCTTTTGTACCGGACCGTTAACGATTAAGGTGGAATCAAGGCCGGGTGGACGGGCGCCGGCTTGAGATCAAAAAGCAGCCCCGATTGGAGACTTCAGCATGCGTCATCTCATCAAACTGGCGGGGGCCGCCGCATTGGCCATCGGCCTTTCGACTTCCGGCTTCGCCGCCGAAAAACTCAAAGTCGCTTTCGTCTATGTCGGCCCTGTGGGCGATTTTGGCTATAGCTATCAGCACAATGAAGGCCGCCTTGCGGTCGAAAAAGCGCTCGGCGACAAGGTCGAAACAACGTTTCTGGAAAGCGTTCCGGAGCCCGATTCGGATCGTGCGATCGAACAGCTGGTTCGCGCCGGCAACAAGCTGATTTTCACAACATCGTTCGGCTATATGGAGCCAACGCTGAAAGTGGCCGCAAAATATCCGAACGTGTTTTTCGAACACGCAACCGGCTACAAGCGTTCGGCCAACGTTGCGACTTATTCGGCCAAGTTCCATGAAGGCCGTTATGTGCAGGGCGTTATCGCCGGCAAGCTGACTAAGGCGAATGTGATCGGCTATGTCGCGTCCTTCCCGATCCCTGAAGTTGTGTCAGGCATCAACGCGTTCATGCTCGGTGCGCAGAGCGTGAACAAGGACATCAAGGTCAAGATCGTCTGGGCGAATACGTGGTTTGATCCGGGCAAAGAAGCCGATGCGGCCAAGGCGCTTCTTGACCAGGGTGCGGACATTATCACCCAGCATACGGACAGCCCGGCTCCCCTGCAGCAGGCCGAAGCACGCGGCAAGCTCGCTTTCGGGCAGGCTTCAGACATGATCCGGTTTGCGCCGAAGACGACGCTGACCTCGATTGTCGACAATTGGAACGATTATTATATCGCCCGCGTCAAGGCGGTTCTGGATGGCAAATGGAAGTCCGAAGATACATGGGGCGGCTTTGATGCCAACCTGGTCAATATGGCGCCCTATACCAATATGCCTGCCGACGTCGCGAAGATGGCAGCCGATACCGAAGCAGCCATCAAATCAGGCAAGCTGCATCCGTTCACCTGCCCGGTCATGGGGCAGGACGGCAAAGAAATCGAATGCAAAGGCAAGGGCGTTCTCGATGACGGCCAGATCCTGAGCATGAATTTCTACATTAAGGGCATTGACGACAAGCTGCCGCAATAAGGGGTAGTTTTGAGATGAGAAAAGGCGGCTTTCGGGCCGCCTTTTTTTTGGCTAATGGGAAAAATTCAACTGTCGTCTTTCAGCGTTCAGTTGATGCCGTTCGAATGGAACCACCAAAAGCATTTTATATCAATCGAGCGGGCGAATTACACCGCCATTCCGAAGAGATCATAGGCATCGGCGCGTTCGATTTTGACGGTGACGATGTCGCCTTGGCGGAGCGGGCGGCGGGAGCCGACATGGACATTGCCATCGATTTCGGGGGCGTCCCATTGCGAGCGGCCTTTCGAGACGGTGGGGCCGGGTTCGTCGATGATGACCTTGATGCGCTTGCCGACGCGCGATTTGAGACGCGCGGAGCTGATTGCCTGCTGGGTCTCCATGAAGCGGTTCCAGCGGTGCTGTTTGACGTCTTCCGGGATATGGGCGAGGCCGATATCGTTCGAGGTCGCGCCTTTGACGGGCTCGTATTTGAAACAGCCGACTCGTTCGAGTTTGGCTTCTTTCAGCCAATCGAGCAGGAATTCGAAATCGGCGTCTGTTTCGCCGGGGAAGCCGACGATGAATGTGGAGCGGATGGCGAGATCGGGGCAGATTTCGCGCCAGGCGTGAATGCGGTCGAGCGTCTTTTCCTGATTGCCGGGGCGTTTCATCGCTTTGAGGACGGAAGGCGAGGCGTGCTGGAAGGGAATATCGAGATATGGCAGCACCAGACCTTCGGCCATCAACGGAATGACGTCGTCAACATGGGGGTAGGGATAGACGTAATGGAGGCGGACCCATGCGCCGAGTTGGCCGAGTTCGCGGGAGAGATCGACGAATTTGGCGCGGACCTCGCGATCTTTCCATTGGCTTGCGGCATATTTGATGTCGAGACCGTAGGCGGACGTGTCCTGCGAGATGACGAGGAGTTCCTTGACGCCAGCATTGACGAGTTTTTCCGCTTCGCGGAGCACATCACCGATGGGGCGGGAGACGAGATCTCCGCGCAGTTTGGGGATGATGCAGAACGTGCAGCGATTGTTGCAACCCTCTGAAATCTTGAGATAAGCGTAATGGCGGGGCGTGAGTTTGACGCCTTGCGGGGGCACCAGATCGAGGAAGGGATCATGGCTCGGCGGGGCGACATCGTGCACGGCCTTCATGACGCTCTCATAGGCTTGCGGACCGGTGATGGCGGCGATGCCGGGATAGGCGGCGAGAATTTGCTCCGGTTCGGCACCCATGCAGCCGGTGACGATGACTTTGCCGTTCTCGGCCATGGCGGCACCGATTGCGTCGAGCGACTCGGCCTTGGCGCTATCGAGAAAGCCGCAGGTATTGACGATGACGGCGTCGGCACCCTGATGGGTTTTGGTGAGTTCATAGCCTTCGGCGCGCAATTGCGTGATGATCCGTTCGCTATCGACGAGCGCTTTCGGGCATCCGAGGGAAACAAACGAGATTTTGGGTGCTGCCTGAGCCATTTATTCCATTCCTAAATAGTCGCCAGAACCTCTAAACCAGTTGTTGGGGAACAACAATGATTGATAGCGGCGAAGCTTGGTGATAGGCCAACAACATGACCTCATCCTCATCAATTTCCGAACAGAATAAGCAATCTGATCCGAAGGGACGTCACCTATTGATGCCGCTTGCCTTTGGCAATTTTGCGATCGGGATCGGGGCATTCATCGTGATCGGGATTTTGTCGCCGATGGCGGATAGTCTCGGGTTAACGAAGGCGGATGCGGGTTGGGTGATGACATTTTACGCGCTTTCATATGCGCTGACGTCACCTGTCTTGGTGGCGCTGACAGGCGGGTTTGACCGGCGAAACCTGATGATTGTTGCGCTCGGCATCTTTTTTGTAGCTACTTTGGCGAGTGCGTTCGCCACTACGCCCGAGCCTGTTTTTATCGCGCGCGTTTTGGCGGCATTCGGCGCAGGGATGTATACGCCGAATGCGGCGGCAGTGGCCGCAAGTTCTGTTGCGCCCGAGCGACGGGCGATGGCGTTGGCGACTGTTTTCAGCGGAATTGCGGTTGCGCAGGTGCTCGGCGTGCCGGCGGGCAGTTATCTTGGTTATACGCTGGGGTGGCAAAGCGCGTTCTGGGCAGTGGCGGTTTTGTTGGTTATTGCGATGATCTGGCTGTTGCGGGTGGTGCCGCGCGGGATCGCGTTTCAGCCGACCTCGCTTGCTGTTTTGGGCCGGACCCTGTTGACGCCGGTGCCGATGGTGGCAGTGACGATTACGACGACGATGATCAGCTCGTATTATGTGATGTTCACCTTTATCGCCCCGATTGTGGAATGGCGGCTCGGCATGGGACGCGACGGGGTGACGATCATCCTGTTTGTTCTCGGTGTTGGCGCCGTGCTTGGAAACTGGCTTGGCGGGTATCTGACAAACAAGATCGGGCCGGAGCGGACGATCATGGTGATCGCGTTGACGCAGTTGATCTTTCTGCCCGCGGCAACGCTTTATCCGTTCGGGCTGGTTGATGGCGCGATTTTGTTCTTTATCTGGAGCACGATCACGTGGGGCTTTATCGTGCCGCAGCAGACGCGGCTGATCAAAGCCATGCCGCACGCGCAGAATGTGATACTCGCGCTGAATGCGGCGTGTATTTACATCGGCGCGGCGGTTGGGTCCGCGATTGGCGGGACGTTTTACCGTATTTTCGGAATCGAGTGGCTAGGGCCGGTTGGTGCCGTGGTGGCTTTTTTGGGTGCGTTGCATCTCGCTCTGTCGATGCGGCAATTCCGAATTGCCGAGCGCGTTACGGCGTGATGCAGGCGACGTAATCGGGGCCCAATTCGTCGATACGCTGGCGATAAAGGCTCGCGCGACCTTGAATATAGCCGGTTGGTTTGGAAGCCGACCAGCGGCGCGGGTTGGGTAAGACGGCCGCAAGCTGGGCTGCTTGTTGAAGGCTTAGTTTATCAGCAGATGTGTTGAAATGCGCCCTCGCTGCGGCCTCCGCGCCATAAATTCCGGGGCCGAATTCCACGATATTCAGATAGAGTTCCATGATGCGGCGTTTGGGGAGCACGAGCTCGACATAGAGCGTGAGCGGGATTTCGAGTGCTTTGCGGACATAGCTTCGCCCGGGCCAGAGGAAGAGGTTTTTGGCGAGCTGCATGCTGAGCGTGCTGGCGCCGCGGCTCGCGCGTCCTTTCAGCGATTTTTCGAGTTGGGCCTGATAGGCATCGATATCGAAGCCCCAATGGGAGCAGAAGGTGTTGTCCTCGGCGGCGATGACAAGTTTGGGGAGAGATGGCTGCATTTCTTCGAGGGGCGTCCATTCTTTGTTGATGCCTTCGCCCTCGAACAACCGGATCACCATAAGTGGGGTGATGGGGGGCGGCACAACTCGATACAGCACCAACAGGATAACCGGGCCGAAAACGAGTGCGAGCAAAGCTGCCTTCAAGAGCGGCAAAGATCTTCTCAAAAGCCTCGAAAAAAATGGCATCAGAAAAGACCCGGGAACGCGTTTAAGGTAAACACAAAATTAACACCGACTCATCCAGTGTGTGAACGAGTAGAGTTTAACACAGAGTGCGTATGATGTTTGTAGAGAGTTTGGTTGTTTTGACGGAAAAATCGCGCCGTCTGTTTTGCCACTATATCAGACCGATCACGTCTTTATCGCTGGTTTTGGGCTTCGGAGTATCACTTGGTGCCTGTGTGCAAACGCTGGATGTTACACCTGTTACAAGTTTGTCTCGTACAACACACAGACTAGATGCGGAAACGTTTGCCAGCGGCAAGGCAGTTGGACCTGTTGCGAGAACGGCGATCACTTATCCCACCGTCGAAAAAGAAGGAACGCTGATCGTCGACGTGCCGCAGCGCCGCCTTTTTCTTGTTATGGCGGAAGGCAAGGCAATGTCGTACGGCATCGGTGTCGCGCGCCAGGGGTTTGAATGGTCGGGCTCCACGTATGTTTCGGCAAAGCGGGAATGGCCGGGTTGGACGCCTCCGCCACAGATGCGGGAACGGGAGAAGGATTTGCCGCACTATATGGCGGGCGGGCTGGATAATCCGCTTGGCGCGCGTGCGCTCTATCTTGGGTCGACGCTGTATCGGATCCACGGTTCCAACGAGCCAGAGACGATTGGCAGCAAAGTTTCTTCCGGTTGCATCAGACTGGCCAATGGTGACGTGATGGATCTGTTTGAACGCGTCAAAGTGGGTACGCGGGTTATTGTTATCCCGGAATTCCCGGAATTAGCGCGACTGACGGATTCGATGTAAACCGGGTGGTGCGGGTGCATTTTTGACTTCAACCCTGTTCGGCTGGAGTGAAACGAGATTTGAGGATATCTTTTTGACAAACCGTTTCGAATTGAAAGCGCCGAAAACCTTGCTGGGGATCGGGATTATTCTGCTGGGTGCGTTTTGTTGGGCTGCTTCCGATATAGCCTCGCAATATCTGACGGATTCGCTGCCGGCGGTACAAATCACATGGTTGCGCTATGTTGTGATGCTGCTGATCATGATGCCGTGGATGCGGCGGGGTGTCGGCCTTGCGGTCAAGACCCGTTATCTAAAACTGCATATTTTTAGGGCATTGAGCACTGTGGCGTCCGCAGCACTTTTTATCTTCGGGCTGGGCTATATGCCGATTGCGGATGCAACAGCTGTTACCTTTATTCAGCCGATCATTATCATGGCGTTGGCGATACTGTTCCTTGGTGAGAAGGTCGATCTGGCGCGGTGGCTTGCCGCGTGCGTCGGGCTTATTGGCGTTTTAATCATCGTGCAGCCGGGTTCATCCGCATTCCAATGGGCGGCCTTGCTGCCGCTCGGGGCCGCGTCGGTCTATAGTTTTGCGGTGATCATCACGCGCCTGATGGTGGACGAACCCGCCGAGGTGACGATGTTGTATACGGCGTTTGTTGGCACTCTCGTGCTCTCGGTCTTGACGCTTTTCGACTGGGTGGTTCCGAGCCTCCAAGACCTTGCGCTAAGCGTAGTGGCGGGTGGCTTTGCTGCGGCGGCAAATTTTATGGTGCTGATTGCGTACCGTCTTGCGCCGGCATCCAATATTGCGCCGTTCACCTATTCGCAATTGATCTGGGCAAGCGGGCTTGGTTTTCTCGCGTTTGGTGTCTGGCCGACTGCGCTGACCTTGATCGGCGCGGCGATCATCGCAGGAAGCGGAATCTACCTCGCAAATCGTGAAAGAATTGACGCGAAGCAAATTATCTAATCAGTTCCAATACCGTTCACTTAAAGCGTTTCTTGTTGAAGTTCTATTGAACTCGCGAAGCGTTTCGCGGTTCAAAAATTGACAGAATCTCGGCCTTTGAGGTGGAGCATGGTGCGGGCCTCATCAGGTGTTGCGATGGAAAGCCCAAGCCCTTCAATGATTTGGCGGATGTTTTTCACCTGTTCTGCATTCGAGACCGACAGGCGGCCGGGGCCGGACCAGAGCGAATCCTCGAGGCCGACGCGGACATTTCCACCGATTGCGGCGGCAGTTGCGGCGATGGGGAACTGGCTTTTTCCCGCACCGAGCACGGACCAGAGATAGTGATCACCGAAGAGACGATCAGCAGTTCGTTTCATGTGCATGACGTCATCGGGGTGTGTGCCGATACCGCCGAGAATACCGAAGACGGTTTGCACAAAGAGCGGGGCCCGGACGAGGCCGCGTTCGAAAAAATGGGCGAGATTATAAAGGTGTGCGGTGTCATAGCACTCGAACTCGAAGCGCGTGCCGGAGGCGCTCAGAGTCTCAAGCACGAATTCAATATCCTTGAAGGTGTTGCGGAAGACGAGGTCGCGCGAGTTTTCAAGGACGGTTTTTTCCCAGTCATGATCGAAGTTCTTGAAGCGCTTGAGCATGGGGAACAGACCGAAATTCATCGAGCCCATATTCAATGAGGCAAGTTCAGGCTGGAAATGGGCAGCAGGTTTGACGCGCTCGGCCACTGTCATGGAGGGGGCGCCACCAGTCGTCAGGTTGATGATGACGTCGGAATTTTGCTTAATGTGGCCAAGGAACCGGCCGAACGCCTCGGGTGATTGGTCCGGGCGGCCATTTTCCGGATTTCGGGCGTGGAGATGGACGATGGATGCGCCGGCTTCCGCGGCTTCAATCGCTGATTTCGCGATCTCCTCGGGGGTGACCGGCAAATGCGGCGACATTGAGGGGGTGTGGATAGCGCCTGTGACGGCGCAGGTGACGATGATTTTACGTGAAATGGCCATCGGAGAGGTCTTTCAGGCTTGTGAGATCAGAGCGTTTCGACATTGGCGTCAACGCCCAGCGATTGGCCGGAAATGTTGCGGCCGGCGGGTGAGGCGAGATAGAGGGCAGCAGTTGCAACGTCCTGAGCGGTGACCATGCGGCGCATCGAGACGCGGTCGAGATAGGTCTTTTCCATTTCAGCGTAAGAGAAGCCATATTGGTCCGCGCGCGCTTGAATGACGCCGGTGATGCGCGGGCCTTCGACAATGCCGGGGAGGATGGCGTTGACGCGGATGTTTTCGGGGCCGAGCTCTTTTGCGAGGCTTTGGGTGAAGCCGATCACGCCCCATTTTGCGGCGGCATAGGGCGAGCGGAAGGCATAGCCGAAGCGGCCTGCGGCGGAGGAGAGGTTGATGATGGCGCCGCCGCCAGCCTGTTTGAGCATTGGTACGGCATGATGGGCGCAGAGATATTGGCCGGTGAGGCAGATATCGAGTGTGCGACGCCATTCCTCGGAGCTGATTTCATCAACGCCGCCTGTGGGGCCTGCAATGCCGGCATTGTTGACGAGAATATCGAGGCCGCCGAGAGATTTTTCGATCTCGTCGAAGAGGTGTTTGACTTCCGAATCGGAGGACACATCCGCCTTGGTGCACCCGGCTTTCGGGTGCGTGCTGCGGAAATCAGCCAAAAACGTGTCGGAGACATCGCAAATGTGGACTTGTGCGCCTTGATCAAGAAAGAGATCGGCTATGGCGCGGCCGATGCCGGAGGCACCCGCTGTAACAAGAACGCGCGTTGTGGGTGGGAGTGCGAACGGAGATTGAGCCATGGGGTGCGCCTTTGTTGATGAAGACAAGGTAGGCGAGGGGGTGGCTTACTGGCAAGGGGCGTTTGCGTTCAATAAAATCACCGGGAAAAGTGAGCACATGATTGTAAATGCAAAAAGCCTCAGCTTTCCAAAAATCGAAAGGTTTGGGCTTCTTGGCGCAGCATCCAATTTAGTTGTTATTATTTGTTAAGATTGTAATTATTAAACTTGAATTGGGGCTGGGAGAATTTCGAAATGGCGGGTACAGCCTATGGAGCCGCTAGCGATGGAACACCGTCAAACAGAGCGAACAAGTATATTGATTCTCTTGCGGGAGGGTCTCGTTGGTATAATTCGAGCGGAAGCAGTGGCACGGTAACCATCTCCTATGCGCTGCTCGACGGCGCTGATCCCTACGGGTTGTTTTCGGGAAACGGCTACTCGTGGAGTGTTGCGTTCGAAGCTGCGCTCACGGGAGCAATGAGTGCTTGGGAGGCTGTAGCTGCGGTGGATTTTGTATCCACTACATCCGGTGCTGCAGATATTTGGTACTGGAGTAACGATAGCGACCAAATTGGGGACAGCAGTTACCTCGGTTCGCACGACTTTCCTTATTATGGCAGCGAGCCGCTTTATGGCATGTTTAACAATCAGCACACATACGCAAACACGACGGCAGTCGGAGGGCTCATGTACAACACTTTTGTACATGAACTCGGGCATGGTTTGGGCTTGGCACATCCGCATGACGGCGGTTATGGAAAGAGTGCGACAAATTTTCCTGGCGTGTCGTCTGCGTTTGGTGATTACGGCACTTACAATCTGAACCAGGGCATTTACACCGTGATGAGTTATAATGACGGCTGGAGTGATGCCCCGACACCATCCTCTTACATATACGGCAGCAGCGTCGGACCGATGGCACTAGATATTGCCGCGATCCAGATGATCTATGGAGCCAACACGAGTTACGCAACGGGTGCTACAACCTATACGCTTCCAACTGAAAACACTGCTGGAACAGGCTGGTCCTGTATTTGGGACGCCGGAGGAACCGACGTAATTTCCAACGCGGGGTCTTCAACCGCCTGTACCATCAATTTGAATGCTGCAACGCTTACAGGCACATATGGCGGAGGGTATGTTTCCCGCAATAGCTCAATTATCGGTGGATTTACGATTGCTAACGGTGTTGTCATTGAGAACGCTACCGGTGGCAGTGGAGCGGATACAATAACGGGGAACTCGGCGAGCAACACGCTTAGCGGAGGCGGGGGGGCAGATACGCTGACGGGCGGACTTTCCGGTGATATTCTCATCGGTGGAACGGGCGCAGACATATTCAATTTTGATTCAACAAGTGAAGTCAGCTCCGGCTCATATGCCGATGTCATTACAGATTTCACACACGGAACCGATTATATTGATTTGAGCGGGATCGACGCGAACACCAAGAAGAAGGGCGATCAAGCTTTTTTATATTCATCGAATAGCACGTATAAAGCCTATTCGGTTTGGTTGAAGGATGAAGTGCTTTACGGCGATGTAAACGGAAAGAAGGGTGCGGAATTCCATATCGCACTCACTGACGTGACGGTTCTGGATAAGTGGGATTTTGTTCTTTAAGATTTCGGAGCATTTTTCACGCATGGACATAGGCAAACAAGGTGATGATTCAATCCAAGGAATGGGCTGAAGTTCAGTATAATCCGCGCCTGAGTGTCGCGAATGCTGCCGACTATGCCGCCAAGTGGGCAGCAATGGCGGCGTCCACTCGGCTTAAATTGGCCTATAAAGCAGACCTTTCTTATGGCGATCATCCGCGTGAACGCATCGATTTTTTCCCCGCAGATGATCCCAAGGGGTGTGTCGTGTTCATTCATGGCGGGTATTGGCGGAGCTTTTCCAAAGAGTCGTTTTCATGGGCGGCTGATGCGCTCGTGCCGGACGGTTTTTCTGTTGCGGTAATCAACTACCCGCTTTGCCCCGAAGTGACGATTGATATGATCGCGCATAGCTGCCAAAGGGCCGTTGCGTGGTTATGGCGCGAGATGTTGAGGGATGTGGAGCGTGATCGACTGTGCGTGACCGGGCATTCAGCGGGCGGATATCTGACTGCACGATTATTGTTGACCGATTGGCGGAAGTTCGGGTTGAAAGAACAGATATTCTGCGGCGGAATGCCCATTTCCGGTGTGTTCGAACTCGAACCTTTGATCCATACAAGCATTAACGAGCAGGTTCGGCTCACGCCGATTGACGCCGAGGCTTGGAGCCTATCGCCCAAGCGGCATGATCCTTTGTTGAAGCATGTCAGGCTCGGGGTGTGCGTCGGCGGTTTGGAGTCTGACGAATTCAAGCGCCAGAGCTTGGCCTTTGCAGACGCGGTCGGGGTTGAAGTCGGGCTTCGGATTGAAAGCCGCGATCGGCATCATTTTAACGTGATTGAAGATATAGCCGACAGGGATAGTGCGTTGTTCATGGCTTTGCGAACGGTGTGCCGAAGCGAAGACATTTAAGGGCGAATTTCACTCCTGTTCAGAATAGTTTTTTGGCTGGTCGCAAAGCTTCCGTTTATTCCGGAACCTTTGTGTGTTGGCGCGGTCGGTCGGTTTTTATTTTGCAAGTGGGAAAAGATTTAGTGCCGAATAGGTCTTTTAGTTAGTGACCTTCGAAAATTTTCGTGTTCCTATCATGTTCCAACCCGCCACGGAATTGATGATGACCACTCAGCCACTTCTCCTTTTAGAGAATATCCGCAAGAGTTTTGGCGCTATCGAGGCGTTGCGTGATGTGTCGTTTTCGGTTGGACGCGGCGAGGTTGTTGCACTGCTTGGTGATAATGGCGCCGGTAAATCAACGCTTGTAAAGATGATCTCGGGCGGGCTCGAGCCAAGTGGTGGACGCATTCTGTTTGATGGCGAAGAACGCACGTTCCGCTCTCCCTTGGAGGCAAAGAAGGCCGGGATAGAGACCGTTTATCAAGATCTCTCCTTGTGTACGAATGTCGATGTCGTCGCCAATTTTTTCATGGGGCGAGAGATCACAAAAAAAGTCTTCGGTATTCCTGTTCTGGATGAGAAGACCATGGCAGAGCGCACCGCTAAGGCGATTTCAGATGCCGGGACGCGGATCCCGTCGTTGAAGGTGAATGTCGAGCACCTCTCTGGCGGGCAGAGGCAAGCGATTGAATTGAACCGTTTCGTTTATTTTGGCGGCAAATTGGTCTTGCTCGATGAACCCTTTGCGGCGCTCGGCGTTGAACAAACGCGGCGTGGTCTGGAGATGATCCGCCGGGTCAGTGATCAGGGGATCGGCGTGATTATCATTACGCATATCATGCAGCAGGCGTTTATGGTTGCGGACAGAATTGTGGTGTTGAGGCAAGGCACGGTTGCAGGCGATGTCGCAACCTCTAAAACAAATCCGGATGACGTGATCCAGATGATAACCGGAGAGAATATTGCCAATCTCTCCGCCTACCAGCGGAAAGAGGGTCAACCTCGAACCGTCTAACAGAAGGGGACTAGAAGGATGTTTAAACTATCGCGGCGTATTCTCATGGCAGGGATTGCCATGGCGCTCGCAGGCACGATTACGGCGCCTGCCGAAGCGGAAACAAAGGGCAAGGTGTATTACCTTGTACCGACCTTGCTCGACGAATTCCAGACGGAATCGGTCAAGGCGTTGGAAAAATTCATGAAGGATGTCGGCTATGAGACCGTCACCCTGAATGCCGACAACAAGACCGATGTGCAGCAGGGCCAGATCAATGATGTGATCAATTTGAAGCCGAAGGCGATTATTTTGGCGGCTGTTGATTTCGAAGCCCTCAAACCGGGCATCGAAAAGGCGATGGCGGCCGGTATTCCGGTGATCGAGTTTGATCGCCAGATCACCTCGACCAAGTCGGCCTTTACCTCGGTCGCGGGTACGGTCGAGATCGGCTATGTTGCTGCGGACGAGATCCAGAAGCTGCTCAAGGCGAAAAAGGGCAGCGTCAAGGGTAAAATCCTGCAGGTATTGGGCGATCCGGGTGACCCGTATACGCTCGACATCCAGAAGGGCTTTGAAGCAAAGATGAAGGCGTTTCCGGACGTGACCATCATTTCCAAGCCCGCAATGCAGTGGGAAGCGTCGAATGCGGGAACAATCGTGAATGACCAGATTCTGGCCAATCCCGACATTGACCTGATTTTCGTGCACGCGGCCCATCTTTCAGTTGCCGCTGTTGCAGCACTTGAAGGCAAAGGCAAGAAGCCGGGCGAAGTGATGCTCGTGTCGTCGAACGGTGCGCCTGTTGGTCTCGATCTGATCCGCAAGGGTTGGCAGAATGTCGAAGTCGAGCAGCCGCTCTACGCGCAAGCTGCGGCAGTTGCCATGTTTGCTGACAAGATCATCAACAAGCAGGAAATCAAGGCTGGCAAGGTGAAGGTGCTTGGTCTTGAGTCGGAAGTGACGATTGAAGCATGGGGTCCGAATATCAAGATCCCGGGTGCTGCGATCTCGAAGGCGAATGTGGATGAACCAAAATTCTGGGGTAATCTGAAAGCGCCGACAGAGCCTGTGAAGGCTGTCGAGTAATCCTTACGGATTGCACATGACATTCATGCCGCCTGTTTCAGGACAGGCGGCATGTTTTTAATCATAGGCGGGCAAAACCGCAAAGATCAGACGGCGAGGGGGTTTAATGTTTGTTTCCAGACAAAGGGCGACGATTGATTTCGCGCTCGATAATCTTGTGTGGTTGATCCTGCTTGTTGTGCTTGTTGTGTTTTCCATCACGATCCCGAATTATTTCCAGATCGGCATTTTTGCGAATATCGTCGAACAATCGACTTTTGTCGGTACGATGGCGATTGGTTTGTCGCTAATTATCATTGCCGGAAACATTGATCTCTCGGTTGAATCGACGCTGGCACTAGCTGCGATGGTCACCGGGTTACTTTTTGCGACGCGCGGTGCGGGTATGGGGTTTGCGTTTACGCCGGAATGGCTCGTGATCCCGATTTCGCTGGCCGTCGCGCTTTTGGTTGGGGCGGCGGTTGGCGCGACCAATGCGTTTTTCGTGGTCAAGTTGCAGATGAATGCGTTTATCGTGACGTTGGCTTCCTTTATTTGGGTACGTGGTCTTGTGGTGGCCATTTCGGGCGGTCGCTCGGCGCAGAGCCTGCCGGATTCGCTTAGGTTCCTCGCAATCGAGACGGTGTTTTATGTGCCACTGATCGCATGGATCTCCATTGGCGGGTTCATTTTGTTTGCTTTCATTTTGAACCGGATGCCTTTCGGGCGGCATATCAGAATGATCGGCGGCAACAAGGTTGCGACCTTCAGGGCCGGCATCAAGATTGACCGGTTGACGACGATTACCTTTATTCTAGCGGGGGCGATTGCGGGACTTGCCGGATGGTTGCTGGCGCTCAGGACATCGGGAGCGACGGCCAATTTGGGCACCGGCATGCTGTTTCAGGCATTTGCCGCGGTTGTGATTGGCGGGGTGAGTTTGCAAGGTGGTGTGGGTTCTTTATCAGGCGTCTATGCGGGTGTGTTACTGCTTTCCTCGATCAATACGGCGATCAATCTGATGGGGATGCCGGCGCATTTCACGCAGATCATCCATGGTGGTCTCGTTCTCGTTGCAATGTTGCTTGATACGCTCAAGACGCATATTCGCGCCCGGATGATTTAAAAAGGAATTTTGTTATGGGTGATCGGCTCAAAGGGCGTGTGGCTGTTATTATTGGCGCGGCACGCGGGATTGGTGCGGGTATTGCGGAGCGGTTTATCGAGGAAGGCGGGTGCGTCATTATCGGTGATACGGAGCGGGAGGCAGGACTTGCGACGGCCAAAGCGCTCGGGGGGGATGCGAAGGCCCGGTTCTGTTTTGTCGACGTGACGAAGCCGGAGGATATTGCGAAGGCGGTGTCGGACGCGATCACGCAGTATGGTAAGCTTGATATCATGGTCCAGAATGCGGGGATTTATCCGTGGACTTTGATCGAGAACACATCTCCGGAAGAATGGGACAAGGTGCTCGCCGTCAATTTGAAGGGCTGTTTTCTGGCGGCGAAAGCGGCGCTTGGTCCGATGCGGGCGCAGGGCTATGGCCGGATCGTGTTTACCTCATCGATTACGGGGCCGCGGGTGACGAGCCCGGGACACGGGCATTATTCGGCGTCCAAGGGCGGCATCAATGCGTTCATCAAGGCGGCGGCGATTGAATTTGCAGGCTACGGGATTACGGTGAATGGCGTGGAGCCGGGGAATATCCTGACCGACGGGATGAAGGCGCATCGCAGCGAAGAGTTTATCCAGTCGATGGCGGCGATGATCCCGCTTGGCGCTCTCGGGACGCCGCGTGATGTTGCGAATGCGGTGCTGTATCTGGCGTCCGAGGAAGCGAGTTATGTGACCGGAACGACGATTATCGTCGATGGCGGACAAACCTTGCCGGAAGGTGCGGATTTCAAAGTGATACCCGATTGAGTTGATGGAGAGAAAGCGATGACGACACCTGAAGAGCGCCTCAAAGCAATGGGCCTGACCTTACCGGCAGTGCCGGTTCCGGTGGCGAATTATGTGCCCTACCGGTTTGCGGGGAATTTGTTGTATTTGTCGGGGCAGGGGCCGAAGCAGCCGGACGGGACCTATAAAATTGGTCGTCTCGGCAGGGATGCGAGCGTTGAGCAAGGCTATGCCGAGGCGCGGCTTACGGGGTTGCAATTGCTGGCGGTTGCGAAAGCGGCTTTGGGCGAGTTGAGCCGGATCGAGGCGGTGATCAAATTGCTCGGCATGGTGAATGCGGAACCGGATTTCTCCGATCATCCGAAAGTGATTAATGGCTGCTCGGATTTGCTTGTCGAGGTGCTCGGTGATGCGGGACGCCATGCACGTTCGGCGGTGGGCATGGGATCGCTACCGAACAGAATGATGGTCGAGATCGAAGCAATCCTGCTGGTGCGCGACTAGGAACGGATTGAAGATGTCGATTGACAATTTGAAGGCAGAGATTGCGCGCGAGTTCGGGACGCCGGCGCTGGTGATCGATCTTGATGTGGTCGAGCATAATATCGCCAAGGCGCAGGCTTTTTGCGATGCGGCGGGCGTTGGAAACCGGCCGCACATCAAAACGCATAAAAGTCCGGTATTGGCGGCGATGCAGCGCGATGCGGGTGCGCGGGGGATTACGTGCCAGAAGCTTGGCGAGGCGGAAGTGATGGCCGCGGGCGGGCTTGATGACATTCTGATCACGTATAATCTTTTGGGCGAGGAAAAACTCGGCCGATTGGGGAAGCTCTCTGCCGAGAAGATTGTGACTGTTGCGGCTGATAATCCGGTGACGATTGCAGGCTTGCCGATGGCAGGACGGATTGCGGGACGGCCGATCAATGTTGTGGTGGAATGTGATTCAGGGCGGAAACGGGCGGGCGTGGAAACGCCGGGAGAGGCGATTGCGCTGGCGGAATTGATTGCTGCATCGCCGGAGCTTTCTTTTGCCGGATTTGTGTTTTACCCGCCGGACAAGACGGTTGCATCCTCGCAGCATTTCTTCGACGAGGCGGTTGCGGGTGTTCGGGCGCTCGGGCTTGAACCACGGATCTTGTCATCCGGCGGGTCGCCCAATCTTGGGATGCTGCAGGAGTTTCATGGCATCACGGAACATCGGGCCGGAACCTATATTTATAATGACCGGATGATGATGGCCCATGGCATGGCGACGTTGGATGAATGTGCGTTGCAGGTTTATGCCACGGTGGTGAGCAGGGCAGGGGCAGAGCGCGGTATTCTCGATTCCGGCTCGAAGACGCTGACGTCGGATACGGGCGGCGGGCTCGACGGATTCGGATTGATCCGCGAATATCCGCAGGCGCGGATTGCGGGCTTTTCGGAAGAGCACGGGATGCTCGATCTCTCCAAGACAAATGACCGCCCCGGTGTCGGGACGATTGTGAGGATCGTGCCGAACCATGTGTGTGTGGTGGTCAATATGTTCGACCGCTATGTGGCGGTGCGGGGCGACCGGCTCGTGGGCGAAATCGATATTCCCGCGCGCGGTAAACTTACCTGATTATCCGCGCTGGGTTGCGATTGCGTCGCGGATCCGGTGCACGACCACGGGCAGATGCTCTTCAATCAGGCAGACCGGATTGATGCCGATGCGGTTTTGCTCGCGAAACATCGGGTCGACGTGAACCGGGATCGGGCCGGATTGCAGGGCATTGACGAGCGTTCCGGCATTTGCGGATGCGTAATGCAGTTTGATGTCGAGGGTCGGGATGTCGGAAGTGTTCGCAAAGCCGTGGCGGGTGATTTCAATGTCGTTAATGCCGGAAAGGCCGTCGGCGATGACATCCATCAGGTGTTTCCAACGGGTGTGACGCGCGGCGTCACCTTCCTCAATGAAGAGGCGCAAGGCGGTGAGAACGCCGACGATTTCTTCCTTGCCGGCTTTGCAGGGACGCCCGATGCCGTGCTGGGGAACGCCCTTCATGCGGCTTTTGTCGATGAGGGTTGCGGGTGGTTGCCACATATCCCAGAAAATATCGAAATCGAGATGCTGGAGGGCGGCGGCCATAACAAGATCACGTTTGCCACAGAGAATGCCGCTGGCTTGCGGCCCGCCAATGACTTTACCTCCCGAAAAGGCGACGAGATCGGCACCTTCATCGATAAAGCGCTTCAAGTTTGATTGCGGGGGAAGCTGGGCCGCGGCATCGACGATCACGGGAATGCCGTGGGCTTTCGCCACGCGGGTGATGTCGGTGAGCGGCGGACGGGCTTGGGAATCGGCGACGTAGAAAATCGCGGCGGTTCGCTCCGAAATGGCGGCTTCGATCTCCCAATCCTCGGCATCGCGGACGCCTGCGCCAGAATATCGGTCTGGCAGGCCGACCTCGATAATGGTGACGCCAGCGGCGCGGACGGCGTGATCATAAAAATTCCGCTGGCTGCGGATCATGATGACTTCGTTTTTGAGGCCTGTCGTGTCGGGCAAACGCGCCATGCGCGAGGGGTCGAGGCCCGTGATACAGGCGGCGGTGGCCAAGAGTAGGCAGGCGGAAGCGCCGGAGGCGACATAACCGGCTTCGGCACCGGTAATGTCGGCGATGATGCGGGAGGCTGCAGCCTGAAGTTCGGCGATATCGACGCAATGCCGGGACGCCTCGACCATTGCAGTTGACACTTCGCTGCGCATGATGCCGCCCGAGAGCCGAGTGGCGGGGCCTTTGGCGTTGATCGCGATGGTGACGCCGAGTGTGTCGTAGATGGACATGTTTGTTCCGGGGTTCGATTTTGTTGACGATACAGCGAAGCGGTGTTGCATGATAGATTGCGGCGTGAGGAAATGGGTGAAATTCGTGACGATTATTTGGGCCAATGAATGACAAAGATTTGTGCCTGTGAGAAGATTATTGGAGAGGAGTGCGTGAGATGAGCCCTTATCACTATACAGAATGCGGGTTGGATCATGTGATGATCAATGGCGTCCAGTTTATCCAAGATGATGCTGGTGAAAGTGTTACGACAATTCCCAATATTGACGGACTTCATCGCGCGATTGCGACTGGTATTGTTTCGAAATCAGGGAATTTGACCGGCAAGGAGTTGCGGTTTTTGCGGACGGAAATGGGGATGACGCAGGCCGAACTGGCAGCAATTGTGCACCGGGAGCCGCTTGCAATCAGCCGTTGGGAGAGAGGTGAGACAGAGTTGATCGACGCAAATGCTGAAACGCTCATCCGGCTATTTGCCAAGGAAAAACTGAACCTTGAGATCGATGTCACGGTTGAGGATATGTCACAAAAAAGTGTTCAGTCCGCTTTATCTCTGGAAATCGAAATTGATGGCTCGAATACGGACGATTACAGGCCCATGGTTTATGCGGCCTGATGGGTGTTTTTGGGTGGTGGGAGGGGTGAAATAGCGTCCCCCGCGGATGGCAGTTTCGGTTTATGATGCCCAGTTTCTCGCATCTGTTTTGCGCTAGAACGTGGCAGATTAAGAGGGAAAACCGCGATTACGGATTTTCACGCGGTAGCTGGTTTTGCCGTCAGGCGTTTGCCTCGTTTCGATGGTTGCCATGTGATGCGCCTCTCATTCCGAAAGACTACAAAACATGGCGGTATTGTGCAACGCTCTAATTGTCCGAACACGGATGAATCTTGGGATACGCGCAAGTAAATCAGAGGGATAGTTCGAAGCGTTTTGTAGTGGGACAGCGGGTGAACAACACTAAGGCAAGCCAATTCGTGATAAGAAGCTAGAAAATCGCTGAGATATATCTTCTCTGTATAACTCCGAAACTCCGCAAACGAATTGATTGCCATGTAAAGCGTTAAGGGTTTTTACATCTATTGAGAAGTAGTGCTTAAAATCAATTACTGAGGGAACAAGTGAGATTTCAGGAGGAAATTCTAAATAATGATATCTGGGGCTAACATTTTGCGTAAGATTTTTACCTTGAGTGCTATTCCTATCTATTGTTTGCATTTGCATATCAATTTCAGACAAGTGTTTTCCTAAATATACATGCTCCAAATTGTATAGCGGTGCGACGAGTACTGATAAGAGGTATTTATCCTGAGATTTCTTCTCACCACTGCCAGCACTGGCTCTGAATGTTGAATCCTGAGCTAAATCACAGTCCTGGGTTAGTACGATCACAAGGGGGAATAAGATTTTCGAGGCTTCGATTACGCCATTTTCTTCACGCACATATTCCAAATATTCGATATCACGCAGTATATCTCCCTGCGCAATTCGTTCCTTATGAGTCGTGTCAACCTTGATCATGGATGATACCGGCTCTTACCAAAATACGCCTTGGCTTCGCAGATCCATATTTTTGGTTTTCAATTTCGATTTTTCTATTATCTGTTGCGCTTGATACCATAGCTGTTTCAATCTCGTTATTATCTTTTGCACTTGATACAACAGCTGTAACGGCCTTTGTGCTTGAAGCACCTGAAGGAGCATATTTATTCGATATGTTGACATAATCACTGTCGCTGGACATTTTATGCTTCCTGCGTCTTAGGTTTCATGAGGTTACGAGTTTTTGCAGTGATAGATTTTTCAAAGAAATCTTGAATTAGCCCGTGTGATTTATGAATCAGTTCATTTATCTGGTCATGGGTGTAAGCCCCAAAACTGTAAGCATCTAAGTCGATTACAAATTGTTTTTGCTTTACAGCTGCGGGGTAATCAGGGTTTGGAATTCCAAACTGTGCTTTCAATAGCAAACCATCAATGTTGTATTCCATTATCGAGAATACGCGTGCTATAGCTGATTTGTTGAAGTCTAATCCCAACAAAGCAAGCATGTCTTTGTTGATATACCCTTTCCAATTCAGAGGATCTGAGGACTTTTTAATATCAATAACGTTGATGTAGCGAAGCCCAATTCTGTTGGAAATCAGATCAGCAAAGTTGCCGTAAATTGCGTCTAAAGGAGCCTTGATCTCTGAGACAAGGTTCTCAAAGTTTTTATATTTCTTGATAGATAAGGTTAAATAAGTCTGGCCAACAATAAGTGTCTTATCACGGTCTTTTCCATAAAAGACCCATTCTTTCATTTCGACCTTTGATGTCTGAGAGGTTGCATCTGTAATTAATACTTCGTGCGCATGCAATGTCCGCGGCTCTGGTATTGGGAAATTACTGAGTATTGCTGCTTCAATTTTCTTTGGTAAGCTCTCCTCGTTACCACTTAAAAACGACGGATAGTCAATGCGTACAACGACTTCTTTCAAGAATGGTGACTCATAACATATCTGTTCGTACATATTTCCTCCTGTTATAGGATCAGGATTACATTGGCTCATGTGATGCTTAACTGGAAGTGGGAATATTATATTTCATTTTTCGCCACTTGTTATTTTGAACTGTCCCAGAATTGTCCCATGGACGTTTTTCGCATTCGAACCAGGGGATGGCGGAAGGGGTGGGATTCGAACCCACGGTAGGCTTTCACCTACGCTAGTTTTCAAGACTAGAGCCTTAAACCACTCGGCCACCCTTCCATACCGCACACTCATACCGCGCAACACGGCGTCTTCTGCAACCAGCTTACGCTAGTTTTGACGCGTCCCGTTTTGACGGGCCGCGCCCTTCGGGTGCCTTCGGCATCCAACGCCCTTTCGGGTCGTTGTCAAGACGAGAGCCTTAAACCACTCGGCCACCCTTCCATACCGCGCAACACGGCGTCTTCTGCAACCAGCTTACGCTAGTTTTGACGCGTCCCGTTTTGACGGGCCGCGCCCTTCGGGTGCCTGCGGCATCCAACGCCCTTTCGGGTCGTTGTCAAGACGAGAGCCTTAAACCACTCGGCCACCCTTCCATTCCACGCGACACGGTGTTGTTATGAACCCGTTTCAGTAGATGGTCTTCAATCGTTTCGGGAGTAAACCGATTTCACTTTGGCACCGTAAATGAAATGTGTGTTCAACAACACGAGGACGAGCGAATGGTTCGGTTATATGCATTTGCGGGCGTTGCGGCAATATCATTTATTACATTTCTGCCTTTGATGGCTCTCGAAGCGGCTGCTGACGAGGGGAAGTTGCTCAAAGGGGAGGGCATTCGGGAGACAGTCAGCGGCAAGCGGATTTATCTCGCCATCCCTTTCGGGGGGGAATTCCCGCTTTATTACCAACGGAGCGGCAAGGTGGACGGCTCGGGCGAGGCAGTGGGGCTGGGGCGGTTTCTTCGTCCGACTGATAGCGGAAAATGGTGGATCGAGAAGGAAACACTGCTCTGCCAGCAATGGACAAATTGGTATGACGGCAAGAAATTCTGTTTCGAGTTGCGGAAACTGCCCGGCGACAAACTGGCCTGGTTCCGCGATGATGGCGAAAAGGGTATTGCGCGAATTGGTGTCGAGGAGATTGCGACTCAGCAGGATTGAGGTGCGATTCCGGTGGTGTTCGGTCGGGATTTAGGCCTTTATTCCATGAGGCGGCGATAAGATATCGGGAATTCATCAACGATATCAATTCATCAAGGCGCTTGTCAGAAAAATCGGAACGGGTTAAGGTAGTGCTAACGTTTTATGACTTAAAGAACGTTGCCCGGCTATCTCGATCCTTCCGGCGCTGAATTCAGCGTCTGACAAGAGTGGAAAAACGGTTTGAAATTAAAGTCTTATGGGCCGATTGCGGCTTCAACGTCGAGCTTGTTGCAATTTGGGGACAGATCTTGTTCCCGGGCTGTCAAGTTGATTTCGATCATCGGGCTCGGCTTGCTGGTTGCGAATTGCGGCAATGGCCAACGCGCCGATATTGATCCGAAATATGGTGTCCGGCCTAGTCCGCGGGTTGTTGCGCAGGGGCAAGAGATTCCCAAGGGCGGCGGTTTCGAGAAAATCGGCAAGCCTTATGTGGTGGCAGGCAAGCTTTATACGCCGCGTGACATGACGAATTATTCCGCCAAGGGGCTTGCCTCCTGGTATGGTGACGAATTCCATGGCCGCAAGACGGCGAATGGCGAAGTTTTCGATTATGGGTCGGTGACGGCTGCGCATCCGACGATGCCGCTGCCAAGTTATATCCGGGTGACCAATCTCGAAAATGGCCGCTCGATCGTGGCGCGAGTCAATGATCGGGGGCCGTATCACCAGAATCGCCTGATCGACGTTTCGGCGCGTGTTGCCGAGGCGCTGAATTTCAAGCGGAAGGGCGTTGCCAACGTTAAGGTCGATTATCTCGGTCGTGCATCGGTTGACGGGAGTGACGATGCTATTCTGATGGCAAGCTTGCAAACCGACGGGCGTCCGGCGACACTTACGGGAAATACGGCACCGGTGCAGGTTGCCAGCAACAATTCCGATTTCATCACGGATTTGTTTGCAGACACGCCTGAGCCTCAGGCCAATAAAAAGGAAGAGCCTCTCGTTTTGGCATCCGCAAGTTCGTCGGAGTCCCCGGTTTTGGATGGTGTTCCGCTGCCGCCAGTGCGTCCGCTAATGAATTGGGCACCTGCACGGCTTGAGGTTGCACAGAAGGCGGTTCTCGGGACACCTTCGCTCGCAAGCGGAGCGTTTGCCTCTGCTGCTGCAGTACCCCTTCCGCTGCCGCGTCCAAGCGATCAGGCATATTGATCTGTCCGCAAACGCTCAACACTCGTGCGAACAGGTGGCGTAGCGCTTGAATTTGGCATTGTGGCGTGGTTGAAGTCGGCTTGTATCGTCACAGGACGGGTCGAAGCGTTTGAAAACTCCTCGCAAATATTCTGGCCCGGCCCGGTTCATCACGCTTGAGGGCGGGGAGGGGACGGGTAAGTCCACGCAATCGCGCCATTTGGTTGCGGCACTTGCGACGTTGGGTGTCGCTTCTGTGGCAACGCGGGAGCCGGGCGGCTCTGCTGGGGCGGAATATATCCGTAAATCGATCCTTGACCCGGAACGGCCCGATCTATCGGCGCTCTCGGAAACATTGCTGTTTTATGCGGCACGTAACGACCATCTCGACACTTTGATCAGGCCGTCGCTCGCGAAGGGAGTTTGGGTCGTGTGCGACCGGTTCTCGGATTCAACGCGGGCCTATCAGGGTGCGCTTGGACTGGTGAGCGACGCGCAATTGACGGTGATGGAAAAGCTCGTTGTGGGGCAGACCGTGCCGGATTTGACGCTTGTGCTGGACCTTCCGGCAAAAATCGGGCTCGAGCGGGCGCATCAAAGGCGTGGAGACGGGAAATCGGACGTGTTCGAGCGGCAATCTCTCGAATTTCATGAAAAATTGCGGGACGCGTTTCTCGGATTTGCAAAGGCGGCACCTGAGCGCTTTGCGGTGATCGATGCCAGTGGCGATGAAGCAATCGTCAGGCAACGGATTTGGGATGTTGTTTCGGAGCGGCTGCTTGGCGGGGCGACCCATGGCTGATGCAGAGGTGCTCGAACTCGACAGATTGGCGGGGTTTCCGCATCCGCGCGAGACGAATGGTTTGTTCGGGCAGGACGAGGCGGAGCGCGTTTTACTCGAGGCCTATCGCTCGGGGCGTATGCCGCATGCGTGGCTGATTGGCGGGCCCGAAGGGGTCGGGAAGGCGACTTTGGCCTATCGCGCGGCAAAATTCATTCTCAGCCATCCTGACCCATTTTCTGAGGACGTTCAAAGCGCAAAGTCCTTGGCATGCGACCCGAACACGCCTGTTATTAACCGGATCATCGCGCAGGCCCATCCAGATCTGATGATTGTGCGGCGTGAAATTGACCCGAAGAAGAAAACAATTCCGACGCTCATTGCGGTTGATCTCGTGCGCGAGGCATTGCGATTTTTCGGCTCGACCTCGGGTGAGGGAGGGTGGCGGATCGCGATTGTCGATGTGGCCGATGATCTGAACCGGAACGGGGCGAATGCGCTGTTGAAGATGATCGAGGAGCCGCCGGAACGGTCGATTATTTTTCTCTTAGCCAACCATCCAGCGCGGCAATTGCCGACAATCCGGTCGAGATGCCGTAAATTGATGCTCAACCCGCTCGCAGTCGAGATTGTCGAGGCGATCTTGAGCGGGAATGCGGCGAGCGGGTCTCCGGACCTTTTGCGGAAAGCGGCGGAGTTGTCGGAAGGCTCGATCCGGAATGCGATGCAGTTTCTGGATGCGAAATTGCTGTCCTTGGGGGAAAAGGTCACGGGCATCCTCAATCGATTGCCTGATCTCAACAGGCAAGCTGTTGCGCAATTGGCAGATTCGCTGACCGGGCGGGATCAGGATCAAGGTTTCGATCTTGTCGTGACTTTCGTGACCGACTGGATTGTGGCCGAGTGCGGACAACGGGCGGGCGAGGGCGCATCGATCCTTGCACCTCTGGCGGAGGTGTGGGAAAAGGGCACGCGGTCGGCACGGGATGTTGACCGGTTCAATCTCGACCGCCGACCCTTTGTCATATCGCTTTTTGCGGATTTGGCCGAGGCGGTCAGGCTTTCCCGCGCCGCCTGAAGACGCGAAAGAGGATCGAGGGCGCAATGGCCGACAAGCCGAGTTTCTATATTACGACAGCGATTTCCTACCCGAATGGATCGCCGCATATCGGGCACGCTTATGAGTTGATAGCAACCGATGCCATTGCGCGGTTCAAGCGTCTTGACGGCTACGACGTGTTTTTTCTGACCGGCACCGACGAGCATGGCCAGAAAATGCTGCAAACGGCAGCGCGCGAGGGAATTACCACGCAGGAGCTTGCTGATCGCAATGCGGCCGTGTTCCGGGCGATGGGGCCTGCGTTGAACGCTTCGAACGATGATTTTATCCGCACAACGGAGGAGCGCCATAAACGCGCGTCTCAAGCGATCTGGCAGCGGATGGAAGCGGCGGGCGATATCTACAAGGATAGTTATTCGGGCTGGTATTCCGTGCGGGACGAGGCGTATTTTGCCGAGAACGAGACGGTTGTGAGCGGCGATGGCGTGCGCCGGGGGCCTACGGGAACGCCGGTGGAGTGGGTCGAGGAAGAGAGTTATTTTTTCAAGCTTTCAGCCTATCAGGATCGACTTTTGGCGCTTTATGAAGAGTCTCCTGATTTTGTCGGGCCGGAAGAACGGCGAAACGAGATTTTGAGTTTCGTCAAATCGGGGTTGCGGGATCTCTCCGTGAGCCGGACGACATTTGATTGGGGTATTCAGGTGCCGGGCGCGCCCAAACATGTGATGTATGTCTGGGTTGATGCGTTGACGAATTATATTACGGCGACGGGGTTTCCAGACGAGGGCGGCGAAAGGCGTCATTTCTGGCCGGCGGATGTGCATATTATCGGCAAGGATATTATCCGGTTTCATGCGGTGTATTGGCCGGCGTTTTTGATGTCGGCGGGTCTGCCATTGCCGAAGCGGGTGTTCGGGCACGGATTTCTGTTCAATCGCGGCGAGAAAATGTCGAAGTCTGTCGGGAATGTGATCGATCCGTTCACGCTCGCAGCCCATTACGGCGTTGATCAGCTCCGCTATTTCTTTTTGCGCGAAGTGCCATTCGGCCAGGATGGCAATTACTCGCATGAGGCGATTGTGAACCGGATCAATGCGGATCTTGCGAATGATCTCGGCAATCTGGCGCAGCGGTCGCTTTCGATGATCGCGAAGAACTTGAATGGTGTGATGCCGGCTTTTGGCCAACCCGAAGCGTCAGATCGGGAATTGCTGGAACAAGCCTATGGGTTGGTTGATAAAGCGCGCGCGGCTATGAATGATCTGGCACTGCATACATTGCTTGCCGAGACGTGGAAGGTCGTTGCAGACGCAAACCGCTATTTTGCAAGCGAGGAGCCTTGGATCAAGCGCAAGACGGATCAGGCGCGCTTTGAGGCAATACTCGCCGTAACGGCGGAAGTGTTGCGGGTGATTGCGATTATCGCGCAGCCGACAATTCCGGAGTCGGCCGGGCGATTGCTTGATATCCTTGGTGTTCCCGCCGATTTGAGGATGTTTTCGCACACAAATGCGGGGTATCGTGTTGATGCGGGGACGATACTTCCACCGCCGCAGCCGATTTTTCCGCGCTATGTTGAAGCCGAGACGGAACAGGCGTCCTGATGCTGGTTGATAGCCATTGCCATCTCGATTTTCCGGATTTCGACGTTGATCGCGACGAGATGCTCGCGCGCGCGCGTTTAGCAGGCGTGAAGAGCATTGTGACGATTTCGACTCGTGTGCATCGCTTCGATGCCATCAGGGCGATTGCCGAGAGTGATCCGGATATTTGGTGCACGGTGGGAACCCATCCGCTGAATGCGGCGGAAGAACCGGATGTTTCACTCGAGACCTATTGTGAGCTTTCGGAGCACGAGAAATGCGTTGGAATTGGTGAAGCCGGACTTGATTTTCACTATGACCGTGCTGAACGGAGCGTCGCGGACCGTGTCTTCCGGACACAGATCGCTGCAGCGCGGATTACGCACTTGCCGCTCGTGATCCATGCACGGGATGCGGACGATGCCATGATTGCAACGCTTGAGGATGAAATGGGGAAGGGGGCATTTAAAGCCGTGCTCCATTGTTTCTCGTCGACGAAGCGATTGGCGGAGGTGGGGGTAGGGCTCGGGCTTTATGTCTCGTTTTCGGGGATATTGACGTTCAAGAGCGCGCTGGCCGTGCGCGAAGCTGCGGAAAGTGTCCCGCTTGACCGTTTGCTCGTTGAAACCGACGCGCCCTATCTTGCGCCGCAGAGCCATCGCTCCAAACGGAACGAGCCCGCTTTTGTTGCCGAAACGAACGAGGTTTTGGCAGGTGTGAAAGGTGTTTCGCCCGAAGACATGGCAGCGCACACGACGGATAATTTTTTCACGCTGTTTTCAAAGGCGAAGCGGCCCGAAGAAAGAGCGGCGCGATGAGCCTTTCCATTACAATTTTGGGATGCGGGTCATCGGGCGGCGTTCCTCGGCCAGCGGCGGGCTGGGGAGAGTGTGACCCGAACGAGCCCAAGAACCGGCGCAGGCGGTGCTCGATCCTCGTTCAGAGACGTTCTGGAACTGCAAAAACCAATGTGATTGTCGATACTTCGCCGGATTTGCGCGAGCAATTGTTGAGCGCGGATTTGAAGCATATCGACTCGGTGCTGTTTACGCATGACCATGCGGACCACACGCACGGGATTGATGATGTGCGGGCCGTCGTGATTGAAATGCGCCGGATTTTGCCGGTCTATTCGGATGCGCGAACGGCCAAGATCTTGAGAGATCGCTTCGGGTATTGTTTTGAATCGCCGCCCGGAAGCGATTATCCGCCCATCGTCCGCGACTTCCGGCTCGTGGAAGGGCATGAGACCGAAATCGAAGGGGCGGGCGGCAGTATCCGTGCGATTCCGTTCGAGGTTCAGCATGGCGACATTATGGCGCTCGGGCTCCAGTTTGGACGCGTCGCTTATACGCCGGACATAAATGATGTGCCTTCAAAGAGCCTGAAATATCTCGAAAATCTCGATATCTGGATTATTGATGCGTTGAGACGCCGGACCCATCCCACGCATTTCAACCTGGCCGAGTCGCTGGAATGGATCGCACGAATGAAACCCAAGCGCGCCATATTGACGAATATGCACAATGATCTCGATTATGCGACCTTGTGCAAGGAACTGCCTGAGAATGTGGTTCCTGCCTATGACGGCATGGTGATCGAGATTCCGAACCAATAGTGGCACGGTCGTTTTCACCCCCCGCTCCGAGCACGGCGGGCTTCCGCGGATAGATTGCTTCAGGACTACGGGCTTTTCGTTTCCAATTTGCGGGTTGTTGACTCCCAATTTGCCGAGGTTGATAATTCCAGTCTGCCAAGTCTCGGAGCAAGCATGTACGGAAGGTTTGTAGAACGACGGGTGCAAGAGGCCCTCACCGATACTCCGGTGGTCTTGATCGTGGGGCCGCGCCGGGCGGGCAAGACCACTCTTGTGCGAAAGATGGGTGAGGCTGGCCGGACCTATATCACATTGGATGATCGGACGGTGCTTGATGCGGCCCAATCCGATCCTGCCGGTTTTATCCGTGGACTGGATCAAGCCATCATCGATGAAATTCAGCGTGTGCCAGACCTACTTCTCGCCATCAAGAAGACGGTTGATGAGGATTATCGGCCGGGACGTTTCCTGCTGACTGGATCAGCGAACGTGCTGACCCTCCCGCGGATTGCGGACAGTCTGGCTGGGCGGATGGAGACCATCCAGATGCTGCCCCTGGCCAGAGCCGAAGTGGAAGGCCGGACACCAGATTTTCTAGAGCGTCTTTTCGAGAAACAGCTCCAAAGCCAGGGGTACGCAATCATTGGCGATGAACTGGTCAAACTTGTGCTGCTGGGAGGATTTCCGGAAGCGATCAACCGCGAAACCGAGCGACGGAGGCAGGACTGGCTCAGATCCTATCTCACCTCCATCCTGACGCGCGACCTACGCGACATCGCCGATATCGAGAAATTGACAGAGCTTCCGAAGTTCGTGCGGCTACTTGCCGAGCACTCGGGACAATTGGTCAATTATTCGCAGTTTGGCGCAGGAATTGGCGTTACTCACAAGACGGGACAGCGTTATGTCGGCCTGCTCGAACAGGTGTTTCTGATCGCCACGGTGCAGCCCTGGTACACCAATTCTCTGAAGCGTATCGCCAAGACACCGAAGCTGCATTTTTTCGATTCCGGCCTGCTGGCGGCGGCGCGCGGTCTCACTTTCGACAGGGTGAAGGCCGATCGCGGAACATTCGGTTCGCTTCTCGAAAGCTTCGTGTTCTCGGAAGTACTGAAGCTGATGAGTGCTTCAGACCTTCGGCTGACTCCGTATCATTTCCGGAGTCGCGATGGCCGTGAGGTAGACATTGTGTTGGAGCGTGACGACGGCATGATCGTGGGTATTGAGGTGAAGGCCAGCGCCACGGCAAAAGCCGCTGATTTCGGCGGCCTGCGGGCATTGGCCGAAGCCTGCGGAAATCGCTTCGCTTTCGGCATTGTGCTGTATGACAACACCGATATCGTGCCATTTGGTGAACAACTCTCTGCAGTTCCAATTTCATGCTTGTGGAGCGGATCAGCACAGGGGGGCGCGGGACAACCAATTCGTGCTTGAGCAAGATCGACAAAAGAAAGATGTAATTTTAGTTCCATAATATATCTTATGCGAAATTTGTATTCCTGCTTCCCTGTCTCCTCGATCAAAATTCTCAATGTGCATCGTTGGCAATCAAGGCGTGCTGATCGAAATCATCCGGTGCAAAACTCGTGATCTCTGTGTCCCATGCTTGATCTTCGCTGCGGATTTGGGCGTTGTCGGAAACGAGGAAAGGACTGCCGCCCATGAAGCCGTCACGGGATATCCAAGAACTGATCGACATAATGGTCGCGCTGAGAAACCCTGTTGGCGGGTGTCCATGGGATATCAAGCAGACCTTTGCGACGATTGCCCCCTACACCATCGAGGAAGCTTATGAGGTTGCGGATGCGATCGAACGGAATGATCTGACTGATCTGAAGGACGAACTCGGAGATTTGCTGCTTCAGGTCGTCTATCATGCAAGAATGGCCGAGGAGCTGGGTTTATTCGATTTTGGCGACGTGGTGAAGGCGATCACCACGAAACTGATCAGGCGGCATCCGCATGTATTCGACAAGAGCCGCGTTTTGACGCCTGAAGAAGTCAAAGGGCTGTGGAACGAGATCAAGGCGGCGGAACGTGCGGAAAAGCGGGAAGAAAAGCTGAAGGCCGGTATTGAGCCCGAGCAAGCCCCCTCGCTTCTTGACGGAATTCCGGCACATCTCCCTGCCCTGTCACGCGCGGAGAAACTTCAATCGCGCGCGTCAACTGTCGGATTTGACTGGAATAATGCCGAATTGGTGCTCGACAAAATCCGGGAGGAGATCGGAGAGATCGAGGAAGCAATCAAGGGTGGTCGCCAAGAGGAGATTGTCGACGAGGTGGGTGATTTGCTCTTTGCAGTTGCCAATCTTGCGCGGCATCTGCACGTTGATCCGGAGGCCGGTTTGCGCGGGACAAATCTGAAATTTGCGCTTCGATTCAAATATATAGAGGAAAGTCTTAAAGCGAAGGGGCGTTCTCTTGAAGATGCGACGCTCGACGAGATGGAAGCACTTTGGATTGAGGCGAAGACGAAAGAACAGGCAAAAGCAAAGGCAAAAGGTTGAGCCTGATCCGCGAGGTCAAACGCTTTGCTGCACCTGCTCACCCGACCGGATCAATCGCGCTTTGGGAAATTTTTGGGTGAAGCGTGATTCTTTTTCGGGGATCAGCCGGATGACAAGCCGCATGCGGCCGAGATCATCAACGCGGCGTTCCAGCACTTCTGCCTCTTCATAGAGCCAGTGCAGCAACGCCCCCTGCGACGGGTCGAGCAGCAGCGTATAGACAGGCCGGTTGCGGGAGAGGCGATATTCAACGGCGTCAAGCAGCGTGGGGATACCCTCCCCCGTTAGTGCCGAGACGAGAATTGGACGCTCGTCACTCAGGCGACCGGATGAGACGGCCAGAAGCCGATCGGCATCGGCAGGATCCAAAAGATCGGATTTGTTCCAGACCTCGATGATGCGGTGGCTATCTTTCGGGTTGATGCCGAGATCACCGAGGATTTTGACGACATCTGCGGCTTGTGCCTCGGTGTCGCCATGCGAGACATCGCGGACATGAAGGATCACTTCAGCGGAAATCACGTCTTCGAGCGTTGCGCGGAAGGCGGCAACCAGCATTGTCGGCAGGTCGGAGATGAAACCGACCGTGTCATTCAGGATCACTTGTTCGCCGTGGGGCAGCTTGACGATGCGCGCTGTGGGATCGAGCGTTGCAAACAGCATGTTTTCGGCCAAGACTTCTGCCGAGGTCAGGCGGTTGAATAGCGTCGATTTACCGGCATTGGTATATCCCACGAGGGCCACGACAGGATATGGCACTTTGCTGCGGCTCTTGCGATGCAAGCCGCGTGTGCGTTTGACGTCCTCGATATCGGCTTCGATCCGGATCATGCGCTCCTGAATGAGACGCCTGTCGGCTTCGATCTGCGTTTCACCCGGACCACCGAGAAAGCCAAAGCCACCGCGTTGGCGCTCAAGATGGGTCCAGGAGCGGACAAGACGGCTCTTCTGGTAGGCAAGATGGGCGAGTTCGACCTGGAGCGAGCCTTCGCGTGTGCGGGCGCGTCTGCCGAAGATTTCGAGGATCAGGCCCGTGCGATCAATGACCTTGATCCCGAGCGCCTTTTCCAGATTGCGCTGTTGCACGGGGCTTAGCGCACAATCGGCGACCATGAGGTCAATATCCTGATCTTCGACCATCGATGCCAATTCCTCGACCTTGCCTTTGCCGAGGAAGGTTGACGGGCGTGGTGCCGCAATCGGAATGATCATGGAGGCGGCAATTTCGAGATCGATTGCCGCGGTCAGCCCACACGCCTCTTCAAGCCGCGCTTGGGCTGGCCGCAAATTAACGTGCTGCTCGCTCTGAACGCCCGTGCGGTTGGTTGACGGGCGACGGGTCGGATAAGGACCGATCACAAGCGTGCGTGTGCCGCTGGCAATGGCCTTTTCCGGCTCAAACAGCCCATTTGATGAGCGAACCTCTGGCTCGACGTGCTCTGCCACGTCAGTCCTTTAACACCGCGCCGGTTTCATCCGTCTGATCAAACAGGATCAACGGCGCTCCGGGCATGATGGTTGAAATGGCGTGTTTATAGACAAGTTGGGATTGCCCGTCGCGGCGGAGCAAAAGGCAGAAATTATCGTACCAAGAGACAATACCCTGCAGTTTGACGCCATTGATCAGAAATATTGTCAGAGGGATTTTGCTCTTGCGGACATGGTTTAAAAACGTGTCCTGCAGATTTTGGGGGCGTTCAGTTGCCATCATTGCCTCTTCTTTTCTTTGTTCGGAGCCGGTTGAGAAGCTCCGTTTGCCGTTTTCTTTTGATACGCATTCAGGGCGACACAAACACCCCGCCTTGAATTAGGGTCTACCCCAAGATTAAGACGAAACAAAGGAAGGATCAATCAGGAGCGCATTTCTACGACGGGGTGCGCTTTTTTGATCACCCTATTCCAAGCAGTTTGAGTTTGCGATGAAGCGCAGAGCGCTCCATTTCGACAAATTCTGCCGTTCGCGAAATGTTTCCGCCAAACCGGTTGATCTGGGCGATCAAATATTCACGCTCGAATTCCTCGCGTGCCTCGCGAAGTGGCATCGCCATGAGCTTTTCACC
>Ga0209358_10000125_pt1 | contig 68389 bp, 71 predicted proteins | sample LauGreFa1BDMLBSN_2_FD_187574 | JGI IMG/M metagenome (GOLD analysis project Ga0209358, IMG submission 187574) | Freshwater lake microbial communities from Lake Michigan, USA - Fa13.BD.MLB.SN (SPAdes) (version 2) | ecosystem: Environmental > Aquatic > Freshwater > Lake | place: Lake Michigan, USA... | reverse complement strand
GGGCAAAGCGCAGCCATTCAGGCAAGATGACGCCGACCGCCGAGCCCAAAATCGGCCCCAAAAAGTAACCGGGGCCACCGACCACCACCATCAGGTACATCATGATGGACGCGCCCACGGTGAACAAAGCGGGGTCGATGAACTGCACCTGGGAGGCATACAAACCACCGGCCATGCCGGCGTAAGCTGCGCCAATGGCAAAGCTCATCAAGGTGTAGCTGCGGGTGTCCACGCCCAAGCTTTCCGCGCGGATGGGGTTGTCGCGCAGGGCGGTGAAGGCCTTGCCCCAGGGCGAGCGCAGCAAGCCCCACAGCAACACACCCAGCAGCAGCGCCATGACCAACACAAACCGGTAATAGGCCAAATTGCCGTCCAAGCTCCAGCCAAACACGCTGGGGCGGGCGATGTTGTTGATGCCAAAGGTGCCGCCGGTCAGCCACTCTTCATTGCGCATGACCAGCCACAGCGCGGTGTTGAACCCCAAGGTGGCAAAGGCCAGGTAAATGGTTTGCACCCGCAACGCCGGAAAACCCACGATCAGGCCCACGACAAAGCACAACAACGCGCCGGTGGGCAAGGCCCACCAAAAACTCAGGCCCGCCTTGAGGAATATCGCCACCGTGTAGGCGCCAATGCCAAAAAAGGCCGCATGACCGAGCGACTTTTGACCGGCATAGCCCACCGTCAGGTTCAAGCCCATGGTGGCGATGATGAACACCAACCAGGTGGTGAACAAATGGATGCCATAGTTTTTGAAGTAGGCGGGGGCCACCACCAGCGCCGCCAAGATGGCCAAGCCCAGCCCCCATTGGATTTTTTTCATACCTTGCGCTCCTCTTTGCGCCCGAGCAAGCCCTGGGGTTTGAACAAAATCACCACCATGAAGATCACCAAAGCCACCGCGTCCTTGTAGGCCGATGAGATGTAGGCCGCAGCCAGGTTTTCGCTCACCCCCACGATCAAGCCGCCGAGCAATGCACCGCGCGAGTTGTTGAAGCCCCCAATGATGGCGGCGAAAAATGCCTTGGTGCCCAGGCTCTCGCCCATGTCGAATTTGGCCAAATAAGTGGGCGTGACCAACAAAGCAGCCGCAGCGGCCAACACCGCGTTGATGGCAAAGGTGTAGAAGATCATGCGCGGCACGTTGATGCCCAGCACCGCCGCGCTTTCGGTGTTTTGCGCCACCGCCTGCATGGCGCGCCCAGTCACGGTGCGGTTGAGAAAGGCCTGGGTCAGCAACACCAAACACAACGCGAAGACAAAGGTGCCCATGTCCGAGCCCGACACATTCACCCCCGCCACATTCAGCACCACATCTGGAAACACCTGGGGAAAGGGTTGCGGCTCTGAGCTGTAGCCGGCGCGCACCCCATTGCGCATGGCGATCGACAAACCAATCGTGGCCACCACAATCGGCATCATGCCGTGCTTGAACAAAGGATCCACCAAGCCACGCTTGAACAACCAACCCAGCAGCAGCACCGCCACGCCGCAAGCCAGCAAAAAAGCCAGCGTCAGCGGCAAGCCTTGGTGCAGCATGATGACCATGACAAACGCCGGCAGCATGACGAATTCGCCCTGGGCAAAGTTGATGGTGCCTGAGGCTTGCCACAGCAAGGTGAACCCCAGTGCGGCCAAGGCATAAATGCAGCCGGTGGCCATGCCACTGAACAACAGTTGAAGAAAATCGGTCATGCCGTCCTACCAATCAAAAAAGCGCTTTGGGTTGTCCCACATCATTTGCTGACACTGCGCTTTGCTGAACCAGCGCTCGGTGAGCTTGAGCATGGGCCCGTAGTCCAAGCGCGAGTTGGCGCGCAAATACGGCCAATCAGACGCCCAGATGCAGCGATCTGCGCCAAACATCTGCCACACCCGCTGCACATGGGCTTGGGCATCATCAAACGGAAACCCCTGCTCAGAAAACTTCACAAAGCCCGAAATTTTGATCACCCCCAAGCCGCTGTCAGCGAGTTGGGCCAGGGCTTGCAAACCCGGGGCTTGGGGCCCATCGGCCAGCCAGGGACGACCCGCGTGGTCGATCAAGGTGTGCACCCGCACGCGCAAAATGCGCGGCAGCAAGGGCACCAATTGATCGCCACTGACTTGGAACTGCGCCCACATGCCAAGATCCGCCAAGCGCTGCAACAAAGGGTCGATGTCGTTGTAAAAGTCCAAGCCATGGAACGCGGGGTTGAAGGCAATGCCCACAATGCCTTGCGCCTGCAAGGCGCGCAAAGCCGCGGTGTCGGTATCGGCGTTCACCACCGCAATGCCTTTGAAGCGGCCGCCCCCGTGGGCGATGGCGTCGAGCAAGCAGCGGTTGTCGGTGCCATAGCCCGAGTTGGGGCCCACCAGCAAGGCGTGGCGCACCGCATAGGTGTCCATCACATGGCCAAAGTAAGCCGCTGTGCCGACCTCTTGCCCCTGCGGGTGGTAAGCCACCTCGGCCGGGTACGGAAAGCGCTGCGGGTCGAGCACATGGCAGTGCCCATCGATCTTGGGCAGATCGAAGATGCTCATGAAATATCCCGTTCAAAAAGAGCCTAACCCAGTGGATTGGGCGATAGCCCGTGCATTGCCGAGAGAGGACCAGCCCGGCCCTCAGACCGGTCTCGCCCGCTGGCAAGGCCGTGGGTTGCGCTTTATTTTTTACTCATCGGCGGCAAGGTCTCGGCCACCACGGTTTTGCCATTGCGGATTTCGGTGATGAAGCTCTCGCGGTCGATGTCGCCTTTGTCGTCAAAGCACACATCCATCAACACGCCGGGGTATTGCTTGGCCGTGAAGCAGCTGTTGCGGATCGCTGCGGCGGCGGCTTTGCGATCAACCTTGCCGGCTTTTTCGATGGCGGCCTTGAGCACATACACACCGGTGTAGCCTTTCACACCATTGTGGTCAGAGCTGGTGTTGTAGGCGGCTTGGAACTTTTTGCCCCAGGCTTGCAGCTGTGGGGCTTCCACGGTCAGACCGACGTGGGCCACCGCGCCGTTGGCGGCTTCACCGGCCAACTCCACCACTTTGGCGCTGGTGAGCACCGTCTCGCCAATCACCGGTTTGTTCCAGGCTTGTTTGCGCAGCTCGCGCAGCAAGCGGGCCGATTCCTCTTCGTTGGTGTAGGCGAACAAAGCGTCTGCGCCCGATTGTTTGGCTTGAATGACAGCAGCGGAAAAGTCAACCTGGCCCGATTCGGTGGAGATTTCAGCCACGATTTGGGTGGGCGAATTGGCCAACAGTTGCTTGATGGCCGCTTGACCGCCCTTGCCAAAGTCGTTGTTCACATACAAGACGGCCAATTTTTTGGATTTGCCATTGATATAGCGCGCCACCTTGGGGAAGGACACGCTTTGGCCGAAAGCGGTGCGAAACACCCAGGGGTTGCCCTGTTGGGTGATGGCCGTGGCCTCGCCGCCGGTGAAGTTGGGGGTTTCGCCGCGCTTGCTTTCGGCCATGGAGACCATGATGGAGCCCGAGAACACCGGGCCGAAAATGGCAAACACATCGTTGTCCACGGCTTTTTGCGTCAAGCCCTTGGCCACGCCGGGGTTGCTTTGCGTGTCCTCGGAGGTGTAGCTGATTTTGCGGCCCATGATGCCGCCGGCGGCATTGATCTCTTTGATCGCCAACTCCACGCCGTTTTTGAACATCACCCCGGAGGTGGTGCCGGGGCCTGACATCTCCACGATGTTGGCGAACTTGATGTCTTGGGCTTGCACAGCGCAGGCGGCCAGCGTCAGCAGCGCAGACAAAGCCAAGTGAAGGGGTTGGCGTGGTTTCATCATCATCTCCAATGGTGGTGGCCCAAGGGCCGGGGGTTTTTAAGTGTTTTTTCGGGCATCGGCCTGCAACGCAAGGCCCCGCCCGAACATCTGCCCGCACTGTATATAAAGCCCTGCGCAAAGTGACGAGAAAACCGCACTTTTGCGCGATTAACGAACAGTTTAGTGCGATAATCGCACCAAATCAGGGTATGTCCCAGATCGCCGCCCTCCCATGAAAAACGCCACCCCCGCAGAACCACCGACCTTGGCCGCCCGCGACTGGATCGCTGGATTGGAGCGCGGCCTGTCCATCATCGAAACCTTTGACGAAGCCCACCCGCGCCTGTCGGCGCAGCAAGCGGCCCAGCGCTGCGGCTTGACGCGCACCGCCGCGCGTCGCTACTTGCTCACCCTGACCCACTTGGGCTACATGGCCACCGATGGCAAATTGTTTTGGCTCACCCCGCGGGTGATGCGGCTGGGCCAGTCTTACCTGGAGTCGGCGCGCTTGCCCCGCATCGTGCAGCCGTTTTTGCAACGCCTGACCGCCAGCACCCACGAGACTTCTTACCTGAGCGTGCTCGATGGCGATGAAATTGTGTATGTGGCGCGCAATGGCCCGGTGCGCCACATGAGCACCGGCTTTGTGCTCGGGGCTCGGGTGCCGGCGCAGGTGACTGCGGCAGGCATGCTGCTGATGGCGCTCAAAGGCCCTGCGGCCATCGAGGCCTGGCTCCAAACCCGAGATGGCTTGCAAACTTTCAGCGAACACACCATCACCGACCTGCCCGCCATGCGCGCACAGTTGCAGCAAATTCATCAACAGGACTGGGCGCTGTCCGAGCAACAACTGGACTTGGACTTTCGTGGCGTGGCCGTTCCGCTGCGCGATCGGATGGGCGAGACCGTGGGCGCTTTGAGCATCATCATGCCCATGCAGCACGAGGCTTCAGCCGATGCACTGCGCCGGGTGCTGCCTTTGCTGAAAGAAACCGCGCAGTCGATGCGCAACTTGATCTGACATCACGCCAAAGCTCAAGCCCACAGAATTGGTGCCCCAGATTGGGGAGCGGTTTAACACCCCAGGCGGAGGTTTAAACCACTGTCAAAGTGCGCTTGACCTGGCCACGCTCGCCGCGGTCGTCGACCCAGTCGATGGTGATTTCACCCGTCTGGGTGGCGCGCAAAAAAAACTCCACATACGGGTTGGCCGACAAGCCCGATGAGGGCTCGATGCGAAACACCTCTTGGCCCAAATAGGTGCAGCGCAGGTCGTTGATCACATTGCGGGCAATGCGGCGGTTGTTCAAATCCAGCAAATAGCCGGTCTCCATGGGGTGTTGCACCAGCAAACGCAGCTTGAAAACCTCGCCAGCGCGCACCTGGGCGGGCATGTCAAAACGGGCTTGGGCCATGCTCAACTGCCGTCCACGCAACCGGCTTCGGTCACGATCAAATCGGCCAGCTCGTAGCGGAACTGGCCCGAGGACAAACGCGCCAAAGCCACCAGCTGTTGGCCGCCAGCCAAACGCAGTCGCGTGCTGAGTTCGGCACGACCCATCTGGGGTCCGACATGGATTTTGGCCATCACCATCACCGGGTTGCGCTGCGACAACAACCAAATGTGGGTGACGTGGTCTTGTGCTGTCATGGGGCTGTCCACCCACACCCTGAATGGCACCGACAAGCCGTTGTCGGCCAAAATCAAGGTTTCAATGTGCACCCCAGCACGCACCACTGGCGCGCCTGCCACGATGGGGTCGAGCATCTCGGACAAGCTGAGCAGCTTGCCCGAGAGCATGCCTTGGGCTTGCGCCGTGGGCAAACTGCCCAAGCCCAGAGCGCCACCCAACACCCTGGCGAAAGTAGCACGGCCAGCCGCCCAAGCCGTTGCCCCCAGGCTGGCGCGCAGCCAGTCCCGGCGCAGCGCCGCTGGTGGGGTGGTCATGGGGTCAGGCCTTGAGGGACATGCCGTGGTTTTTCAGCGGCAGCGACCGAATCCGCTTGCCGCTGGCGGCAGCAATGGCATTGCACAAGGCCGGTGCCAGCGGGGCTTGGGCGGGTTCGCCCACCCCACCCCAAAAACCACCGGTGGGCGCAATCACCGCTTTGACCACGGGCATTTCGTTCAAACGCATCATGCGGTAGTCATGGAAGTTGGACTGCTCGATGCGACCATCTTTGATGGTCATCTCGCCCCAGAAAATCGCACTCAAACCATGCACCACGCTGCCTTGCAACTGGGCTTCGATGTTGTCGGGGTTGACCGCATAGCCCGGGTCAATGCCAATCACCACGCGATGGATCTTGACGTCACCCTTGTCGCTGACCGACACCTCGCACACGCACGCCGTGTAGCTGCCATAACCCTCGGTTTCGGCAATGCCTCGGAACACCCCTTTGGGCAAAGGACCACCCCAATCGGCGGCCTTGGCCACGGCTTGCAAGATGGCCACATCGCGCGGCGACTTTTGACCCAAATTGGCCAAGCGAAACGCCAGCGGGTCTTTGCCCGCGGCCAGTGCCATCTCGTCAATGAAGCACTCGCGCATATACGGGTTTTGCGAGTGGCCCACGGTGCGCCAAAAACCGACTGGCACATTGGTGTTGCGCTGGGCGTAATCGACCAAGCTGTTGGGGATGTCGTAAGGGTGGTCGTTGAAGCTGGCCACGGCTTGGCCGTCCACGCCTTTGGGCAGGGGTAAGCGCAGCAAGGTGGCCAAGATCGACGGTGCACTGACACGGATGTGCAGGGCCTGCACCTTGCCATCGTTGTCCATGCCACCTTTGAAGCGCACCAAGCTGGCGGGGCGGTACAAATCGTGCTGCATGTCCTCCTCACGGCTCCACACCATCTTGACCGGCGTGCCGGCCATGGCCTTAGCAATCATCACGCCTTGGCGGGTGAAGTCTTGCGGGCTCTTGCGACCCAAACCACCGCCCAATTGCATGGGGTGCACGGTGACTTTGTCTTGGGCCACGCCTGCGGTGGCCGCCGCCACCGCCAAGGTGTTCTCGGGGTTTTGGGTGGACGTCCACACATCCAGCTTGTCGCCTTGCAACCAGGCGGTGCACACCATGGGCTCCATGGTGGCGTGGGCCAAATAGGGGGTGAAGTACTCGGCTTCCAAAACTTTGGCCGCCGTGCCCAGGGCCTGCACGGTGTTGCCATCGTTGCGCGCCACCGCCAACTCAGCTTGGCCCATGCCAGCCTTGAAGCTGTTCATGATGACCGCGCTGGTGAGTTGGCCGTTGTCACCGGTCTCCCAATCAATGGCCACTTCGCGCAGCGCCTCTTTGGCACGCCACCAATTGTTGGCCACCACAGCCACAAATTCGCCCATGTTGAGCACTTTGACAATGCCACGGCGGTTTTCCACCTTGGACGCGTCCAAGGACTTGACCTTGCCGTTGAACACCGGGCTGGCAGCGACGGCGGCATACATCATGCCCGGCACTTGGGCATCGATGCCGTAACGGATCTTGCCGGTGACGATATCGGGGATGTCCACACGCGGCAGCGATTTGCCAATGATTTTCCAGTCCTTGGGGTCTTTGAGCTTGACCTCTTTGGGCGCTTCGAGCTTGGCCGCGGCAGCGGCCAATTTGCCGTACGACAAGCTGCGCTTGCTGGCGGCGTGGCTCACTTTGCCCAGGGCAGCAGTGCATTCACTGGCCGGCACGCCCCACTGGGCAGCAGCGGCGGCAATCAGCATCTCGCGCGCAGTGGCACCCGCTTTGCGCAAATACTCTTGCGAGTTGCGGATGGTGCGGCTGCCCACGGTGGCCATGTCGCCATACGCTCGCTTGGTGCGCAGGTTTTCGTGTGCGGTGGCATATTCGATGCGCACTTTTTTCCAGTCGGCTTCCAACTCGTCGGCCACCAACATGGGGGCCGAGGTGCGGCTGCCTTGGCCCATTTCGGTGCGGGCATAGCGAATGATCACCGTATCGTCGGTTTGTATTTCAATCCAGGCATTGAGCTTGGGGGTTTCAGCCGCGTTGCCGTGGGTGGGCCAGAAAAAACCCAACGACATGCCCGCAGCCGCGGTGGCCGAGACTTTGAGGAAATCGCGCCGGGCCAGGCCGGTGGAGGATGGGTCGAGGTGTGTCATGCGCGCACCCCTTTCTTGGCCACAGCGTGGATAGCGGTGCGGATGCGGGCATAAGTGCCGCAGCGGCAGATGTTGCCCATGGCCGCATCAATGTCTTGGTCGGTGGGTTTGGGTTTTTTCTTCAGCAAGGCCACGGCGACCAAAATTTGACCGCCTTGGCAGTATCCGCATTGGGGCACTTGGTGATCGATCCAAGCCTGTTGCACGGGGTGCAGCTTGTCTTTTTGGGCCAAGCCTTCGATGGTCACCACTTTTTGGCCCACCGCCGCCGACACCGGGTATGAGCAAGAGCGCACCGGCTCGCCATTGAGCAGCACGGTGCAAGAGCCACACTGGGCCACACCGCAGCCAAACTTGGGGCCTTTGACATCGAGTTCGTCGCGCAATGCCCACAGCAAGGGCATATCGGGTTCTACGTCCAGTTCCCGAACCTGTCGGTTCACTTCGAGTTTCATGCGGCTTCTCCTGCTTGGTTGAAATTTGGTTTTGCCCCGGCCCAGCAACCAGCAGAGGGCTTAGACCCGCGCAGGTTATCACGCTTGGGCGTGGTCGGTTTGGAGGGTGATCGGCAAAACCCATTTGCGCTGGATCAAACAAGCCAAACATGGTTAAAACCGCTCAAAACTCAGGGGTATTCACGCTTATCATGGGCTATGAACCGCTTTGTCTCTATTGCCATCCTCAGCTTGGCCATTGCTTTGGGGAGCGGCCCCACCCAAGCCACAGACACGGTCTCGCCCGGCCAATTGCCCGACGCCTTGCAGGGCATGTGGCGCAATTACCAACCTGACTTGGGTGAATTGGGTCGCTGCGCAGTGGCCTATGACAGCCACACCGACCGCGACAAAATGGTGTTCACCTGCTCGGTGGGCATACGCATCACCGCCGAGGGTGAGCGCCGCTCGTTGGCCCGCTGCGAAGAAATGCGCAGCGCCAAAGCCATCCGCACCGCTTGTCGCTTGGTGCGCCCTTAAAAGGCTGCAGACCCTGTCTTCGCGCTGATGGCCGCGCTTGGCGCGTCAAAGGGCCAGAGCGGACCCGTACAAAGCAACGGAGCAGGCCATGGCAACGCCCCACACCACCGAACGCAGGCTGGCTTTGTCCGTGATGTAGCAATAAATATAGGCCAAGCGCGCCAGCACAAACACTGCCGACAAGGCCTGAATGCGCCCGGCATCCACCTGGGCCAGGCTGGCCACGATCACCCCGACCGCAAAAAACGGAAACGCCTCAAACGCGTTGGCCTGGGCGGCATTGGCACGTGCCCGGGCCCCGCTTTGTTGCGCGAGCCACTGGCGCGGGTTGTGGTTGTCGTAATGGGCAAAACCCCACTTGGCCACGGCGGTGGCCAGCAAGGGCATCAAGCCTGCCATCAGCAGGCAGGCAATGGTGGTGTTGGTCATCACAGTGGGGGCTTTCGGTTCAGGGTTCGAAGGATGGTTGGGTGCAGTTTGGGAGGCCAAGCAGACGCAAGCCTTAGGCCCCAGCCAAGGCTGTCTCTACGGCCTTGGCCACACCCAATAATTCAGCATCATGGCCATTGGCGCGGGCGAGCATCAAGCCCACGGGCAAATCGCCTGGGGCTTGGCAGGGCAAGCTGATGGCGCAACCGTCCCAGTAATTGATGGCAAAGGTGTTGCGCAGCAACAGCCGGTTGGCGGCAAAAAAAGCGGCATCGCTGGCGCAAGTTTGCGCAATGGGCGGGGCCACCATGGGCACGGTGGGGCAGATCACCGCATCAAAGCCTTGCAAGGCTTGGTTGGCGCGGCCTATCCAGGCATGGCGCTGGTCGATCATGGTCAGGTAGTCGGCGGCGCTCACCCCTTGCCCGAGCGCCATGCGCTGGGCCACGCGCTGGTCAAAGCGATCGCCATCGGCCGCCAACCGGTGGCGGTGCGCAGCATAGGCCTCGACCGGCGAGAAACCGCCTGGGGCATTGAGGGTGGCGATCTCGCCCAAACCTGCCCAAGTCACCTCTTCGATCAAGGCACCGGCCGCCGACAAGCGCGCCAAGGCACGCGACAAAGCTTTGGACACCTCTGCGTCGAGTTCGTCTTGCATCAAGGTGGTGGGCAAAGCCAGGCGCAGGCCTTTGACCGATCGCTCACGCAGGGCTGGCGTTTGGCCACTGAGAATGGCGTCAAGCAAGACCGCATCGTCCACGCTGCGGGTGATAGCGCCCACCGTGTCGAGCGAGCGCGCCAACTCCATCGCCCCTTGGCGCGTCACCCGCGATTGGCTGCCTTTGAAACCCACCAGGCCACACAGGGCGGCGGGAATGCGCAGCGAGCCGCCGGTGTCCGAACCCAAACCGGCCACGGCCAAGCCCAGGCCCACCGACACGGCAGCCCCTGAAGAGGATCCACCGGGGATGCGCGCCACCGCCGCGTCTGCTGGGTTGGCGGGCGTGCCCCAATGCGGGTTGTAGCCCACCCCAGAAAAAGCAAACTCGCTCATATTGGTTTTGCCCAGCAAAGCCGCACCGCTGGCGCGCAGCGAGGCCACGGGGGGTGCGTCTTGCGTGGCCGGGGCTTCGTTGGCGCACACCACGCTGCCCGAAGTGGTGGTTTCACCGGCCACGTCAAACAGGTCTTTGATGCTGACCGGCAAGCCTGCCAAAGGCCCCAAGCGCACACCGCTGCGCCGCTGCGCGTCGGCATGGCGTGCGCTGGCCAAGGCCGACTCGGCCCACAGGCGGGTGAAGACATGGGCCGCCGCTGGCTGAGCGGCCAGGGCCAAAGACTGCTCAACCCAAGCCTCGCAAGTCGTGAGGCCATTGGCCAAAGCCTGCTGCAAGTGGGTCACATCGGATGATCTGGGCGGTGGGTGGGCCATGGTTTTCTCAATGGTTAGTCAGATACGGAATCACAAGGCGTTGATGCGCCGGGCCAACTCGACATCACGCGGAGTCACCCCGCCGGCATCGTGCGAGTGCAAGCGCATCGACACCCGGTTGTAGGACTGCGACCAGTCCGGGTGGTGGTCCATGGCCTGGGCCAGCAATGCCACTTGGGTGACAAAACCAAAGGCCTGAACGAAGTCGGCGAACTGCCAATCGCGGGCCAAACAGGGGTCTTGGGCCTGGTAGGTCCACCCCGGCAAGGCGGCCAAGGCGGCTTGGATATCGGCATCTGGCATCACGGGGGGCATGGTCGTGGTCAGCGATGGTGTCGCGGTGGGTCAGGGCTGACCATTGTGCCAAAGCACTGGCGCGGTCCAGGCGATGGCGTGCAGGCTTATAAAAACTCAGGCGACTGCACGCACATCAACACCGTTTGCGACACCCCATCGCGCTGGCGTGAGCGCAACCACCACACCGAGCCTTTGCGCACACTCAGGCCCGACTCAGGCACGTTCAAGGCCAGGGCCAAGATCTGCCCCAGCCAAGGTTGATGCCCCACCAACAACGTGGGGGTTTTTTGGGCCGGCCAATGCACCAAATTGAGCAACTGTTCGGCCTGGCCGTCTGGCGACAACTCATCACGCACCTTGTATTTGCGGCCCAAGCACAGAACGGTTTGCTCGCAACGCCTGGCCGGGCTGCTCAGGATGCGGGTGCTTTCGGGCAGTTGGCGCTCCAACCACTGGGCCATGCGCAGGGCTTGCTTTTCACCCCGGGGGGTGAGTTCGCGCTCAGCATCGCTGCCCCCGGGTGCGGCTTCTTCGGCTTCGGCATGGCGCCACAAAATCAGGTCCATGGTTCAGGCCTTGTCTTGGTAGCGCGCCATCAAGGCCTTTTGGACACTGAGCAAAGGCGGCTCACTGTGCTTGGCCAAGTCGATGTAGTTGCCATCGGCTTGCAAGCTCCATGCGTTGGCGGTGTCGTGCAAATAAGCCACCAAACACTCGTCAATGATGCGCTGGCGCAAGACCGGGTCATTGATTGGCCAAGCCAACTCGACGCGGCGCAGCATGTTGCGGTTCATCCAATCGGCGCTCGACAGGTACAGCGACTCTTCTGCGCCACTGCGGAAATAAAACACCCGCGAATGCTCCAAAAAACGCCCAATCACCGAGCGCACACGGATGTTGTCGGTGTGGCCGGGCACCTGGGCGGGCAAGATGCACGCGCCGCGAACGATCAGGTCAATTTTGACGCCCGCACGGCCCGCAGCCATCAAGGCGCGCACCAGTTCTTCATCGGTGAGGGCGTTCATTTTGGCCACCAGCCGAGTGGGCACGCCGGCTTGGGCAGCCTGGGTCAATTGCTCAATTTTGTCCAGCAAGCGGCGTTGCAAATGAAAGGGCGCGACCCACAGTTGCTGCAAGCGCGGTGGCCGGTTTTGGCTGGCGAGCAGGCCAAACACGCTTTCCACCTCGGCGGTGAGCGCAGTATCGGCGCTCAAGTGGCTGATGTCGGTGTAGAGCTTGGCGGTTTTCGGGTTGTAGTTGCCAGTGGACAGGTGCACATAGCGCCGAATGTGCGCCCCCTCGCGGCGGCTGATGAGCATCATTTTGGCGTGGGTTTTCAGACCCACCACCCCATACACCACCTGGGCGCCAATGCGCTCGAGCTTTTCGGCCCAATTGATGTTGGCCTCTTCGTCAAAACGCGCCTTGAGCTCCACCACCACCGTCACTTCGATGCCACGGCGCACCGCTTCGGTGAGCAAGTCCATCATGGCCGAGTCGGTGCCGGTGCGGTAAATGGTTTGCTTGATGGCCAACACCTGCGGGTCGTGCACGGCTTCGCGCAAAAACGCCAACACCCCGTCAAAACTCTCGAAGGGCTGGTGAAACAACATGTCGCCTTTTTTGCGCAATTGCTCGAACACCGATCCACGAGAAACCATCTGGGCTGGAAAGCTGGCACGGTATGGCGCAAACAGCAACTTGGGTTTGTCGATCAAGTCGATCAACTGGTTCAAGCGCACCAGGTTGACCGGGCCATGCACCCGGTACAAAGCTTGGGCCGGCAAGTCAAACTGCTGCAACAAAAAGTCAGCCAAAAAAGCCGAGCACCCCGACGACACCTCCAAGCGCACAGCAGCGCCGTAGTTGCGGTGCTGCAAGCCTTGGCGCAATGCGGTGCGCAGGTTTTGCACATCTTCGGAGTCCAGGGCCAAGTCGGAATGGCGGGTCACGCGAAACTGGGAAAACTGACCCACCTCACGACCTGGGAATAAATCGCTCAAATGGGAGCGAATGACGCTGGACAAAGAGACAAACAAGATTCTTTTGCCCGCCAATTTGTCGGGCAGGCGAATGACGCGGGGCAATACCCGTGGCACCTTGACGATGGCAATTTCGTTTTCTCGCCCAAAGGCGTCTTTGCCCGATAAACGCACAATGAAATTGAGCGATTTGTTAGCCACCTGGGGAAAGGGATGGGACGGATCCAAGCCCACCGGGGTGAGCAAAGGCTTCACCTGGTTCTGAAAATAGGATTTGACCCACTGTTGTTGGGCATGGTTGCGCTCGTTATGCGACAAGATATGGATGCCGCTTTTGGCAAAGGCAGGCAGCAAAGACTCGTTGTACAACTGGTATTGCTCATCGACCAAGGCATGGGCACGCTCACTGAGGCGGTCATGGCTGTGCGGACTGAAGGGACCCGTATGCTTGCCTTGGCGCGAAGCGCTCAGATGCAACTCGGCACGCACTTCAAAAAACTCGTCCAAATTGGATGAGACGATGCACAAATAGCGCAAGCGCTCCAGCAAAGGCACATCGGTGCGCCGCGCCCAGTCCAAAACGCGCAGGTTAAAGCGCAAGATGCTTTCGTCGCGGTCAAGCAATGGCAGGTGGTCGGCGCGGTCTGGGGTAGGTGGGTTCACAGCGGTTCATTCAAGCATTCAAGCGTTGAAATGATCTTAAGTTGCACATTCAGCTAATTTATGACACTCATATGACGTAAATGTGACATGCATCAAACGATGCCCATATGGCCGCCAGGCGGTTTGACTGCGGCCAGTGCAGGACAGGCGATGCGTTGCGGGGGCGGACTTGAAACCGTTCAACGGATCGCTTGGGCGATACCCATCAAGTCCGCGGCAGGGTTTCCACCATGCGCTGGGCCAAAGCCAACGAGCGCTGGGCGTCTGAAGATTCCACCATGATGCGCAGCAACGGCTCAGTGCCGCTGGGTCTTACCAGGACGCGGCCTTGTGTGCCCAACTCGGCTTGCACCTGTTCGATCTCATGCTGCAAAGGTTTGTGGACCGTCCAATCGAAGCCCTTGGGCGTGCGCACATTGAGCAAAGTTTGGGGAAACAAGCTCACCCCTTCCAGGATCTGCGCCAAGGTTTTCTGCTGGTTCACGCAGGCTTGCAGCACCTGCAAAGCGCTGACCATGCCGTCACCGGTGCTGTGCTTATCCAAAGCCAGCAAATGGCCCGAACCCTCGCCACCCAATAGCCAACCGCGCGCCTCCAAAGCCTCGAGCACATAGCGGTCGCCCACCTTGGCGCGCACCACCTCCACCCCTTGGGCGCGCAAAGCCAACTCCACCGCCATATTGGTCATCAAGGTACCGACCACCCCTGGCAGGGGCAGGTTTTGGCGCAACCGGTCCTGGGCCAGCACATAGAGCAATTCATCGCCGTTGTACAAACGACCTTGGGCATCGACCATTTGCAAGCGATCGGCGTCGCCGTCCAAAGCCACACCGTAGTCAGCCCCATGCGCCAACACCGCAGACACCATGGCCTCGGGGTGGGTGGCCCCCACGCCTTGGTTGATGTTGAGCCCGTCGGGCGCGCAGCCCATGGTCACCACCTCGGCACCCAACTCTTGGAACACCTGGGGGGCTACTTGGTAGGCCGCGCCGTGCGCGGCATCGACCACCAGCTTCAAGCCTTTGAGGCTCAGTTGGGCGTCGACCGTGCTTTTGCAAAATTCGATGTAACGACCCGGCGCATCGTCCAAGCGCCGTGCTTTGCCCAGGGCTTGTGAGCTGGCCCATTCGGGGGGTTGCTGCAAGCGCGCCTCGACCGCCAGCTCCCAGGCATCAGGCAGCTTGCTGCCGTGCTGATTGAAAAACTTGATGCCGTTGTCCGGATACGGGTTGTGACTGGCGCTGATCACCACCCCCAATTGGGCGCGCTGGGCACGGGTGAGGTAGGCCACCGCTGGCGTGGGCAAAGGGCCGAGCAACAGCACATCGACACCGGCCGAATTGAAGCCCGACTCCAAGGCCGACTCGAGCATGTAGCCAGAAATGCGCGTGTCTTTGCCAATCAAGACCTTGGGCCGAGGATGATCTAGCTTGAGCACTTGACCCACAGCGTGGGCCAGCATCAACACAAAATCAGGCGTGATCGGGGCTTGGCCCACGGTGCCACGAATGCCATCGGTTCCAAAATACTGTCGGCTCATGGGGTTGTCTCCGAAATTTTTTTCATCATCAGGCCGTGGCGGGCTCAGGGCAATCAGGCCTTGGGCTGGGTTGCGCGGCCACCCACACCTTGACCGCGGCCATGGTGTCGGCCACATCGTGCACCCGCAACACGCGCGCGCCGCGCTCGAGGGCCAGCACGGCTGCGGCCACACTGGGTACGGTCCGCTGATCCACGGGCAAATCGGTGACGGCACCCAGGGAAGATTTGCGCGACCAGCCCAACAACAAGCCGTGGCCCAATTCCAGCAGTTCTTCTTGCCGCGCCAACAACTCGAAATTTTGCGCGACGGTTTTACCAAAGCCAATGCCGGGGTCCAGCAAAACGCGCTCGCGCGCCACGCCCAGCGCATCCAGGCGCTGGGCGTGATGTTGCAAAAAATCCTTCACCACCCCCATGGCAGCACCCACCATGGGCTGCACTTGCATGGTGGCGGGCTCGGCGTGCATGTGCATCAGGCACACACCGCACTGGCCATGCGCGGCCACCACTTCTGCGGCACCGGTTTGGCGCAAGGCCCAAATGTCGTTGATGATGTCGGCACCGGCGTCCAAAGCCAATCGCATCACCGCTGGCTTGCAAGTGTCCACTGAGACCGGCACCTGCCAGCCCACCGCCGCTTGCACCACGGCTTGGATGCGGGCCCATTCGGTAGCGGCATCCACTGCAGCAGCCCCCGGCCGCGAAGACTCGCCGCCGATGTCCAAAATGTGTGCGCCCTCGTGCAACAAGCGCTCGGCATGCGCGATGGCGGCAGTCGCCTGGGGGTGTTGGCCGCCATCGGAAAACGAGTCGGGGGTGACATTCACGATGCCCATCACCCAAGGCTTGGACAGATCCAGGCGAAACCGCGTGGTCTGCCAAAAAGACGCATGGGGCCGAAGCCCCATGTGGTGGTGATCCATGCGCTGGCTCAGGCCGTAGACGCCGCTGGATTGGTGGTCGCCGTCGCATTGCCGCCGCCGTCACCGCCCGATGGGGGCGGTGTGCGCGCCACCCAGTCTTTGTGGGGGCTGGGCTTGCGACCTGCCATGATGTCATTGAGTTGGTCGCTGTCGATGGTTTCCCACTCCAACAAGGCATTGGCCATGGCGTGCATCTTGTCTTGGTTATCCTCGATCAATTGGCGCGCCAAGGCATATTGGCGGTCGATGATGCTGCGCACCTCGGCGTCCACCTTTTGCATGGTCGCTTCGCTCATGTTGGTGGTTTTGGTCACCGAGCGGCCCAAGAACACTTCACCCTCGTTTTCGGCATAAACCATGGGGCCCAGCGCCAAGGACATGCCATAGCGCATCACCATGTCGCGGGCGATTTGGGTGGCGCGTTCAAAGTCGTTGCTGGCACCGGTGGTCATTTGCTTCATGAACACCTCTTCGGCAATGCGCCCCCCGAACAACATGCTGATTTGGTTGAGCATGTATTCGCTGTCGTAGCTGTAGCGGTCTTTTTCGGGCAGGCTCATGGTCACGCCCAAGGCGCGGCCACGCGGAATGATGGTGACTTTGTGCACCGGGTCGCACTTGGGCAACAGCTTGCCGATCAAAGCGTGGCCAGACTCGTGATAAGCCGTGTTGCGCCGCTCTTCCTCGGGCATGACCATGCTTTTGCGCTCGGGTCCCATGAGAATTTTGTCTTTGGCTTTCTCAAAGTCTTGCATCTCGACCACGCGGGCGTTGCGACGGGCGGCCATCAGCGCGGCTTCGTTGCACAGGTTGGCCAAATCGGCGCCACTCATGCCGGGGGTTCCCCGGGCAATCACGGCGGCATTCACGTCCTGGCTAAGCGGCACTTTGCGCATGTGCACATTGAGAATTTGTTCACGGCCACGGATATCAGGCAAGGTCACATACACCTGGCGGTCGAAACGGCCTGGGCGCAACAAAGCAGCGTCCAAGATGTCGGGGCGGTTGGTGGCAGCCACCACGATGACGCCCAAATTGGTTTCAAAGCCGTCCATCTCGACCAGCATTTGGTTCAGGGTTTGCTCACGCTCGTCGTTGCCACCGCCCAAACCGGCGCCGCGTTGACGGCCCACCGCATCAATTTCATCGATGAAGATGATGCAAGGTGCGTTTTTCTTGGCGTTTTCGAACATGTCGCGCACGCGAGCGGCGCCCACGCCAACAAACATCTCCACGAAATCAGAACCCGAAATGCTGAAGAAAGGCACCTTGGCTTCGCCGGCAATGCCCTTGGCCAACAAGGTTTTACCGGTTCCAGGAGGGCCCACCAGCAATAAGCCACGGGGAATACGGCCACCGAGTTTTTGGAATTTTTGCGGGTCTTTCAAGAAGTCGACCACCTCTTTGACTTCTTCTTTGGCCTCGTCGCAACCCGCCACATCGGCAAAGGTCACGGTGTTGTTGTTTTCGTCGAGCATGCGCGCTTTGCTTTTGCCAAAGCTGAAAGCACCGCCTTTGCCGCCGCCTTGCATTTGGCGCATGAAATAAACCCAGACCCCAATCAGCAACAGCATCGGACCCCAGCTGACCAACAAGGTCATGAGCAAAGAACCTTCTTCGCGCGGTTTGACATCGAACTTGACGTTGTTGGCGATCAGGTCGCCGACCAAGCCGCGGTCGAGATAGGTGGCTGTGGTGCGCACCTTGCGGTCATCGGTGGTGATGGCAACGATCTCGGTGCCGCCTTGGCCTTCTTGGATGGTCGCGGTTTTGATGCGCTTGCTGCGCACCTCGTCCAAGAATTCTGAATACCCCAGATACCCTGAGCCAGGCCCGGCGGTCTTGTCAAATTGTTTGAACACGGTGAACAGCACCAGGGCAATCACCAACCACACCGCGATTTTGGAAAACCATTGATTGTTCAACACATGCTCCGACAAGTTACACCCAAGCCCCAAAACGGGTACCAGGTAGCTTGAGACCATTTTAGGCTTTTCAATCCCCCCTAGACGCCCATGGGGGTAAAACACGGGTCAAGGGCGAAAACCTGGGCTTTTTATCAGGGGAAATGAACAAAAACCCAACAAACCAAAGGGTCAGTGCAGGGCAATCAGCCCCATACCCACCAAAAAGGTCTCGGATGACTTGTCGCGACTGGCCTTGGGCTTGATGGGTTTGACCACCTTGAAATGGGCTTTGAACAGCTTGACCCATTGGGCATAGCCACCGCCATGAAACACCTTGACCACCAAGGCGCCTTGTGGCTTCAAATGGTGCTGGCAAAAATCCAGAGCCAGCTCGACCAAATGCTCAATGCGGGCTGAATCCACCGCCGCCAATCCAGACAAATTGGGCGCCATGTCTGACACCACCACATCCGCCTTTCGGCCATCCAAAGCCAGCACCAAAGAAGCCAGCACCGATTCGTCGCGCAAATCACCTTGCAAAAATTGCACCCCTTCAATGGGCTCCATGGGCAACAAATCCATGGCAATGATGGTGCCCTGCAGTGCGCCCATGGCAGCACCTTGGGGTGACAAACGCCGACGCATGTATTGGCTCCAAGCCCCAGGCGCGCTGCCCAAGTCCACGAGCACCTGTCCGGGCTTGATCAAGCCCAGGGTCTCATCGATTTCTTTGAGCTTGTAAGCCGCACGGGCGCGAAAACCTTCCTTTTGCGCCAACTTGACGTAGGGGTCGTTGACATGGTCATTGAGCCACGACTTGTTGACTTTTTTGCTTTTGGTTTTGATTTTCATGGGCCAGCCTGGGTCGGGGGATAATACCTTTCATGCCCGCTATATTTCTCACTCCCGCTCAGCGCAAAGAACACCGCGCCCTCGCCCACCACCTGGACCCGGTCGTGATGATTGGCAACGATGGTCTGACCGCTTCTGTGCAAAAGGAAGTGGACGCCGCTTTGCACGCCCACGGCCTGATCAAAATTCGCGTCTTGGGTGACGACCGTGCCGCCCGCGAAGCCATGCTGCAACAACTGTCTGAAGCTTTGAGTGCAGCGCCGATTCAACACATTGGCAAATTGCTTGTGTTGTGGCGGCCCAAGGCCGAGAAAAAACGCGTCATCGACGAAGACCGCATGCCCGGGCCGCGCGAGGTCAAGGTGCTCAAGTACAGCAGCCGTGGCGGCCAACGGCCAGAGGTGAAACGGCTGCAAGTGCTGGGCAATCAGCGATTGACGGCTGGCGGACAAGTCAAACGGGCTAAGCCCAAGCAACGCTCGATCAAAAAAACCAGCCAAAGCTGAGGGGGCCCACCCTGGCTTCAGGGCTGGTTTGTCTCGGAAAACGCAGGCGCGGACGCATCAAGCGTGGGCATGCTCAAACGCCACACATGCACGGCCAGACAGGCCCACTGCAATACCCAAAAAATTGTGCTCAAGCTGTGCCACAGCAACATGTTGTCACGCGCCAAAATGCGTGGGGCGATGCCCCACTCCACGATGACCGCCAACAACATGGCCGCCAAGATCAAAACGCTGGGCACTTGCGGGCGACCCCGCAAACGGTCGATGTGACGTTGGACCAACAAGCTGAACACGCCACCCATCAAGCCCACCCAAGCCTGGGCACTGAACAGATGAGCAGCCAATCCACCGGCCATGGCCTTGGTCGGGGCATGGGCAAACAGCAAGGGCACGACCCATGCGCCCAAGGCCGTCAGGCTGCCCCACCACAGGGCAGCGACCAGCCACAAGCTGCGCTGCCAAGCCATCAAAGGTACGATACCTGGATGATTTCGTAGCGCCGCTGGCCCCCCGGGGCCTGAACCACCGCCACATCACCACTTTCCTTGCCGATCATGGCGCGCGCAATGGGACTGCTGATGTTGATCAGCCCCAGCTTGAGATCGGCCTCGTCTTCACCCACGATTTGATAGGTGACGCGGTCGCCAGAGTCCTCATCCTCCAACTCCACAGTGGACCCAAACACCACTTTGCCCTCGGCATTCAGGCCCTTGGGGTCAATGACAGACGCCATGGACAACTTGCTCTCGATGTCTTGAATGCGCCCCTCAATGAATCCCTGGCGGTCTTTGGCCGCATCGTATTCGGCGTTCTCACTCAAATCACCTTGAGCGCGGGCCTCGGCAATGGCTTGAATCACCCATGGTCTGTCCACCGTTTTGAGTCGGTGCAGTTCTTCCTTGAGTTTTTCCGCGCCGCGCAAGGTGATGGGAATGGTGGCCATGTCTCGACATCCTAAAAAAAACCGCCGGGGGTCGCCCCCCAGCGGTGTGTTGTTATGGGTAAATTATGCCGCCAATTGGGCGTGCAACTCCTGGACCGAATAAACCTCGAGGTGGTCCATGTGCTGCATGCCTTGCACCGCGGCCTCCGCACCGGCAATGGTGGTGAAGGTGGTGACCCGGGCCAGCAGTGCAGAGGTGCGGATTTGCCGCGAATCGGCAATGGCATTGCGCCGCTCTTCCACCGTATTGATGACCAGCGCGATCTCATTGTTTTTGATCATGTCCACCACATGCGGGCGGCCTTCGGTGACTTTGTTCACCGCCACCACGGCCAAACCGGCGGCAGCAATGGCTTGGGCAGTGCCCTTGGTGGCCACCAAGTCAAAACCCATGGCCACCAAATCGCGGGCCACGGCCACTGCGCGGGGTTTGTCGTTGTTTTTCACGGTCAAGAAAACCTTGCGCACGGCATCGGTGGGGCGCGGCAACCTGGTGCCCGCACCCATTTGGCTTTTGACAAAAGCCTCGCCAAAGGTTTTGCCCACACCCATGACCTCACCGGTGGATTTCATCTCTGGGCCCAGGATGGTGTCCACGCCGGGGAATTTGACAAACGGAAACACCGCTTCCTTGACGCTGAAATAAGGTGGGGTGACCTCTCGGGTAATGCCTTGGCTGGCCAAGCTTTGGCCGACCATGCAACGCGCCGCCACCTTGGCCAATTGAATGCCGGTGGCCTTGCTGACATAGGGCACGGTGCGGCTGGCGCGTGGATTGACTTCGAGCACATAAATCACGTCTTGGCCGTCCACATGCTGGATGGCGAACTGCACGTTCATCAGGCCCACCACATTCAAAGCCTCGGCCATGGCCGCCGATTGGCGCTTGAGCTCAGCCACCGTTGCGGAAGACAGCGAGTAAGGCGGCAAAGAACAGGCCGAGTCGCCGCTGTGCACACCCGCTTGCTCGATGTGCTCCATCACGCCGCCGATGAAGGTTTTGCCCTCGGGGTCGCGCAGGCAATCGACATCGCATTCAATCGCATCGTTCAAAAAGCGATCGAGCAACACGGGTGAATCGTTGCTGACCTTGACGGCTTCGCGCATGTAGCGCTCCAGGTCGCGTTGTTCGTGCACGATTTCCATCGCCCGCCCGCCCAGTACATAGCTGGGCCGCACCACCAAGGGGTACCCCAAGGCCGCGGCTTTTTCCAAGGCCTCTGGCTCGGTGCGTGCCGTGGCATTGGGCGGTTGGCGCAGCCCCAGTTTTTGCAACAGGCCTTGGAAGCGTTCGCGGTCTTCGGCCGCGTCGATCATGTCGGGGCTGGTGCCAATGATGGGCACACCCGCAGCTTCCAAGCCCAAGGCCAACTTCAAAGGGGTTTGGCCGCCGTACTGAACAATCACGCCCAAAGGTTTTTCTTTGTCCACAATTTCGAGCACGTCCTCCAAGGTGAGGGGTTCGAAATACAAGCGGTCGCTGGTGTCGTAATCGGTGGACACGGTTTCGGGGTTGCAATTGACCATGATGGTCTCGTAACCGTCTTCGCGCATGGCCAGGGCTGCGTGCACGCAGCAGTAGTCGAACTCAATGCCTTGGCCGATGCGGTTGGGGCCGCCACCGAGAACCATGATTTTTTGGCGCTGGCTGGGCTCGGACTCGCACTCGTCCTCGTACGTGGAGTACATGTAAGCGGTATCGGTGGCAAATTCGGCCGCGCAGGTGTCCACCCGCTTGTAAACCGGACGCACCCCTTGTGCATGGCGCTTGGCACGCACCGCCTGCTCGCTGCTGTGGGTGAGCTTGGCCAAGCGGCGATCAGAGAAGCCTTTTTTCTTCAAGGCCCGCATGTCTGCCGCATCAATGGCGTCGAGCGCCGTGGTGTCGAGTTCCAACTCAATTTTGACGATGTCTTCAATTTGCACCAAGAACCAAGGGTCTATCTTGGTCAAGTCATGAACCTCGGACACACTCATGCCTTGGGCAAAAGCGTCGCCGACATACCAGATGCGGTCCGGCCCCGGCGCGCCGAGTTCTTTTTCCAACACCTCGCGGTCTTGGGTTTTTTCGTTCATGCCGTCCACGCCGACTTCCAAGCCGCGCAGGGCCTTTTGGAACGACTCTTGGAAGGTGCGGCCCATGGCCATCACCTCGCCCACCGACTTCATTTGGGTGGTCAAGCGGCTATCGGCCTGGGGGAATTTTTCAAAGGCAAAGCGCGGAATTTTGGTGACCACGTAATCGATGCTGGGCTCGAAACTGGCTGGGGTGGCACCGCCCGTGATGTCGTTGCGCAATTCATCCAGGGTATAGCCCACGGCCAATTTGGCCGCCACCTTGGCAATGGGAAAGCCGGTGGCCTTGGAGGCCAGGGCCGAAGAGCGCGAGACCCGGGGGTTCATCTCGATCACGATCATGCGGCCGTCTTTGGGATTGACCGAAAACTGCACATTCGAACCACCGGTGTCAACGCCAATTTCCCGCAACACCGCCAAGCTGGCGTTGCGCATGATTTGGTATTCCTTGTCGGTCAAGGTTTGTGCCGGTGCCACCGTGATGGAGTCGCCGGTGTGCACGCCCATGGGATCGAGGTTTTCGATTGAGCACACGATGATGCAGTTGTCCGCCTTGTCGCGCACCACTTCCATCTCAAACTCTTTCCAACCCAGCAAAGACTCTTCAATCAGCAGCTCGCTGGTGGGCGAGGCTTCCAAACCACGCTTGCAAATGGTCTCAAACTCTTCGGCGTTGTAGGCAATGCCACCGCCGGTGCCGCCCAAGGTGAAGCTGGGGCGGATGACGGTGGGAAAACCCACCGACTTTTGCACAGCCCAGGCCTCGTCCATGGAGTGGGCAATGCCCGAGCGCGCAGAACCCAAACCGATTTTGGTCATCGCGTCTTTGAATTTCAGCCGGTCTTCGGCTTTGTCGATCGCTTCTGGGCTGGCACCGATCAATTCGACCTGGTATTTGTCCAGAACCCCGTTGCGCCAGAGGTCGAGCGCACAGTTGAGCGCTGTTTGCCCACCCATGGTGGGCAAGATGGCGTCGGGGCGTTCTTTGGCGATGATTTTTTCCACCGTTTGCCAAGTGATGGGCTCGATGTAGGTCACATCAGCAGTGGCCGGGTCGGTCATGATCGTTGCCGGGTTGCTGTTGATCAAGATGACCTTGAACCCCTCTTCGCGCAAGGCTTTGCAGGCTTGAACGCCCGAATAGTCAAACTCACAGGCCTGCCCAATGACGATGGGGCCTGCGCCAATGATGAGGACGCTTTTGATGTCTGTGCGCTTAGGCATGCTGATCTCTCGGTGTACCGCTGTGAAGGGACTCAACCCCGATGGGATTTTGAAAAACGATTGGCAAGCGCAGGGTGCTCATGCGCGCGCGTCCATCAAACCGACAAAGCGGTCGAACAAATAGGCGATGTCGTGCGGGCCGGGCGAAGCCTCTGGGTGCCCCTGAAAACAAAACGCCGGCTTGTCGGTGCGGGCCAGACCTTGCACAGTGCCATCAAACAAGCTCACATGGGTGGCGCGCAAATGGGCCGGCAAGGTTTGGGCATCGACCGCAAAACCATGGTTTTGGCTGGTGATGGACACCTGGCCACTGTCGAGGTCTTTGACCGGGTGGTTGGCACCGTGGTGACCAAACTTCATCTTGAAGGTTTTGGCCCCACTGGCCAGGGCCATGATTTGGTGGCCCAGGCAAATGCCAAAGGTGGGCAAGCCCGCGTCGATCAAAGCGCGGGTGGCCTCGATCGCGTAGTCGCATGGCTCGGGGTCACCCGGTCCATTGGACAAAAACACACCATCCGGTTTGAGCTTCAACACCTCTTGGGCGGGGGTTTTGGCCGGCACCACCGTCAGGCGGCAACCGCGTTGCGCCAGCATGCGCAATATGTTGTGCTTGACCCCAAAGTCATAGGCCACCACATGAAAGCGCTGGGCCACCAACTGACCATAACCTGTACCCAGTTGCCATTCGGTTTGCTGCCAATCGAAAGTTTGGGGGGTGGAGACTTTTTGCGCCAAATCCAAGCCAGCCATGCTGGGTGCAGCCTGGGCCGCAGCCAGGGCTTGCTGGCACAAAGCGGGGGTAACGACCTGCCCGGCGGGCAAGCCCATGATGCAACCGTTTTGCGCCCCATGGTTGCGCAAATGGCGGGTCAGCTGGCGGGTATCAATGCCGGCAATGGCGACAGTGCCTGACGCCGCCAAGTAAGTGGACAAATCCTGCTGGCTGCGAAAGTTAGAAGCCACCAAGGGCAGGTCTTTGATGATCAGGCCAGCAGCGTGGACGCGATCGGCTTCGACATCTTCGGCATTGGTGCCGTAGTTGCCAATGTGCGGGTAGGTCAAGGTGACCAGTTGCTGGCAATAGCTGGGGTCGGTGAGGATTTCTTGATAGCCGGTGATGGCGGTGTTAAAGACCACCTCACCCACGGTTGTGCCCGGGGCCCCTATCGACTGGCCTTGCCACAGCGTGCCGTCAGCAAGCGCCAAGATGGCCGCGGGATGTTTCCCCTGTAAAGACAAAAGCACTGGGTTCTCCGAAGTTCGGTGACGCCCCAGCGCGTTCAAAAAATCCCACAGAAAACTGGTTTCGGTGGGATCTGCGTCGCTGCTTGTGAAAGGGGGATGCTTGAGATCGAGCTGAGGGCGTGCGGTTGGGTGCGAAAAGCGATGCATTGTAACCGAGGGGTTACCCCAGCGGCGCTTGTCCCGCTGCACTGGCATGCAAACACACAGCCGCTGCAGCTGCCACATTCAGCGACTCCTCACCCCCAGGCTGGGCAATGCGCACACAGCGCTGCGCGGCGGCCAGCAGACCGGCTTGAACACCCTGCCCTTCATGGCCCATCAACCAGGCACAGGGCCAAGGCAAGGCCAACGGGCCCACGCATTGATGTAGCCAATCGCCCTGGTGAGAACTGGTGGCCAACAAGGGCACGCCCAAAGTCAAGGCATCTTCCAGCGTTGCCGATTCGACCAAACGCAACGCAAAATGAGCCCCCATGCCGGCACGCAATACCTTGGGGCTCCACAAGCCTGCCGTGCCCCGCAAGGCCACGATCTGGGAAAAGCCAAAGGCGGCGGCACTGCGCAAAATAGACCCCACATTGCCGGCATCCTGCACCCGATCGAGCACCACGGTGGCCAGGCCGGGTGTGACCACTGGGGTCGCTGGCAGGTCGATCACAAAACCCATTTTTTGGTCTTCGGCCAAAGGGCTCACACTGTTGAACAGCGCATCGGGCAGCACGGTGATGCGCTGGGCTTTCAGGGGGGCTGATTGACCCAAGCGCTCCCACATGGATTGGGCAAAGACCGCTTGCTCCACCACCCATCCCCGGGACTGGGCAGCACGCGCCAAATGGTCGCCCTCCAGCCAAACCTGATGACGCTTGCGATAGGCTGAGTTGTCTTGGGCCAAAGCACGCAAGGCCTTGAAGGCCGGGTTGTGGCGCGACTCAATGGTTTGAACCAGCGCGGTTTTCACTGGGGCTCCCGAGACAACACGCGTGCCACCGGCGAAAAGCTGCGCCGATGCCAAGGCGTGGCCCCATGCGTTTGCAAAGCCAGCAAATGTTGCGCCGTGCCATAGCCTTTGTGGGCCGCAAAACCATAGGCCGGGTACTCGGCATCGATCTCCAGGCACCACCTGTCCCGCGCCACCTTGGCCAAGATGGAGGCGGCAGAAATGGCTGGCACCTTTCGGTCCCCTTGGACCACCGCTTCGGCAACGATGTCCAGGGTGGGCAAGCGGTTGCCATCTACCAGTACTTTGTGGGGTTTGAGGCGCAGGCCCATCACAGCACGGCGCATGGCCAGCAGAGTGGCTTGCAAGATGTTGAGGCGGTCGATTTCTTCCACGCTGGCTTGGGCCACGCTAAAGCACAGAGCGCGGGCATGGATTTCTGCGCTCAAACGCTCGCGTTGGCGCGGGCTCAAGGTTTTGGAGTCGGCCAGACCGGCAATGGGTTTTAAGTCGTCCAAGATCACCGCCGCAGCCACCACGGGGCCAGCCAAGGGGCCACGCCCAGCCTCGTCCACGCCGGCCACCAGACCAGGCACATCCCAGGGCAAGGCGACTTGCTCAGCGCGCCAGGGTTTGTTCGATCGCATCGCAGGCCAACTGCGCGGTGTCGCGCAACAAAGAGTGGTGCATTTCAACAAACCGCTGCTGCAATTGCGCCACACGCTGGGCTTGGTTCAACCAGTCCAGCACGGCTTGTCCCAGGGCCTCGGGTGTGGCCTTGTCTTGCAAAAATTCCGGCACCACAAATTCAGCGGCCAAGATGTTGGGCAAGCCCACCCAAGGCTGCAACTTTTGTCGGCGCATGATCTGCCAACTCAATGGGTTCATGCGGTAGGCAATCACCATGGGGCGCTTGAACAATGCCGCCTCCAAGGTGGCGGTGCCGCTGGCGACCAGGCAGACATCGCATGCCGCCAAGGCCCCATGCGACCCCGCCTCTGTCACGGTTAAATTGAGACCTTCCCCCCAGCGGCTGACGCAAGCCTGCAGGCGTGGGCGCAAGGCCGCAAATGTGGGCAAGACAAAATGCAAGTCGGGCTCGCGCTTTTGCAGCCACGCCGCAGCTTGCAAAAAAACAGGGGCCAATTGATCGATTTCAGACGCCCGGCTGCCCGGCATCAAGCTCACCACCCTGGTCTTCACGGGCAAATCCAATCTTTGGCGCGCTGCGGCTTTGTCGGATTGCATCGGGATGGTTGCCGCAAATGGGTGGCCCACATAGGTGCTGGCAATGCCATGCGCTGACAACAAATCCGGCTCAAAGGGAAAAATGCACAACATGTGGCGCACGCTGTGGCGGATTTTTTCCAAACGGTGGGCGCGCCAAGCCCACACCGATGGGCACACAAAATGCACAGTGGGCACACCGATCGACAGCAATTGGCGCTCCAAATCCAAATTGAAATCGGGCGCATCCACACCGACAAAAACCGATGGAGGGTCGGCCTGCAAACGCTCAAAAAGTTGTCGTCGAATGGCCACGATGCCTCGGTAATGGCGCAGCACCTCCACATAGCCTCGCACCGCCAAGCGCTCGTGCGGCCACCAAGCCTCAAAGCCTTGCTCAGCCATTCGGGGCCCACCAATACCCTGGGCCTTGGCTGCGGGCCATCGGTGGCGCATGCCCTTGAGCAGCAGGCCGGCCAACATATCGCCCGAGGCCTCACCCGCGACCATGGCAAAAGTGGGCGCATTCGGGTCAGGCATGGGTGGGGACAAAAGGGGCTGAGTCCCAGGTTCAGCGAACAATGCCACGCTGAGGGGACGCTTGGCGCAAAAAGCCCAGCATCAAATCCACATCCGCCTGGGTTTCCTGGTTGCCCAAGTCTTCAATGGCTTGGATGGACTGCTCCAAAGAAAGGTCGCTGCGGTACAGCGCCTTGTGCATGGCTTTGACCGCTGCCAAGCGCTCGGGGCCAAAACCGCGGCGGCGCAAGCCTTCAAAGTTCATGGAGCGGGCCTGTGCTGGTTGCCCCTGACACATCACAAAAGGCGGTAAGTCGGCAAACAACAAGGAGTTCATGGCCGTGAAACTGTGCGCACCCAAGCGCACGAATTGATGCACCACCGTGAAGCCACCCAAGATGACCCAGTCTCCCACCTCCACATGGCCCGCGAGTTGGGTGTTGTTGGCAAAAATAGTGTGATCCCCCACCCGGCAGTCATGGGCCAGGTGCACATAGGCCATGATCCAGTTGTGGTCCCCCAATCGGGTCACGCCACCGCCCCCGGGCGAGCCGATGTTGAAGGTGCAAAACTCGCGGATGGTGTTGCCGTTGCCAATCACCAACTCGCAAGGTTCGCCGTTGTATTTTTTGTCTTGAGGGATCGCGCCCAAAGAATTGAACTGAAACACGCGGTTGTTGCGCCCCAGCGTGGTGTGGCCTTCGATCACGCAATGGGCGGCCACCGTGGTGCCCGCCCCAATGCTCACATGGGGACCAATCACGGTGTACGGACCAACCTGGACCGAACTGTCGAGTTCGGCTTGGGGGTCAATCAGCGCAGTGGGGTGGATCAGGGGTGGTGTCATCACGCTGCTGGGCTCGCGTCATGCAATGGTGCGCATGGTGCACATCAATTCCGCTTCGGCAGCAATCTCTTCGCCGACCTTGGCACAGGCTTTGAATTTAAAGATGCCCGCTTTCATCCGATCCAGCGTGACCTCCAAAATCAACTGATCCCCAGGTTCCACGGGCCGCTTGAAACGCGCCCCATCAATGCCAGCAAAGTAATAAACGGTTTTGTCATCCGGGGTGGTGCCCAGCATGTCAAAGGCCAGCAAGGCGGCCGCTTGGGCCAAAGCTTCCAACATCAACACACCCGGCATCACGGGCCGGTGCGGAAAGTGTCCCGAAAAATAGGGTTCATTGATAGAGACATTTTTCAACGCCTTGATGCGCTTGCCCTTGTCGATTTCGAGCACACGGTCGACCAACAAAATGGGATAACGGTGGGGCAACTGCTTGAGAATTTGATGGATGTCCATGTCGAGCTTCAAAGGGGTAGTGGGGGGCGCTGCTCCAGCGCCTTGATGCGCTCACGCAGTCGGTGAAGTTGGCGCAGGCTGGCGGCATTTTTCTCCCACGCCGCATTGTCATCGATGGGGAAAAAGCCACTGTAATGCCCGCTTTGATGGATCGAACGGGTGACCACGCTGGCGGCAGAAATGTGCACATGGTCAGCCAACGCCAAGTGGCCCAAAACGATGGCACCACCACCCAAGGTGCAATGGGCACCGATGCGTGCGCTGCCTGCCACCCCTGCACAACCGGCCAAAGCGCTGTGATCCCCAATGTGGACGTTGTGACCAATTTGCACCAAGTTATCGATCTTGACCCCATGGCCAATGGTGGTGTCTTCCAAAGCACCTCGATCGACGCAGGTATTGGCACCCAGTTCGACCGAATCCCCCAGGCGCACGGCACCCAATTGCTCGATCTTGACCCAGGTCCCCTCATGGGGGGCAAAGCCAAACCCATCGGCACCCAACACCACCCCAGGGTGCAAGATGCAGTTTTGACCCACCACGCAATCGTGGCCCACATGGACGCGGGCATGCAAACGGCTGTGCGCGCCAATGCGGGCCCCGGCCTCGACCACACACAAGGGACCAATGTGGGCTGTTGCATCAACAAAGGCGGCAGGATCAATCACCGCAGTCGGGTGGATGCGCGGCCCCGCAGGCAGGGGGTGATGGGTGCGCCACAACTGGGTCAGTCGGGCAAAGTAATGGTAGGGGTCAGGGGTAACGATGCAAGCACCACGGGCCTGGGCGGCTGGCGCCAATTCAGGAGAAACCACCACGCAGGCTGCTTGGGTGCTGGTCAATTGGGACTGGTATTTGGGGTGGCTGAGGAAACCCAAGTCATTGGGGCCAGCAGACCCCAGAGGCGCCAAGCGGTGGATGAGGGTTTGGGGGTCGCCATGCAACTCTCCCCCTAAGGCTTCGGTGATTTGACTTAAGTACAGCCCCACACCGTGCCGCCAAGCGTTTGCGTTTACTTGGTGCCGTTGATGGCTTTGATCACTTTTTCGGTGATGTCGTGTTTGGGGTTGATATAAACCGCCTCTTGCAACACCAAATCATACTTTTCAGACTCAGCCACCTGTCGCACGACCCGGTTGGCACGTTCGAGCACAAGTTGAAACTCTTCATTTTTGCGGGCGTTCAAGTCCTCTTGGAACTCACGGCGCTTGCGCTGGAACTCACGGTCTTGCTCGCTCAACTGGCGCTGACGCGCAACGCGCTGGGTCTCTGACAAGGTGGGCGCTTCGCGCTCGAGCTTTTCAGAGTTGGTCTTGAGGGTGTTACCCAAATCCATCAACTCTTTTTCGCGCCGTGAAAACTCTTGCTCCAGTTTGGTTTGCGCTGCTTTGGCGGTATTGGCCTCGCGGAAGATCCGATCGGTGCTGATAAAACCAATTCTGAATTCTTGCGCCTGGGCAGACGCCCAAGTACCCAGCGCCAAAGCCACTGTCATAGAAAGTGTTCGCATGGTGTTCATCAAAACGATGTCCCGATCTGAAATTGCAATTTTTGTATTCTATCGCCCCGAAACTTGTTCATCGGCTCGGCCACCGCAAAACGCAGCGGACCAACGGGGCTGACCCAGCTGATACCTGCCCCCACAGAAGTTCTCATCAAGGCGAAATCCACGTTGTCGCTCACGCCATAGACATTGCCGGCATCAAAGAAGCCATACAAACGCAGAGTGGGGTCGTTGCCCACGCCTGGGAAAGGAATGAAAAACTCGCTGTTGAACACCAGTTTTTTGGCGCCACCCACCACCAAACCCGTGGTGTCACGCGGCCCCAAGGAGCCTTGCTCAAAGCCGCGCACCGAACCCAGACCACCGGCGTAAAAGTTTTTGTAGGTAGGCAGTTCGTAATCTTGCAAGCCTTGCGCCACCCCCACGTCCCCGTTGATCCCCAAGGTATAGCGTTTGGTGAAATTGAAATACTGCTGATACAAGGCACTGGTTTTGGCATAGCGGGTGTCGGCCGCTACGCCGAACTCGGTATTGGCCCGCATCAGGCGACCTTTGGTCGGCGTGATGACACTGTCGCGTCCATCGCGCGCCCAACCCAAGGTGAGAGGGACAGAGGTGCAGGTCTTGTCATAAGAGCAAGACCCAATCAACGAAGCCGGCATGTTCGAGCCCGGCTTGGTGATCGTTTGCTCACCCGCAAGCCCCACAAAAATGCGGTCCAGCTCGGTCATCGGGACGCCAAAGGTCACGCCCGCATTGGTGCTCTCGGTTTGGTAATTACCCGCTTGGTCAATGTAGGGCTTGATGGAGCGGTGAGACACAGAGAAGGTGCGGGATACACCATCTTCGGTGAAGTAAGGGTTGGTGGTGGCCACCGAGATCACTTTGTTGTATTCACTGGTGCTGAGTTGAATGCCCAAAAAGTTGCCGCTGCCAAAAATATTGTCTTGCTGCACACCAAAGGTCAAAACCAGTTTTTCAGCGCTGGAAAAACCCGCACCCAACTGCAAGGACCCCAGTGGCTTTTCTTCCACTTTGACCAACAAATCCACCTGATCAAAGCTGCCAGGCACTTCTTGGGTTTCGATGTTGACATCTTTAAAGTAGCCCAAGCGCTTCAACCGGTCACGAGAAAGTTTGATGCGCTCGCCGTCGTACCAGGCCGACTCCAATTGTCGAAACTCTCGGCGAATGATTTCGTCCCGGGTTCTGCTGTTACCAGTGAGGTTAATTTTTCGCACATAAGCGCGCCGAGAGGGGTCGGCTTGGAGCACCAATGCCACACGGTTGGTGCTGCGGTCGATTTCATTGACCGCTTCAACCCGTGCAAATGCAAAGCCAAAATTGCCAAAATACTCCGTGAATGCAGCCGTGGTTTTGGTCACGTCTTCGGCGTTGTAGGCCTGCCCCACTTTGATGCCGATCATGGTCTTGAATTCGTCATCTTTGCCCAGGTAATAACCTTGTAAACGGACAGAGGAGACAGCGAACATCTCGCCTTCAAAGATGTTGATGGTGACGCTCAGGTCTTGCTTGTTGGGCGAAATCGACACCTGTGTGGAGTCAATGCGAAAGTCCAAGTAGCCGCGTGCCAAATAAAACGAGCGCAAGGTTTCCAAATCGGCATTGAGTTTGGGGCGCGAGTAACGATCAGATTTGGTATACCAACTCATCCAATTGCCGGAATTCAAGTCCATCAAATCCTCAAGGGTGGAGGATTTGAAAACTTTGTTGCCCACAAATTGAATTTGCTTGATTTTGGCCATGTCGCCTTCGGTCACATTGAAGGTCAGGTTGACGCGATTGCGTTCCACCGGGGTGATGGTGGTGACGATGTCAACCCCATACAGGCTGCGATTGACGTATTGGCGCTTGATGTCTTGTTCGGCCAAATCGGCCAATGAACGGTCATAAGGACGGCCGTCGGACAGACCAATTTCTTTCAAGGCCTTGCGCAATGCCTCTTTGTCAAATTCTTTGGTGCCGATGAAGTCGATGCTGGCAATGATGGGGCGCTCTTCGAGCAACACGACCACCACATCGTCCTTGACCTCGATGCGAATGTCTTTGAACAAGCCCAAACCAAACAAAGCGCGAATCGCTGCGGTGCCTTTTTCATCGGTGTAGGTCTCACCCACCCGAAACGGCAGGGTGGCAAAAACGGTTCCTGGCTCAACCCGTTGCAGGCCTTCAATGCGGATATCACGTGCGATGAAAGGCGACACAGCCCAAGCCATGCTGGCCGCCAATGAGAACAAGGTCAATGCCTGGGCTATTCGATACAAGGCGCGGGAAAACAAAGCATTCATGTCGTGATTGGGGTTTGAACTTGCAACCGGTGCCATTGATCAAAAAAGCCAGCGAGCCACATCGTTGAAAAGGGCCACGGCCATCAAGGAGAGAACCGCTGCCAGACCCACTTTTTGCAGCCCGGCCATCCAAGCCTTGGCAGGTGGCGACCCTGTCACTGCCTCCCAAAGATAACACATCAGATGCCCCCCATCCAAGATTGGAATGGGCAACAAATTCAGAACCGCCAGGCCAACGCTGACGAAGGCCAAAAAAGCCAGAAATGTGGTCCATCCTTGTTGTGCAGATTGGCCCGCCTGCTCGGCCATGGTTACCGGGCCAGACAGGTTGCTCCAGGAAGCTTGCCCGACCAACATCCGCGCAAAAATGTGCAAGGTCGTGACGGACAACTCCCAACACCTTTGCACCGCCAGTTGAGCGGCTTGAACAGGTCCATGGCGCACCAAAGTTTGGGCCGGTGGCTCTCCCAATCGCACCCCAATCCGCCCAACCCAAGCCTGGCCCTCTTGCATGCGCTCGGGCTTGACTTCGATCAACAAGGCACTGTCGCCACGGCGTTGCACCTCCCATATTTGCGCTTTGGGCGGGTCGTTTTGCCCCGCCTGGCGGATCAGTTGGCGCAATTCACTGGCATCTTCTGGCACTTTGCCATCCACCCGCAAAATCCGATCGCCGCGTTTGATGCCTGCGCTCTGGGCCACACTGGCCACCACCACTTCGGTCACCACGGGCGCAGTCCATGCGCCTTGCAAACCCAAACTGCGCAGCCATTGGGCATCACTCGTGTCGGTGTGTGCTTGGGTCAAATCCAATTGCACCTGGCGTTGCTTGCCACTGTCACGCGACTGCACCAGCAAATCCAATACCGCACCGACGTTTTGCATCAGCGCCCAGTTCAAGTCAGGCATCGAATAAATGTCTTGAGGCGTGCCACCTTGATTTGCCACACTTAAAACCATGTCGCCACTGCGCAAACCCGCTTGATCGGCAATGGATGCAGCGACAGGTTTGGCCAAAATGGCTTGGGGCATGGAAACCCCCCATACATTCAAGACCCAAAGCAATACAAACGCCAGCAACAAATTGGCCATGGGACCTGCGGCCACAATGGCGCTGCGACGCCACAAGCTTTGTCGATTAAAGGCCCGTTCGCGTTCATGGGCTGGGACATCGGATTCGGTTTCGTCGAGCATGCGCACATAGCCGCCCAAGGGGATCCAGCCCACGACAAACTCGGTGTCTTGCCCCTGCCGAGGGCGGCTGGAACGCCAGCGCCAAATGGGGTGGCCCAGACCGATGGAAAACTGCAAAACCTTGACATCACATGCCACGGCCATGCGGTAATGGCCATACTCATGGACAGCAATCAACACCACCAGGGCCACCAAAAAAGCAAGCAAGGTCATGGGTGTCGCTTCATGCGCCCCAGCGCTGGCACAAGCCCAAAGCCGTGCGTCTGGCTTGTTGATCGATGCCCAAGACATCCTCCAAATTGACCGGTGCATCAGGCAAGCAGGCCGACAAAGTCTCCAAGTTGAGGTGGTGAATTTGATCAAAGCGGATGCGCCCATTCAAAAAGGCCTCCACCCCCACTTCGTTGGCCGCATTGAGCACAGCCGTGGTACCTGGGGCGGCACGCAGCACTTGCCATGACAGCCACAGGCCAGGGAATCGCTTTGGGTGATCCAAGCTGTCGATGGCCTCAAATGTCATGGCTGACAGGGTTTGAAAGTCCAGGGCCTGGGCCCCAGAGGCGATGCGCTCGGGCCAACCCAAGCCAAAGGCGATGGGCACCCGCATATCGGGGGTACCCAACTGCGCCACCACAGAGGTGTCGCGGTACTGCACCATGGAGTGAACAATGCTTTGGGGGTGGATGACCACCTCGATGCGCTCAGGCGCCAGACCAAAGAGGTAACGCGCCTCAATGACCTCCAAGGCTTTGTTCATCATGGTGGCCGAGTCGACCGATATTTTTCGCCCCATTTGCCAATTGGGGTGGGCACAGGCTTGGTCGGGGGTCACCGAGGACAACTCATGAACCGGTCGCTGGCGAAACGGACCACCGGATGACGTCAGGATGATTTTCTCCACCCGCGCGTCCCAAGTGCGCGCGTCTTCGGGCAGCGATTGGAAAATCGCAGAGTGTTCGCTGTCAATGGGCAGCAACGTCGCACCGCCCTCGCGAACAGCGGTTAAAAAAACTTCGGCCCCCACCACCAAGGCTTCTTTATTGGCCAACAACAAACGCTTGCCCGCACGTGCAGCAGACAAGCAGGAGGACAAACCTGCGGCACCGACAATGGACGCCATGACCGTGGTGACTTCGAGGGCACTGGCCACTTGGTCCAATGCCGAGGGGCCCGACAGCACCTCAATGGGCAAGCCCAATTCACGCACTTGTTCACGCAACTGTGCCGCATGGGGCGCGCTGCTCATCACCGCATAACGGGGCAAAAAACGCTGGCACTGGGCGAGCATGGTGTCCACTTGTACCGCTGCCGTCAAAGCGAAAACCGAGAACAGATCAGGGTGACGCGCCACCACATCCAAGGTGTTGGCGCCAACGGAGCCTGTGGAGCCCAAAATAGTCAGGGTTTGCTTCATGGGCAGACTCATGCTTGCACCAGCATCAGGGCCAAAGGCAATGTGGGCAACAAGGCGTCCACCCGGTCCAACACACCCCCGTGACCGGGCAACAAGGCACTGCTGTCTTTGACACCTGCGCTGCGTTTGACCAACGACTCTGCCAAATCGCCCACCACACTCATGCCCACCAGCACAGCCACGCCCAAGAAAGCCCAAACCGGAGAGTGTTGCAACAGCATGCTGAACAGACTGGGGCTTGCACGGGTTTGATGATCATCCAATGCCAGCCAAATCAAAGCCAATACACACACGGCCAGCACACCACTGAAGACGCCCTCCCAACTTTTTCCAGGGCTGATGTTGCTCGCCAGCTTGCGCCGACCAAAGGCACGTCCGCCAAAGTAGGCCGCCACATCGGCCACCCAGACCAAGGCCAACACCGATAAAAGGTAATTCACGCCGATGTTTTTGGACTGGCACAAAGCCAACCAAGTCAGCCACAAAACCAAGATTCCACCCAGCCACCGGGCCCCACGGGGCCACAAGCCCCAACCCACCACGCCCCGGCGCAGCATCCAAGCCCCGCCCAGCAACCAAACCAAACCCGCTATCCACCACAAGGCCGCTGGCGCTTGGACGGCCCAACCCGCCCACCAACTGGCAGCACAAAGAGATATGCATATGCCCGTCAAGATCAGGGAAGGGCGAAAACCCAGCCCGTTGAGGCGTCCCCACTCCCAACTGGCCGCAGCCATCAGGATCAAGGTGAACAAGGCCAAGGGCTCTGGGTGGGTGGCAAACAATGCCGGCAATAGAAGCGCCAACAAAACCAAGGCGGTGATGATGCGCTGCTTGAGCATGAAACCTTGGCCGTCTCAGACGGACATGATGTCCTGCTCTTTGGCCGCGATCAGTTTGTCCACTTCGGCAATGTGCTTGTCGGTGGTTTTTTGCACCTCGGCCTCGGAACGCTTTTGCTCATCTTCAGAGGCCAATTTGTCCTTGACCAATTTTTTTACCGCATCGTTGGCGTCGCGGCGCAAATTTCGAATCGCCACTTTGGCGTTTTCACCTTCGCTGCGAACCACCTTGGTCAACTCCTTGCGGCGCTCTTCGGTCATGGGCGGCATGGGCACTCGAATCAGATCGCCCATCGATGCAGGGTTGAGGCCCAAATCGCTGTCGCGGATGGCTTTTTCGATTTTGGCGCCCATGCCCTTTTCCCACGGTTGCACGCTGATGGTGCGGGCATCGAGCAAGCTGACATTGGCCACCTGCGTGATGGGGGTCATGTTGCCGTAGTAATCCACTTGCACCGAGTCCAGCAAACCCGGATTGGCCCGGCCGGTGCGGATTTTGGTCAGGCCATGGCCAAAAGCCTGAATGGATTGGTCCATTTTGCTTTCCATGGTTTTTTTGATGTCAGCGATGCTCATGCGGCTTGTCTCCTGTGCTGAAGGGGTTTCAGGCGTGGACCAAGGTGCCCTCGTCTTCACCCATGATCACCCGTTTCAGGGCACCATTTTTGACGATGGAGAACACTTTGATGGGCAGCTTTTGGTCGCGGCACAGGGCAAACGCCGTGGCATCCATGATGCCCAAATTTCGCCCAATGGCTTCGTCAAAACTGATGGTGCTGTAGCGCGTCGCGGTGGGGTCTTTGTGCGGGTCTGCGGTGTACACACCATCTACCTTGGTGGCTTTGAGGACCACTTCGGCACCAATTTCAGCCCCGCGCAAAGCGGCTGCCGTGTCGGTGGTGAAAAATGGGTTGCCTGTGCCCGCAGCAAAAATAACCACCTTGCCTTCTTCCAAATATTGCAAGGCCTTGGGGCGCACATAGGGCTCGACCACTTGCTCAATGCCAATGGCTGACATCACACGCGCTGTCAAACCCGCTTTGTTCATGGTGTCGGCCAACGCCAAGGCGTTCATGACGGTGGCCAACATGCCCATGTAGTCTGCGGTAGCACGGTCCATGCCGACCGACCCACCGGCCACACCGCGAAATATGTTGCCCCCGCCAATCACCACGGCGACCTCCACGCCCAAACGGGTGACCTCGGCCACTTCTTCGACGATGCGCACAATGGTCGCACGGTTGATGCCAAAGGCATCATCCCCCATCAATGCCTCCCCAGACAGCTTGAGCAGTATGCGCTGGTGGGCGGGCTTGGGCGAAGACATGTTCAGGTTCCTTGAAGATAAGTCAAAGTGTAATGGCAGTCACTGGCAACACGATGTTCAAGAGTCCCATCACGCCCGCATGAAGCCCGGCGTGACCTGGGCTTTGTCAAGCGCCTTGCTTGGCCGCTGCAACCTGGGCAGCGACCTCGGCAGCGAAATCGTCTACTTTTTTCTCGATGCCCTCGCCCACCACATACATGGTGAATGAATGGATGGTGGTCTGCGTGGCCTTGAGCATTTGCTCAACGGTTTGTTTATCGTTCTTCACAAATACTTGGTTGAACAAAGACACCTCTTTGAGGTACTTTTGGATCGAGCCTTCGATCATCTTGGCGGCGATATCAGCGGGCTTGCCCGACTCCGCAGCTTTTGCAGTGGCAACAGAACGCTCTTTTTCGATCAGTTCCGCGGGCACGTCCTGGCTGGTCAAGGCCACGGGCTTCATGGCGGCCACGTGCATGGCAACGTCTTTGGCAGCTTGCGCGTCACCGGAGTACTCCACAGCCACACCAATGCGGGTGCCATGCAAGTAGTGCGCAAAATCGTGGCCACGGTTGAAGCACTTGAAACGGCGCAAGCTCATGTTCTCGCCAATCTTGCCAATCAAGCCTTTGCGCACATCTTCCAGGGTGGGGCCAAAGCCATCTTGGCTATAAGGCAGGGCGCCCAAGGCGTTCAAGTCACTGGGATTGTGTTGCGCGATCAGCTCAGCCGTGGCACGTGCCATGGCCAAAAAACTGTCGTTTTTGGTCACAAAGTCGGTTTCGCAGTTGAGCTCGACCAATGAACCCACATTGCCATTGGCATGGGCAGCGACCACGCCTTCGGCAGTCACGCGACTGGCGGCCTTGCCGGCTTTGCTGCCCAGCTTGACCCGCAACAATTCCTCTGCCTTGTCCATGTCGCCCTCGGCTTCGGTCAAGGCTTTTTTGCACTCCATCATGGGGGCATCGGTTTTGGCGCGCAGTTCGGCGACCATGCTTGCTGTGATTGCGACCATAGGTGTTCTCCGTTAGAAATCAAATGATGTTGAAAAAAACAAGGCTGTGAAAAAGGGGCTGCTCGAGCCCCTTTTGGCAAACGCCTGTCTAGAAAAGTATCAGGCGGATGCGGCCTCATCGACCTCGACAAACTCGTCGTCACCTTCGCCAACCGCTTTGACAATGTCGTTGACGGCATTGGCACGGCCTTCCAAGATCGCATCGGCAATGCCGCGCGCATACAAAGTCACGGCCTTGGAAGAATCGTCGTTGCCGGGGATAACGTAGTCAATGCCTTCGGGCGAATGGTTGGTGTCAACCACACCAATCAGTGGAATGCCCAATTTTTTGGCTTCGGCGATGGCAATTTTGTGAAAGCCCACATCGATCACAAAGATCGCATCGGGCAGCGTGACCATGTCTTGAATGCCGCCAATGTCTTTTTCCAGCTTTTCGAGTTCGCGGGCGAACATCAATTGCTCTTTTTTGCTCATGGCGTCCAAGCCCAGCTCTTGCTGTGCTTTCATGTCCTTGAGTCGCTTGATCGATGTTTTGACGGTCTTGAAATTGGTCAACATACCACCGAGCCAGCGCTGATCCACGTATGGAACGCCTGCTCGCTGGGCTTCTTGGGCCACGGTGTCGCGGGCTTGGCGCTTGGTGCCCACCATCAAAACGGTGCCGCGGTTGGAGGCCAATTGGCGCACGAACTTGGTTGCCTCTTGAAACAAGGGCAGTGTTTTTTCCAAGTTGATGATGTGAATTTTGTTGCGATGACCAAAGATGAACGGTGACATCTTGGGGTTCCAAAAGCGGGTTTGGTGCCCAAAGTGGACGCCGGCTTCTAGCATTTCGCGCATGGTGACTGACATGGTATTTCTCCAAAGGTTGGGTCTAAAATCCAGCCCTTCATTGACCCGCTTCTAAACGGGTCAACACCTTGTGGGGGCTGGTTTGGGATTGATTCGTCAACTGTGAAAGACCAAGAAGCCCTCACGCCAACAAAACCCAATGATATTAACATATTCACGCACCGCCTCCCCTGGGGCACATGACTGGGCAGCGCCATGAAGATCGCCGTCATAGGGGCGGGCATCGTCGGGGTGAGCACTGCCTATGAGTTGACCCGCCAAGGACACACCGTCACAGTTTTTGAACGCCACGGCAGCGTGGGTGAAGAAACCAGTTTTGCCAATGCTGGCGTGGTTGCCCCGGGATATGTCACGCCCTGGGCTGCGCCGGGCATGCCGTGGAAAGTATTGCGCCATTTGTTGGGGCGCCATGCGCCCGTGCGCCTGGGTTGGCCCAGCGGCGCTGAAGTCTCTTGGATGGCATCATGGCTCAAGGCCTGCCGCGCCAACCGATATTTCACCAACCGCGAGCGCATGCAGCGTTTGGCGTTTTACAGCCGCGAACAACTTCATGCCACGGCCGCGCGCGAGCGCATCGAATTTGATCGATCTGAAGGCTATATGGTGCTGTTGCGCAGTGCCAAAGACCTGGCGTTGGCACAAAACAATTTGCAGTTTTTGCGCGATGCCGGTGTCACCCACAAACTGCTCGATGCTGCGCAAGCCCTGGCGTTGGAACCGGCCCTGAACCCAGAAACCGCGCTGCACGCAGCCATTCATTTGCCCCAGGATGAGGTGGGCAATTGCCGCCAATATGCCTTGCTGCTGAAACAAAAAGCCGAGGGCCTGGGCGTGCAGTTTGCATTCAACACCACGCTTTTGCCCCTGTCGCGCAGCCAGCCCACCCAATTACAGGTCAAAGGCAATGGCGCAGCAGGGTCCTTCGATGCCGTGGTGGTCTGTGCTGGCATGGGCAGCTTGCCTTTGCTTCGGCCTTTGGGTTTGCACCTGCCCATGATTGCCGTGCATGGCTACTCTGTCACTGCAGCCATTCGCAATCCCTTGGACGCTCCGCGCAGTGGTTTGATGGACGAACGCTACAAGGTTTCCATCTCACGTCTGGGTCAACGCATTCGTGTGGCGGGCAGCGCCGAATTGGGTGGTACCGCGCAAAAGCACAACCCAGCGGCCTTGGAAACCCTGTACAAAGTCCTGAGCGACTGGTTCCCTGGCGGGGCCAAAATTTCCGACAACCTGCAAATTTGGAAAGGCGCTCGACCCATGCTGCCCGATGGCCCACCCATTTTGGGGGCCAGCGGTGTGCCCGGTGTGTGGCTCAATTTGGGCCACGGCTCCAGTGGGTGGGCTTTGGCCAGTGGCAGTGCCAAGGTCTTGAGCGACTTGGTCAGCGATCGCCCGCCGGAGATTGACATCAGCGGCCTGGGGTTGGATCGCTTTCGCCATTGACACCCAGATCTGTCAAACGCCATGCAACGGATCACCCCATTCACTGAATGGCCCTTGCACGGGGTAGCCAAAACGCGCGCCATTGAAGCCCAAGCCCAAAGCAGCCGTCCTCAACCGAGTTTGATGCAGTGTGCTGGCCAGTCAGTGGCCCAACTGGCGATGGCTTGGGCACCACATGCCCAACGCATTTGGGTCGCTTGCGGTCCTGGCAACAATGGCGGCGACGGTTTGCATGCGGCCATTCACCTGCATGCCCAGGGCAAAAGCGTTTGGCTCACCCTTTGCCCTGGCTCAAATCCGTCCGTTGAAGCCCTGGACGCTTTGGGCCAAGCGAAAAAAGAGGGCATCCCGATCCATGACCATGCCCCCACAGAATGGGACTTAGGGATCGATGCTTTGTTGGGTTTGGGCCATGCCCGCCCCCCAGAAGGCCAATTGCAACTGCAGATGCATCGTTTGCGACAAGCCCACACCCCCTTGCTGTGCGTGGACGTGCCCACCGGCTTGATGTCTGACAGCGGCCAATGGATGGACACCCAATTGAGCCCTCAACGCACAGCGCCCCTGGCGACGTTGAGCTTGCTCACCCTCAAGCCTGGTTTGTTCACCCTTCATGGCAAAGACGCAGCTGGTGAGGTTTGGTTTGAAGACCTGGGTCACCCTTCTGGCCCGTTATGTCGTGCAGACGCCCGCTTGATCGCGCCCCGCCCCTTCATCCCCAAAGCCCACCAAAGCCACAAAGGCAGCCATGGCCAAGTGTTGGTGTTGGGCGGCGCGCCAGGCATGACCGGGGCCGCTGTTTTAGCGGCCTTGGCCGCATTGCATGCAGGCGTGGGCAAGGTGGTATTGGGCTTGCTCAACCCAAGCGCACTTGAGGGCGTGCAAAGCCAATACCCCAGCCTCCTGGCCACGGCGTTGGATTCCCACACCCACTTGGCGCACACGGTGGTGTGCGGATGTGGCGGCGGCGAGGCGGTTCGCCCACACTTGCCCCGGGTGCTGTCGCGATCGGCTCAATTGGTGCTGGATGCCGACGCACTCAATGCCATTGCCCAAGACAGCGCTCTGCAAACTCTGCTGGCCCGCAGGGCGAGCGCTGGCTTGACCACTGTGCTCACACCGCACCCCTTGGAAGCGGCGCGCTTGCAGGGTTGCACGGTGGCACAAGTGCAAATGGATCGTCTGGCCGCTGCACAAGAGTTGGCCCAGCGCTGGTCGTGTGTGGTGGTGCTCAAAGGATCGGGCACCGTGATTGCGGCACCCAACGAAACACCGGCGATCAACCCCACAGGCAACCCACGACTGGCCTGTGCCGGTACGGGTGATGTGCTTGCTGGCCTGGTGGGCGCAGCCCTGGCGCGCGGGCTGGCAGCCTCACCCGCCGCGCACTTGGCGGTGTTTCAACATGGATCGGGGGCCGACCGCTGGCCAAACAACGAGGCACTCACCGCCGAGGCACTGGCCAAAGCCGTTCGTTTGTGATGCCGTTTGCAGCGCCAACCGTGATGACGCTCAGCCCCGACCAGCAAAGGGCATTTTGGTGGCCATGATGGTTTGAAACATGACATTGGCCTCCAAGGGCAGATTGGCCATGTGCAGCACAGCCTGCCCCACCAAATTCACATCCATCAAAGGTTCCACCGCGATTTGCCCGTTGGCTTGCAAAATGCCGGTGGCCATGCGCATGGCCATGTCGGTGCCTGCATTGCCCACATCGATTTGACCCACGGCAATGTTGTACTTGCGGCCATCCAAAGAGGCGGTTTTGGTCAAACCTTTGACCGCATGCTTGGTGGCGGTGTAGGCAATGGAGTTGGGGCGCGGCGTGGTGGCAGAAATCGAGCCATTGTTGATGATGCGACCGCCCTGGGGCGATTGGGATTTCATCACCATGAAGGCTTGTTGGATGCAGTAAAACATGCCGTTGAGGTTGATGTCCACCACCTGCTTCCATTGCTCGATGGTCAGCTCCTCCAAAGGCACGCCAGGGGCACCCACACCAGCGTTGTTGAACAGCACATCCACCCTGCCCCACTTTTGAACGGTGGCCGCAAACATGGCCTTGACAGAGACTGGATCGGCGACATCGGTGGGAACAACCAAGGCCTCATCGGCTTTGGCCGCCAATTCGGCGACCACCGCATGCAAGGGCTCTGCTCGGCGACCCGCCAAAGTCACACGGTAACCTGCGCCCAACAAGGCTTGGGCAGTGGCTTTGCCGATACCCGTGCCGGCGCCAGTGATGATTGCGATTTTGGGGCTGCTCATTCGGTGGTCCTCTTCAATGCGGTTGTGTGGGTGGTCAGCGCTTTTTGCGCCCCTTGCTTTTGGCCACTGCTTTTTTCACAGCGGCCTTGAGCGCTTGGATAGGTGATTTTGCCGCACGTTGCGGCGCACTGGCCTTGCCCAGCCCTTTGCCACTGCGCTTGCCACGGGTAGGTGGCGGGACATTCAAACCTGATGCCGCAGGGCCCTTGCTGGTCAAGGGCGTGCCTTCGGTGACCAAACGAAAATCAATTTTTCGACCATCCAAATCGACCCGGCTGACTTGGATGCGCACCCGCGTGCCAATCGCAAACCGTATTCCGGTGCGCTCGCCACGCAGCTCTTGGCGCACCTCATCCAAGCGGAAAAAGTCACCACCCAACTCGGTGATGTGGACCAAACCTTCTACATACAAGTTGTCCAACGTGACGAACAAGCCAAAACCTGTCACGGCCGTCACCACGCCGCCATACTCCTCGCCCAAATGCTCGCGCATGAATTTGCATTTGAGCCAGGCTTCGACGTCACGGCTGGCTTCATCGGCACGGCGCTCGAAAGCGCTGCAATGCAAGCCTGCCGCTTCCCAACCACTGGCGTCGGGCCCAGCGGCTACGGGTTTGACCACTTTGGCCACGGCACCCGGGGCTGGTTTTTTGGTGATTTTGAATCGACCTGGGGGCTCTGGCGGCCGCACCGGCAGCTTGTAGGTTTTCTTGCCCAAGATGGCCTTGATCACGCGGTGCACCAGCAAATCGGGGTAACGGCGAATCGGGCTGGTGAAATGCGTATAGGCCTCAAAGGCCAAGCCAAAGTGACCGCTGTTGGTGGGCGTATAAATGGCCTGTTGCATGGAGCGCAACAACATGCTGTGGATTTGTTGAGCGTCTGGCCGCTCTTTAGTCGCTTGCGCAATCGCCTGGTATTGCGCAGGGCTGGGGTTGTCGCTGATCGACAAGCCCAATCCCAAAGCCTTGAGGTAATTGGCCAAGGTCTCGCGTTTTTCGGGGGTCGGTCCCTCATGCACCCGAAACAATGCGGCGTGCTTGCTTTGCAAAATGAAGTCTGCGCTGCAAACATTTGCGGCCAACATGGCCTCTTCGATCAAGCGATGGGCATCGGTGCGCACACGGGGCACGATTTTTTCAATTCGCCCGCTGTCGTCGCACACGATTTGGGTTTCGGTGGTTTCAAAGTCCACCGCGCCGCGAACCTGCCTGGCTTGCAACAACGCACGGTAGACATCGTGCAAATGTTCCAAATCATGGATGCGATCTGGATGACGCGCCGCCTCTGGCCCCCGGGTATTGGACAAAATGGCTGCCACCTCGGTGTAGGTCAAGCGCGCATGGCTGCGCATGACCGCGGGGTAAAACTGATAGGCATGAACTTCCCCCGTTGACGTGACGAGCATGTCGCACACCATGCACAAACGCTCCACCTCGGGGTTGAGCGAACACAAACCGTTGGAGAGCTTTTCCGGCAACATGGGGATCACGCGGCGCGGAAAATACACGCTGGTGGCGCGCTCATAGGCGTCCACATCAATCACCCCGCCAGACTCCACATAATGGCTCACATCGGCAATGGCCACGAGCAAGCGCCAGCCTTTGCCCCGGCCCACGCGTGAAGGCTCGCAATACACCGCGTCATCAAAGTCGCGCGCATCTTCACCGTCGATGGTGACCAAGGGCACATCGGTCAAATCAACCCGGTCTTTTTTGTCCTGAGCGCGCACCTTGTCGGGCAGGCTGCGGGTGAGGTCCAAACAAGCGGCTGAAAACTCATGCGGCACGCCATATTTGCGCACCGCGATTTCGATTTCCATGCCAGGGTCATCGAGTTCTCCCAGCACCTCTTTGATGCGGCCCACCGGTTGACCGTACAAGCTGGGCAGCTCGGTCAACTCGACCACCACCACCTGACCGACCTTGGCCTGTCCGGTGGCTGCCTTGGGAATCAAAACGTCTTGGCCATAGCGCTTGTCTTCGGGCGCCACCAACCAAATGCCCCCTTCTTGCAGCAAACGTCCAATGATGGGCTGGGGTGGCCGTTCGATGATTTCCACCACGCGGCCCTCAGGCCTGCCTTTGCGATCGAGTCGCAACACCCGCACCTTGACGCGGTCCAGATGCAACACGGCGCGCATCTCATTGGGTGCCAAAAATATGTCTGCCGCGCCATCATCTCGGCGCACAAAACCGTGTCCGTCGCGGTGACCCAACACGGTGCCTTCGATTTCCTCCAGCAAACCTGCGCTGGGGTGACTGAATTGTTTGATAGAATTTCTCTCTTTCCTGAAATGCCCAGGTGGCGGAATTGGTAGACGCACTAGTTTCAGGTACTAGCGAGTAACATCGTGGGGGTTCGAGTCCCTTCCTGGGCACCACCTACATCAACAGCTGCAATTATTTGCAGCTGTTTTCGTTTGGGGCTTTGGCCTTTTGGGGCCTCATACAGCCTGAGCCACCAGATCGTGCCCCTGTGTATCCACGATGTGAACCGTGGTGAATTCTCCCACACGCAAGGTTTTACTGGCTTTTTGCGGTGGCAAGATGCGCACCACGCCATCGATCTCAGGGGCATCGGCATAGGTGCGCGCCACAGCCCCCTTGCGCCCCAAGCCTGGCGCTGAGTCCACCAAGACCTGCATGCGGGCGCCGATGCGCTGGCGCAATTTCTCCACCGACACCGCTTCGGCCACCGCCATGAAACGGGCACGGCGTTCTTCGCGCAGTTCTGCCGGGACCATGCCTGGAATGTCATTGGCCGCGGCCCCCGACACCGGGCTGTACGCAAAACAACCGGCGCGGTCGATTTGTGCAGCCCGCACAAATGCCAACAAATCCTCAAACTCGGCTTCGGTTTCGCCAGGAAAGCCCGCAATGAAGGTGCTGCGCACCACCAGTTCAGGGCAGATCTCGCGCCAACGCTGCAAGCGCTCCAGGTTGCGCTCACCGCTGGCGGGCCGCTTCATGCGGCGCAACACATCGGGATGGCTGTGCTGAAAGGGCACATCCAGGTAAGGCAAGATGCGCCCAGTGGCCATGAGCGGCAAGATGAGGTCCACACTGGGATAGGGATAAACGTAGTGCAAGCGCACCCAGGCGCCGTGGGCATGGGCCAAGTCGGCCAAGGCCTCGACCAGTTCCAGCAATCGGGTTTTGATTGGTTTGCCATCCCAAAAACCCGTTCGATAGGCCACATCCACGCCATAGGCTGAGGTGTCTTGGCTGATCACCAACAACTCCTTGACGCCCCCTTCAAACAAGGCCCGTGCCTCATTGAGCACATCACCGATGGGACGCGACACCAAATCGCCTCGCATAGAAGGAATGATGCAAAAAGTACAACGGTGATTGCAGCCCTCGCTGATCTTCAAATAAGCATAGTGCCGTGGCGTGAGCTTGATGCCCGCCACACCCATGGGGGCTGGCATCAAATCGACAAATGGGTCGTGCGGTTTGGGCAGGTGCAAGTGCACCGCGTCCATCACCTCTTGGGTGGCGTGCGGACCGGTGACCGCCAGCACACTGGGGTGTACATGGCGCACCAAATTACCGCCCCGCTCATCTTCGCGCGCCCCAAGACAGCCGGTGACAATCACCTTGCCATGGGCCGACAAAGCCTCGCCAATCGTGTCCAGGCTTTCCTTGACCGCATCGTCAATGAAGCCGCAGGTGTTGACGATCACCAAATCCGCGCCTTCAAATGACTTGGAAGTTTGATAACCCTCGGCGCTCAGTTGGGTGAGGATGAGTTCTGAGTCAGTCAAAGCCTTGGGGCAACCCAAGCTGACAAAACCCACCTTGGGTGGCGTGGCGCGCGGGCCCGCTGGGACCAGGATTTCAGATATTGACATGCCCGCATTGTCCCCGCAATTCGAGCCTGGCGTGGTTCAGCGTTTCAGCCCTATGGCGGCCAGCATTTGTTCGGTGTGTCGGTTCATGTGCTCTTGCATTTGGGCCTGCATTTGGGCCACGGCTTTTTGCGACTGCTCCATGTAACCACTGATCATGTGTTGGACCGCAGGGGCTTGCATGCCGGCAAACGGTTTACCGGGGTTGTCCGACAAAGGAGATACATGAGCGTTGTATTGCCCCACCATGTCTTTGAGCATGTGCATGTTTTTTTCAATGAAACTGCCCATGTGGGTTTGCATGGTGTGGCCATAAAAACGAATCATGTCTGCCAAGGCTTTTTCGGTGAACAAAGGCGAACCACAAGCCTCTTCCTCCAAAATGATTTGCAACAAAATGCTGCGCGTGAGGTCTTGGCTGTTTTTGGCGTCCACCACTTGGATGGGCACCCCATCAATCACCCATTGTTTGATGTCTGCCAGCGTGATGTACGAAGAAGATGCGCTGTCGTAGAGACGTCGGTTGGGGTACTTCTTGATCACCCGCGTTGATGAGGCATCGGCAACCCGGGTCTCAGGCGATTTTTTGACCATCCTGTTGCTCTCTTGTGGTGATGTATTGAAGGATTTTGGGTCATTCTAGGAATGACCTCTCGCAATCAAATCCAGGTTTTCCCGGGGGAGCGGGCAAGCACGGGGTCAACCCATTTGCAAGGTGCACAGACAATGTAAAACTTCACTCCTGCTCATCAACAAGGAAAAACCATGCCTGAAATTTACATCTATGCGGTGGAGGGTCGCAGCATGGATCAAAAACGCGCCTTGGTGAAAGACGTGACGGATGCCGTGGTGCGCCACTTTGATGTCACACCGGGCGACGTGATGATTCAAATCATGGAAACGCCCCCCACATCCAAGGCCAAAGGTGGCATCTTGTTTTCTGACCGGCCTGGCGCACCAAGCGCCAAACTGGGACCGGCAGGTGGCACATGAAATGGCTGCTGCGTTTGTGGCTGCTGGCATTGGGCTTGGCTTTTTTGCTGGGCATGTTGGTGATCGGCTTGATCTTGTTCGTGATCTCACTGTTGAAGTGGGCAGTGACAGGCCGCCGGCCAAACATCATCTTGGCCCTGAACAGTTATCGGCGATGGACCCGAAAAGCCCCGCCTTGGGCCCAACACCGAGGCCAGGCCGAGGGAGAAATCATTGATGCAGAAGCGAAGGTGGTCAAGGATGGCACGCCCACATTACCCACCACCCGTACCAAAGGTCACGACCCCTTGTGAGTAAGGGTACCCGAGAAGAAACCAGAAATGTATTGAAAGAACCAAGCCACTGGTCAAGTGAAATGTTGCTCACTGGTGAAGCAACGAGGCATTGGTAGGCGCGATTGGACTCGAACCAACGACCCCCACCATGTCAAGGTGGTGCTCTAACCAGCTGAGCTACGCGCCTAAAGATTCGAAGCGGCGGATTCTATCAGGATTCCACCGCCATCTCTTCAATGAACCCCCAACACATGTGCACGGCCCGGGCCATGCCCCACTTGCCAAGGGCATGAAAGCAGATTAAAAATGAGTTATTTGTCATTAAACAACCATGCACGCATTGCGCACCCATATCCAACAAAAGCCCCCCAAAGGATTTGGGCTGGCAGAGGTTTTGTGCGTGTTGGCTCTCACAGCGATCGGCGCGGCTTGGGGCATGTCGTCGTGGCAATTGGGCATGCAAAAGGCAAAGGTTCAGGCGGCTCGAGAAGGCTTTGTCCACAGTCTGCAATGGGCGCGAATACAGGCCATCCAACAAGGCGTGGATGTGCGGATGGTGCGGTCCACCGATTGCCCTGGGATCAGCTCCCAAGCCAGTGACTGGCGCTGCGGCTGGCGCGTGCTCACCTTGGACGACAAAACCCTGGCGCAGCAAAGCTTGCCTGAGGGTGTGGCCATGAAACACAACCAGGGCACCGACAAACTCAGCATCAACCGCCGGGGAGAGCCGGGCACGGTGGGTGACAGCTTTGTGTTCAGGCCCCAAAACGACTTGCGCAGCTCAGTGGCCAGCACGGTGTGCATCAGTGCTGCGGGTCGGGTTCGCTGGCTATCGGGGGACAAATGCAGCAACTGAAGGTCCACGCTATGGGCAACAGCCGTTGTTCGGGCTGGGGCTTGACCGAGGCCTTGGTCGCTTTGGGCGTGCTCTCCTTGGGCGTTCTGGGCTTGCTGTGGCTGCAAGGCAAGACGGCCATCTCATGGCGCAGCCAGCTCAACACCGAACAAGCCGCTTGGCTGGTTCAAGACATGGCAGAACGCATGCGCGCTAACCGAGGGCAATTGGACGCCTATCGCCTGAACTGGGGCCAAGCGCCCAACAGCGTGGACTGCAACAACCGCCCCTGCGCCTTGGTCGAATGGGCTTGGGCCGATCTGTGGGCATGGACCCGAGAAGTACAAAGCCGCATGCCCGGCGCACAAACCCAGATCTGGCCTTCGCCATCCGATCCGCAACACATCGGCATTGCATTGGCCTGGCGCGACCCGGACAAAGCCCTGATGGAATCGAGCACACAGCCACCGGGCCTGAACTGCCCGGCTCAGCACCGTTGCTTTTGGTTGCATGTGCGGCCATGAAAAAGCCAAAAAGCAATCCACATCTGGTCGCACCTAGGGTGTTGCCGCGCCAATCCGGTCTGAGTTTGGCCGATTGGTTGGTGGGCCAAGCTTTGGCGGCCATGGTGGTTTTGGCCGCCCTGAGCACTTGGGGTTTTGCGCAACAAAACCACACCCTGACCCAAGAGGGCCTGCAACAAGCCCAACAAATGAGCTGGGTGTGGCGCACCCTGGGTCAACACATCCGTCAAGCCGGTGCGGCACAGGCGACGCAGGTCGCTGCGGGCCCCATTGCTTTGTCCACCCCCACGCCCATGTGGGCTGCCGCTGATGGCACGGGCACGCTGGCCGACAGTTTGACCACGGCCCACCTGCGCAGCCTGGAGGGACGTGACTGCCAAGGCAACACCAAAGGCAGCAACAGCACCATGCAAAACCGTTTCACCGTCAACACCAAATCAGAGCTGACCTGCCTTGACGCATCCAACCCCAGCGCCAGTGCACAGGCCTTGGCCGAAGGCATCGAGGACCTGCAGTTGCGCTATGCGCAAAGCACCATAGATGGCAATGGCTTGACCCAATTGCAATGGGTGCCTGCCCAAGCGGGCATGGTTCCCCACCAAGTGCTGGCCGTGGAGGTGTGCATTCGTCGCACGGGCGCACCCGTTTCAAAGGCCGTGCCCAACGCCATCCAGGGCTGCCGGGGCGAAAGCCTGCCCAGCGATGGCCACCTGCGTTGGGTTCAACGCCAAGTTTTCGCCTGGCGCCAAACGTCCCATCTGGGCCCATGAAAAACCCCAATTTCATCCACCAAGGTTGGGCATTGCCCACGGTCATGGCCGTGTTGGGTCTGTGTGCCTTGAGCGCCACGTCTTTGGCGCGGGGCTTGTGGTTGCATGCCAACTTGTTGCGCAGTGATGGCGATGAGTTGCGGGCACGCTGGGGCGCAGAGGCCTTGCTGCGCGAAGCCGAACAGGATCTGCTGGCCAGCTTTGCAGCCATCAAGGACGCACGCCACAGCACCCCAGCGCCAGAGACATTGCCCAAATCACCTTTCATTCCCCACACCAGCGCGGGTGTGGCGCAGCTGAAAAAAGCCTTGCCGTCTGGCCTGTGCATGGATGGCATTTGTGCCCCCGATGCCTTGGAACCCACTTCTGCCGCTCAGTGGCTACAGCGCTTGAAGACGGCTGCACGCTATGGCCAGTACACCGGTGGGGGACCCAATTGGGGCAGCCAAATCAACCCCGCTTTGGCTGAGCGCAGTGGCTATTGGTTGGAGGCTTTCTCCAGCGCTGACGCCACCAAGACCACACCGCTGTGGCGCATCACGGCCCTGGCCCAAGCCACGCCCCGATCTGTGCCCATCGTTTTGCAGGCTTGGTGGCAAGGGGCAAGCGACAACACCACCGGCGGGCGATGGCTGAGTTGGCATGAGGTGCTGCCATGAGAATTCGCCAACAGTCCGGATTGAGCTTGATGGAAACACTCTTGGTGCTGGCCCTGCTCGCCGTGGTCATGAGTTGGGCGGTGCCCCAATACCAAAACCATTTGCGCCGCGGGCAGCGTCAATTGGCCAAACTGAGCTTGATGCAAACCGCGCAATGGTTGGAGCGTGCCGCAGCCACCCTAGGCTCTTACCCCACTCCCACACAAGTGCCCCCTGCCCTTCTGCAAGTTTCTGGCGGGGCCTACCAAATTCAACTGCAAACCGACCCTGGCGCCAACACATTTTTCCTGCAAGCTGTGCCGCAAGCCAGCCAAGCACCTGATGCCTGCGGTGTGTTGACCCTGAACCATTTGGGCGAACAAGGCGTGCAATACGCCAGCCTGTCGGCCAAAGAATGTTGGGGCCGCTGATAATCAGTGCCATGTCTGACCGCGATGCATTCTGGATGGACCAGGCCCTGCGCTTGGCCGAACAAGCCCTCTACATCACCACCCCCAACCCCCGGGTGGGTTGTGTGCTGGTTTCTCCCCTGGGTCAAAGCATTGGCCAAGGCCATACCCAGGCTGTGGGCCAGGCGCATGCCGAGGTCATGGCCTTGCAGCAGGCGCGGCAAGCGGGCCATGACACCCGTGGCGCCACCGCCTACGTCACCCTAGAACCCTGCAGCCACCACGGCCGCACACCGCCGTGTTGCGATGCGCTGATCCAAGCCCAGGTGGCCCGGGTGGTCATCAGTGTCCAAGACCCCAATCCCTTGGTTGCAGGGCAAGGCATGGCCCGGTTGCGTGCAGCTGGCATCGAGGTGACTTTGGGTGTGGGCCAAGCGCGGGCACAAGAGCTCAATATTGGTTTTTTCAAGCGCATGCAAACGGGCTTGCCCTGGGTGCGCATGAAGGTGGCGGCGTCGATGGACGGCCAAACCAGCCTGAGCAACGGTGTCAGCCAATGGATCACCGGGACAGCGGCGCGCCAAGATGGGCACCACTGGCGCGCCCGCGCCTGTGCGGTCTTGACCGGCGTGGGCACGGTGCTGCAAGACAACCCCTTGCTGGACGTGCGCATGGTCGCCACCCCACGCCAGCCGCCTTTGGTGGTGGTGGACAGCCAATGGCAAACACCCCTCAACGCCGCGCTGTGGGGGCCCCAGCGGCCGGTCTGGGTTTACGGCGCTCAGGCCAACGCAAACGCGCGCGAGGCATTGGGCCAGCGCGGCGCGCACACCAGTCTGCTGGCCAACCCCAGCGGCAAGGTGGACTTGGCCGCTTTATTGGCCGATTTGGGCCAGCGTGGCATCAACGAATTGCACATCGAAGCCGGCCACAAACTCAACGGCTCGTGGTTGCGCGAAGGCTTGGTGGACGAATTGCTGCTTTATTTGGCACCGTGTCTGATTGGACCCGGCCAGGGCATGGCCCAATTGCCCACCCTGGAGAGCCTGGAGGCGGCCATCCGCTTGCGCTGGGTCGACACCACCCCCTTTGGCGACGATCTGCGCTTGATGGCCAGGGTGCTGCGCTGAACCCTGCGAGAATACGCACATGTTCACCGGAATCATCACCGGCGTGGGTCGCATCGTCGACGTCCACGACCTGGGTCGCTCTTTACAACACGGCAAGCGCCTGAGCCTGTCCGTGCCCGATGGCTATTTGGCCGATGTGGGCCTGGGCGACAGCATCGCCATCAATGGCGCTTGCATGACCGTCACCGACCTGAAACCCCAAGACAACCGCTTTTGCATTGACATCTCTGCCGAGTCGCTGGACAAAACCAGTGGCCTGGACGGCTTGGGCGAAGTCAACCTGGAAAAAGCCCTGCGTGCCAACGACCGCTTGGGCGGGCACTTGGTGTCTGGGCATGTCGATGGCATGGGCAGCGTGGTTCAATTTGAACCGGTGGGCGAAAGCTGGATATTGCGCCTGCTGGCCCCCGCCGAACTGGGCAAATACCTGGCTTACAAAGGCTCCATCACCGTCAATGGGGTGAGCCTCACCGTTAACCACGTCCTTGACCATGCCGAAGGTACCGAAATCAGCATCAACCTGATACCCCATACGGTGCAAAACACCGCTTTGCACCGGCTCAAAGCCGGGTCAAAAGTCAATTTGGAAATCGATCTCATTGCCCGCTACGTCGAGCGCATGTTGCGCGCCGACCCCAGCTTGGCGCCTCCTCACCCATGAATGCAGCTTTAAAACCCATACCCATCTCCCCTGTTGAAGACATCGTGGCCGAGCTGCGCGCTGGCCGCATGGTGATCTTGGTCGATGAAGAAGACCGCGAAAACGAAGGTGACTTGGTGCTCGCCGCCGACCACGTGAGCGCAGAGGCGATCAACTTCATGGCCCGCTTTGGCCGTGGCTTGATTTGCCTCACCCTCACGCGCGAGCGCTGCCAGTACCTGGGCCTGTCACCCATGACGATGCGCAACGGCACCTCCCACGGCACCGCCTTCACCGTATCCATCGAGGCCGCCGAGGGCGTCTCCACGGGCATATCTGCAGCCGACCGGGCGCGCACCGTGCAAGTCGCGGTGGCCGCCCACAGCCGCGCCCAAGACCTGGTGCAACCCGGCCATGTGTTTCCCTTGCAAGCGGTGGATGGCGGCGTGTTGATGCGCGCGGGCCACACCGAAGCCGGATGCGACCTGGCCCGCATGGCCGGTTGCAACCCCAGCAGCGTGATTTGCGAAATCATGAAGGACGACGGCACCATGGCCCGCTTGCCCGATCTGCAACTGTTTGCAGCCGAGCATGGCCTGAAAATTGGCACCATCGCCGACCTGATCGAGCACCGCAGCAAAACCGAGTCTTTGGTCAGCAAAGTCGGCAGCCGCGCATTGAACACCGCTCACGGCATTTTTCAAGCGCATGCGTTTCAAGAACCCAATTCAGGGGATGTGCACTTGGCCTTGGTGCGTGGACAGTGGGATGCACGCACACCGGTGCTGGCCCGGGTGCACGAGCCATTGTCGGTATTGGACGCGCTGGAAGTCGGGCGCACCATGCATTCGTGGAGCTTGGACGCGGCCTTGCAGCGCATCGACCAAGAAAACTGCGGCGTGGTGGTGCTGCTCAATTGCGGCGAATCGGCCCAGCAATTGCTGGCCCAGTTTGATGGCACCGCCCGTTCTGCCCACGGCCCCGAGCGCGGCCGCATGGACTTGCGCTCGTATGGCGTGGGTGCCCAAATACTGCGTGAATGCGGTGTGCAACGCATGCGCTTGATGGGCACGCCGCGGCGCATGCCCAGCATGACCGGTTATGGCCTGGAAATCACCGGCTACCTGATCCCTGGCGACAGCGCCTGACCTGAACCCTTGGAGCGGCCATGTTCACCCCACAAAACCCACCCCAGACTGCGCAACTCAATGGTGCAGGCCTGCGCATCGGCATTGTGCAAGCCCGCTTCAATACCGACATCACCGATGCGCTGCACCAGGCCTGTGTGGCCGAGTTGCAGGCCCACCAAATAGAACACCAAAACATCGAGACGGTGCAGGTGCCTGGCGCGCTGGAAGTGCCTCTGGCTTTGCAAGCCTTGGCCGAGCGCGGTGACTTTGATGCCTTGATCGCCTTGGGCTGCATCGTGCGTGGCGAGACCTATCACTTTGAGTTGGTCGCCAACGAATCCGGCGCCGGCGTCTCCCGGGTAGGTTTGGACCACGGCATCCCCATCGCCAACGCCATCTTGACCACTGAGAACATGGCCCAAGCCGTGGCGCGCCAAACCGACAAAGGGCGCGACGCCGCACGCGTGGCCATAGAAATGGCTTTGTTGTTGGAGCGCATGCGTTGAGCACCGTGCGCCCCCCACGCCAAGTCCGCACCGGCACCACCCTCACGGGTGCTCGAAAAGCCGGCAGCAAAACACCCCGCAGCCGCTCACGCGAATTTGCCCTGCAAGCGCTGTACCAAGTCCAAGTCGGTGGCAACGACGTGGCGGCGGTGGACGTGTTTACCCGCGAGCTCGCAGGCTTTCACAAAGCCGATCCCGACCATTACATGGCGCTGCTTGAAGGCTGTGCCCAACACAGTGCCGCCTTGGATGTGCTGATCACGCCTTTGCTGGACCGGCGCATGCTGGAGATATCACCGGTGGAGCACGCCATCATGTGGATCGGTGCTTATGAGCTTCAGCACTGCGTGGATGTGCCTTGGCGAGTGGCCATCAACGAATGCGTTGAACTGGCCAAAGAGTTTGGTGGCACCGATGGCCACAAATACATCAACGCCGTGCTCAACGGTTTGGCCGCGCAACTGCGCCCACAAGAGGTAAAAGCCGACCGAGACGCGGGCTTGGCACGAGGCTGATACCCCTCACCACCATGCCACACGCCATGAAACTGTCGCAACGCGCCCAACGCATTGAGCCGTTTTATGTGATGGAAATGGGCAAGACCGCGGCACTGTTGGCGCAGCAATTCGCCCACACCGACCGTCCCATGATCGCGCTCAACATCGGAGAGCCCGACTTCACGGCCCCGCCCTTGGTGCAAGCGGCAGCCCATCAAGCCATCCAAGATGGACAGACCCAATACACCCACGCCCTGGGCTTGCAAGCTTTGCGCGAGCGCATCAGCCAGTGGTATGCAAAGCGTTGGGACTTGGCCGTGGCCCCAGAAAGAATTGTGGTCACTGCGGGCGCATCAGCTGCCCTGCACCTGGCCTGCATGGCACTGGTGGACGAAGGCGACGAGATGCTGCTGCCCGATCCCAGCTATCCCTGCAACCGCCAATTTGTGCAAGCGGCTGGTGGTCGCGCTATGCTGCTGCCCACCAGCGCAGCGCAGCGGTATCAGCTCGATGCCTCTCAAGTGCGGCAAGCGTGGGGCCCCAAAACCAAAGGCGTGCTGCTGGCCAGTCCCTCCAACCCCACCGGCACCTCCATCCACCCCGACGCCTTGCACGACATCGACCAATTCGTGCAACAACGTGGCGGCGTCACCATCGTCGATGAAATTTACCTGGGCTTGTCGTACGACAGCACTTACGGGCAAAGCGCTTTGCGACTGGGGGAGCATGTGATCAGTGTCAACAGCTTCTCCAAATACTTCCACATGACCGGCTGGCGGCTGGGCTGGCTGGTGGTGCCGCCCTCGCTGATGCCGGTGCTCGAGTCCTTGGCCCAACACCTGTTCATTTGCCCCAGCACCATTGCCCAGCGCGCCGCCTTGTCCTGTTTTGAACCCGAGAGCTTGGCCATTTACGAGCAACGCCGCAGCGAGTTTCAGTTGCGCCGCGACACCGTGGTGCCAGCCCTGAATGAAATGGGCATGGCCGTCGACGTCATGCCCGATGGCGCTTTTTACGCTTGGGCCAACGTGGCCGCCATTTGTGAACGCATGGGCTTGACCAACAGCTGGGACTTTTGTCTGGCCGCCATGCAACATGCCCACGTGGCCATGACGCCTGGGCGCGACTTTGGCCAGCACGGCACTGAACACCACGTGCGTTTGTCCACCGCCAGCAGCCTGCCCGACTTGGTTCAGGCCATGCAACGCTTAAAGCAATGGTTGTCGCATGGCTGATTTATTTGTTCACCCGATTCGCATTTATTGGGAAGACACCGATGCCGGCGGCATCGTTTTTTATGCCAACTACCTGAAGTTTTTTGAACGCGCCCGCACCGAATGGCTGCGCCATTTGGGTTTGGAGCAACAGCACTTGCGCGAAACCACCGGCGGCATGTTTGTCGTCACCCACACCAGCTTGCGCTACTTATTGCCTGCACGGCTCGACGATGTCATTCATGTCAGCGCTGAACTGCAAGACAAAGGGCGCGCCAGCTTGAGCCTGATGCAGCAAGCCTCGCGCCAAGACAGTGCCAGCGCCACTTTGCTCTGCGAAGGCAGTATCCGCATTGGCTGGGTGGATGCCGCCAGCATGCGCCCTGCGAGAATACCCACTTCCCTTCTGGACCTGTTGCCATGACCCAAGATTTTTCAATCATCCACCTCCTGCTCAATGCCAGCTGGGTGGTGCAAGCTGTGGTGCTGTTGCTGATGGGCGTGTCAGTCGCCAGTTGGACCGCTATTTTTCGCAAGGCCATTGCGCTCAAGCAAATCAAAGCCCTGAACGAAAACTTCGAGCGCGACTTTTGGTCCGGCACCAGCCTGAATGACTTGTACGCCGCTGCCACCAGCAATGCCAAGCTGGCCGGTCCCATGGAGCGAATTTTTGCCAGCGGCATGCGCGAATACCAAAAACTGCGCGAGCGCCGCATCAGTGACAGCGCGGTGTTGATGGACGGCGCGCGCCGCGCCATGCGCGCCAGCTACCAGCGCGAGATGGATGCCATCGAATCGCAGTTGTCGTTTTTGGCTTCGGTCGGTTCGGTCTCGCCCTACGTGGGATTGTTTGGCACGGTGTGGGGCATCATGCACGCCTTCACTGGTCTGGCCAGCATGCAGCAAGTCACCCTGGCCAAAGTGGCGCCCGGCATAGCCGAGGCCTTGGTCGCCACCGCCATTGGTTTGTTTGCCGCCATTCCCGCCGTGCTGGCCTACAACCGCTTCAGCCGCGACATTGAACGCGTCGCCATCCGCTTGGACACCTTCATGGAAGAGTTTTCCAACATCTTGCAACGCAATGTGGGCAGCCAGTCCACATCGGGTCATTGACCGGGGCTACCCACATGCCCTCTGCCTCACCCCGCAGCGCCCGTGGACGGCGGGCCATCAACGACATCAACATGGTGCCCTTCATCGACGTGATGTTGGTGCTGTTGATCATCTTCATGGTCACCGCCCCCCTGATTTCTCCCAGCGTCATCGACGTGCCCAGCGTGGGTAAGGCCGCCGCCCAGCCCGAGCAAGTGATCCAAGTGCTGATCGACGCGCAAGAAAAAATAGAACTCAAGTCGACCGGCAGCACCAGCACCCAAATTTCGGTCACCCTGTCCTCTTTGCCGCAACAAGTGATGCAATTGCAAGGGGGCAATGCCAACACCCCGGTGGTGATCAGTGCCGACAAAGGCATCAAATACGAAACCGTGGTCAAGGTGATGGACAGTTTGCAACGCGCAGGTGTGCAACGCGTGGGTTTATCGGTGCAGCTCCAACCTTGATCGACACGGCCACCCCATGAGCACCGCTTCGATGCACCTGGAACTTGCACCGCCACCGGCCCAAGGTTTGGGGCGCTCGCTGGGCCTGGCACTGGTGGTGCACTTGCTGTTGCTCATTGCCCTGACCTGGGGCATCAGCTGGCCCACCGACAGCACCCCGGCCGTGGAAGCCGAGCTGTGGTCAGCCCTGCCCAAAGCCGCCGCACCCCCGCCCCCACCACCTGCGCCAGAACCCACGCCCGAGCCTCCACCGCCACCGCCGGCACCAAAAGTCAAGCCCACGCCACCGGCCCCCAGCCGAGATGCCGACATTGCCATCGCCAAGCAAAAGAAGGCCGAGCAAGAGAAAAAACTCGAGCAGGAACAACTCAAACTCAAAAAACAGATCGAACAAAAAGAAAAGGAAAAAGCGCTAGAACAGCAGCGCCAGCGCGAGAAAGAAAAAGCCCAGGAGCAGCGCGATAAAAAAGAGCTGGCCCTGAAAGAGCAAAAAGAAAAAGACCGCAAGGACAAAGAACGCAAAGAGCAAGAGGCCAAGCGTGCCGCCCAAGACGAGCGCAAATTGCAAGCCATGCGCGACGAAAACCTGCGCCGCATGGCGGGCATGGCCGGTGCCACGGGCAGCCCCAATGCCACGGGTGACGCATTGCGGGCCTCTGGCCCCTCGCCCAGCTACGGAGGGCGCATCATTGCCCGCGTCAAACCCAATATTGTTTTCAACCCCGATGATGTCAGCGGCAACCCCGTGGCCGAAGTGGAAGTGCGCACCGCGCCTGACGGAAAGATCATGTCGCGCAAGCTCATCAAGTCGAGTGGCAACAAAGCCTGGGATGAAGCGGTGATCAAAGCCTTGGACAAGACCGACACCTTGCCGCGCGACACCGATGGCACCATCCCGACCATGATGGTGCTGGGGTTCAAGCCCCGGGACTGAGCCGAATTACTTTTTCGCTTTGAGCTCTTGCTCGCGCTTGACCACTTCTTTTTCCATCTGACCCAGCAGGGCTGCATTGGGGGCTGTCCATTTGCCACCCGACTGATTGACCATGTGCACCAAGGAGCCGGCAAAATCCTTCAAGCTCAAATCGGGCTTGCCGCCTTTGGCGGGCATGGCCCGGATGCCCACATAGCCGTGGGCGGTCAAAATCACTTGGCCTTCGGCAATCAACGGGGCCCACTTCTTGGTGTCGCCCACCTTGGGCGCACCCGCCACACCCGCTGCGTGGCAAACCGAACAAACCTGCTGGTAGACAGGATCGGTGGCGGCCTCTGCGCTTGAAAAAGCCAAGGCAGCACACACCGACAAAAAGCCTTTGAAAGTCATGTCATTCTCCAGAAAGAAGCGCCATTGTGCGCCTTTCGCACAGCGCATTTGTGGCCCAGCTTTTCAAAAAGAGCCATGGCTGGGGCTCTTGGCCAGGCTGAAACGCCATGCACAAAACAGCGCCCCCAGGGCACTGATGGCCGCCACCTGAAACACCACGTCCATGCCCCAGGCTTGGCTGATGGCACCCCCACCCAAGGCCCCCAGAACCCCAGTGAGGCCATAGCCCAGCACCGAATACAAGGCTTGGCCCCGGGCGCGCAAGGGTCCTGCGAAAGCTTGGCTGATCCATTGCACACAGGCCGAGTGGTGGGCGGCAAATGTCCAGGCATGCAGCACCTGGGCCAGGGCCAACACCCACCAGACATCGGCGGCTTGAGCGGTCAGCACCATGCGCAGCAACGTCAAAGAAGCAGCCAAAATCAGCCAACTGCTCAAAGCCATGCGGTGCATCCAACGGCCTTGAAAATAGAACCAAATCACCTCGACCACGACCGACAAAGCCCAAAAAGCGCCAATCATGGTTTTGCTGTAACCCAAGCCGTCCAAATACAAAGACAAGAAAACATAAATGCTGGTGTGGGCCAAGATGTGAAAAAACAAGGTGGCGAAAAACCAGCGCACCGGGGTTTGTCGCAGCACGGGCCCCAAACGCCCAGCCAGGTTTTGCGCCGCAGGTGGATCCACCTGATGGGGCAGCCACCAAACCGCCACATTCAAAACAGCCAAAGTCGCCACCGTCCAATGGGGAAAATCGGCCATGCCATGGCGTTCAAACCAGGCACCGGCAACAAATACGGTGACCAAAAAGCCCATCGACCCCCACAGCCGAACGCGGCCATAGCGTTGGGTGCTGAATTGCCCGCCCACACTCACGCGCTGGGCCATGGCCGCTTCGCTCAGCGACATCAAAGGGCTGGTGTGAAAGAACAACAGCACCATCACCAAACTCAGCCACCACAACTCTTGGCTCAGGTAAAAACCCAGCGAAACGCACCAAGCCACCAAGGCCCCCAGGCGCATCAAACGCACCCGCTGTCCGGTGTGGTCGCTCAGCCAGGCCCATAAAAAAGGGGCGAACAAGCGGGTCGCCGATTGCATCGCTGTGAGAGCCCCAATGGCCAACACGCTCAGGCCCAGGTCCTGCAACCACAGTGACAAATAGGGATTGAAAAAACCAATGTGGGTGAAATAGGCCGCGGACAAAAAGCCAAACGGCCACAAACCTTGGCGCAGCCCTGGGCCTTTGGAGAGGGGCATCAAGGCTCAGCTTTTGCGCTGTGCAGCAATCGGGGGCAAAACAGCTTGTACATCGCCACACTGCGCACGGTGACGCAGCGCATGGTCCATCACCACCAGCGCCAAGAGCGCCTCGGCAATCGGTGTGGCGCGGATGCCCACGCAGGGGTCGTGACGGCCCTTGGTTTGCACCTCAACGGCGTTACCCGCGCTGTCGATGCTGTCGCGCGGCGTGAGGATGGAACTGGTGGGCTTGATGGCGATGCTCACCTCCAAGTCCTGCCCCGTGCTGATGCCGCCCAGCACGCCACCGGCGTTGTTGTTCTCGAAACCCTCTGGGGTCAAGCTGTCGCCGTGGGTCGAGCCGAGTTGAGCGACGCTGGCAAAGCCTGCACCGATTTCCACACCCTTGACCGCGTTCAAGCCCAACATGGCGTAGGCAATGTCGGCATCAAGCCGGTCGTAAATCGGTTGGCCCAAGCCCACCGGCATGCCTTTGGCCACGACCCGTATGCGAGCGCCGCAAGAGTCGCCGGCTTTGCGCAAGCTGTCCATATAGCTTTCCAAGTGCGCCACGTCGGCGATGGGTGCATAAAACGGGTTGTTCGGCACATGCGCCCAGTCTTCAAAGACGATGGGGTGTTCGCCCAATTGCGTCATGCAGCCGATGAAGTGGGTGCCGTATTTTTCTTTGAGCCATTTTTTGGCGACAGCGCCAGCCGCCACCGTGGGAGCGGTTAAGCGGGCTGAAGAACGGCCGCCACCGCGCGGGTCACGCACACCGTATTTTTGGGTGTAGGTGTAGTCGGCATGTCCTGGGCGAAAGGTTTGCAAGATGTCGCTGTAGTCTTTGCTGCGCTGGTCAGTGTTGTGAATCAGCAAGGCAATCGGGGTGCCGGTGGTCACGCCTTGGTAGACACCACTCAAGATTTGCACTTGGTCGGGTTCTTGGCGTTGGGTCACGTGGCGGCTGGTGCCGGGGCGGCGGCGGTCCAGGTCGTGCTGGATGTCGGCCTCGCTCAAAGCCATGCCCGGTGGGCAGCCGTCAATCACGCAGCCAATGGCCGGGCCGTGGGATTCACCAAAGTTGGTGACAGTGAATAGTGTTCCGAAGGTGTTGCCGCTCATGCGGGGGATTATCTCTGAGTGCCGAAGTACCAACGCTGCGTGGCGGTTTCCTTTATGCTTGGCCACCCGCCGACAAAGGAAATACAAGATGTCTGACCCAACCCACTACACCCCCCCCAAAGTCTGGACCTGGGACCAGGCCAATGGTGGTCAATTTGCCAACATCAACCGCCCGGTGTCGGGTGCGACCCATGAGAAGGTTTTACCCATCGGCAAACACCCCATGCAGCTGTACTCGCTGGGCACGCCCAATGGGATCAAGGTCACCATCATGCTCGAGGAGCTGCTGGCCCTGGGCCACAGGGGTGCCGAATACGACGCATGGCTGGTTCGCATCCGCGACGGCCATCAATTTGGCAGCGGCTTTGTCGAGGTCAACCCCAACTCCAAAATCCCTGCCTTGATGGATCGCAGCGGGCCTGAGCCTGTCAGGGTGTTTGAATCGGGTGCGATCTTGATGTACCTGGCTGAAAAGTTTGGTGCCTTCATGCCCACCGATGCGGCCCAGCGTGCCGAATGCCTGTCGTGGCTGTTTTGGCAAATGGGCAGTGCCCCTTACTTGGGTGGCGGCTTTGGCCACTTCTACGCCTACGCACCTTTCAAAATCGAATACGCCATTGACCGCTTTGCCATGGAGGTCAAACGCCAATTGGACGTGCTGAACCAGCGCTTGGCGAACCACCGCTTCATCTGTGGCGACACCTACACCGTTGCCGACATGGCCATTTGGCCCTGGTATGGCGCCACCGCCAAAGGGCAAATGTACGAAGGCGGCGAGTTTTTAAGCGTGCACGAATACACCCATGTGCTGCGCTGGACCGATGAAGTGGCCCAACGCCCCGCCGTTCAGCGCGGGCGCAAAGTCAACCGCGTGACGGGACCCTTGGAAGACCAATTGCACGAGCGCCACGACGCCAGCGACTTTGACACCCAAACCCAAGACAAATTGGCCGGGAAAGGCCCCCAGTGAATGCCTCACACCCCTTTCATTCAGCCAACCCAGCGGATGGTTTGGTGCCCACGTCCCAAGGCTTGACAGCCGCGAGTGGCCGTGCGAATGTCGATGCGGCCGAGTGGCAGCTTCGCCTCCGCTTGGCCGCAGCCTACCGCGCGGTCGACCATTTTGGTTGGTCTGAGTTGACTGCCAACCACATATCGCTGCGGGTGCGCAATGACCCCTCAGAGTTTTTGATCAACCCCTATGGATTGCTGTATTCAGAAATCACCGCATCCAATTTGGTCCGCATCGATGGTGACGGCCATGTGCTCACCCCCACCGAATACCCCATCAACCCGGCTGGATTCAACATCCACGCCGCCATCCACAACGCGCGTGAAGATGCGCACTGTGTGCTGCATGTTCACACGGTTGCAGGCATGGCGGTGTCTTGCTTGAAAGATGGTTTGTTGCCACTCACCCTGGAGGGGACAGACTTTCACAACCGCATTGGTTACCACGACTTTGAGGGGCCCAGCCTGGAAGTGGATGAACGGAGTCGTTTGGTGGCTGCGCTGGGCAACAACGTGGCCTTGGTGCTGCGCAACCATGGCCTGCTCACGGTGGGTGAAACCGTCGACTCTGCTTTTTTACGCATGTACCGACTGATGCTGGCCTGCCAAGTGCAAATGCAGGTGATGATGTCTGGTCAAGCATTCACCCGACTGAGCGATGACATCCTGGAAAAATCCGCACAACGCCACGAATGGTTTTTTCGCATCGGGCCCGGGGGCTCACGCATCGGTCACGGCGAATTGGATTTTTCAGCCGTGATGCGTTTGATGGCCAAGATAGACCCTTCTTACCAAACCTGATCCATCCGTTTATTTGCCAAACCCCAAAATCCCTGCCTTCATGGATCTGGGATCGCGCATGTCGCAGCGCCCAGACATCACCGCCATGTAAAAGTCCATCAGGTGGCGGTTGAAGGTGTCGGGGTCTTCCAAGTTGTTGGTGTGCCCCGCCCGAGGCAGCACCACCAAGGAGGCACTGCGGATGTGGCGCTTCATCAGCAAAGCGGGCTCCAGACAGGGGTCGTCTTCGTCGCCGGTGATGATCAAGACTGGTGCCTGGATGGCCTTCATGCCTTCGACCAAGTCCCACAACGAGGGCCGCATTTTCTGCACCCCGAGCAAGGTGTTGGCCGATCCCACTGGGTTGTGCTCGGCCATTTGCGCCGCAAACTCGGCCCAACCGCGGGGGTCTTTGTTTTGGAACTGCACCCGCGTGGGGCCCATGGTGTATTTGCGCGCCGCTTCGACGGGCCCAGCTTGGTGAAACATGGCCGCTGCGGCATCCGCCTCGGCCTGGAACACGGCGCGTTGATCGGGCTCGGCCCCATAACCGCAACCGGCGATGACCAAGGACAGCACCCGATGGGCATGTTGGATGCCCATGTGCAAACTGGCAAATCCACCCATGGACAAACCGACCACATGGGCTTGGGCAATGGCCAAATGGTCGAGCACCGCGACGATGTCTTGTACCGCCCGCGCTTGCGAATAAGACGCTGGATCAGCAGGCACATCTGAGGGCAAATAGCCCCGGGCCGAAAAAGTGATGCAGCGAAAATACCGCGAAAAAAACCGCATTTGCGGCTCCCAACTGCGCCAGTCACCCGCAAATTCATGCACAAAGACCAGCGCTTGGCCAGTCCCGGCCTCTTCAAAATACAGCTTCACGCCGTCGTCGGTGGTTGCAAATGCCATGTCATGCCTCCATGGGTTTGGGATTCAAGTGGCGCCAGCCCAACAGGCCTGCGGTGGCCAACAGCATAACCATAAAAAACCAGGGCCACCATTGCAAAGACTGGGCAAATACCGCCATGTCTTGCGCCGAAAGATTCATGTCCTGGGCCAACCAAGCCGTGTGCCAACCAAACAACAAGGTCATGCCGCCGTAGGCCAGGTTCATGCTCAAGCCCCGAAAACTCAAAGCCGTGGCCCGCTGCTCTGACGGTACGATGGCATTCATATAGTGCGACAAAAAGAAGTGCAAAAACCGCATGCCCACAAACAAGGGCACCACCCCCAGCACACCCCACCAACCGGGTCTGGCTGCGGCAACGCCCCACAAACCCAACCACAGCAGCGCGCCCAGACCCACAAAATTGACCACGCCCCCCCAGCGCAAAGTGGCCCATTTCATGGATGACGCCAGCAACAAGCCCAATAAGGCTGTGGCGCTGCCAATCACACCAAACCAGGCATCCTCAATCCCAATCAAGCGGTAAAAGTTGCTGTTCACCGTCATGAATACACGCACCAAGCTGTCAAAGACCAAACCCACCACGATCAACGCAAAGGCGACTTGTGAATGCCAAATCCACGCACCAGTGCGCAAAATGTCGCGCCACGTGGCACCCATGCTGTGCCAAAGCCCGGTCTGTGTGGGTTTGGCCCAGGACTCGGTCATGCGCCAAGCCACGGACAGGCAGGCCAAGGCACTGATCAAACACAGCACCACCGGCCATTTGACCCATTGGGTGTAGAGCCAAGCACCGCTGATCGAGGTGAAAACCACCGCCACCGCCGAATAACGCATCAACTGCGCCATCACATGGGGCCAAGAGGTGGTGCGCTCTGCGGAGGGCAATGAGTCGTAAGCCAGGGCTTCGTCGGCACCGCTGGCGCAGGCCTCGGCAGCGCCACTCAAAATCCGGTTGCACACAAACAACCAAAACACCACCTCGGGCTGGCCGGGTTGCATGGCGCACAGCACCAACATCTCCATCACCATCAGCACACTGGCCGCAATGACCAAAGGACGGCGGCCATACCGATCGGCCAAGGCACCGCTGGGCACCTCCAACAAGACAATGGTCACGGCCCACACCACATTGAGCGCGGCAAATTCGCCCAGGCTCAGGCCCAAATCCAAAAACAAAATGGTGAAGATGGGGTAGTAAAAACGGGCATTGAACAGCACCCGAAACCAAATGAACAAGCGAGCGTTGGCAGACAGGGGCATGATCGGTTCAGACATGGGGGGCGACTGCCAGGGGTTCACCCAGTCGCGCGGACCAGGTCAGGCTGACGCCAGCGCAAAACCAAAGTCGGCAGTTTGTGGGGTCAGGCCTTGGGGGCAGGCGTTGATGGGCCGGGTTCGGTGGGCCAATCTCGGATATAGGCTTTGAGCATCTTGTTCTCAAAATTTTGGCTGTCGACCACGGTTTTGGCCACATCGTAAAAGCTGATCACACCCATCAGCATGCGGCTGCTCATCACCGGCATGTAGCGGGCGTGGCGCTCGAGCATCATGCGGCGCACTTCATCAAGCTCGGTCTCGGGTGAGCAGGTCAGCGGGTGGTCGTCCATGGCCCCACGCACCGTGGTGTCGCCCACTTGACCGCCGTTTTTCACAATCGCCAAAATCACCTCGCGAAAGGTCAGCATGCCCGCCAAATCGCCGTGGTCCATGACCACCAGCGAGCCCAGGTCTTTTTCGGCCATGATCTCGACCGCGCGTGACAAAGGCTCTAGTGGTGCCATGGTGAACAATGTGTTGCCCTTGACGCGCAAAATGTCGCTGACTTTCATGGATGAGCTCCTTGCTTGAGACCGTGGCCACCTGGTTTTTATGCAAGGAATATAGCCCACAATGCCCCTTGGAAACCACTTTTGCCATTGCGCTTGATGAGAGAACCCCATGCCTGGTTACGCCGACCCCCACTTTGACACCCTGAGCCTGCATGCCGGTGCCGGGCCCGACCCCGCCACGGGTGCACGCGCTGTGCCCATCCACCTGAGCACCTCGTTTGTGTTTGAGTCCAGTGAACACGCTGCGTCGCTCTTCAACCTCGAGCGTGCCGGCCATGTGTACAGCCGCATCAGCAACCCCACCACCGCCGTGTTCGAGCAACGCATCGCAGCGCTTGAGGGCGGCATTGGCGCCATCGCCACGGCCAGCGGCCAAGCGGCACTGCACCTGAGCGTGGCCACCCTCATGGGCGCGGGTTCGCACATCGTTTCCAGCTCGGCTTTGTATGGCGGCTCGCACAACCTGTTGCACTACACCTTGAGGCGCTTTGGCATTGAAACCACCTTTGTCAAACCGGGTGACATGGACGCTTGGCGTGCCGCCATCCGGCCCAACACCAAACTGCTGTTTGGCGAGACGGTCGGCAACCCCGGCTTGGACGTGCTGGACATCCCCACCATTTCGCAAATCGCGCACGACCATGGTGTGCCGCTGTTGGTGGACGCCACACTCAGCACACCCTACCTGATGAAGCCGCTGTCCTTGGGCGCGGATTTGGTATACCACTCGGCCACCAAATTTTTGAGCGGCCACGGCACGGTGATTGGCGGTGTGGTGGTCGACGGTGGCTCGTTTGACTGGCAAGCCAGTGGCAAGTTTCATGAGCTGTCTGAGCCCTACGAAGGTTTCCACAACATGGTGTTCACCGAAGAAAGCACCGTGGGTGCATTCTTGCTGCGAGCACGCCGCGAAGGTTTGCGCGACTTTGGCGCCTGCCTCAGCCCGCATTCGGCTTGGCTGATTTTGCAAGGCATGGAAACCTTGTCACTGCGCATGGATCGCCACTTGGCCAACACCGAAAAAGTGGTGGCCTTCTTGGCAGCGCACCCCATGGTCTCGCGGGTGGGCCACCCGCTCATGCCGGACCACCCCAGCCATGCCTTGGCGCAAAAATTATTGAAGGGTGGTGCACGCGGCGCGGGTTCGGTGTTCAGCTTTGACATCAAGGGTTCTCGCACACAGGGCCGTGCTTTCATTGAAGCGCTGAAAATTTTCAGCCACTTGGCCAATGTGGGCGACAGCAAATCGCTGGTGATCCACCCGGCCAGCACCACGCATTTCCGCATGAGCGACGAGGCCTTGGCGCAAGCAGGTATTGGTGCGGGCACCATCCGTTTGTCGGTCGGTTTGGAAGACGCCGATGATTTGATCGACGACTTGAAGCGGGCTTTGAAGGCCGCTGAAAGAGCCGCCGACAAGCCCGCCAACAGCGCACAGGGGGCTGCATGAACATCACTTGGCCGGGCTTCAACGTGTATGCCTACACCGGGGGCAAAGCTTTCAATCCAGACCAACCCACGGTGGTGTTCATCCATGGGGTGCTGTGCGACCACAGCGTGTGGGTGCTGCAAAGCCGCTACATGGCCCACCATGGTTGGAATGTCTTGGCCATTGACCTGCCAGGGCATGCCCGCAGCGCAGGGCCCGCAGCGGCCAGTGTTGAAGAGGCGGCCGATCAAATCCACGCCATGCTCGACGCCTCCGGTTTGGACCGGGTGGCTTTGGTAGGGCACAGCTGGGGATCCCTGATCGCCTTGGAAGCGGCTGCGCGCTTGAAGCAGCGCATCAGCCATTTGGCCTTGGTCGGCACGGCCTTTCCCATGCCGGTGGCGGCCCCCTTGTTGGCGGCATCGCTGACCGAGCCGGACAAAGCCATCGCCATGATCAATGTGTTTTCGCGCGCCACCCTGGCCGCACCGCCATCCGCCTTTGGCCCTGGCACTTGGGTGCATGGGGCCAGCACCGCTTTGAACCGGCGGGTCTTGGCCAGCAACCGCGAGGTCAACTTGTTGCACCGGGGTTTTACCGCTTGCAACAGCTATGACCAGGGCTTGCAAGCCATGGCCAACTTGGCTTGCCCGGTGTTGTTCATCCATGGTGCTTTGGACCAAATGACGCCCCCCAAAACCACGCGGGCTTTGATCGAGCAAGGCCAACAAACAGGCAAAAAAGTC
>Ga0209358_10000124_pt1 | contig 68933 bp, 45 predicted proteins | sample LauGreFa1BDMLBSN_2_FD_187574 | JGI IMG/M metagenome (GOLD analysis project Ga0209358, IMG submission 187574) | Freshwater lake microbial communities from Lake Michigan, USA - Fa13.BD.MLB.SN (SPAdes) (version 2) | ecosystem: Environmental > Aquatic > Freshwater > Lake | place: Lake Michigan, USA... | reverse complement strand
TCTAATTTATTACAAGGTTCAATAAATACAACTTCTAATACCTTAAAAGATGTATCTTCCAATTATACTGATGCAACTTCTAATTTATTACAAGGTTCAATTAATACAACTTCTAATACCTTAAGAGATGTATCTTCAAATTATACTATTGCAACTTCTAATTTATTACAAAGTTCGATTAATACGACTTCCAATACCTTAAGAGATGTATCTTCTAATTATACTATTGCAACCTCAAACTTATTACAAGGTTCAATAAATACAAAACAGGATAATTTAACAAATGAAACTATGTTATATGGTATTGGAAGTAATATCACGATTATTGATTATAATAATATTTATAATAAACCTGATTTAACTAATTTAGGTGGTGGCGGATTTTGGTCATATTCAACTAATACTATTTATAATACAGTTTTAACATCTAATATAGGAATTGGAACTACAGATACAAACTCTTATAAATTAAATGTTGCAGGAGATACTAATATTAGTGGTAATATTAATATTACTGGTTTTATAAATCAAAATAATCCAGTTCAATCTAATATTTTATTAGGTAATGTTGGTATTGGTACTACAAATCCAACGTCAAATTTAACTGTTATAGGTAATACTCTAATTACCGGCACTATTTCAGGTGATGCTTCTCAACTCAATAATTTTAAATTAGAAAATCAAAATACTTCTCTAATTTTCCCACCTATTGCATTAACGGCTAATACTATTACTTTAACTAATAATGCTCCACAAAATGGTACATTTACTATTTCTTCTTCTTCTAATCTTGCGAACGCCTATGTAGCTTTTGATAGTAATTTAACTAATGAATTTACTAATGCTACTGCATATTTTGCTACGACAGGTAGTTATAGTAATTTGACACCTTATATTACTACAACTAGAAATATTTCAGGGTCTAATTTTTCTGGCGAATGGATACAACTTTATTATGATAAAGGTTTTGCAGCTACATCGTTTTCAATTTGTGGAATAACTGCTAGTAATAATAAATGTCCTAGAGATTTTATTTTGGCTGGTTCAATTAATAATAATAACTGGGTTTTATTATCTTCACAAGTTGGAATAACTACTTATACAACATCAAATCCTAAAATTTTTTCATTATATAATTTCACTTCTTATAATTATTATCGTCTAATTGTGACAAAAACAAATGGAGACACTAATTTGAGTATAGCCGAATTATCGTTTTATGGTAGTTTAAATACAACATTTGCCAATAATGATAAATTCAATCTATTACTTTATAACACAAATGAAAAACAATTTCCATCGAAAGCAGAAACAGTTACACCAGGTGATGATTCATTAACTACATCAAATGAAATATTTAATGTTACACCATCAACTTATTATAAACAAACATTAATCGCAAATGGATTACAATATATTCTTTATTCTTCGTCTATATATGGAAGTTCCTCTCAACCAAAAAGTTTATTATTTAATTATGATTTATCTGATTCAACATCTAATTATGGAGCAGTGTGGGGTAGTAATAATTATGTAGCCAATTTAGGAACAACTTCAGTAACATTTAATATAGGAACAAATTCTTCATATTATGGAGATTGGATAATAGTTAAATTTCCATATCCTATTGTTTTAACAAAATTTAGATTTTATAATAGAGGTAGTTCATATATTTCGAGAGCACCTGGTTTATGGAGGTGTTATGGTTCAGTTGATGGTGTAAATTGGACTGAAATAACAGATGCAAGTAATACAACAACATCTTTAACTTCAGCTAGTTATACCAACTCTCCAGCATTTTATGAAAAAATATTACCTTCATTATTTGATATACCATATTTATATATTGGATGGATAGTAAATAAATTAGCAGGCGCTGATTCTCAAAGTGTTATGCTTAATTTTATCGAATTACAAATATTCGGCAAAGATGATATCGGAAATTCTTATTCAAATACTTGGAAACCAGTCGGAAATAATATTTATAAAAATTATGGAAATGTAAATATTGGAACAATTACAGATTATTCACCTAATACTATTTTAAATATTTCAGGACTTTCAGTTGGATATCCACAACCATTAGTACAAATTACTCAAACAGGAGCATGGAATGGAAATTATGCTCTTCAAGTTACTGGATATACTAATTTCGGTGGATTAAGATTAAATGGGGCTGATACATTCAATACTATATATCAATCATTAGCCAATTCTGACATGGTAATATCGCAAAATCCTGATAATACAAGTGGAAATATAAATCTAATTACTTATGGAACCAACGGGCGTATTAATTTTAATACATCGGGAAATAATGTTAGAATGTTCATTAATAATACAGGAAATATAGGAATAAGTACAACCATAAATACAACTCTTACATTACTTGTTAATGGCACATTTGGAACAACAAATAGTGTTGGTATTGGAATTACAAGCGGATTTTCACAATTATTTAATGTTGTAGGAAATTCTTATTTCAGTGGTAATATTGGGGTTGGTACAACTAGTCCTACAGCAAAATTAGATGTTAGAGGTAATGCACTATTCGCTGATAATATAAATATAACAGGTGCAACAAATTCACCACAAAGTTTATTTTTTAGATCCACAGACTATAATTTAGGCATAGCGGGTTCTACTGGTCATTTTTCATCAAGTGCAATTGCTGGAGATATGATATTGAGAACTTTATTGAATACAAATTTAATATTTCAGTCAGGTGGAAATGCTGCCGCGATTTATATAAAAAGCAATAATAATGTTGGTATCAATACTACTAATCCAACTTCAAATTTAACTGTAGTTGGTAATACTCTAATTACTGGTACTATTTCGGCTGATGCTTCTCAACTCAATAATTTTAAATTAGAAAATCAAAATACTTCTCTAATTTTCCCACCTATTGCATTAACGGCTAATACTATTACTTTAACTAATAATGCCCCGCAAAATGGTACATTTACTACTACTTCTTCTTCTAATCTTGCTAACGCCTATTTAGCTTTTGATAGTAATTTGAATAATGAATTTAGTAATACTACTGCATATTTTGCTACGACTGGTATTTATAGTAATTTGACACCTTATATTACTTCAACTATCGTTTCAGGGTCTAATTTTGCTGGCGAATGGATACAATTATATTATGATAAAGGTTTTGCTGCTACATCCTTTTCAATTAGTGGAATAACAGGAGGTACTAATAAATGTCCTAGAGATTTTATTTTGGCTGGTTCAATTAACAATAATAACTGGGTTTTATTATCTTCACAAGTTGGAATAACTACTTATACAACATCAAATCCTAAAATTTTTTCATTATATAATTTCACTTCTTACAATTATTATCGCCTAATCGTAACAAAAACAAATGGAGACACTAATTTGAGTATAGCCGAATTATCGTTTTCTGGTAGTTTAAATACAACATTTGCAAATAATGATAAATTCAATTTATTACTTTATAACACAAATGAAAAACAATTTCCGCCAGCTGTTTATAGTTCTGTTACACCTACTACTGAAAGTATTAGTTCGAATGAATTGTTTAATATTTTACCATTGTCATATTACAAACAAACATTAACAATTAATAGTCAAGATACTTATATTATATTTTCTTCAACTTCTTCAGCTTCTGCAAATTATAATAAACAATACGTATTTGATTATAATACTGCTAGCAATGCTGCAAACTTCGGAAGATGGGCTTTAAGTCAATATAGTGCAGCTGGTGCATATACAGCAAATACTAGTTATATTAATATTAATTTTAAAGGTGACTGGATAATTATTAAATTTCCAGTTGCTATTGTCCTAACAAAATTTATAATATGGCAAACAACAACTACTGCAAATTCGCCAAATACTTGGAGATGTTATGGTTCGTTAGATGGCGTAACATGGACAGAAATAACAGATGCTTCTTCATTAAGTGCTGCTACTTATATAAATTTTTCAACTACAAAAAAATTACCAAGTTATTTTGACATTCCTTATTTATATATTGGTTGGGTTTTTACAAGTTTAATAGGAACAGGAGCAACACAATTAGAATTTGTAGAATTACAAATATTTGGCAAAGACGATATCGCAAATTCTTATTTGAATGTTTGGAATAAAAACAACTCTAATATTTATAATATATCAGGAAATGTAGCTATAGGAACATCAGATACAAGTTCTTATAAATTAAATGTTTTAGGAAATACTAATTTAAATGGTTTGACTATTGGGACAAATTCTATAATTGTAACAAATTCAAAACCCGTAGGAACAGAACAACAATATCCTCCTAAAGTATATACTAATGTAACATCAGAACAAGGAATTCAATTATTTGGTGGTAGAAGTGCAATAATGCAAACTATTACTCTTGATAATTTAAATATTAATTATGGAGCAGGTGATTATATTATTTATTCTAGTACATCATATGGTAATGATTATTCAAAAGCTAAATTATTTAATTATAATATAAGTGAAAATGATAGTTATACTACTCATTTTGCAGCCAATCAATATGCAAATGGTAATTATATAACTGCTAATGATAAATTTATACCATGTTCTACTAATACTACACCTTATTATGGTGACTGGATTATTATTAAATTACCTGTTTCTATTATATTAACAAAATTTATATTTTATCCTAGAAATAATAGTTTAGAAAGAGCTCCTGCTGAATGGAGATGTTATGGCTCAATAGATGGTATTAATTTTAATGAAATTGTCGAAGGTCATAATATACCTCCTACTATTGCAAAATTAACATCTGCTAATTATTTAATAGGATTTTATGAAAAAATACTAACACCAACTATAACAACTGCTTATAATTATTTTGGATGGACTATAAATAAATTAACAGGTAATCAATCAATATTAAATTTTTCCGAAATACAAATTTTTGGCAAAAATACTGAAATCATTCCAAATACATCATTTTTAAGTATTGGCACGAATGATACTTCAACATATCCTTTAAATGTTTCGGGAAATACTAATTTAGGAGGTGATGTTCTTATTACAGGTTTAATAAATCAAAATAATTCATCCCAGTCAAACATCTTTTTAGGAAAAGTCGGAATAGGAACTACTGACCCTTTAACATCTAATTTATATATTGCTGGTAATTGCAATACTGCTATTATTGGTAATGTAGGCATTGGAACAAATGATACAAATTCTTATAAACTTAATGTTTTAGGAAATACAAATTTAGGAGGTGATGTTCTTATTACAGGAACATTAACAGGAACTACAATAAATGCAATAAATAATTTACAAGAAAATGGAAACAATCTTTCAACAATTTATGCAAAAATTACAGATTTAACTTCAACTTCTAATTTATTGAGAGACGTATCTTCCAATTATACTGATGCAACATCAAATTTATTACAAAGTTCAATAAATACAAATTTAGGTATATCTTCCAATTATACTGATGCAACATCAAATTTATTACAAAGTTCAATAAATACAAATTTAGGTATATCTTCCAATTATACTGATGCAACATCAAATTTATTACAAAGTTCTATAAATACAAATTTAGGTATATCTTCAAATTATACTGATGCAACATCAAACATATTACAAAGTTCTATAAATACAAATTTAGGTATATCTTCAAATTATACTGATGCAACCTCTAATTTATTAAGAAGTATATCTTCAAATTATACTGATGCAACATCAAATTTATTACAAGGTTCTATAAATACAAATTTAGGTATATCTTCCAATTATACTGATGCAACATCAAACTTATTACAAGTTTCTATAAATACAAATTTAGGTATATCTTCCAATTATACTGATGCAACTTCTAATATTTTACAAGGCATATCTTCAAATTATACTATTGCAACCTCTAATTTATTAAGAAGTATATCTTCCAATTATACTGATGTAACCTCTAATATTTTGAGAAGTTTTATAAATACAAGTTTAACTTCATATTCTACAACTGGAAATGATGGTAATTACGTTTTAAAATCAGGTTCTACAATGACAGATACATTAACTATAACTAAAGGTACTAGTAATGGAAATAATCAAATAATAATATCATCTAGTGATACATCTGGTAATAATTCTATTCAATTTAAAAATAATTTAAATTTTCCATGTTTTATAGGTTATGGTGGTTCAGCTATGAGCGGTTATTATCAAAAAAGCTTATTTTTTGAAGCATCATATTGTAATGCTAGTATTGTTTTTAATACTGGCAGCAATACATCAACATCTACTCCTCGAATGATACTTACTGCTGCAGGAAATTTAGGAATAGGCATAACAAATCCAGGTTATAAATTAGATGTCAATGGAACATTTAATTGTAGTCAAAAAATAACAACTTCAGCAGATATTGATTGTGGTGGAGGTATTGCTATTAGTGGTTCTTCTGCTTTTTTTGCCACAACAAATATTGATAGTGGAAATATTACAAATACATATTTAAATTTAAAGTTTGCTGGAACCGGTGCTGGTGATTGGTGTTATATTCGACAAATTGGAGGTAATGAAGCCTATAAATTAGCATTCGATTTTCATGATGATATCAATGATGCACGATTTTGTATTCGAAATATTCAATCAACTGGACAAAATCCAGATTTAATTAGAGAAGTTTTTACAGTCGATAATTCAACAGTTGCTATTAAAGCATCAACACAAGCCGATTCAGCTATATTATATTTAGCTACACCATCTGATAGTACTTCAGGTACAGGTCTTAAATGCGCTTTAATTGCTGAAGGTAAAAATACTTCAAATAGAAATAATTTGCATTTTTGTTTAGAAGGTTCTATGACAACGACTAATAATGCAACTATTGCAAATTCAAAAATGACTATAACTTATGATGGTTTTATAGGTATTGGAAATACCACACCAACACAACCTTTATGGATTGGAACTCCTACTATTGCTTCTGGTGCTTCAGATGGTAAAATTGTAATTTCTAAAAATAATGGTTCAACTACAAATCGTAATTTTATGTTAGCATATGATGCTAATTATAATTTTTGCTTAGGAGATTATGGAAATCTAAATAATGGAACTAATACATTCAAACCACAATTATTAATTCATAGTAACGCTTCATCGAATTCTTTAGTAATAGATAGTGCAGGTAATATAGGAATAGGAACAAATATTACAAATTCTTATAAAATAAATGTTGATGGTAATATATTTACTTCAGGAATAATAATTCAAAATAATTCAGCTCAATCTAACATCTTTTTAGGAAAAGTCGGAATAGGAACTACTGACCCGTTATCATCTAATTTATATATTGCTGGTAATTGTAATACTGCTATTATTGGTAATGTAGGCATTGGCACACATGATACAAGTTCTAATAAATTAAATGTTTTAGGAAATACTAATTTAGGAGGTGATGTTCTTATTACAGGAACATTAACAGGAACTACAATAAATGCAATCAATAATTTACAAGAAAATGGAAACAATCTTTCAATAATTTATGCAAAAATTACAGATTTAACTTTAGCTTCTAATTTATTGAGAGACGTATCTTCCAATTATACTGATGCAACTTCTAATATTTTACAAGGCATATCTTCCAATTATACTATTGCAACGTCTAATTTATTACAAGGTTCAATAAATACAACTTCTAATTCATTAAGAAGTGCATCTTCTAATTATACTGATGCAACTTCTAATATTTTACAAGGCATATCTTCCAATTATACTATTGCAACGTCTAATTTATTACAAGGTTCAATTAATACAACTTCTAATTCATTAAGAAGTGCATCTTCTAATTATACTGATGCAACTTCTAATATTTTACAAGGTATATCTTCCAATTATACTATTGCAACCTCCAATTTATTACAAGGTTCAATTAATACAACTTCTAATTCATTGAGAGACGTATCTTCCAATTATACTGATGCAACTTCTAATTTATTACAAGGTTCAATTAATACAAAACAGTCTAATTTAACAAACGATACTGTTTTATATGGTATTGGAAGTAATATTACAATTATTGATTATAATAATATTTATAATAAACCGGATTTAACTAATGCAGGTTCTTGGTCATTTATAAATAATACTATTTATAATACTGTTTTAACATCTAATATAGGCATTGGTACAAATAATGCTAATTCTTATAAATTAAATGTTGCCGGTGATACTAATATTACTGGAAATATTAATGTTACAGGTTTTATAAATCAAAATAATTCAGGTCAATCTAATATCTTCTTAGGTAATATCGGAATTGGCACTACTGTTATAAATTGTCCTCTTCAATTAAAAACACAGGCAATTCCAAAACAGATATGTTTATATGAAGTTACAAATAATAATTATAATTTTATTGGTTTTGGAAATAGTGGAGGTATGATATTACAAATAAATGATAAAACAAACGATTCATTTATATTCAATGTTGCAAGCAGTAGTTCAGCAGCAACAGGAAATAATGAATTAATGCGAATAAAAGGAAGTGGGAATGTAGGAATTGGAACAAATAATCCAATACAACGATTACATGTTCAATCAGCTACACCTGCAATGATACGAGTTGAAACAAATTCTAACACTACTAATCAAGTTGCTGGAATTGAATTTGGAAATCCTAATTTTACTTCAGCAATGACTGCTAAAATATTAGCAACTACACAAACAGGTGATGGAAATAATATTCAATTTTATACAAATCCAGCTAATGGAGCAGCTTCTATATCAAGATTAACTATTGCTGCAGATGGTAATATTACAATAGGAAGTAATGTTATGGTAGTTGGTAATATTGGAATTGGTATAACAAATACAACTATAAGTAGTAAATTAACAATAAATCCTTTGGTTATTGATAGTGGAAATTTTGAACATTCAAATTCCCCATTAACAGTTACTAATCAAACTATAACTTCTACAACTGTTTTAAATGATCCGCAACCAGTTTTACATTTATGTAGACAAGGAAAATCAGCTCAAGCATATGGAGCTAGAGCTACATTTGCATTAAGTAGATATGAAAATAGCGGTGTTGATTCACGTACAAGATTAGATTTGATATTAACACATGTTAATTATAACACAGATAAACAAGTATTAACTTGTTTGAGTAGTGGTAATATAGGTATCGGAACAACTGCTCCTAAAGCATCTATGGAATTATATTCAACAACACAAACAAATGTAAGATTGATATTAAGTGGTCAAGAATATTATCAAGCTAATAACACATCAACAGAAGGCATAGCATTTATATGTGGTGTTAATAGAAGTGGAAATAGACAATTATATATTGCCGATAGTGGTAATTTAGGAAATTCAGCATATGGAGTTTTTAGAATATATATAAATTCACCTGCTTATGGTATTGATTGTGTATCATTGGCTGGTAATGCTCTAGCTTTTTCTATAGGTAATAAAGGAGCACAAACAACTGTGAATGGCGGACCAATTTATTTAAATGGTAATACTATAATTAATGGGACTATTTCTGCTGATGCGTCTCAACTCAATAATTTTAAATTAGAAAATCAAATAACATCTTATATATTCCCTCCTGTTGGTATGGGTACTACTAATACTATTACTTTAACAAATAACGCACCTCAAAATGGCACATATACAGCTTCGGCATCTACAGTAACTACTCAACCTTATCTTGTTTTTAATAAACTCACAAATGATGAATTTTCTGTTGTATCAGCTTATAATTCTGGAAATTCTTTTAATTATAGTAATCTAGGTTCTTTTACAACTACTACAAATATTTCAAGTGTTAATAGTAATATTGCTGGTGAATGGATACAACTTTATTATGATAAAGGTTTCTGTGCTACATCATTATCACTTACTGGAATAGTTGCAAGTAATGATAAATGTCCCAATAATTTTATTGTTGCTGGTTCAGTCGATACTTCCAATTGGATTTTATTATCTTCACAAGTTGGAATTGTTGATTATACTACTTCTCCAACAAAAACTTTTTCTTTATATAATTTCACTTCTTACAATTATTATCGTTTAATTGTAACAAAAACAATCAATAATGCAAATTTGAGTATTTCCGAATTATCGTTTTCTGGTAGTTTAAATACTACTTTCGCCAATAATGATAAATTCAATTTATTACTATACAACACAAACGAAAAACAATTTCCTCCACGTGTTTATGATAGCACACCTTCAGCAGAGATACAATTATTAGGAACTAATGCAAGTCCAAATGAAATATTTAATGTCAGACCGTTGAATTGTTACAAACAAACGTTTTCAATAACAAATCAACCAGGACTTTATACTATTTATTCCTCTACTATTGTTGGTTCAGGAACAACAACTTATAAACAATTTATGTTTGATTATGATACATCAAGTTCATCTGTAAATTATGGCTGTTGGGCTCCTGCTCAATATAATAACACTACTGGTGTATATTCATCATCTTCAAGTAATGGTATTGGTAGCAGTACTGTACCTTCATATAGAGGCGATTGGATAATAGTCAAATTTCCATATCCTATAGTTTTAACTAAATTTATAATTTGGAATGTAGCATCATCTTCTAATAATGCTCCAAAATCATGGAAATGTTACGGTTCAACGGATGGTATAACATGGGCTGAAATAACAGATGCGGCATCTCCAGCAGTAGGTGCTGCATATACTGCTAATAGTGTTACGCAATTATTACCAAGTTATTTTGATATTCCTTATTTATATTTAGGATGGACTTTTAACAGTTTAATTTCTGCAACTGCTACACAATTACAAATATTAGAATTACAAATATTCGGAAAAGATGATATAGCAAATTCTTATTCTAATGTTTGGAATAAAACAGGATTAAATATTTATAATAATTCGGGTAATGTGGGAATTGGTACTACTATCCCTATTACAAAATTACATATTGTTGAAACTTCTGGAACATCATCTGGTTATAATAATGGTTCTATCATTTTAGATCATGAAAATAATAATGGTTCTAGTAGTATAACTTTTAGAAGTAAAAGTGCGCGCGGAAATGATTATGGATTTATTGAATATAGAGATAATTATCCAGGAGGGGGAGAAAATGCAAAATTAATAATTGGAACAAATGATAATCCAGACGATGACGTTATATTATTACCTTCTGGAAATGTCGGTATTGGAACATATGTTCCTTTAACTAAGTTATTTGTTAATGGGGGTTTGAATTCATCTATTATTTATGAAAATGCTATACCTTTAACATCAAAATATTTACAATTTAATACACCTATAAAATCAAACGTAATCATAAGTTCAATTCAAGATATTGGAACTGTCGAAAGACAATATCCTTCTAAAACATATACAACTACAACAACTGAAAGTAATGCTCCATTTCTTGGAAAATCAAATGCTTATAAACAAACAATAACATTGGATAATTATAATATTAGCTATGGCACAGGAGATTATAATATCTATTCGAGTACAACATTAGGTTCTAGTTATCCAAAATCTTCATTATTTAATAATAGCATTGATGCAACTAATAGTGCGCATTTTGCAGGTAGTCAATATGCACCAGGAGGCACATATAGCAATACATGTAATAATTATATACCATGTCCTACTGATACTTCTCCTTATTATGGTGATTGGATTGTTATTCAATTACCATCTCCTATTGTATTGACAAAATTTAGATTTTATAATAGAACTGATTCTAGTTTAGTAAGTAGAGCTCCTGGATTATGGAAATGTTATGGTTCGATTGATGGTAATATTTTTAATGAAATAATTGTAGGTGGTAATACTGGAACTAAATTAACATCAAATGATTATACTGGTTCTCCACCATTTTATGAAAAAACATTATCACCGCCTATAACAACTTCTTATAATTATATTGGATGGACTATAAATGCATTAGTCGGAGGAACAAGTGATACTATACTTAATTTTTCAGAATTACAAATTTATGGCAAAGAAGGTGGAGTTACTACAAATACGGCATTTTTAAGTATTGGCACAAATGACACTTCAACATATCCTTTGAATGTTAATGGTAATGTTAATGTTGCTAGTAATATTTATGTTAGGAGTTCGATATTTCAAGATAATTCAATACAGTCTAACATCTTCTTAGGAAAAGTCGGAATAAGAACTAATGATACTAGTTCCTATTCTCTTAATGTTGCTGGCGATTTTAATGCATCGTCTATTTCTAGCAATGGAATATTGATTAATTTTAATTCTTATGTTACTACAAATCAATTATATGGAAAAGTTGAAAAACAATATCCTCCTAGAATTTATGATAGTTCTTCTTATTCTATAACTTCATCGTTTAATGGAATTAATAATGTTTCGACTGAAACATTCATTATCAATTCGGGTGAATATGGAGCTGGTAGTTATATTATCTATAGTTCAGATACACAACAAAACAAAAAATATTTATTTAATTATGTTATTAATGATGATAATTCAGGAAGTTGGGGAAGTAATTATAACAGTAACTCAGGAACATATGCAGCAGATACTAGTTTTATTATCAGTGATTATAAAGGTGATTGGATAATTATTAAATTTCCTACTTCTTTGAATTTATCTAGAATTAGAATTTATCCATATTTAACAACATTTTCCAGAAATCCTGCTTTATGGCGTTGCTATGGTTCATCTGATGGTTCAACTTTCACCTTAATTTCAGATGCATCAAATGAAGGAACAGCATTAACATCAAGCGATTATTCTAATGGTTATTATGAAAAACTAATACCAGAAACTTTTACTACTTCATATTTATATATTGGCTTCGTATTTAATAAACTTATAGGAGGTGATGTAAATTCGACATCATTGGCTATGGTTGAATTACAAATATTTACAAGAGACGTTTCACCGTCTGTTTTATATGTAACTAGTTTATTTAATAAAAATTTGCTTTATTATTCAACAACTGGAAATGACCCAAATTATTTAAAATTATCATCAGGAGGAACAATAAACAACGATGTTAATATTACAGGAAAATTAGCAATTGGTTCAACTAATAATCAAACGTCAAATTTATTCATATCAGATACTTATAATACTGCTATAATTGGTAATGTTGGTATTGGCACAAGTGATACAAGTTCTTATAAACTTAATGTTGCTGGCAGCACAAATTCAACAACTATTTATGAAAATGGAACATTATTAACATCCAAATATTTACAATTATCTGGAGGAACCATCACAAACAATTTAATTATTAATAATACTAATACTATTTTATCAGCAGAAAGACAATATCCACCAAAAATTTATGATACATACACAAATGAAACAACAACATCTATGTTCGGTAGTATTATTTATACACAAACATTATTAATAACAAATGCAGCATACGGTAATGGAAATTATACATTATATTCTAGTTCTACACTTGGTGCCATTGTAAATAACACTAGAAATAAAAATATGTTATTTAATTATTCGTTTAATGATGTAGCAGGATGGGGAAGTTCATATTCTGGTGGAATTTATAGTGGAACTAATTTTATTATAGAAAGTTACAAAGGCGAATGGTTTATTCTTAAATTACCTGTATCAATTGTTTTAAGCAAATTTAAAATTTATGCAGGTAATATCAATAGAGCACCATCATTATGGAAATGTTATGGTTCTATAGATGGTTTAACATTCAATGAAATACCAGAAGGAGAACAATCTGATATTTTAACAGCAGCAAATTATACAGATTCAAGTGGTTATATTCAAAAAACTTTACCTAACAATAATATAATTTATAATTATATTGGATTTACATTTAATAAATTAGTATCATCAAGTGAAGGACAATTAAATATAGCTGAAATACAATTATATGGAAAAGAGAATTTATCTAATTATGGATATTTGGGGATTGGTACCACATTAATAAGTCCGTATTCTTTAAATGTTTCGGGAATTATGAATGCAACAGCTATTTATGAGAATGGTAATTTATTAACATCTAAATATTTATCTGTAAATGGTGATGCATCAGGAATAAATAATATTAAATTAGAAAATCAGACAAGTTTAACATTTCCTAGTGTTATTCTTACAACTACGGCTATTACTGTTGATTTTGCAAATTATGGCAATGGTACGTATTCTATTACTGCTTCTAGTTTTACAGTTAATAAAGACCCATATTTCTGTTTTGATGGTAATTCATTAACGGAATGGACACCGTCTTCAGCAACTGCATATAATGGTACGGGTAATATTTATTCGGCTAATAGTTATTCAACATTTGTTTCTAACGTAACTTATGCAGGCGAATGGATACAATTATATTATGATAAAGGTTTTGCTGTTAATTCATATTCAATAACTGGCATTACTACAAGTAATAATAACTGTCCTAATAATGTAATTTTAGCAGGTTCTGTCGATAGTTCGAATTGGGTATTATTAGATAGTGAAACAGGAATAATTGATTATACTAATATTCAAACCAAAACTTTCACAGTTTATAATTCTACTTCATATTATTATTATCGATTAATAATAACAAAAACAATAGCAAATGCTAAATTGAGTATTTCGGGATTATCATTTACAGGAACTTTAAATACATCTTTTACAAACAATAATAATTTTAATTCGACTATTTATAATACTAATGAAAAATTAATTCCTTCTTCTACATATACAACAGTTACACCATCAACAATAGAAGCAGCAACGACCATTCAAGAAATATTTAATTGTGTTCCTGCTTTAGCAATTAAACAAACAATAACTGTTAATAGTTTGAATTATTATATTTATTCTTCAACAACTATTGCGAATGCAAATTATAATAAATCATATTTATTTAATTATTCATCAAGTTCTTCAACATATGCTACTTGGGGAGCATCTCAATATTCAAATGGGTCATATAATGTTAATACTAATTATATTAGCGATAGCACATATAAAGGCGATTGGGTTATTATAAAACTCCCTTATAAAATTGTTCTAACCAAATTTATTTTTACACAAACAACGAATATAAATAAATCTCCTAAAACATGGAAATTATATGCTTCTAATGATGGTGTAAATTGGATTAATTTAAGTGATGGCAATAATACAACAGGTGCTAGTTATACAACTTCTAAATGTACTACTACTTTATCAGCATCATCTACAATACCATATTTATATTTTGGTTGGACTTTTAATAGTCTTATAGGTAATGCTTCACAATTAGAAATACAACTATTAGAAATATATGGAAAAGATGATATAGCTAATTCTTATTTAAATGTATGGAATAAATCAAATTTAAATATTTTTAATATTTTAGGTAATGTTGGTATTGGCACCACTTACCCAACTTCGAAATTAACAGTTGTAGGCGATATCGATTGTAGTGGAGGTATAGCATTAACTGCAAATTATGCACTTGTCGCACCTTCTCATGTAGACCCAGCTAATGCAAGTAATACATATATAACTTTTAAAGATTCAGGTACAAATGATTTCTGTTATTTACGTCAAATTGGTTCAGGTGATAATTATAAATTAGCTTTAGATTTTCATGATAATAATGGAGATGGTAGATTTTGTATTAGAAATATTGCATCATGGAATAATAGTCCTGATACAATATCTGAATTATTTACTGTTGATTATAGTAATGTTGGTATAGGAACATCTATTCCGAATGCATCTCTCGAAATCTTACATTCCACCAATCCTAAAATTTATTTAAATGCAAATTCGACAATGAGAAATTTCATTTCAGGAACAACATCCGGATTAGATTTAGGTAATGACACAGGTGCTAATGGCATTATTCGATTTATGCCAAATAATTTAGAAAAAGTAAGGATTGATAGTTCTGGTAATATTGTTACTTCAGGAATAATAATTCAAAATAATTCAGGACAATCAAATATATTTTTAGGACAAGTAGGAATAGGAACTACAAATCCTTTAAATTCAAATTTAGCAGTCGAAGGAAAAAGTTATTTTAAAAATAATGTAGGCATAGGAACGACTGATACATCAACTCATGCTTTAAATGTAGGAGGTAATGTTTTTACTTCAGGAATAATAATTCAAAATAATTCAGGACAATCAAATATATTTTTAGGTAATGTTGGCATTGGCACCACTAATCCTCAGCAAAAATTAGATATTAATGGAAATTTAAATGTTAGTGGTAATATTAATATTGCTGGTAATTCAACAGATACTATTTATGCAACTAATACAAATTTAAATACACTGGTAACAAAAATTAATAATACATCAAATTTAGAATATACGGAAATTAAACAATATCCACCAAAACCATATGATAGTTTTATAATTGAAACGAATAAAACATTTTTAGGCATAAATGCATTTTACGAAACTTTCACAATTAACAATTATATTAATGGCTATGGAATAGGAACATATGAATTATATTCATCTACTTCATTTGCTCAAACACGTAGTAAAAAATTATTATTTAATTATATTTTAGATGAAATTACAACAGAATCAACGCATTGGAGTGTAAGTCAATATTCTAATGGTTCATATAATCAAAATAATTTTATTCTCAGCGACTATAAAGGAGATTGGATTGTTATTAAATTACCAAATCCTATAATTTTAACTAAATTTATATTTTATTCACGCCAACCTTTAATTAATTTCCAGGATAGATTACCTGGTGAATGGAAATGTTATGGTTCTATGGATGGTATTACATTTAATGAAATACCCGAAGGACATAATTTATCACAATTAATACCAATTAGTTATTCTACTGGAAGTTATAATAAAACTTTGAATTCAACATTTACAACTCCATATTTATATTTAGGTTGGTGTGTAAATAAACTTTTTGGAAATTCAAGTATTATGAATTTTGCTGAATTGCAAATATTTGGAAAAGAATTGTTAAATCCTATTTATAATTATGTTTCTTCGAATGTTTTGACATCTACTTTACTTCCTTATACGACTTCGAATATTTGTAAAAATCTGATTTTATATGATACACCTAATGTACGTAAAAAATTTGGATTTACTGCGGTATGTTCTAGTACAATTACATTACCTCCTCCTAATGATGGTATAACTTATTATAAATTTGATATTAATTTAACTAACTATACAAAAATACAAAATACTCCTGGAACTAGCACGCCTTATCGTATTTTTAATATTACGTTATTTATGGCTAATGTTTATTTTGAAGCATTCACAACAATTCCGAATGTATTGGAATATAAAATTTTTATGTCTAATCCTACAAATTCAGGAGGTTCTGGTGAAAATGCTGGAATAAATATTTGTGCTCTAGGTAGGCCACAGAGTTATAATCTAAACGCTGTTCTAACAACTAATATAAGTTTGGTTAGAACATCTGATTTCAATTATTTATCCGTGATATCCAAAACCAATGGAACATCATTTAACGTTATTATAGAAGATTTATTATTCTAAATTATTAATAATAGATACATGAATTTTATTAGTGATAATAATTCCTCAGTTATAGAAAATTTATCAACTGTAACCGGGACTTTTAATGATTTACTCACGAAGAATGACCTTAATAATTATTTATTTTGGTCTTCTGCAAATAATACAATTTATAATACAACATTATCCTCTAATGTCGGAATTGGCACAAATAATGCTAATTCTTATAAACTTAATGTTGTAGGAGATGCTGTAATTACTGGCACAATTTCAGGTGATGCTTCTCAACTCAATAATTTTAAATTAGAAAATCAAAATATTTATACATTCCCACCTGTTGGCATGGGTTCTACTACAATTACTTTAACTAATAATGCCCCTCAAAATGGCATATTTACTGTTTCTTCTTCTTCTAATCTTGCTAATGCCTATTTAGCTTTTGATAGTAATTCAACAACAGAATTTACTAATACCAGTCCATATTTTACGACAACAGGTATGTATAGTAATTTATTACCTTATAAAACTGTAACTAGTAATATTTCTGGTTCTGTTATTTTAGGTTCTGTTATTTCTGGTGAATGGATACAGCTTTATTATGATAAAGGATTTGTAGCTACATCATTTTCTATTAGTGGAATAACTGAAAGTAATAATAAATGTCCAAATGAATTCTTTTTAGTTGGTTCAATAGATGCTAAAAAATGGATTTTATTATCATCAAAATCATATTATATAATTAATTATACAACATCTACCCCTAATATTTTTTCTTTACATAATTTTACATCTTACAATTATTATCGTTTAATTATAACAAAAACAAATGGAAATACTAATTTAAGTATAGCTGAATTATCATTCAAAGGTAATTTAAATACATCATTTGTAAATAACGACAATTTTAATACTTTACTTTATAATACAAACGAAAAACAATTTCCACCTAAGGCACCTGATACAGTTACACCAGTAGATGAATCATTAATAACATCTAATGAAATTTTTAATGTTACGCCATCAAATTATTATAAACAAATATTAACAGTAAATGACTTACAATATATTATTTATTCTTCATCTAAATATGAAACTTCTTCTCAACCAAAAAGTTTGTTATTTAATTACGATTATATATTAGATAATGGAGGAGCATATTGGGCTGCTAATAATTATAATTCTTCAGGTATTTATAATTGGCCAACATTAACATCTAAAATAGGAATAGATTCATATTACGGAGATTGGATAATAGTTAAATTTCCATATCCAATAATTTTAACAAGATTTAGATTTTATCCTAGAACAGATATAAGTGAAAATAGAGCACCTGGGTTATGGAAATGTTATGGTTCTGTAGATGGTATAAATTGGATAGAAATAACAGATGCAAGTAATACAATAACAAAAGTTATTTATCCAAATATGGGAAGAATACCTTATCAAAGGGTATTACCTTCATATTTTAATATACCATATTTATATATTGGATGGGTAATAAATGCATTAATGGATAATTATACAACACTTAATTTTCTAGAATTACAAATATTTGGAAAAGATGATATCGCAAATTCTTATTCCAATGTTTGGAATAAAAGTAATACTATAATTTATAATACGTTAGGTAATGTAGGAATCGGAACTATTAATCCTACATGTTTATTAACTATTGGAGGAAATATATCTAGTTATAAACTCCTTTCTTTAAATGATGCATATAATTCAAATAATTTTCAATTTGCTGGATTTGGTGCAAGTAATGGCCTATGTTTAAATATAGGCGGAACAGATGATGCTTTTCAATTTAGAGTTGGTATATCTACAACGTCGGCTAATGAAGTAATGAGAATAAGTGGAAATGGTAATGTAGGTATTGGAACAAATAATACAAGTTCTTATAAACTCAATGTAGCAGGTAATGTATTTACTTCAGGAATAATAATTCAAAATAATTCAGCTCAATCTAATATTTTCTTAGGACAAGTCGGAATAGGAACTACAAACCCTTTAAATTCAAATTTAACAGTCGAAGGAAAAAGTTATTTTAAAAATAATGTAGGCATAGGAACAACTGATACATCAACTTATGCTTTAAATGTTTTCGGAAATACATATATAAATAATAATGCCACTTGGCAAACTTCTTTAACTATCTATAATACTAGCAGTACCAATAATTATCAATTTAATATAGGTGGTTCAGAAAATTCTGTTATAGGCAATAATGCTATGGGTATATATGATAGCAATAGTGCAGTTAATAATTATATAATGGTTTTTAAAGGAGGTAATATAGGAATTGGAACGACCAATCCAAATTCTTATAAATTAAATGTAGAAGGTAATGTTTTTAGTTCAGGAATTTTAAATATAACATCATCTTCATCATCATCAATTGATAATCAAATAGTAATTACAAATTCTTCAACTAATCGTTATGCATCTATCAAATTTACTAATAATGCATCCACTAATAATTCTGGATATATTGGTATTGGATGCACTAATGTAGGTGGAAATTATCAAAATAATTTATTTTTAGAAGCAAATAATAAATTGATATTCAATGCAGGTAATCAAAATACAACTCATATACCAAGGATGATAATTGATAGTAATGGTTTTGTAGGTATTGGAACAACTGCACCATTATGTTCTTTACATATTCATTCAAATATTACATATGCTGCTAGGATACAATTAACTGATTCTTCTACTGGCACAACAGCAACTGATGGTTGTGCTATAATCAAAAATAGTGCGAATGAAATGATAATACAAAATAATGAAGTTGCAAATTTAAATTTAAATACATATGGAAATAATATAATTTTTAGTAATTTAAATGCTGAAAAAATGAGAATTGGTGCAGATGGAACACTAACAACAACAAGTAATATTGATTGTGGTGGGGGTATTGCTATTACAGGTTGTAACGCTTTTTATAATACGACAAATATTGATTCTGCAAATATTTCAAATACATATTTAAATTTAAAATTTGCTGGAACTGGTTCAGATTGGTGTTATATTCGACAAATTGGAGATACAAATAATTATAAATTAGCATTTGATTTTTATGATGATAATAATGATGGTCGTTTTTGTATTAGAAGAATTCAGCCTAATGTATCTACAGACACGATTAAAGAACTTTTTACAGTGGATAATTCAACAGTTTCTATTAGAGCAGATTCACAAGCCGGTTCAGCTATATTATATTTAGCTACACCATCTGATAGTACTTTAGGTACAGGTCTTAAATGCGCTTTAATTGCTGAAGGTAAAAATACTTCAAATAGAAATAATTTGCATTTCTGTTTAGAAGGTTCTCTAACAACCACAAATAATGCAACTACTGCAAATTCAAGAATGACTATAACTTATGATGGTAATGTTGGTATTGGAAATACTATACCAACACAACCGTTATGGATTGGAAGACCTGATAGCACTTCGACTGGAACATTAGTAATATCTAGAAATGTAGTAGGAGGAAATCGTAATTTTATGTTAGCATATGATGCTAATTTTAATTTTTGTTTTGGAGATTATAGTAATGCAAATGGAGCTAATACATTTACACCACAATTATTAATTAATTATCAAGCTCCATCGAATTGTTTAGTTATAGATAATGCAGGTGATATAGGTATTGGAACTACTGTTCCTAATGCATTAATTGAATTATATTCAACAACTCAAACTTTACCCAGAATTATATTATCTGGAAAAGAATTTTATACAGGTTCAACTGTATCTTCATCTGGTATTGCCTTTTTATGTGGTGTAAATAGAGTAAATAACAGACAATTATGGATAGGAGATAGTGCAAATTTAGGAGTTGGAACAACTAATCCTGTTATTAGATTTTTAACATTTAATTCTGGAACAGCTGTTAGTATTGATAGTACAGCTACAGATGGAAATACAGCATTACCAATAAGTATTGGTAATACAGCACGAACAATCATTAATGGCGGACCTATTTATTTAAATGGTAATGTAGGAATAGGAACTACAAACCCTTTAAATTCAAATTTAGCAGTAGAAGGAAAAAGTTATTTTAAAAATAATGTAGGCATAGGAACAACTGATACAACAACTCATGCTTTAAATGTAGCAGGTAATGTTTTTACTTCAGGAGTAGTACTTCAAAACAATTCAAGCCAGGCTAATATTTTCTTAGGACAAGTAGGAATAGGAACTACAAACCCTTTAAATTCAAATTTAGCAGTCGAAGGAAAAAGTTATTTTAAAAATAATGTAGGCATAGGAACAACTGATACAACAACTCATGCTTTAAATGTAGCAGGTAATGTTTTTACTTCAGGAATAATACTTCAAAACAATTCAAGCCAATCTAACATTTTCTTAGGACAAGTAGGAATAGGAACTACAAACCCTTTAAATTCAAATTTAGCAGTCGAAGGAAAAAGTTATTTTAAAAATAATGTAGGCATAGGAACGACTGATACATCAACTCATGCTTTAAATGTAGCAGGTAATGTTTTTACTTCAGGAATAATACTTCAAAACAATTCAAGCCAGTCTAACATTTTCTTAGGACAAGTAGGAATAGGAACTACAAACCCTTTAAATTCAAATTTAGCAGTCGAAGGAAAAAGTTATTTTAAAAATAATGTAGGCATAGGAACGACTGATACATCAACTCATGCTTTAAATGTAGCAGGTAATGTTTTTACTTCAGGAATAATACTTCAAAACAATTCAAGCCAGTCTAACATTTTCTTAGGACAAATAGGTATTGGAACTACTATTCCTACTTGTTTATTAACTGTAGGAGGAAATGTTTCTAATTATAAACTTCTTTCTTTGTATGATAATGCACTTTCAAATAATTTTCAATTTTCTGGCTTGGGCGTAAGCAATGGTTTATGTTTTAATACATATACAACAACAGATAATTTTCAATTTAGAGCTGGTACATCTATATCATCGGCTAATGAATTAATGAGAATAACAGGAACAGGTAATATAGGAATTGGTAATACTAACCCAACACAACCATTATGGATTGGAACTCCTACTATTGCTTCAGGTGCTTCAGATGGTAAAATTGTAATTTCTAAAAATAATGGTACTTCTTATGGTCGTAATTTTATGTTAGCTCATGATGGTAATTCAAATTTTTGTTTTGGAGATTATAGTAATTTCAATGGAACTAATACATTTAACCCGCAATTTTTAATTAATTATAGTGCTCCGTCTAATTCATTAGTTATAGATAATGCAGGTAATATAGGTATTGGAACAAATAATCCAAATTCTTATAAATTAAATGTTGCTGGCAATGCTCTAATTACTGGAAATTTACAATCTGGAAATATATCATCAATTACTACTAATACTATTGTACGACCATATCCACCAGCATATTTATTTGATACATCAACAACGATTTCAAATACACATTATGGGAGAGGAACTTATATTGTTTCTGCTGGTAGTACTTATGGAACTCAAAATATTTGGTATGCATTTGGTGGAACACCATCATTAAATCCTGTATTTGGTCAATGGACTTCTGCTTTTAGTAATTTTAATTCAAGTGGTGTTTATTATGCTGGATTAACTACGAATATTGCTGGAACTATTACAGCAGGTCTGCCAGTAACGCTTCAGTTACAATTTCCTGTTGTTATGACTTATTATACATTAACATCTGCTGTGACACCATATCATTATTATATGTTTCGTAATTGGTTATTTGTAGCATCTAACGATAATGAAAATTGGACACAATTAGATGCACAAGTAGATAAAGCTTGGAGTTCATATTCAACTATTTCATTTCCAATCGCAAATACAATAGCATATTTATATTATAGACTTGTAATAACAAAAACATATAATACTTCTGTAGGTGCTGATACAGGTTATTCTGCATGTGTTTGTGATGGTATAACATTTAGTGGATATGAAATTAAAAATGGTATTTCATCTGGTTCCTTAGGAATTGGAACAACATCAACTGATAGTAATATGTTATGTGTTTTAGGTAATAGTTGTTTATATGGTGATGCTTTTATTACTGGAACTATTTCAGGTGATGCTTCTCGACTCAATAATATCAAATTAGAAAATCAAACTAATTATACATTCCCACCTGTTGGTATTGGTAGTACTAATGGTATTACTGTAATTGATAAATCACCTTGTAATGGTACATATGCAGTTTCTTCTTCTAAAAATACAACAAATTCTTATTTGGCTTTTAATGGTAGTTCAGCTACTGATTTTTCTATTACAGGAGCTTATAGTAATGTTAGTCCTTTTAGTTATTTAAATTCCGGTTCTTTTACTGTTAATACATTTATTTCAAGTATTAATAGTAATGTTGCAGGCGAATGGATACAATTATATTATGATAAAGGTTTTGCAGTAACATCATTTACAATTACTGGAATAACTACGAGTAATAGTAGTTGTCCTACTGATTTTATTGTCGCCGGTTCAATAGATGGTAATAACTGGGTTTTATTATCTTCACAAACTGCAGTCACTAATTATACAACATTAAATCCTAAAACATATTCAATATATAATTTTACGTCTTACTATTATTATCGTTTAATTGTAACAAAAACAATTGGAAGTGCTAATTTGAGTATAGCCGAATTATTATTTTCTGGTAATTTAAATACATCATTTGCCAATAATGACAAATTTAATATTTTACTTTATAACACAAACGAAAAAAAATTTCCACCTAAAGCGCCCGAATTAGTTTTACCAGCATCACCTACAAATGAATTATTCGTAACAAATGAAATATTTAATGTTATACCATTAAGTTATTTCAAACAAACATTAACAGCAAATAGTTTGCAATATGTAATTTATTCTTCATCTACTTATGGTTCTTTCTTTAAAAATCTATTATTTGATAATGTTATAGATAGTAGTAGTGATGGAGCACATTGGGCAAATGGTAATTATAGTGCAGGTAATGTAGCAGCATCACCAGCACCAGTATCAACATATAAAATAGGAACAGAAGTATATACTGGAGATTGGATAATAATTAAATTTCCATATCCTATAATTTTAACAAAATTTAGATTTTATTATAGAATATCATCTTCATTAGTTAATAGAGCACCTGGATTATGGAAATGTTATGGTTCTGTTGATGGTGTAAATTGGACTGAAATTATAGATGCAAGCAATACAATAACATCATTAACATCTGTTGATTATACTCCAGGATATTATGAAAAAATATTACCTTCATTATTTGATATACCATATTTATATATTGGATGGATAGTTAAAAAATTAGTAGGCTCAGATGCTCAATCTGTAATATTAAATTTTCTAGAATTGCAAATATTCGGCAAAGATGATATATCAAATTCTTATTCTAATGTTTGGAATAAAAGTAATACTTCAATTTACAATACATTAGGTAATGTAGGGATAGGAACTACTATTCCTACTTGTTTATTAACTGTAGGAGGAAATGTTGCTAATTATAAACTTATTTCTTTGTATGATAATGCACTTTTAAATAATTTTCAATTTGTCGGATTAGGTGCAAGTAATGGACTATGTTTTAATAATTTTGGAACAAGTGATTATTTTCAATTTAGGGTTGGGGCGAATGCAACATCAGCCAATGAATTAATGAGAATAAGTGGAAATGGTAATGTAGGTATTGGAACAAATAATTCAAATTGTAGATTATATATAAGTACTGGAATTGGAAATACTGTGGCAAATTCATTTGCAATAAGAATGTCAGGTGGTGGTACAATAAATGACGGAGGTCAGTTTTTTTGCGGTATTGGTTTTGCTCACGAACCTAATGGCTGGAGTAAAGGTGCAATAGGATGGATAAGAACAGGTGGTTACGATGTAGGCGATATGGTATTTTTAAATAGAAATACACCTGATAATATTGATGCTGATTCGAATCATGTAAGAATGAGGATTAAATCAGATGGAACAGTATCAATAAATTGTAATATTGATTGTGGCGGCGGTCTTGCTTTAACTGGTGCTAATGCTTTTATAAATACTGGAGCTATTGATAATGGAAATATTAGTAATGCTTATATTAATTTTAAAGCTGCAGGCTCTGGTAGCGATTGGTGTTATTTGAGACAAATTGGACTTAATGAAGATATAAAATTAGCTTTAGATTTTCATGATGATTCAGCAGATGCACGATTTTGTATTAGAAGCATTGAATCAACCGGACAATCTCCAGATATAATTAGAGAGGTTTTTACAGTAAATAATTTTACTGTTTCTATTGGAAATTCGACAACAGCTACAACATTAAATTTAACAGATGTTACTAATGCTGCATGGCAAATAAAAACAGGAGATACTAATTTAAGTTTTAATAATAATCTTGGTGGAACTTTTACAAATAAAATAACAATGAAAAATAATGGTAATCTTGGAATTGGAACTACGAATCCTAATACGTTATTACATATTGAACATTCTTCAACATCTTTTAATGCAGCAAGTGGAGGATTATACCTTTATAATCCTAATAATACTGCTAATAATTGTTCTGTTTTAGGCGCAAGAATAGGAGGCTCAAATGCAAATAAAGCAGGTATATCATTAGATGTCAATGGTTTTTATGGATGGTCAATATATATAAATGGTAATGATAATGCAGAGAGATGGTTACGTTTTAACAGTAGTTGGGATAGTACTGGTAATGAAAGATTACAAATAAGAGGAACTGATGGATATACTAAAATAAATGGTGCATTATATATAGCAGATTATACAACTATTAGACCTATCGTAAATGATAGAGGCAGTTATGATCACGCATTAGCACCATTAACAATAACTAACCAAACACCAACATCGGCAACAGTATTAAATGACAGTTTACCAGTTCTTAATTTATGCCGTCAAGGGACAGGAATGGTTTCTTACGGGGCACGAGCAACATTATGTTTATCAAGATTTGAAAATTCTGAGACATGGTCAAGAACAAGATTAGATTTTAAATTAGCAAGTGATACATATAATGATGTAATGTCATTGACATTAAGAAGTGATGGAAATTATATTTTTTATCCAAATCCACAATATATCAATAATACTAATGGCGCTAATTATACTGTTAATTTAAATGTAGGTTGTTATACATCAGGATTTGCAACTGCGCCTTTTATCTCGTGTACAGTTGCAGATGGTTGGAATGGTATAGACACAATTACAACTATAACAGCTCAATCAGGTGCTAATTCTGGATATTTAAATGGAAGTCGGATTATATTAGATGGTAGTTATGCTACAAACAGTAGTAAGGGTAATTATGGGAATACCATTAATTTTCAAAGTCAATCAGCAAGTGGATGGCAAACCAATATGACAATTAGTAATGGAAATGTAGGCATTGGAATAACAAATCCAGCTACACCATTACATGTAGTTGGAACAATGGTTGCTACTGGTGATGTTGCTGCGTATTATTCTGATATTAGATTAAAAAATATAACATCAAATATCAGTAATCCACTTAAGATTATTAATAATCTCAATGGTTTTTATTATACTCCCAATGAATTGGCAAAATCGTTCGGATATTCTAATAATAAACAAGAAATCGGCTTAAGTGCTCAAGACGTTGAAAAGGTTATTCCTGAAATAGTTAAAATAGCACCATTTGATATGAAACTTAATGAAAATAATGAAATAATATCAAAATCGGGCGATAATTATTTAACAATAAGTTATGAAAAAATAGTTCCTGTATTGGTTGAAGCAATAAAAGAACAACAAAAACAAATAGATTATTTATTAGAAAAAGTTAATCAAGGTCTTCATCATTAATATTGACCTTTACTTTTGGACCTCCGCCTTCTACTCCTTCACTTGTGGATGTTTGGAAAGGTGGAATGGGTCCTCCTTCACCACCTGCTCCCATTGGTGGAACTGCACCATATAGTTTAGTAATTAGAGGTTTAATTTTTTCCTCACATTCTTTTTGTTTATTTTTATAATCTTCTGTTGCTAGTTTGGGGTTTTCTTCAAGCCATTTGAGAGCCTCATCTACAACTGGGTCAATTTCAGCTTTGATTTCATCAAAATTTTCAGGTGCTCCTTCAGCTTTAGTTGAAAGGCTGTTTTTAGTATTATAGAGATAATTCTCGAGTTCGTTCTTAGCTTCAATTAGTTGTCTGTTTTTCTCATCTTCCTCTTTATATTTCTCAGCAGCTTTGACCATTTCTTCAATTTGTTCTTTAGATAGTCGTCCCTTATCGTTAGTAATTTTAATATTATTAGTTTTGCCAGTGCTTTCTTCTTTGGCTGTGACTTCGAGAATACCATTTACATCAATGGACAAATCAATAACAATCTTAGGTTGTCCTCGTGGCATTGGTGGAATTCCACTTAGATTAAATGACCCGAGTAGATTATTGTCTTTTACAAAACCTCGTTCGCCTTCATAAATCTTAATATCAACTCCTGGTTGATTGTCTGAATATGTTGAAAAGGTTTGAGATTTCTTAGTTGGAATTGTTGTATTTCTTTCAATAATCTTAGTCATAACACCTCCACTCGTTTCAATTCCAAGAGAAAGCGGAGCAACATCCAAAAGAAGCAAGTCATTTGTTTTTGAACTTCCTTGACCTGTAAGGATAGCACATTGAATAGCAGCACCAATAGCTACAGCTTCATCTGGATTAAGAGATTTATTCAATTGCTTACCATTAAAATAATTACTTAGAAGTTCTTGAATTTTTGGAATACGAGTAGTACCACCAACAAGCACAATTTCATCAACATCTGATTTAGAGATTTTAGCATCTTGAAGAACTCTTCCAATTGGCTCAATAGATTTATTAAAAAACGATTCAGCCAACTGTTCGAATTTGGCACGGCTAATAGTAGTCATATAATCGACACCATCGAAAAGTGAATCAATTTCAACAGGTACCGAAGTAGTAGTTGATAAATTCTTCTTAGCTTTTTCAGCGGCAATATTAAGACGCTTGAGGGCTTTTGGATGTTCTTTAATATCTTTGTTGAATTTCTTTTTAATATCCGCACAAAGATAATCAACAATAAGATTATCAATATCAGACCCGCCGAGATGAGTATCACCAGCTGTTGCTTTTACTTCGAAAATACCACCATCAATACTCAAAATTGAAAGGTCATGAGTTCCGCCACCTTCATCGAAAATAAGAATTGTCTTTTCTTTTTCGTTTTCAGCAATTTTATCAAGACCATAAGCAATAGCAGCAGCAGTTGGTTCATTAATAATTCGCAAACATTCCATTCCACTAATAATACAAGCGTCTTTAGTAGCTTGACGCTGACTATCATTGAAATAAGCCGGAACAGTTACAACGGCTTTTTTTACCGGATGACCCAAATAAGCTTCAGCTGTTTCTTTTAGACGAGAAAGAACCATCGCTGAAATTTCCTCAGGATATAGTTCTTTTTGTTCGCCTTTATATTCGAAATTCAAAACAGGTTTATTATTTGCATCAGATTTTACATCAAACGCCCACAATTTCTTATCGGCCTGAACATAATTATCGTCATATTTACGACCAATTAGACGTTTAATATCATGAAATGTTGTTTTAGGATACATAGTTGAAACATTTTTAGAAGCATCACCAACTAATTTTTCATCATCTGTGAAAGTAACATAAGAAGGAATAATACGAGAGCCTGTTTGATGGTCTGGAAGAACTTCTACACGGTCTCCAATCCAAACAGCAACACAACTAGTCGTTGTGCCAAGGTCAATTCCGATGCCTACATTATCTTCTTTTGACATATTGAAATGCTAGTATTTTATAATAATATTAATAATATAAGTCTTTAAATCAATTTATATTATAAAACAAAATGGAAGATTTCAATTTGAGTTCGTCAATTTGATTATTTAAATCACTAATTGTCTTATCATTATTATCGATAAAATCAACAATTTCTTTTTGAATTTCTGTGGAAGGAATAGAAATTTGTAAATTTTTCAAAGTTTTCAAATTAATATTTTTATATTTGTAGAAAAGATAATAAGCCAAATATTTATGTGAAATAATATCAGTTTTAGGTTTTACAGAAACGGCATAATTATTAAGAAATAATTTCTCATCAGTCAAAAAGACTTTATATTTAGTCACAATAATATTAAAACCATCTCTATTATATTTATTCGCTTTTTTGGTTTCATCTTTGCAACCATAAATTTTATATTTATCTGAAGAATTACTGCTATCCATATCAAAACCGCAATCGCCAGAAGAAATAATAGCAATATCGGAAAGAGATTTAATAATATAAAATTCAGGAGTTATCAAAGTTTCTTTGACATAATCAATATAATTGAAGGAACAATTATTAATAATAAAATCATTAATATTAGCGGAAGCTAAAAGTTCTTTAGAACTGTCAAAGAAATTATAATCATAAAAATTAGTATTTACAGTTTGATATTTATTAGTTTTTTCAGTTGTTTTAATAAAATACAAAAAAACCAATTTAAAATTCTTATTAAACATTCCAGTAGGTAAATAAATAATTTCTTTTAAATCACAACTTTTCAAAAGAAATTTACGAAAAGAGATATAATCGCTATCATTTTTATTATAAAAAATATTATCATAAGGCAGAACAATAGAACATTCGCCACCGATGATTAAACTATCGACAATTTCATAAATAACATTACAATCCATAGAAATACCTTTAATTAATTTATCATTTGATAAATCAATCTCATTATCATTATTCATATCATTAATATTAAACATTTATTTAATATAGATAAAGCTTCAAAATCTTAAATGTTTGAGATATTTTCTTATTGGATATTCGTTTGGTTTTTATTATATTATTTTAAATTGACAAAATACAATCCATTAATAATATTGATAATAGGATATATAATAACATTCGGGGAATGGTTATATTTGATATTTATGGGTGCAAACAATTATAATATAATAAAATTCATAATTATAAATGTCATAATAAAAATAATACCTATATTATTAATTTACAATTCTAAAACGACATATAAAGATTTAATAATCGGTCTTTATATCTTTTTGGCGTATTTGCTAACAATGGCAATAATGAAAATAGACCCATATAAAATTTACAAAAAAATTTTAAATACTTATATATACGACGACAATAAATATAAATCAATTATAAGTAAAATGTATGATTATATATATATTATTATAATAGATAATAATGGACATAAGCATATTTAAAAATATGTCTGATAATGATTTCTTCAGCAATAAGCTAACTCATATTTATTTTAACAATGAAGTAAATGATGACAGTGTTGATAAACTAATAGAAGATATAAATAATGCAAACAAAGAAATAAAAACAGAAAGCGGAGCTATAAAACAACCTAAACCAATATTAATACATATATCATCAAATGGAGGAAATGTAACAGATGGTATGCGTTTGTTTAGTATTTTTACTATGAGTAAAACACCGATTGCTACAATAGTTGATAATTATAGCTGTTCTGCTGCAACATTTCTTTCAGTAATTAGTCCATATAGATTGATAACAAATTATGGTTATTGTATAATACATGGATATTCTGTATCAGGAATAACACAAAGAAAGAAACAGACACAATTACATAATATGATAGAAATATATGATACATATTTTAATAAAATAATTGAGATGTATAAAGAACGAACAAAATTCAAACATGATGAATTAATAGAATTATTACAACACGATTTATTATTAGATGCTAAATTTTGTTTAAAAAAGGGAATAGTAGATAGAATAATAAAAATAGAAAAACATAAAAAGACAGCAGAAATTAAAAAAAATATATATGAAGTTATAAACAGTCCTAACAATAATATTAAAATTACGTGTAATAATACAATATCACATATTGATAAAATATTATTTGAAGATAATCTATCACCTGTTATAATACATCCAAGGCAAGATAATTGCATTGATACATCAATAAATACCGATGATACATATGAACGAAAAAATTCTTTGACAATATTTCAGACATTAAATTTAATACCAAGGATATTAAATATAAAACAACCAACATATGCAATAATAGACGGTCCGATAAGTATTGATGATTTATTACCAATGTTATATTGTGACCAAATATTTATGTTTGATTATGTACCAATAATATGTAATATTTTATATTTTCATAATAAATCAAGTTTATTAATAGACGATAATATAAAAAATACACAATTAATATTTAACATAATTAGCCAAATATTAAAAGAAAAAACAAAAATGACTGATGAAATGATAGAAAATATCAAAAGTAAATTTAGAATGATAAATTCAAAAGAAGCTTTAAAATTAGGTTTATGTAATACTATCATTCCTCGCAACAATTACTAACATTACTAAATTCGCTCATGTCACTCAAGTCACTTAAATCGCTCATAACACTAATATTATCATTTTTATTCTCATTATCATCATTATTTTCATTATCGTCATTATTATTATCATTTTCATTTTTCTCACGATTAATATATTTGATAATATTGGCATGAACGTTAATTAGGTCGATATGATATTTATTATAGATATCATCAGTGAAAGATAATAACATCATTTTATTATAATATAAATCAGACGTTTTTTTAGCATTTACGACAGAGTTTTTAAAATAGGTCGGAAATATAGCAAATAGAAATAGATAATAATTAAAAACGATGTTTTGGCTAAATGATAAGATTATAAAATAAATAGACCTATACATAAATCTTATAAATTTATATAAAGAGAGATAAAATAACTTTATATAAATTAAAAAAAATGATAAATTCATTTTAAAAATCGAATTTAAAAAAAAATGGAATTCGACGATTTGCGAGTATTCATAAAAAGAAATTCTAAAATAATGTATTCAAAAATAAATTATACAGATGAAGGTAATATTTATAATTATAAAATTAATGCTAATGGCAATATTTATGAATTTAAATTAATAAATGATGGAGAAACAATAAAAATGGATTATAACGACACAATTATAGACAATGATAATGACATACAATTAGAAATATTTGAGATGTTGAATTATAAGAACATTGAATATATAGATTGCTATATAATCAGAAAAAGAAATGAAACAAAATTCGAAATATTGGATATGTATGATGATTATTATGACAATGTCGAAAAAAAGTTAATTTGCAATCGTTCTTTTAAAAAGAATGATAAACAAATAAAAATAAAAATAATTTGTCAGAACGATGAATATGTAATGTATTATAATATGGAAGAAATATATGGATTTGAAGAAATCATACAAAAATTAGATTTAATCTTGTAATAACAGCAAGTTCAAATCAGATTTTTGTATTTCTGATTTATGGATATTAAGAATATTGGTAATGTATTTATAAGCTTCATCAATTTGTTCAAATGAAATGCCTCCAGTAATAAGAACACTACCACTTTCAAATATAGCAATAGTAATTTTCTTACAATTATTTTCACCTTTCCCGGAACCTTTTCCGAAACAGTGTTTGCTACAATTGCAAATACCATCTAATTTTTCTTTATTGGAATTCCAGAAATATTCCAATTTTACACCATGATAACGACCTGGTTCAAAACTGCATTTATTATTATAAACATCGTTAATAAGAATTTTGTGCAAAATCTTTCTTCTAATAAGAAATTTATGTTGCATCGTATTATCAGTGAAAGATTTAAAATCGGTATTAATCATACGTATAATGAAATTATTAAATTTAATATTTTCGATATTAGGTGTTAAATCATTATTTTTTTCATAAATTTGTTTAATTTGAGTGATAATGAGTTCAATAATATTTTCGACGATATTCTTATCTTTAATGCCAGTAATTTGAATATTTCCATTTTTAAAGATTTTTAGATTAGGCAAATAAACATCAGATATTTTAAAAATAGTGGTTACTTGATTATCGAACAAATTCTTTTTACCGCCTTCTTTTTTTGGTGTTCTCTTCTTTTTGGGATAAACTCCGCGTGAATTTGGTCTGTCTGTTATTTTAGGGTAATAAATCCATATAAATTTTTCAGTAATCTCAAAATTTTCATATAAAATATCTAAATTTAAATTTATACCTAAATCAGCATTACAAGTAATAGTACTGACTTTATATTCGGTAAAATAAATGTCTTCTGTTTCCATTGATAATTATATTCATTTAAGAATAAATATCATTTTTTTATATACATTTTTTATTTTTTTTATTTTCAGATAATTTAGCTAAATAAGATGTATTTAATATTTCTGAACTGGTATTGATAGAAATCATAGGTGGAATATTTAAGATATAAGTTTTATCTGTTTTTAGATGAGCTTCTCTAAATTCTTCGATAGTCAAATTACCACCAAACATTTTTAAGAGATATCTAGAAGGGGCTGGACGAATAATATTAGAGAACCCATATCTTTTTGCGAGCATCTGTATCCAACTGTTAATTTCCCAGACTTTATCACTGCTGCCATGAGTAGCAAAATTATAAGCGTTAGCACATTGTAAAGAACAAAATGACCCAAAAACAAAATAATTATCGTTCAATGCGTCATAATTATAGGGCATACTATAGACAGTAGGCCCTTCGATTGCATGACAACACCAGAAACAACTGGAATTTTTAGGATTGATATTATTTGCTGCCTGATATTCATTGTCATAAGATATATTTTCAGCATCATTTGAAAAATATGAATTCGATTCATATGGAGTAGGAATTAAAATTTTAGCATCTTGGCTTTCATTACTGTTAATAATATTATTAATTTTTGCCTGTGGAATAGTTAATTGTATTATAACATCATTATTTTCATCATTTTCATTATTTTTAATCATCGAATCAATTATATTTTTTTTGGGTGTTTTTTTAGCAACGGAACTATCTGGAATAGTTTTTTTACGAGGCATATTAATTATAATTACAAATTATTCTTATATAAAAGAGTTCTTAAGGTAATCGAGTAAAGAAACAATATCATTTTTAATTTTAATATCGAAAGTTTCTATAGGTTTGTTATTGGCATTAGCATTTAAACCACAACTAGATGACATAGATTTAACTTCTAATTGTAAATCTTTAATAACATTGATTAAATAATAAATAAATAATATGACAATCACAATAAAAATAAATACAATAATATCCATTTGTTATTTCTAAATATTTTTAATTTTAAAATTTTAAACCAATATTTCCACTTTGGATTTCTAAAACGTTATATTCAACAACATAAACGGTACAATAAATATTTTTATTACTTCCCGAATATGATTTTTTATTATAGATAGTATCAATATAATCATTTTCATATGAATTGAATGTCATACTCAAAGTTGTTTTAACATATGAGCCATTATAAAAACCTGATGGAAACCATTTTTCAGGATATAATGAAAATGAATACAAATAAATACCTTGCATAGGTATTGTTGAATGATATTGATAAGGTTGAAGTTTATTATAAAAATAAGCGTCCTTTTCTTCTACACGAAAGAAAGGATTACCACTTCCACCATCCCAAATTAATTTGGCATTTTTCATAATACTCTTTTCATTATTTTTAGGGATACTATAAGTATAATTAAAATTATCATTAAAATTATCTTTAGTATCGGCACGTTTTAATGTCCATATTATTTCTTTAATTCCTAGTTGCGATTGTATAGTTATAGTTTTTACAGTATTAGCAACACTCGCGGGAAAATCTGTTGTAATTATAGAAAGTTTTTCGATTAGAAATTGTTGTGTGCATTGTTTGAGCAATACGGCTCTTTCATCTGTATCGAGAACAATAAACGTCGCTTCGACATGTGCTTTTACTGTGTTTTGTTTAATAAAATTGTTGATATTTATTGATTTGTTATGCATATAATTATAAAATCGTGGATTTACATGCATATTATAAATATCAGAATAAACAGAATATAAATTTTCTATATCTTCAAATTCAATATGAACATTAATTTCCTTAGTATATTTACCAACTAGTTTAATAATAGGTAAAGCTAAACTAGGATTTTTAGAAAACCAGAAATTGAGAGGTATGCACAAATCTCTGCTATTAATAGAAGGTTTATTACCATCACTAGACAAATAATCATAATCACTAATAATATTATTTCGTATTCTTAGTGTCGTTTCAGGTTTTCTAGGATTATTAAGAGCTGGCACATTTCCAGTCATATCATTGAAACTATCTTTAACAGGTAATGTTAATTCATTCCAAACAACCAACCATTCGCCGGTTATGGTATCAATAATAGTTTTACCTATTTCAAATGTAGCTTTTTTTATAATCAAAGAACCGATATGTTCAACCCATTTAAATCTATAAACATCACTTGAATAAACATCTGGCAAAGTAAATATTAAATAAAGATTACTTAATAAATCTATGTCAGCTCTTGATGTCAAATTAACAGTATAACCATCATTTCCGCCTAAATGCATATTAGTTAATAATGATGGTATAGTATCAAATGTTAGAGTTAAATTCTCGATAGCAAAATTAGTATGTTTCCGATATACATAATTAAAAAAACTAATACTAGGATTAGTGACAATATAATCATTCATGCCTCCTTTAGCAACTAATTGAAGTAATCCTGCACCCATTTTAATATAATAAAAGTTATTTTAAATACCCTTAACTGTTTTTTCAGTTAATTCATCTTCATAAATATATTTACCTTTTTGCATCATAATACTTGAACTTACGTTAGAAGCAAATGTAACAATATTTTTATTAAAACCTTTATCATATAATACTTTTATTTCTTTTACAGTTAAGGCATAATTGAAATAGGTCAAATCGGCCATTTGTAATGGTGATATTTTAATTTTATTATTTGTGTCAGCTGGTTGCGTATATATTTTTACTATATCATTATTAATAAATCCCGCTTTATTATTATCAGCGCCGACGATTTTACTGCTACTCGGGTTAATATGTAATTTACTCAAATTACTTTTCATAACTCTAGATTTTATTTGTGTATATTCATTGGCTTTTTCTATGGCTTTTGTGTGAGCTAATCTATCTTCAACAAGAACACCATTAAAATAAACCTTACAGTTAGCATTATTTTTATTGAAAATATATTCTGTTTTTGGTTGTTCTTGAAATACAATTGTAACCATATTAAATTGTTGTTTATATTTTGAATTAATGTCTTTTATTCCCAATTTATTTTTATTTCTATTTCTAATATCTTCACTATCAACAGTACTACAATCTAATTGTACGGCACTAGTATTATAAGTTTCCGGAAAATTAATATTGTTATATTCAACGATAATTTCTTTAGCATCATTTCTAATTTTGACTAAAGGATTTTTAATTAATATTCCTTCTCTTTGAGCACGTGGTTCTCCTTCGCATTCATATTGATTTGTATTTATAGGTATATAATTTGGTTCTCCTTTATAAAATAAATTTATGTATTTATATTGCACATCATACATTGTATCACGTGTTGTATTAGAACTAATTGTATTAGTTCCTGAATTTACGTCAAAGAATAGCCAAAAATTATAAGAATATTCGGCTCCTCCATTTTGATTTATTGACGGATTGATATCAAGATATGATGGGTCGATTTTATCATAAGTTTCGATATCTATATCTCTTTCTTGAGTATAATCTAAGATACCGGTAAATACTTTAGTTGCTTTTTTTGTACTTGTATTAATTGTTATGTTTTTAATAAGTTCATTATTATAAATAGAATAACTAACAAATGCCATAATAGCAATTAAAAAAACAGATAATATTATTTGTACTATCGAATTTATCATATCTAATTTTATTATAGATATTATAATTTATAAATAGGACTTCTAACTCCATAAGCTCCCAATCCTAAAGCAGCCAATAATCCATTAATCGGACCTTTGTTATAAATAGCATAAATATCTTTATTATTGAGTTCATAATTGAAAGTGCTGAAATTAGAAATTAATCCGGAAAATCCAGGACCACAATTATCGGCTGGATTAGAACCTACATATAAATAACCTGTCATATTCAAATCGATATCACTTAAAGTAGCCGCAGCGGTAGCAGATGAATTTTTAGATAATTTAAAAGTTTCTTTATCATATACAGTATTGACTAAATCGCCATCGACATAAGCATATAAAGTTGTTTTAAATGAATCAGTATTACAAACTATCGCAACATGAACCCAACGTTGTAATGGAATATATTTAACTTCTATACCTTGTTGTAAATAACTCCTTAATTTTTCATCAGTTGATAAATCAGGACATTTTCTATCAATATTCTTTTCATATCTATTGGTAAAACGTACATATAAGCTATTATTACTTTCATCGAGGAATATATGAGGTGAAGCTTTATTAGTTGATAATTCAGCTCCGTCATTAGTTAAACTCAATACATTTTTAAATTGACCACTGTATTTATTCATATCATTGATATAAATCCAGAATGAGAAACTACGACGGGTTCCATTAGCTGTGTTATTAACATTGGCTATAAATTTATTTAGTTGTGTCCCTAAAATAGGAACTTTGGTGCCATCTATGCTATTTTCAACTTTAGAGAACAAAGTCCAACCGAGATAAGAATATAACAATGCGGCAATTATTATAGTAATTACAACGACGGCAAATAAACCAATAAACAGCGAACTATTAGCAGACATGAGTGCGTAAGTTTGGGTTATTCTTGAAGTTGCACTCGTTATTACATTATTTGAAGTATTAGAAAAAATATCAAATACACGGCCCGGATCAGTTGAAGAAGTATCACCCATTATAATTTATGACTATCTATTATTAATAAATAAATTTTCTATTAATAATACTTAAATGATAATTTCCACAAAATTGACTGGTTGGAATATTTAATTTATAAATTTTTTTATTATTTTTTTTCTGCAATGATAAATAACTTAATAATTTTGTGAAATGCGTCAAAGAATGATTTTTATTATTTTTATGCGATAGCAAGAAAAGAAAATTGATAATACTTATAAAATAATCTATAGCCAAATCATTATTTTTACTCATAAAAATATCAAAATAACAGAAGTCATTTATAAACTTCTTATAATGATTGTTTTTTTGAATTTTAGTTATATTACGAGTATTGAGTTCTATAATTAAATTTTCATGAAATTTTAAAGGAATAAGCCATTGGTCTTTATAAATAATTCGTTTAAAATTATCACGATTAAAATTATTAGCGTATAATTCGCTTATTTCTAAGAAATCATCACTTTTATTATAATAAGTATTTGTAATTATTTGAATACAATTCTTAATATTAAAGTTAGTAGTTTTAGCAATTTCGAGGGCCTTATCATAAGTAATTGAAGGTTTGTATTTAATCAGAATATTGAATATTTCATCGATAGAAAGATTAGAGAACTCATAGAAAGAACATATTTTTTTAATTTCTCCGAGTTTGATATTATTGGAACCGATACAAATTATAGGAATATGTTTATGAGTGGTATTTAGAAAATTAAGGAGATGTATATTCATAGTGCTATCAAATGATAGCAGTGTTTCGAATTCATCAATAATAACAATTTTATTTTGGGTATTATTAGTTAGTTGTTGAATTAAGGAAGATGTGAATGCTTTGTTTAATAAATCTAATAATTGTTTAGAAGAACAGCAATTAAAACTATTGATATTAACGATAAATAGATTAAGGTCAATACATAATTTATTGATATTGAACGTCTTACCAATACCAGAATTACCAATAACAAATAGACACGAATCAGTAGTTAATTTAGTTCTAGGTGTTAAAATCCAATTTTTGATAAAATCCATTAATTTTAAGAAACTAGACTTATTTTTATAACTAAAACAAAATAATAACACAAAAGTGCGATTAATGGATAGATTAAATCGAGGGTCATTAGCGATTTAGAGTTATAAGTTTTAATATTACCATGCATATCAAACATAATGGAGGGTTTCAAAAGAAACAACAATAATAATATTAGTATATATAATAAAATAGTTATGAATATCATTCTCTATAAAATAAATATTATATTAAATATAGATGTTGCTGATATATAAATTTTTAATAATTATTTTGCTTTTAATAATTTTTTATTATGTTATAAATGTTAATATTGAATGTTTTGTGGGTAGTAGTAGTTCTAATAAAAATTATACAAACACTAACGAATATCCATCATTTACAATAAATTCTAATATACCATATGACATAAAATTGAATAATGATAAAAACAATTATTATGATTATGGGAATGACGAAATAGAAGCCAAATTTGCGGCATTATTAAAAATCGATTATAATAAGATAATTACAGCGATAGAGGGAAGTGAATGGAGTGAATGGATTAAAGATGATAATTATCCGTATTATAACCAAATAATTATTTATTTACAGCAGTTAGTGCAACATGATATATTTACGTTACCGAACGATAAAAATAAATTCAAAATAATTAAACATTCTTTAGTTAGATATAAAAAACAACTAGAAGACAAAGGAATATTATTATTAGAAATAGATATAATTATTTATAGAGAAAACAAACCTTTAGCGAGACATATGAAATTTTTGATAAAATCGAATGGTGTAAAACATAACATAGCGATGGCTAAAGTCGTTGGAGTAATTAATGAATGTAATTTAAAAGGAAATTATGAAACATACGATAAAAACGATTATCAGGAATTTAATCCGGAATTTAAATATAAATATGATATGAATAGTTTTTTATATGACACCAACGACAAATTACTTCATTCAGAAATTGAATATAATATCTATAATAAAATACTTAAGGAATTATAATAATAATAATATTATTATAATATATAATGAACCATTTTGAATACCTTGTTGAACTCCCAGTTTCTGAGGATGTAGAAAGAGTAACAAACGATATTTATAATATGATTAAGGAAGGTAGATGTCCGTTCAGTTTATCTAAAGTTGTAGATGAAGGGGAAGGTGACAAAAAAAGACGTTTGTTTGTTATTACATCCCCTGTCAATATTCATCATATTGTTCATCCGATGTTTTATAAATTCGATATGAAAGTTCTATGTTATTTTAAGACACCGGTTGCTTTTTAGGTGGCTTTTTTATTTTTTTGTGAATTAAATTTAATCCATGCATCGTCAATTAAATTTAATTCTTTGATTATTGCTTCGCAATTTTCAGTTAAGAATTGTTTAAATACATCAGGATTTGTTTGTTCTTCTAAGGTAATACGAATAATCATAAGTTGTTTTAATGGATGTGGGCAAATATAACCGATGTAAGAACAGACAATTTTATTAAATTTTTCATTGCCTCGAATATATTTATTATGAACGATAGATTGAATAATATTTCCGAGGGTATCGTCTTCATTATCGACATGAAAATTTACTGAAAAAGGATTGTTGGGAACAGGTTCAATAGTTATATTATCAATATTTGTGATAAGTTTATTTAATTTTGCAATAATAATTTCGATGGCTTTTGAGAAAAGATAAGAATAAGATAATTTATTAACTGTTTCAATTTCGAATTTAATCAATGTAGGGTCACCATATTCATTTTTGTGATATGCTCGGTGTTTATCGAGTATATTCGAAGCTTTTGAAGCTTCTTTAGGTTCTTCAATAAAATAGAAATTAGCGAGAGAAACAGGAGAGAACGAGGCATTTGTTTTACCTGTTCTTTTAATGGCTGTAGCGGTAAAATGTAGATGTTCTCCGGCTCTTAGTCGAGTAATAAGAATATTTTGTTTTGTAATAGGATTAGGTGGAAACAATTCATTTAATTCTTTAGCCGTTAGTTGATTGTCTTTATAAGTTCCAGTAAAACTAGCGGTAGTAACATTGACAGTAGTGGCTCCATCATTCATAATATTCAAATCGAAAGAATAATCATTATCTTCATAAGTATCGGTGATTTTTTCAGTGACGTTGATAGGAATTAGGCCAATTCTATGTTTCATAAATTCATTATGTAACGGTCCTGTATTTTTATGAACTTCAATAGAAGGTTCATCTTCGCCATAAAATCCGACTATGGGAATTTCAGTTAAAAGGACTCGTCTAATTCCATTAACTATAGACAGGTCCATATTCTGAATATCGAATGAATTTTTTTGTGATTTCGGGTCGTAATTATAATTCTTAAACATTATCTTTATTTAAATTAAATAATATTAATTTTATGTCATTTTTTATTATATTATTATATCATTTATTTTTAATAAAATGATTTTGTTTTATAGTGAAACCTGCCAACATTGTTCTGTTTTATTAGATACGATTAAATTACATGACAAGAAAAAGACAATTAAACTGGTTGTTATAGACGGTATAGTAAATAAAATTAAACATAAAATAACCGCTGTTCCTGCGTTGATGTTTATACCAACGAAAGAAATAATTTATGGTAAAGCAGTATTTGATTATTTATTATTACCAAATCGAGGTTATCTATTTACAAGCACAAAAAATACGAGAGAAAAGATAGATTTATCAGATACAAGTTCGTTAATATCGCCGATACCGATGAACCAAAATAAAGAAGCAACAATAGAAGAACCTTCATCATTTTCATTAGGGTCGATAACAGCTGATAATTACAGTGATATAACCGATGATAATATAAATTCAATGAATATAAATAAAGACCGATTATATAATTGGGATACAATAGATAATCCAAATTCAAATGAAATACCTAAAATGGCTAAATTAGACAGTGAAAAACCACATAAAACACTGCCTTCTATAGACGAATTACAAAAAGAAAGAGAAAATATATTTAAGGATATTTAATTAAAATTAAAACATAATAAATATGGCTTCTCCTACTTTAACAACGACATATATATTTAATCAATATTATATTGATTTACTTAAGAAACTTAAAAACGTTGCTAAAAAGCATCGAACCCATAGTGAAACCGCTAAACGAATTTTAAAGACAATAAAAGATAATTATCAGACTTATGACAAGACTTCAGGAGAATACATAGAGCTATTTAAGGAAAAAACGGCGTCTTGCTGGGATGAATATATAAACCTAGAGAAGGATAAATGCAATGATTGGTTAAAGGATGATAATAATGGCAAAATCGAAATTTACAAGGATATAACGATTAAGGATGTGGTAAAACTTTTAAGAAATGATTTTATAACTCATCATTATTTATGTGTGTTGTATATATACACAAATGAATTAACTGAAGAACAAATAACAACAATACTCAAAGTTCTGCAGAAGGTAACAGAGGAAGCGGAAGGAGAAGCAGAAATCGATATTCAAAATGAGAATGTAAAGAAGGTATTACAAAGATTAAACGAACTAAAAAAAGATAATATTAATACGGATGAAGATAATTCAGGAATGCCTAATATGGATAGTCTGAAGGATACCACAATAGGAAAGATTGCGAAGGAGATAATAGAAGACGTTGATTTGACAAAACTCAAACAATCTATAACCGAAGAGGGAGATATATTTAAGGCGATAGCAAAACCGGATAGTGGTTTTGGGGAATTATTTACGAATGTAAGTCAGAAGATGTCAAATAAGATTTCAACAGGTGAATTATCACAAGAGGCAATAATGAAAGATGCGATGAAATTTGCGTCGATGTTGCCTGGATTATTTGGAGGTGCCGGTGATAATAACGGAGAGGGCGGAGGAGGAGATGGAGGAATGAATATGGCGATGAATATGATGAATATGATGATGAAAGGAGGAATGGGAGGACCAGGAGGAATGGGAGGAGGTGGTAAGAAACAAAAACAAGCGGTTAATATGAATGCATTAAAGAAACTAATGCAAAAAGAAAAATTACAAAACAAACTTAAAAAATAAATTTTTTTTCTTTTCATCTTTTGTAAATAGAATGATGAATATGAGTTTTAAGGAAAAAATAATGGCGATAGTATATTTAATTGTATTTTTAAGTATAGTATCAACGCTAATATTCAAACAAGTAATATTTATATTGATAGGAATAATATTAATAATATTTTTATTTTATATTTATTTGTTTGATGAAAAGAAAAAGATAGATACGAATGAAACATTGAGCAATAGAAATTTGACAATAATAGACAATAAGATATGTGTTAAACCGTCGTTAGATAATCCATTTATGAACCCGACAATTATTGATTATAACAATAATAATAATAATATTAAAGCTTGCCCATATAATGAAATAGATATTGAGAAAACTGTTAATACATATTTTAAACAGAATGTTTATAAAGATATAAATGACATATATGAACGTAATTTTTCGGAACGTCAATTTTATACGGTTCCAGCGACTACTATACCAAATGATAGAAAGTCTTATGAAAACTGGTTATTTTATCGTGATAAAAGTTGTAAAGAAAATAATGGATATCAATGTTACAAGAATATAATATAATTTAATTATTAGATAAACAATAATGACAAGTTTCTTTGATAAACAAAATAACATGTGTTCGGATAGTTGCTGGGAAGAAGCTAAAAATTATGGTAACAATAAAATTAATAATTATATGACTTATTCAACACAATTAGTTGAATGTAAATCGCCGGAAGTTCGAATGCCTGATTTTGTATATGACCATGTTAATTTAAGAGGTCGTCCTGGTTATGGTTTAGCCGATGCTTGTTTAATAGATGATTATAGTAAATTAGTTAATAATGTTGATGGTGTAACTCGTGACAGATGTCGATTGCAGTTATTCCGGCGTTTATTTAATGCTTGTCCGTTATTCAGAGGTCAATCTGGAGATATAAACGCTGAATTAGATATTTTAGCAGGTTCTGATTCAGGTATGATGGATGGTTATGGATGTAATAAGAAAGCCATAATGGAAAGACAAATAAAACAACCGATACCGCTAGTTGATTGTATGAAAGATATTCAAAACCCGGAACATATCGTTCCAATTTGGACAAATGGAGGTGAAGATACAAGGTCTTATATAAATAGATTGAATTTTAATAAAACTTCTAATTAAAAAATAATATTATTATATAGAATATAAAATGAGTTTCAATAGAACAAAATATGATAATTGCTCTTATAAAGTTGATTTAAAATCAAGTGTAGATACATTAGGTTATATTTTATCTCCTTATAGATATGAAAATAGTAATAAATGTATGCATCAGTTAGGATTAGTCGGCGGTACATCTGTTTCACACATCAAAGGAAATTTAGTAGATTTGGATAGTGAATTACGAGGACAAACCCGAATATTATCTCGTTGTCCTACAAATAAATATATGCCTAGTGAAAACGGAGTAATAACAAATGATAAAACTGACCCGATAGATCCGACAATGAAACATTTGCCGAGTTGTCAATCAATTATGTATCGTTCAACACCACTGCCGCCACCACTAAAAATAAATAATTGTTAATAATAGAAATATGAATAATACACCCAATGATACAAGAATGAAATACGATTTTGGAAGCTATCAGGAAGAATTAACTCGGTCTATATATCCAGGAGTATATCAATTAAATTCTCCTTACAATGATTGTACAGACTGTGGAATAACTATTCCTGATGACCCTTATATTAGATTTCAGGCATATGGTCAGAATACATGCACAATGAAGAAAGCCGTTGATGATTCGAGTGAATTATCAGGTTTAAATTATAAGAATTCTAAATGTAATAAAAATGCATATGTTCCTAATACTTATGTTTCTACTGGTTGTCGTGCAAATGTAAATAAAGATGCTCGTAAATGTGGCATTCCCACTGAATCGTGTAGATTATCAAACCCGCCATGCACTCTAAAAGAAACAGGAATAAATCGTTACGACCCTTTATTCTGGAACCCACAAGATAGAGCATTAGAAAGATTTGACAGAATTGGAATTAATTATAGAATGGTTGCAAAAGATAATCATATTCCGTTAATAGAAACTCCACAAGACCTTGATATATTTAATCCACAAAAATCAGAAGTTATAAGTAATGAGAAAAATTTAAATCAATGGCAAGATTTAAACCAAAAAAATAAAAACTATTCACCAGGTTATCCTTATGGAGAACCCAATTATTTATTGTCTTGCAAACAGACTATTAATAGCTATTAAAATATTTGAATAATTCGACTGATAATTGGTCATTTTTTTTTGTAATAATATTATTATTAATATATTTATAAATAATATTATTTATTCTGTTATAATGATTAAAATTGAGTTTAGGGTTTTTATCAATTCGTTTTTGTCTTAAATCAATATCAAGAATTGTATAATTATAGGCAATCGGAGTGGATTTTAGAAACATCAAATATTTATATTTAAAAACAGTAAATGAAACAATGTAATTATATTTATCTTTCATAAGATAAGTCAAATTATTTTTATGATTGAGAGTAAAACACATACTATTATTTTTATTATAATAGCTAACACTATTAAATGCATCTTTGTTATTTTTCAAATAATCATTTACATTAAAAATATTAGATGCTATTGTTGAATAATGATTTTGAATATGAAGTGTAAAAGGCGAAGCTAATAATAAGCATGATGAAAATAGAATAAATAAAATTTTGTTCATTATTTAAATATTATTATTATAAAAATCTTTAAATAAAATTATGAATGTGCATATTGTAACATTCATAAATGTAAAAGTTATATTATAAATACATTTAGAATAATATTGATAACAATGAAAAAGAAAGGCATTATAAAGATGTGTATATACGATTTTTATGGTATTATTGATTTTATTATTATTATCATTATCATTAGCATTAGCATTAGCATTAGCATTATCATTAGCAATGGTCTTATTTTTATGATTTCTTAAATTTAAAGCAGCTTCAGAACAAAGAATTAAAGAAGACATTAAAATAATTAATAATTTATAATTCATATTTTGAAAGAAAAATAAGAATACTTATTTCATTATAAAATATCTTTAAATAATAATAGATTATGTCATCAAAATCAACAACTACTTCTTCTGAATATGAAACGGAATCAGAATCGGAATCAGAAGAAATATCTTCGTCTTCTTCTTCATCTTCCAGTTCATCGATTATATATATAGATGAGGATGTGCCTGAAATTGAATATTACGAATTGGTGAGTATGGAAGAATTAGTAAAAGCCAATCCGAATTTTATAGCATTTTCTAAAGAAGAAATTTATAATGATATTTTTAATTTTGTTAAAAATAAATTTAAGACTGAAAATTTTGTTAAATTGTTTTATGAAATAATCAACCGAAACAAACCTAATATTAATAATTTTATTATTGTTACTGATGCTGACAGAGGCAAATTTGAGGAAGAAGATATCGCGGCTTTCATAGCTAATTTAAAGAAAAATGATAAAATCGCAGATATAAATCTAGCATTAAAATCAAAAAATAAATTATGGTTTCCGTTGAATTATAGTGTTGAGGGTAAATTAACATTTGAGGCAACTCAAAAAACGGTTATAGAAATGTCAGAAGATAACAAATATATAATATTCAAAGATGATGAACGTAATATCCCTGTTTTAGGATTATATTTATTTAGTCCTGTTACAATTTTAGAGGATTATTTAAATGATAAGATAACGGCCCACACTCATAAACCAATAAAACATGATACATTATCAGCCGTTGATTATGATGATTTCGACAAATTATTAAATGATTATAAAATCAAATTACCGTTGGATAAGATTGATAATAATAATTATGATTATACAAGTTTAAATTTATTATTACAAAAATATAATTATAATTTAGATAATATTTCACAATCTGATTTAAATGAAATCAGAACATATTTAACAAACTTGAACAAATCAGAAGGAAAATATGAAAAGATTGTATATAAAAAACCGGTAATTGAACGAGTAGTTATTAATAATCCCCGTTATAGTTTTTTTAATATAATGAAAGAAATAGGTTCTTTAATTGATTTGACGATTAAATCGGTGGATACAATAACCCAAATATTAAAAACGAATAGCAAAACAGCAACAAAGACTATAGAATTATCATTATTTTCAATAATCAATAATATAAATGATAAGAATTATAATGATATTATCAAAAACTTGCGAGAATTGCGAATAAATATCAATATAGATAATATAGCCAGGACATTGACAAATTTTAAAGATAATAACACTAAAAAAAAGATAACTCAACAATTAGAGGAATTAGAAATAAGATTTGAATTATTGAAATATTCTTTTACCGATATTTATAAATTAAATTTCAATTGTAATGACGATGAACACGAATTTTCAATAGGAACTGATGAAAGTAAATATGAAGGCAATCCTACAAAAATGACAAATCAATTAACATCAAAAGAAGATAAAGAACCTGAAGAAATTGAAGAAGAACCTGAAGAAGTAGATATAATAACTGATGAATTAAAATTAAATAAATATTATACCAATAGTTTATACAATACTGAACCAGGATTTGCTGAATTATTAAAAGTTGTATTGCCGTTTGTTTATAGAATGCGTTATTTGAGTGGATTACCGCTAAATTATGATTTATTGGCATCATATTTATTTAACAAATTCAGAACATTCGAACCAAAGGCTACAATAATAAGAAAACATATTCCAACAATAGATGATGAAGAATTGCAATTATATGTAAAACAACAAGTTAAATTTTTATTATTACAAGAAACGGTCGCTCCAAAGGTTTTAACGGCTATTAATGAATATTTCATGAATTATATGGATGTTATTTATGATATAATTTCATATTGGTCTATAAAAATACAACGCGCGATTGTAGATAATACATTATTTTTAGATTATTCAAAAATGTCTTCGATATGTGATGATTTATGGGAAGAATATGGAGCACCATACAATATGACGTCTAAGAACGGAGTGTTGCCATATTTATTATGTATTTTCGATGAAGTATATAATGATTTATATAAAAGCGAAACGTCAGATAGATTGGACCCAGGAGTTGATTATAAGAAAGTAATTATAGATAAAATCAATGGAACGAGTGAAATAGAAACAATAAGAAAAATCAAAAACAGCAAACCAAAAACAAATCAAGGGATTAAATATTATGATACATTATATGAATTGTTATCAAAGAAAGATTATAAGAATGATGGATTTCTGAGGGCATATATAAATGCATTGATTTATATGCCTTCGATTAAATTCAAGAAAATTCATAAATATTTGCAAGGTTGTTGTTTAGAGAAAATAGACGAAAATTTCACGGCTGATTTATATTTACAAACAGATAGAAATGACTTGCAAAAAGCGAAAGAGAAATTGAAAGGCGAAAGAGTATTTAATATGCCTCGTTATAAACGATTTTATATTAAAAAGATAACACCAAAAGAAAAATCTAAAAAATTTCAAAAAATATCAAATCCAATCAAATACGAATTACAATCAGTTCCTCTAAATGATTGGCTAACCAATTTAAAGGATTTAAAGAAAAATAAAACGGTATTTACGAAGGAATTATTGAATGGTTTATTGATGTCGGTTGTTACTACATCAGAAAATTACAAAGATTTGTATTTATCATATTTCAATAACAAGGATTTGAAACAATTATTTTATAATTATAATTTCAATAATTATAAACAAATAGGTAAAGCAGTTTCTAAAATTTTATATAAACATCTGAAAGACATGGAATATGTAAATATTATTAATAATACCATAGCTGAATTAGATAAATTGAATTCAATAGTTGATAATAGCACTGATATTATCAATATTAGAAGAATAGCAATAATAAGAATATTATCACTTCCAGCAGTTCCTGAAAATGCTAAAAATAAAAAACTGGTTCCTTCGATAGAAATGCCAAATTACCAAGAGATAATGAAAGAAATAATAACGACTGTTATAAATATAATGAATAATTCACATATGTTGAATTTAGAAGAACAAATTGATTTTATAAATAAAATTCGTGAGCAAAATAAATTCGATATTCTAGCAAGGATGAATAAGAAATCAAGAGAAGAAAAAGACATCGAAAAAGAATTGAAAAAATACGGATTACAATATAAAGAAGATGAAGATTTTAATAATGAAGTCAATGATAATCCGATAGAAGCTGAAATAGAAGGTGAGAATGAATTTTCTCTTGATAACGAAGATGCAATGGACGACGACGAAAGAATGGAATACAGTAATTACGGTTTTATATATGCAGATTAACGAAATAAATAATTATCCATTATTGATTTAGAGAAAATGCAAACAAATGAAATGCCATCTATGGATAATATTTATAATTCTAAATATTATACACAAACAAGAGAATACGAACAAAATTTAAGTGACGAATATTATAAAAAAGCTCAAATGCCCTTTAAGACCGGTGTTATACCTCATTATTTTGACGGTTCTGACATGAATAAGAGTGTTATCAAAAGTTTATCAGGTAATGATATAAATATAAATGATTTTAAACATGGAAATATGCAACCGTTTTTAACAAAAGGCATAACACAAAATATGGAACAATTCGGACTGAATAAAAATATGGGTTATAGCACAGATTTAAATTTCAAAAAAAGAGAAGTTCCTAAAAATAATTTTTTTAATAATGTTTCAAATTTCAATGATAACATAATAGACCAAACTAAATTTTTAATGGCTCGAACAAATTTAGGACAAGTTCAAAATAATATATCACCTATTCAAACTGTTCGAGTTGGACCAGGTTTAAATAAAGGTTATACGAGTGAAGGAACTGGTGGATTTCAACAAGCCGATACTATTTCTTATGTTACGCCAAAATCTAAAGAAGAATTGAGACCTAAATCTGACCAAAGAACATCAATTTATACATTACCAATGAAACCTAAAAATAACGTAGAACAACGTGGAGCATTAACACCAGTAGCTAAAAATAAAGTTGATAGGTCTTTTTATCAGGATGAAAATAATTGGTTTAAAGGTCAATCAGTTCTTAAAAAAGATACAGAACGGCCGATAGAAAACGTTAAAGAAGTTTCTAAAAAACAAGATAGTCACGTTGATTATTATGGTTCGTTGAAATATCAAAATGAATTTATATCAAATAATGATGATTATGGAAAAAGTACAATAGTTATTTATGATAATGAAAGAAATCTCACACAAAAAGAAACACCTGTTGCTAATTTTACTAGTGTAATTAAAGCAATGGTAGCACCTATAACCGATGCTATAAAAATAACTCTAAAAGAATATTTAATTGATAATCCTAGACTCAATGGAAATGCTGCACCACAATTACCAGAAAAAGCAACTTTATATGACCCCGATAATCATATTATGAAAACTACAATTAAAGAAACAACGATACATGAAGATTTTAGCGGCAATTTGACAGGAACGCCTGAAACTTATTCGGCTTTATACGACACAGCAAAGACGACAACAAAAGAAACAACTATTCATGAAGGTAATGGTGGAGTATTGACAGGTATTGATGAAACTTATGCGGCTTTATACGACACAGCAAGAACAACAACAAAAGAAACAACCATTCATGAAGGAAATGGCGGAGTATTGTCAGGAATTGATGAGACTTATTCAGCTTTATATGACACAGCAAAGACAACAACAAAAGAAACAACAATTCATGAGGGAAATGGCGGTGTATTGACAGGGGCGGATGAGAGTTATTCGGCTTTATACGACACAGCAAAGACAACAACAAAAGAAACAACAATTCATGAAGGAAATGGCGGATTTATGGAAGGAAAACAAAAAGGATATGTTAATGATGCTAATAATTTAAGAAAAACATTGAGAGAAACATTGCCCAAACAAGATACAACTCGAAATATTAATAACGTTAATTATCATAGCACTTATGTTTATGACCCGTCAATAGTTGCTAAAACAACAGTAAGAGAAACAACATTAGGTTTAGGAGGGTCTAAATACGGGTTTTTAGGAGGAATATTAAATGGTTTATTTGGTGGTTATTTAATTAAAGATGAAAAAGCTAAGAATACTCAAAGACAGTTTTCATTAACTGAAAATTATGGAATAGTTGCAGGAGGTCAAAGTCAATTTTTACAAACAGACCGAGAAGCCGATTATAACGCTGAAATAGACGGCACTAGAGAATTAATAATGATGAAGGCAGGACATACACCAAATGCAGGAGGAAAATTTGTAGGATTACCAAAAGAAAATGTTAATATGGTTATTAATAAAAAACAGATAGATTTAGAAGAAGCTGAGAGAATAGGACATATGGGATTAGTAAGAGAAAATACACCGATACCATTGACAATGGATAATATAACAAAAGACCCATATAAACCTAATGCTTATAGCAATCGTTTAGATAGTAGTATATTATCAACACTCGTAGATAATGATAATATAATAAAAATAAATCCTATTAGAACGGATTGTGACCCAATTTAAATTTTCTTTTTAACATTAATTACTGGTTTATTTTTGTTTTTATTCTTTAAAAATACACTCGGGTCATATGGTTCATCTTCTTCTTCGTCTTCATATGCCAGCATATTTGATTTCCTTTCTTTTTCTAATGCGCACAAATTCCACAACTCTGGCGTACACATCTTAAAATCTGCATCTTTTGCTTTATACCATTTAACTTGGTCTTCAAGTCTATTACTTTGAATTTTATTATCTATGACGACACATTCATAATTTTCAGTGCAATTATCCATAACAGCACAGAAAGTAGAGAAATCATTAAAAATTCCAGCATAATGATTATAAATTTTTTCTCGTTCTTTGATGATATTATTTTTGAATATAAAAACATAATCAATATTGGCACGAAGAACCGGAGGCAAACCCATACAATATTGCATAGTAATCAAGAAAAAAATTTTATAATGACGACCGTTCATAAAAATACTTCTAATATTTTTATCAGTAGGCCAAGTTTTATCATAGAGACAATCATCTAAAATTAAAAAAGCCCTGTTATCTATATCGGATGTGTGAAATTGTTTTTCTTGTTGTGCTTTTTGTTTGTTTATAGTTATTTGTCTTTCTAAAAACCTTTTTATTATAGGTGGTTCATATTCATCATAGATAAGCATATTAGGAATAAATTTTTCAAAGAAGTTATTAGCTGTTTCAGTGGGACTAATAACAACTCCTACTGGTAAATCTTTATGATAACTTAAGATATCTTTCATACAATATGATTTCCCAGTATTTCTTTTACCGATAAAAACAATTACTGAATCGCTTTTTATTGTAGCCGGGTCGAATTTTTTCAATTCTAGTTTCATATTTATTAATAAATATTTTTTATATTTATATCTTTATGTAATATAATACGTATTTAAATTAATTTTTTATTATAGAAAGAATGGAGTATTATATTGTATCGTTGATTATAAGTGTGATTATATTTGGTATTATATATTCACTTGATAAGAGTTCTAATAATAATTATTATGACGATGATAATAATAGTCCTCCGCCTAAGAAACAATTATTTACATCTAATAATATTTTATTGTTTGTGATTATTTATATTGTTGCGACTGTAGTTAGTTATTATATATTTACGTCTTCATTATCTTTAGCGGGATTTTCTTCGATTATTCCTGTTTTTATTTTAAATTTATTTAAGCCTCCAGCTGAAGCACCGCCTATGATTAACGATAATGACGAAATAGACCCAAAAATTTTAAGAAAAATTAATGATAATATAGATATAGGTTTCGTTCCACTTGAAAAAGAATAATTTTGTTTAAAAATAATCAATAAAAACAAAAAAATGATTTGATTATAATTTTAAATAATTCTATCACGTGTTAAAATGTGGGACTTCATCATCAGTTTGATTGCTATCTTCAGTGAAATGTTTCTTTATATTCTTGCCATTTTCGTATTTCTCGCTATTTCCTTCTGTCTCTTTATCATCCAATTGGATAATAAAAAGCCTATTGTAGAAGAAACTTGTGAAGAAAAAGAAGATTGTAATAATAGTAAAGAAAACACAGAATTTTATGATAAAATCAATAGAGATATTGAAGATATGAAGAAGAAGATGAAAGAACAGAACAGTAAATTCGAAGAAATTCTTGTAGAAGTTCAATTGGCAGCCATGACTGCTAAAATACGCGATACGAAGTTGGAAATTGCTGATAAATGTGCATCAATCACGGGTAAATTAGTTGATTTTATCCTGATTGAAGAACAAATCACGAAATAAAGAACAAGTTGGAAAAAAGGACAAAAAGAAATTTTTGTTCTTTCAATAAAAAATGAAATTGTTTAATTTTTTTTATATTTATAATGTTTAACGTAATTGTAAATATTGTGCCTGATATTATTATTTATACTTCTTTGAATATTATGTGTATGATGATGATATTTAATTATATACAAAACATTTGTATTAATTTATAAATATAATCGTAAAAAATGATTAAGGTAATTGGATAAGATAATTGTGAAGTAATATGTTCGATATTATCGCCTATCTTGCCCAGATGCTGATTTATGTGATTGCCACCCTCTGCATTTCTTATTGCCTGTTCGTGATTTTCAAAAAGCCAAACCCCGACTTCGTTAGTTTCAACGATGGTGGATTTGACTATAGCAAAGTTGCGGCAGATATTGAGACTATGAAGACGAAATTGGCACAGCAGAATATCAAATTTGAAGAAGCCGTTGCAAAAGTTCAGATAGCAGAATTAACTGCTAAAATTCGCGAGAAAAAGTTGGATATCATAAGTAAGTGTTCTACAATCAATGAAAAGATAGTTGATTATTTGATAGTAGAAGGCGAACAAGTGAAGAAGGCACAATAAGAAAGAGTTTCACCAAAAAAAGGACAAAAAGAAATTTTTGTTCTTTTTGTTTTGAAATAAAAAATAAAAATGATTTTTTTTTTAATTTTAAATAATAATTATGTCTGTTACTTTTGACGAAGAAAGGTTTGTTAAGGAAATTGTCAGTTTAGTGTTCAATAAACTTAGCAACAAAAATAAAGATATTAATCGAATTATTTCAGAAGAATTCGGTGAAGTATTTAAGCGATATTTTCCAGGTGTTGATATGTCTCTTGACCATAGTCATTTATATGACACGGTCATAGAAGATATATTGAAAAAAAATAATGAACTCAATAATATTGAAAATAAATATGAAAAGGCCGAATATATGAACCAGCTTAAATTATTCGTTTGATAATATCATTATAGGTCGTATCATAAATGGAACTAATAACATTATTTTCATTTTCATAAGTAACAAAATCTTTTGTTAGTATTGTATCTAAACCTGCATTTTTTTGTAATACGATATCATAAATAACGAAAAATATTAAGATATAAATGATATATAAATAAGCAGTTGCATAAACATCGATATAATCGACATACATATTTTTATTTAAATATAAAGATATCAATGGTATAATCTTAAGAATTATCAAAATTATAAAATATTTGATAATATTATTTGTTGTTAGATTTTTGGAAATTAAATAAAAAAATACAAAAACATTTTGAATTAACGAGACAGCGATTGCAAAAAAGACATTAGGCGAACTTATAAAACCATTGCTATATAAAATATACCAAATAAAAATAATCATATTAAAAGTAAAATCATTTAATATTATCATTCCAATATTACTCAAAGTAATATGTTTAAAATTGAAAATTTCTTTTTCTTTAAATTGTAGCGATAAATCCATCTTTAATAATATATATTATAATTATAATAATAATGAATTATAGTTCATTTGCGTCTGCTTATAAATTAGATGAACTACCTGACGATTTATTGTCTATAGATTTAAAAGAAAATAAAGAAAATTTTACGGCGGACAAATTATTGAATAATTATAATACTCTAAATGAAAAATTAAAAAATAATTTAGATGATATTAAATATTTGGAACAAAAAAAACTAGATATATTAAAATATAAATCGAATGTTTTTGTTAATCATCAGGATATCATGATTAAATTATATAGACAAAATGATAAGACAGTAGAAGAATTAAACGATACATTATTAAAATACATAGAATTGTTAAAAACCTATGTTAATGATTGGATTAATAATTATTATAATGACAAAAAAGAATTGTTAGAAAAAGAAATAACAACACAAGAAGAAGAATTAGCAGCATTTAGGAAATTATTCATAAGCACTACGACAGAAATAATAAAAACAGAAAAAATAAATAGAAATATATGTCCTATTTGTTTTGAGAATGAAATTAATATGTGTTCAATTCCATGTGGTCATACATGTTGTAATGAATGTATAATCCAGAGCATAAGATTTCATAATACACGTGTTACGAAATGCTTAAATTGTCGCAATAACGTAACAGATTATATCAAGATGTATATTCAATTATAATGAAAATGAGAATGATAATGATAATGATAATGATAATGATAATGATAATGAAAATCAAATCATTCTCAAATATTGTAAGAGATTATTATAGAGAATGAGATTTAATTTTATTTCTTTATAATTTTTACCATAGCGTATTTTAGCGTCTTCGATGTCATTATTATTTTTACAATAGATATCAAAAACAATATCTATATTATTTTTCGTGATGGTATCATTAAAAATGGTATCAAAAGATGTATTTAATTCATTGACATCACTTGAATTTTTACAATTTTTGATTATGGTATTTAAAAATAATTTTTCGTCAAAAGAAGACATTAATAAACTAATAAATGATTATGTTTTTATATTATATTCAAAACACTATGAAGAAATAACAAATCAATAAATAGTTTTATCATTTGATATTGTCTGATGTTTATAAACACGTCTTCCATTAAATCTATATCAAATAAGAATTTCAAACAAATAAGAACACCAATTATTTTTAGCATAATTAAATAAAAATCCAAAAATTGGATTATCATTTTTTTCGGATTATTAACAAATGTATTTCAATATCAATAATTCGACAGCTACACTTATATAATTTCCTTGGTTATAATTATTATAAAGGTTGCCGATAATATCGACGCCGAAAACCAACTTTGAAGCAACTAAAACGAAAATACTTTGCCACAACATATAATTTTTTTAAGAATGACAAAAATCATCATTTTTTGTCATTTTACCTAACAAATCAATGTTTATTTATTCTTCATCCTTATCGGTGTCTGCTTCGCTTTCGCAATTATTGATAACAGCAGGTTCGACAATGTTATATAACTTATCATATAACAAATGTTCGTCAGTGTTGATATCATTTGTTGGAAAATGAATTTTGAATAATTCTTCTATTTTGTTTTTCTGAACGAGTTCTTCGTCATAAAACAGTTCGAAGGCCATTGTGATATCATATTCTCCACAGATATCATAATAGGCCATAAATTCTCGAATGAATTGTTCTTGGTTCATTTTAAAATGAAAAATAAAAAACATTATTCAGTTTTTTATTTTTTTTTGTAAAATCTCTTCAAAAGTATTTGTCACCAAATTCATTTCTTTCGATAATTTCATCGATGACAATATCTTTAATCTTGTCATACAAATCATCGATATTAACCGATGACCGTTTGGGAAAATAGTGTTTGAATAAATCTTTGGTTTCTTTGGGGTAGTTGATAGCAAACGAATGCTTGAGATAAGTATAAAGTTCATCTTCAATGAATTCGCTATTGCACTCAAAGTTCGAGATAATAAAATCAATGATTTCTTGCATCTTCGACAATTTACCTTCTAATTTAATTACTATCATTTTTTTTACGATTATTATAAATTTAATACAATTATATAAACAGATAACGAATTTAAATAATTGACAATGATTATCGACGACTATTTGAATTATCAAATAGAATATAAAAATAAATATGGAGAGAATACGATTATATTAATGCAAGTAGGTTCATTTTTTGAAATGTATTCAATAAATGAGAATTGTTCTTTTATGACAAAAATCGGGGATATATGTAATATTATAATATCGAAGAAAAACAAGTCAGTAAAAGAAGTTTCAAAATCAAATCCATTAATGGCTGGATTTCCTATTTATGTTATTAATAAATTCATTCAAATTTTAACAGAAAATAATTTTACAATAGTTTTAATTGAACAAATAACTCCTCCACCTAATCCTGAAAGAAAAATAACAGAAATAATAAGTCCTTCAACGAATATCAATGCAAATACAAAGAAAGGTAATTATATAATGGTTCTTTATTTTGAGGAAATGAAAGATAATTTATTGATTGTAGGAATTAGCGGAGTTGATTTAACCACGGGAAAATGTTTTGTATATGAATCAGGAGCAATAAAAACAGACCCACAATCGACACTAGATGAATGTTATAGATTATTAACAATATATAATCCGAGTGAAATATTGATATTATCAGAAAATGAAATTAAGAATAAAAATCAGATAATAGAAATTACTAATTCTATAAATTCGTTAGTTCATTACAAATGGAATAATTACGAATTATTTCCGATAATAAAAAAATTAGAATATCAAAATAAAATTTTAGAGAAATCATTTGAAAACAGTTCAATGTTATCTGTCTGTGAATATTTGAATTTAGAAAGAATTAATTATGCGAGAATTAGTTTTTGTTGTTTATTACAATTTGCATATGAACACAACGCCGAAATAATCAAAGAGTTGAATAATCCAGAAATTTTAGAACAATCAAAGATATTAACAATCGAATATAATAGTTCTTTACAATTAAATATAATTAGTCATAATGAAAATGAACGACCTTTATTAGACATTTTGAATAGATGTTCAACGGCTTTCGGTTCTAGGGGATTTAAGGAAAAATTATTAAATCCGATAAATAACGTGGATGAATTGAATAGAAGATATGAAAAGATAGAAGAATTATTAGAAGATAAGAAATTCAAGACAATAAATAAATATTTGAATAATATCAATGATTTGGAAAGAAGTAAAAGAAAGATATTATTAAAAAAATTCAATCCATCTGAATGGAGTTATTTAATTAATTCTCTTGAAAATGCGACAGAGGCTTTTAAGATAATAAACAAAGATATTATTATAAATAATATAAATGAAATTTTAAATTATTTGAAGATTTTAAATATAGATGAATGTAATAAATATAATATAGCTGATATTAATAGTAATATTTTTAATAAAGGTCATTTACCAGAAATAGACGATTTGACAAAATTGCGAGAGGAAAAATTTAATGTTCTTATTTCTATTTCTGAGAAAATCAGCGGTATTGGTGATACCATATGCAAACTTGAGAATAATGACAAAGACGGATATTATATATTAATAACAAAAAAAAGATATGAAACGGCAGTAAATAAGAATAAGAAATATATGAGTAAATTTGAAAAAAAAATAATTAGTTCAAATAACAATAACTTAAAATTAGTATCAGATGAAATTAATGAGGCATCTTTGACAATTGAAACAATAGAACAGAAAATACAATCAATTGTTATAAAAGAATATTTAAATTTTTTAACAAAATTTTTAATGGAAAATAAAGGAAAGCTTGATATAATTATCAATGAATTGACGGAATTAGATATAAATAATTGTAATGCAAAAAATGCCTTTGATTATTGTTATTATAAACCATCGATTATTCAAAATTCTCCAAATTCTTTCATAAAATCCGAGAACTTACGCCATCCGATTATAGAACGTATTTATAACGAAATTGAATATGTAGGTAATGATATTTCTTTAAATCAAGATGGGATATTATTATATGGAATAAATTCCTCAGGCAAGAGTTCATTTATGAAGGCAGTAGGATTATCGATAATTATGGCACAGGCTGGAATGTTTGTTCCATCTACATCATTTGAATATTATCCTTATAATCATATAATGACGAGAATATGTGGAAATGATAATATCTATAGAGGTATGAGTAGTTTTGTAGTAGAAATGACAGAATTGCGAAACATACTTCAACGGGCTGATAAATCTAGTTTAATAATAGGAGATGAAATTTGTTGCGGGACAGAAGCTATTTCGGGAATTTCGATAGTATCAGCGGCAATAGTTGAATTAACAAATAAGAAGGCATCATTTATATTCACAAGTCATTTACATGAATTAACGGATATTTCAATAATAAAAGATAAAATAGCAGAAGATAAATTAAAGATATTTCATATGCATATAGAAATTGATGGAGATTTGATAATATACGAGAGAAAATTGAGAGAAGGTCAAGGTTCTAATATTTATGGGATAGATGTTTGTAAATCATTGGATATGCCATTAAATTTTATGAAAAATGCAGAATTAATAAAAAAAGAAATAATGGGATTAAATACAACTATAATAAATACGAAAACTTCTAATTATAATTCATCAGTTTTTATAGATGTTTGTGAGGTTTGTAAGAAAAACAAGAGTAGCGAGACACATCATATTAATTATCAAGTCAATGCAAATGAAAATGGTAAATTTGATAATTTCAATAAAAACATTCAGCATAATTTAATACCTATTTGTGATGAATGTCATAAAAAAGAACATAATGGCAATATTGGTATAATTGGATATGTAATGACAAACAAAGGAAAAAAATTGGAGATAGAAAATAAGAGTAGAATAAATAAATTAATTAAATTCGAAAATGATAATTGGTTTTATAGAACGAGAATAAATGCAAAATGGTTGCCAACGACTGAAAATGAAATTGTTGATTTTTATAATAAACAAATGAAAAGCACTAAAACAGGTGCAGAAATTTCAGCAGAATTTATTTGATTGTTTTTGTTATAATAATACAAATGTTATTATTATTCACATTTATCGCTCTGTATTTGGTCCTAGTTATTGCTATTATCATTTATCAATTAAGCGAGAAACCATATAAGGACAATAAAGAACTGTCTTTAAATACAGATGGATTTAAAATATTCCGACACGATAATATAGAAGAAATAATAAGTTCAAGTCTTCCGAAGGATTATATATTGATAGATTATTTATATATAATAAAAGGTTGTACTATATCAACATTTCATAGAGATGTAACATCGAGTAGTTTCATATTTAAAACGAGATATCCTATTTATACTCTTATTACTTATTATAATAAAGGACCATTATTAACATTATGTCCAGAAAGTCATACGACTACACCATTTTTATTTCAACCACCAAAAATTATTTATGGAAATCCTGGAACGTCTATATTATTTAATTGTGATATAGTCCATGCAGGTGCGATGAATAATTTTGGAGATGAAAGATTAGCAATTCAAAGAAAAATATGTCACAAGGATGATTTGGAAACTTTGAAACATTTGATTGGGGTAAATAAAACTAGTATTGGTAAATGTAATAGAAAGAAGGATGATAATTATATTTATAAATTAAGAAAATTATCATTATTTTTTTCTTTTTTCGTCAATCATATATTCACTTGCTTTCTTTTAGAAAAACCAAAGAAAGATAGCATAAGTGAATATTTAATTGATACATTTTATATTGGTGATTTTTATATATAATTTCAAAAAAAATTTGATTAAAAAAAATATTTATAAATATAATTAAATAAACGGATGTTTATTAGTAATGTAAAAATGATTGAGCCTGCGACGGCTTCTTTCGCTGTATATTTATTAACAAGAACGACTAAAATTAAGCCACACATATTAAAACGAGAACCATTTCATTATAAGAAAAGAATTTGCAAATGGATAATGAAAAACAAACATGTAATTATAGATATTGGAATGGATGAAATGGCAGAGTATATATTTGATTTCTCAAATTATATTCAAATTCATACACCACCGACATTACCTATAATTCTATATTCAATTGCCCTAATTATTTTAATATTTATATAAATTAGTATTATGAGTAAAAGTTCATTATCTGTTAATCAGAAATACAAAGAAATAAGCAAAGAATTATCAAATCGTGAAAAGGTTTGTAATAAAAAAGTTGTTTATGAATATAAACGACCAAAAACAAATCCTTATGAAACTTATGAAGATATAGATGATTTTGTCACTAAGGAACCATTTAATATCGATAGTAGCTGTAAAATTGTCGATGATGATAAATCTAAACCAGATAAATATAATAGATTTTATAAAAATGTTTATACTAAAGCTAGATGTCATAACGCCAAAGGCGAATGGGACAAAAAAACAATAAATCGAAATAATACTTATGATATGGGTAATTGTTGGGTTGATGATAATGATAGACGTTGTGGGGCACTTTTAAGTGATTTTAAATTATTACGTGAGAATGACCATAAATCAGGCAAAATAACTAAACAAGATATAAAAAAATCGCAGAAATTATGCGAAACTGTAGATAGTTGTCATTTACAACGAGTAGGAGAAAATTCAATTGATTGTGTGTCAAAAACTAAAATACCAGAAAAATCTAAAAGTTTTAAAAGTTTTAAGAGTTCTTCTTCTAATAATAGTTCATATTCAAGAAGTAGTTCAGAAATTGGTAATTATGATATAGATTTTGATAATATAGAAAAATCATTATATGATTTATATAATTCAGCGAATGCACCTGATACATTAAAATTAATAGGAAAAGGTAATCGTTGTATAAATACTAATGATGAAGAAGAGGACGAAGAAGAACAAGAAGAAGTAAAAATGGATGAATTAGACCAATATATGCTTGTAAAAATAAATGAAAAAGAAAAACCACCACTCGCAAATTTAGAATTAGATAAGAATATTATGTCTATAAAAAATTATTTAATTAGTTATTATAATAATTATCTTCGATATATTCATTATATTCTTATAAGTCTTGATTTAGATTTTAGCAATGACTTAGAAATATTAAAATTGTATATAAATGATGGTTCAATGGCTAATATAGAAAAATTTAAGGTTGAATTGAAAGGATACATAAATTATTATAGACATAATTATTATAAATCAGAGGATGATATAGAATTTGTAGCTCCAATATATGAAAAATATTTCAAAAGATATTTTTTGAATAAAGAAACAAATAATGAAATAGTTATTAAATATAATTATGAATTCATTCAAGAATTATTTCAACTGGCTTTTATACGCACCTTAAATCCAATGTTAGACGAAGACATACCTATAATTAAGTTTTATATAGAACAATCATATATAACTGATGCCGATAATATCTTTTTAATTTTCAAGAAAAACTTTAATGATGTATATCCTAAACTAATGGCTTTAATTGAACAATATAAAAGAACACCTACAGCGATTAATTATAATAATATAATTGTTTTAAGAACTCAATTGGGTGAATATTATACTACTGCTTTTATTGAATATTTTGACGATGGTATAAAAGCCGAAATAAATGGCTACAGACGTATTTATATTAGATATGTTCGTTATTTATTATCTTTCACTGACCCAACAGACAATAAAAATATTAATTTTTTCTTACAACATATTGATATAAATACTATAGATAGATTTAATGAATTTTTGTATGAATATAATTATTTGGTAAAAAACAAAAGAATAGCAGATGTTAATGAATATTTCAAAGTTTATAAAAAATATTTTCCAGATTATTTTAAATTTGATGATATATATCAATATAACAGTTATGTAAAAACCAAATTGAAACAACTTGACCCTAATATTAATGATGATTTAGCAGAATTAAGTAGATATATCGATAAAACAACTGATATAAACGAATTTAAAAGATTATATAATTTGATTGATAAAGCTACAAATCCTGAGAATTATGAATTAAATTTAGATAAATTATATAGAAAGTTCTTTCCTGTTTATTATGAAGATTTATCTAAATCATTATCTTCATCCTCTCCTTCAATAACTTCTTCAATTAAATCATATGGACCTTTATATTCATCCTCAACTGATTATTATTCATTATCGTCTTATTCGTCTATATCTTCTTCACTAGAAATTCCGAAAAATCCAAAATTACCAACAACACCACAATCAATTATAAATAATATTTGTAAAACAATACATAAAAATAAATTGAATAAACGTGGAATGTTGATTTGGCATTCAACAGGAAGTGGTAAAACATGTACGGCTACTTCGATTATGGAAGGTTTTTGGGGAACTAAACAACAGATTATTTATTGTAGTAGTAGGGATGCATTAGTAAGCAATCCACCAAGCAATTTTTTTAAATGTGCCGCGGATTTATTTCCAAGATTTGCAGGAAAAGAATTGAACAAAATCGAAAAAGAATTTAAAAACGTTAGTTTTTTATCATTTGCACAATTATCAAATAGAATAGAAAAGAAAGTTATTGATTTGAATAAATGTATATTGATTATAGACGAAGTTCATAATTTATTTAGACCTTTGTTAAATCAACGAAAACAACATGAAAAAGTAGAGAAATTATTATTATCAGGTTCTAAATTTCCAAAAATGAAAGTATTCATATTAACAGCCACATTAGGAGATAATCCAATTGAAATTTTTAAATTATTGAATATTGTCAGAGATAACGGAACACCAGAAATTAAAGAAACTGATATGAATGACATCGACAAATTCAAATTAAAAATAAGAGGGTTAATATCATTCTTTGATATGTCTAATGATACCAGTAAATTCCCAGTAGTTATAAATAAAGACCCTATTTATGTTAATATGTCTGAAAAACAATTTGAAGAATATATAACTAAATATAATGAAGTCAAAGATAGTGCCAAAGATTTTAATGCATTATCAAAAGCCAATACTTTAAATAAATATTGGGCTGCTGCTCGTCGTTATTCAAATACACTCTATAATTTTGAAAAAGGTCTAACTCTTCGAGAGTTTAGTGCTAAATTAGAAGAATTATTATTAAATGTATTACAATACAATGACCAAAAACAATATATTTATTCTGCATTTTATGAAAACAAAGGTTATGGAGGTCATGGTGTTTTAGCTATTGCCAAACAATTAAATGAACGTGGATATACTAAATTAACTCCAGCCGAAGCAGTTAAAATTATGGAAAATCCAACAGCAGCTAATAAAAAACCTCGTTATATCTTAGCTATAAGCACACAACTCGGAACAGATAAAGGTGCCGACCTTGATAAGATGAGAGCATTATATAATGCTCCTTACAACAAAAACGGAGAATACGTTCATTTATTTTTGGCGTCACAATCATATAACGAAGGAATAGACCTTAAAGCGGTTCGTCATATTCATATATTCGAACCTTTAATAACTTGGGCCAGTGATAAACAAACGATTGGACGTGCAGCTCGTTTATGTTCTCATGTTGATTTGGAAAAGAAAGATTGGAATGTTACAATTCATAGATACATTAGCGATTTTCCTAAGAAAGAAATTAAAATAGATAAAACAGGAATAGACAACAAAGCGCAATTATTAGATGAGTTAATATTATTGGAAACAAGAGAAGAAAAATTTAAGGGAGATATAAAAGAAAATAAAGAAGTAATTAAAGATATCAAAAAACAGATAACTAAAGCTAAGAAAGCTAAACAATCTATTTCAGAGCTTGAATATCAAATAGAAGATGCTGATAATATAATAGAAATGTCTAAAATAGAACTTGAGAATATTAAAAAAGAAATTAAAACAATAAAAGCAGAATTAAAGAAATACGAAAAAAGCGAAATGGGAACTTCAAGAAGAAAGAAAAAGATTTTGGACACAACAGGCATCGAAAACATAGATAAATTTATTTATGACAATGCTATAAGTAAGATGCAAAACATACTAACATTATATCAAGCGATGAAAGAAGCGGCAATCGATTGTCAAGTATTGAAAGAATTCCACAGTTCAGGAAATCAAATTATTAATTGTCAAAATTATTAAATTAAATTTATTTTTTTTAATTTATAATTATTATATAAATGTATATATACGATTGTGTTATTATCGGTTCAGGTCCTGCAGGATTAGCTTTTGCAACATTAGCTGATAAGAATGAAAAAATAATGATAATAGAGAAAGATAAATTCATAGGTGGTTGTCATAAAGTCAATAGACATAAATACGAGAATGAATATTATTTTTGCGAACACGGTCCAAGAATGTATTTTAGTAATTATTTAAATTTCAAAATGATTTTAAATAAAATAGGATTAAAATTTAATGATGTATTTGTCCGATATAAGGTGAGTATGTTCCAATCGTTATATGACGAAGTTATTAAACCCAATTTATTTAATTTTAATGAAATTATGGTTTTTTCTATTGATTTTTTTAAATTATTGTTAGACCCTAATTATGGAAAAGACATATCTTTAGCTGAATTTATGAAAACTAATAACTTTACTGAAAAGGCTGTTGATTATATTGACCGTAATGCCAGAATTGTCGATGGTGGCGACATTAATAAAATTTCCTTAAATACATATTTAAATATGTTAAATGAGACATTGTTATATAATCCTTATCAGCCAAAAATTCCAAATGATGATGGTTTATTTACTATTTGGAAGAATAATTTGACGAATGTTGATTTTAAGTTCGAAACTGAAGTTATAAAAATCGAGAAAGAAGAAGAAATAATCAAATTGACAACATCGGCTGATAATTATTATGCGAAGAAGGTAATTATTGCAATACCACCAGTTAATTTATATAAAATTCTAAAAAATTCTCCAGAAAATCTAAGAACTATAAATGATTTAGCGGAATATTCAGAAAAGACTGATTATAATAAATATGTATCGGTTACATTTCATTGGAATTATGAAGTGCCTGATTTAGAAAACAAGAATGGTTTTTATAATAATACTGATTGGGGTATTATTAAAATAATTCTGAGTGATTATATGAAATTCAAAGAAAGAAATTCAAAAACAGTAATTAGTTGTTGTATTTCGTATGTAGATAAGAAGAGTAAATATTTAAATAAAACTGCAAATGAATGCACTGACAAAAATGAAATTATATATGAAATTTACAGACAACTAAAAGAGATATATCAATCGTTACCATTACCTACATTAGCATTTTTAAATAATTATTATGAAAATGGAGAATGGAAATCAAATGAAACAGCATTTTTAAGACCACCAAATTATAATTATATTAGAAATAATAAAATCAGTGATAATATCTATATCTTAGGGACACATACAGGAAACGCTAAAATTCATTTTACGTCATTAGAAAGTGCAGTGACAAATTCTATTCATTTGGTGAATGTTATTTATAATACGAATTATAAAATAAAACGTCCTTTTACTGTTAGGGATTTTATAATAGCTTTAATTATTTTGATTATAATAATTATAATAATATTGAATATTAATATAAATGATGCATAGAGAGAGTACTAAAGAAGAAGATGTTATAGTATTAATAGATGATAATCAATCTAATAATACTAATAATAAAATAAAAGCCGATTTAGTTAATATATCAGCATCGACACCTACTTCAAGAGATGAAAATAAACTATTAACTTTATATGAATTTACAGAAAGAAAAACATCGGAAAGCCAAACAAGTGAAACAGCAAATGATATCAATGAAAAGAAAGAAAGATTATATAAATCTATCAAAGAAAATAAGAAAAAGATATCAACATCATTATATATAATATCGGCAAAATACGATTTGATATATTTCAGATACAATCGGATATCATTATTAATATTAATAATATCAACTTTGACAACATTTATAGAGGCTATCAGATTAACATTAATTAATTATCAGAATGATAATCAAAACTCGGCGATGGGATTAATAATATCAAAAGAAACGATATCATTAATAGTGAGTATGGTTTCATTATTTTTGGGAACATTATTAACGATATTAAGTTCGATTGTTAAATTTAGAAATTATCGGGAAAATATGGAAAAACTTAAAAATATACATGACATATTATTCAATTACAAATTGATGTATAACAAACAGAAAGATATGATTGATTATTTTACAATGTCAAATAATTTAACACCTGAATTATTTGATAAACTAGTCGAAAACGTAGAGAATATAAATAAAGAAATTAAAGATATAAATATATTCGAAAACGTGCGAATAAAAGATATTATTAAATTCAATAGAATAAAAGTACAGCATGATATCGAATTGAAGAAACTGACAAATAAACGAGAATTAGAATTTTTGAAATTGACAATTGAATCAACACAAAACAAATTTTTATATGAAGATAAAAATAGAAAAAATAATAATAAACCAAGATGTTTTTAATTGGAATAAGCTAAACCACCCATACCTGATAGTATGCGTAGAACGTTGTAATTAACGGTATATATATAAATAGTGCCATTGACTGAAGAGGCTAGAGATAAGACAGCAGTATCTATACGAGACATATTAAGAGTGCCTGAAGGTTGATGTTCTTCAGGTTTGATGGCGAATGAATAAACATTGATACCATTATTAAAGGTTCCAGGAGTATATTCATGATGTTGATAAGGTTGAACGAGGCTAAAATAATTTCCATCACGTTCGGCAAAACGGTCATTGCCATTGAGTTGAATTTTAGCTTTTGTGACAGGATTTTTAGCTAATATATACTGATTGTCAGTTGTGCGGTCAGTGAAGTTATTCCAATAAGGATTGGCGACAAGATTACTAGAAGCAGCATCGGGCTTAATGACCCATATTAGTTCCTTGCATGGATGATTAAAATTCATTCGGATGCTCTTCATTGACTTGCTAGTATTTCCTGAAACGGTATCAGCACCAGTGAATTGTAGTTGTTCAATTAGATATTCATGAGATAATTGAGCGAAACGGCGACGTTCATCAGTATCTAAGAAGATGTAATCAACCCATAATGAAGCACCAGTTAGAGCAACATTTCCGGCAGTTCCTGTTAATAAACTATTGTCATCAGTCATAGCTGTAGGATATGCTGAAAAATTTGGATTATTGTCAATCATAGCAGTAGCAGTTTCTAATTCGATATTAACTTTAACTTCATGATATTGAAGAGCAATTAGAGGAAGAGCTAAACCAACATTTCGGCAAAACCAGAATTCAAGAGGAACATATAGAGAATAGCTATCGCCAGATTTTAAGCAGGTTGAGCGATTGTATTTATCGCCACCAACCATTAATTTATAACCATCGCGTTTTCCAGCTGGAAGTGATAATTCATTCCATATATATAACCATTCTGAATAATGCTTATCAATGCGCTGTCCTCCAATTTCTAATTCGATAGTTTTTAATAATTTGAGACCAAAATATGGAACTAAACCAACAGAACCAGTTGGAGCAGTGCCAGTATTATTATTAATTATAGTACCGGTGAAATAAATACGATTAATTAAATCACCATTACGAGTAACTTGACAAGTTACACGAGAACCAAAAGCCGCAGAACCGTTAAAGGTTTGTTCTATTGCTTCTATTGCGAAATTAGTATGACGGCGATAAGCAACTTTAAAAAAAGTAATTTGAGGATTACCAGTTAAATAAACATCCTGAGCACCATAAGCAACAAGTTGAAGAAGACCACCACCCATTTATGCTATATTC
>Ga0209358_10000123_pt1 | contig 69215 bp, 70 predicted proteins | sample LauGreFa1BDMLBSN_2_FD_187574 | JGI IMG/M metagenome (GOLD analysis project Ga0209358, IMG submission 187574) | Freshwater lake microbial communities from Lake Michigan, USA - Fa13.BD.MLB.SN (SPAdes) (version 2) | ecosystem: Environmental > Aquatic > Freshwater > Lake | place: Lake Michigan, USA... | reverse complement strand
AAACTGACGCTGATGCTGATGCTGATGACATTTTACCTTATTTTTACTCTTTTATCACCTTCTTATTCTTATTTCAATTTTTTTTATTTTTTACCACCTTACTCATACCACCTTTTTTTTATAATAAATTTATCCACCTTTGAAAAGGTGGAGCCAAACCCTATCCATTCGTTCCCACATTTGAAAAGGTGGAGCCAACCCTATTCATTCGTCGATTCTAAATGTATAAAATATATACATAAAAAATTTGTCATATAATATATAATAGCATAATATCATGCAAAATTGCAAATGTTCTTCTCAATCCAGTAAATATTGTATTGATAAAAAATGTAAAAATTGTTGCGAAAACATTAAATGTAGACGCCATGGCACACATTATTGTAAAGATTGTGAAAAATTACTTGATAATACTAATAAAAGACATATACTATCACGTAAATGTAATAAATGTTTGAATAAACATTTGATGTGTACAGTTTGTAATAATGAACGTTATGATAATAAATGTTCATTTAAGCATTGTAAAAAATGTTGTAAAGAGGAACTATGTAATATACATTTGAATGTAAACAACTGGTGTAAACAATGTAAAACATATCAAAAAATATGTAAAAACAATAATTGTGTAAATTGTTATTGTAATAATAATGACTGCACAATACATTACACAAACTGTAAAAATTGTACCACTTTTATAGAAAAAAAGAAATGTAAACATTGTAAGGAGTGTTGTAAAAATGTTAAATGCTATTATCATTTTATACAAGATGAAGATATCACTAATAAATTATTGAACAATTACAAGTTTACATTATATGGAATAAAAAATTTACCAGTATGTATCATTGATAAAATTGTAGATGATTTTCTGGATGTAATAGAAGAATGTAAAGAATGTCATTACAAGTTCTCATCATTTGAAGAATGTTGTTCTGCTGGGGTTGTTTTTTCTTGTGAAAATTGCAAGGAATACATATGTGACAATTGTGTTATGGAACATTCGAGATATTACACAATAGAAAGATACTGTAAAGATTGTTACGAGAGTTCAACAGATGACGATGACATTGACGTCGATAACGATGACTACGAATATTATGATGATGATGATGACAGCGACGAATATCACGATTATGATGGATAATATATAATAAAATTGACAAGATAATACAAAATACAAATTTAGTACACAAGTAAAATGAACACTAGTGAAACAAATATCACGTTGAATCCATTATTAGAACAATCCACACCTGAAGAGAAAAAAGAAAATTTAACAGCCGAAGAAAAATTTAAGTTGATGAAAGAAATAGAAATTAAAACTGAAAATAAAATGAAGGAACTTTATCAAACAGGTCAATTAATACCTCCATTACCAATTGCTTTAGGTGCGATAGATATAACTCCTGAAGTAGGTAAACAACAAATGGATTTATTAGAACAAACCATTCAAGTTGGCGCAGACGAATTTAAACAAAAAATGGGTAGAAATATGTCTTATTCAGAAATGAGAATGATGTTTGGTTAAAAATTTACAAAAATAAAATAATATATATTTACATAAAATGGATTTGTGTGAATATAAAGATGCGCTTGGTATTCCTGGTAAAGGGATTCACTCATATCGTCTATTTGGTGTCGCTATAATGGATGTGATTATGACTATTATCGGAGCGTTCATATTCTCCTTTTTTTTAAAAACAAATTTTGCATATACATTGATTACTCTGTTTTTATTGGGCATATTTTTACATAGACTTTTTTGCGTAAGGACAACCATTGATAAACTTTTATTTCCAAACTAAAAATCACTTGATTCGAAAAATATATCATGATTGCGCGAAATATATCTTTTAGGTATTAATGCCGCATCATCATCTCTCTTTGTTATCATTTTAGAAACGGTGGTATTTGTTGCAGTTGTATTGGTATTTGTTGCAGTTGTAGTTGTCACATTTTTAACGTACGACGATTCTTTTAACGCAGCCATGGGTTTATCACTTTTTTTATAATCATAAATTGCAATAACGTTTTTAACTATTTCGCTTCTTTCAATGTCTTCATTTTCTAATCGGACCAATTTAATTAAAGAGCTATTATTATAATTTTCGAACCTAGAAATAAAATCGTGTAATCCATTTTCTTTAATAAAATCGGTTTGATTTAAATCACCAGTAATCACCATTCTACTATTTGCACCTAAACGTGTCACCAACATTTTCATCTGATTTGGCGAACTATTTTGCATCTCATCTGCTATAATAAAGGCATTTTTAAAGGTTCTACCACGCATAAATGCTAACGGACAAATTTCTATTTTACCGTTATGTAGCATTAAATCTAGTTCTGTTTTACTATAAAATTCTAAAAATATATCAAAAATGGGTTTGGTCCAAGGGTCCATCTTCTTTATAATGTTACCAGGTAGAAACCCTATTTCTTCCTCAACGGTTACCATAGGACGCGTTATTATTATTTTGTCTATTTCTTGCGACTTCATCTGTGTAATAGCTTTTTGACAGGCAAATAGCGTTTTTCCGCAACCAGCAGGACCAGTCGAAATAATTATCTTGTTTGTTTCGTCATTTAAATAGTTAAAATACGCTCCTTGATTCGTCGTTTTTGGATGATATAAATATGAAAACGACGCTTTCGATTTTTTCATAAATAATTGTAAACCTTGGGAGCTCTTTTTATGGCGATTTAACAAATTAAACGTGTCAGCATTTATAAATAGCAAAAATAGCGTAAATAATCTATATATATTCATAATATACACTTATGTATAATATTATAAATATGTATTTAACTCATTTCCATTATATCTTCATTTGTATCTTCATTTATATTTTCCATAATTGCACTATCTAATACAATTGTTTTCGTATTTTTACTAGTGTTATCAGGTGTAAAATGTTTTTTCTTTATTTGGAAAAATCGTCTATATTTTTTTACACCTTCTAAAGTATATCCATCCGCTTTTCTAATGGGCTCCATTTTATAATGATAAACGTTCAATATTTGTCTAACTAAGTTCAAAAGAGGCCATTTTTGAGATTTATCGGCGTTTTTTTGCAAACTAGTCATAAAAGAAGAGCTATAATTTTTTTTTAGTTCTGGAATTTTTGTTTTTACTTGTTCGTATACAGTGTCTGATAATAATGTTTCACGAGGAATAATTAAACCATCTATCTCTTTTAATTCGTCAAATTCAAATCCTATTATTTTTAATATTTGTTTACTATCTTCTTCCATGCAATAAAAAAGTATTTTAATTTTGTAAATCTAACAAATCAAAATTTATATGTGACTAAATTTTAGATGTTAAATTCTGGAATGCTATAATTTTCTCCGTCCTTTACATATTTGGCAATAATTTTAGGGTTTATTTTATTACTAATAATGTCTTCCGCTTGATAAACATTATTATTTTTATCGATATAATACACAATTCCTTGAATATCTTGTGCATATACCTCTATTTTTTGAGTAGTATTTTTATGTTCATTTTGCGCATCTATGATTCCATGAGGTGTGCCTTTCAAATGAGTTCCACAATACTCGCAGCCATCCTTCTTACGTCTAGTGCATTGTTCATTACTAGCTCTTTTTGCACAACAACGGTCAAATATAGGCACAAAATTTTTTACACGTTTTCTTTTTTGAAAATCTTCTTTAATAAATGCCAATCTATCATAATCATAAATATATTGAAGTAATTGATTCACTTGTTCATTTTTTGTCATACCCATTTGACTTGCTTTCTCACGAATATTATCCTTAAAGCTCGTAATATAAGTTTCAACCTTTTTGTTTAAGCGTCTTTCCATATTGTTTTATTATATATATTATATTGTCAACTCTTTAGTTCAATTTTTTTTATATATACAAAAACAACTTAAAGAAATTTCATGCAAAAAAATTTATAATTATACTGACCCAAGAGGTTATATGAAATAAAAAAGACATTTCTAAATTATGTTTTATTTCGGTTAGTTGTTTGTTCGTTTCGTCGAGTTTTTTCAATTTATTATTGATATTTTCAGCTAGTTTACAACAATATAAAGGCGGTTCTTTCGGAGTATTATGATGGCAATAACGTTTTGTAATTTTGGTATATTTTATTATATTTCGTAACAACATAAATATAATAATATTTGTAGGTAAAACTTTATATTTGTTTTGCATGTTATAATCAAATTATGTGCGATTCAGAAATGTTACCTTCAGGAATTACGAGTTCGTCGTTTGTTTCATTTTTATCTTCTACTATAGGTATCGATTGCTCTTCAACAGGTACTACTTCAACTGGTACGTCAACTGGTACGTCAACTGGTACGTCAACTGGGACTTCAAGAGGAACTACTTCTGATGGCACTTCCTCTGTTGGAAATTCTACGACTACAGCAATCACATTTTCTTCCATAACTATTTCGTCATGTATTTGATTTGGATTAATAAATTCATTGATATTAAAATTATCCGTTTGACTGTCATTGTTTATTTTAACTTTTTCCAGATTCAATTCTTCTCTAGACTCGTCTATGAGTAATCCCACACTTTCATTTTCTTCTTTACCAATAGTATTAGTATCACTTAATGAGTCACTTTTCGAACAGAACTCAGTTAAATCTGTGCTCGATAATTGAGGGTCCATTATTTTGGTTTGGTTCAACTTGCATATTTGAAACATATTTGACACCCTTGATACATTATTTTTAATCATATCTTTAATACTTCGTTTGGATTCAGTAGAACTATCCGTTCGGTTCCTATTTATAATGCTAGTAACTAATATATTCGTTATACTGTTACCTGTAGTAGAACTTCCAGGAGAACTAGGAGTTCTCTCTCTACTATTATATTCATTGGTATCCGTTAAACTACTTTCTTTATCAGACTCCACATTAAAATCAGAATTTAACGACATAGTAAATACATTGTTTTTACTTTCACCTTTACTTTCAACCTTATCAACCAATAAATCTTCAAAAATTTCTTCGTTATTATTTTTATCCATACTCTCATCAAATTTTACGTCATTATTAATATGAGTATACATAAAATAAATTTTATTACTAAAACGCTGCAAATATTTAGTGTGCATTTTATGAAAAAACTCAATATAAGTAATAAACATACCAATTTTCTCTCGTAAAACGACAATATTAAATGTAAATGTGGTAATAAAATTATCAATATTCAAACCAATCCTCTGTTTGCTTTTATGTATTGCTAATTCATTTTCTTTATTATCCAAACTCGCCATTAAAATATTTAATAAATTCAATATATTTTCGTGTATGTCCAATATCGTCTCAAATTTATAATCTTTATATGGCTCCAAATCTTTATAAACAGGATAATTATTTACCTTAACGATATCGGTGATTTTTTTATCATCAATATTTGCCAAAATATACTCTACAATGATTTTGTGTAATTTAAAATATTCACAATACATCCGATTATTTATAGCCAAAAATAATCGTTTCATGTCATCGTACTCAATATCTATTAATCTACTCTGGAAACGAAACGAATCTAAACCAAAAACAAACATGTCGTTTTTACTGTTTTGTATAAATTCCGCATAGAACAACTTTAATTTATCAATTCTGACTTGCAATATGTCAAAAATATTTTTAACAGTATTTCGAATGCTTATTATATTGTTAAATTCACCCTTTAATTTAACTATTCTGGTCTCCATAATAAAGGAAAATATTTTAAAAATTTTAAATTTATAAATTTTGAATTAAAAAAATTTGACGATTATTTTTATTGCGTTAGAATATATGGAAGATAATTTGAGTGAAAAAGGGGGTGCTCTTTTAGAAGTTGAAAAAACTATTGAAGTTGAATGGACTCCTGAACACGAAACGATTCTTATTGAATGGGCGGATAAAGCCATGTGTTATAGATGGCTTCATTCAAAATCTAACGCGTTATATTCCAGTTTAAACGCATGGTATACAATTCCAGTTATCGTAATATCTACTCTCACAGGTACTGCGAATTTTGCACAAGAACGTGTCCCCCTTGAATACCAAAATTATTATGTAATGGTGGTAGGTGGATTCAATATTTTAGCAGGTATTATAACAACTATTCAACAATTTCTTAAAATTACGCAATTAAACGAGGCACACCGCGTGAGTAGCATTGCATGGGACAAATTTTATCGTAACATTAAAATCGAACTAGCAAAACATCCTTCAGAGAGAATTGATGTAAGACAAATGGTTAAAATGAGTAAGGAAGAGTTCGACCGTTTAATGGAAACCAGTCCTAATATTCCAGAAAAAATAGTGAAACAGTTCAAAAACAATTTCAACGCTCATAATGCGTTTGATAAAATTGTTAAGCCTGAAATATGTGATATTTTAATTCCTACAAATGAATACCGCAATCCATGGTTTAATGACGAAAACCGTGCTAAAGTTATGAACGAAAATCTTAAAAATCAACTAGACAAACAAAATAAAGTAAAAAAAACAAATGAAAACAACCGAAAGATGGTTTTGGATTTTATAAATTTATTTATTAGTTTAAATAATCGTGAGCCTATGGAAACAGAAATAATTGACAATTTAAAAGACAAAATGGACATCAATACAATTAAAAAAATGATTGAAGACAATAAATTTTTAAATGTTAAAATAAATAATGAACTAAATGACGAGTTTTCCAATATCAATTTAGTATAAGCGGTTGGTGAGTTATTTTATGTTTTCGGATAATCATTTGGCAATACTAAAATACATAATATAATAAAAATATAAAATAAAATATACACACCATATGTGTCCTGACCCACCCCATAAAAAGTAAGTATTTGAGTTAAACTATAAAAAAATAATATCGAAAATCCTATTAATGTTATTGGATTCATTTATAATATTGTTTTAGATTATTTTACATGAAAATTATGTTATTTACTATTTCTTATTTTACACCTACATAATCGAATATTCATCAGCGGTTTTTGATAGCGTTCTTTTATCGATGTAATGATAACTCAAGGGAATTTGTTGTTTATATTCTTTTACCACCAATATAGGATTTTCTAGTATTATACCATTATCTAATTCCAAAAAACCACCTAAATAAGCACTATCATAATCTTGCGTCCAATTACCATCATGGTCCGATATGCGCATAGTTAATCGTTCCATATTTTGGTCAATCCTTTCGTCTTGTAATCTTTCTGCTTTTATTTCTGATTCATCATTTCGGTCATTTGGATTATTTTCAATAAATTTCGTATTTCCTACAAATACGGCAAACCTCACAACACCCCCTTTTGATAATTCACTGCTTTCTTTAAAAGCATTATGAAAATCCTTAAAATAATAATAGGGACCTAAAATGGCGTTTTTATTCATTTTTGGTTCGCCAAATAATAAAGTAAAATTTAATTTATTCTCTTGTTTTCCTACATAACATACAACAGGTGTTTCATAATTATTTTCATTTTTATCTAATAAAAAACAACAATAGTCGTTTAATATAAAAAAGTCCACTACGCTTTGGTGTATGGGTATATTGCATATATGTTTGTAATTCACTATTTCGTCCATGAGAGTTAACCATAAACGACTATTTCTATAAATATCGTTTACTTCCACCTTGCATTTTGTAATGTTGACAAACAAATACAAATTATTATTGTAATCCAAAAATCCATCAAATTCTACGGATTCACTAAATAGTTCAATATTGGTTGAATTTAATAAACCAGCTAAATAACTCTTTGTATGCTCTATTAATTCAGTGGTATCTAAATTTTTTAATAAAAGCACTTGTGGTAAAAATAGACTCGCGCTAAATGGTGATTTGGTCATCAAAAAACGCAAAAATGGGTATTTACCTTCGGTATTCACGTCATAAGAACAAATATAAATATTGTCATAACATATAGAATCTTGAGGCAATTCGGCTAATAAAAAACCCTTTGCTTTATAATTATAATAAATTGGTTCATCAGGATTATAATCTTCGTTTTCCATTTATTATAATTAGTATTATTTTTTTAACTTATTTTCCTTAGTCATTTATTTATCAATTTTGCGTTTAATGGTTTCTTTTATTTGTTCTTCGCGACTATCGAGGACATGTTTCGTTAAATCTTCTGCCATTTTGGGGTCTGATTTATAAAAATTTTGCAAGGCCGCCAATAAGGTTTTGCCATTGATTGGTTTCTTAATTCTATTTGTTTTATAAACTAATGCACCGCCATTAATATCAAAACAATCTATTTTATTAGTCTTCATCACGGTTACTAAATTCTCTGTTAAAGTTTTTTTTCGGTTATTTCTGTCCTTTATTTGCGCTTTTAATTCAGTTATTTCAGTATCCATTTTTATCCATTCTTTAATATTATTGACCAATTGTTCTTTCGTTTCCATAATAAATACTTACTATATTTTAATTATTTATTTTTAAATTGTTTTCCACCTTTATCCACCTTTGGGAAAGGTGGAGCCAAAGCTTCGCTGAATGTGGAGCCAAATCCACTTTTGAAAAAGTGGAGCAAAACCTTATCCATCTTTCACTACGTAATAGAAAGGTCCAAATGGACTTCCGCGAAGCTTAAGCCGTTGCGGAGCCAAAAATTATAATTATTGAATAATACGATTATAATTTTTTATGGGTTTTATGTGTTTGTTTCCTCATTTCTTAAAGGCGGATACGGTGTTCCTTGTCTTTCTTATTGAACAATGCAATCAATTTGCCATGATGTGCTGCATCGACGTTGTTCAAGAATCTATACAATTTCGCGACCTTGTGCTCTGGATGTAAGGTTTCTACAATTAAATTATTTACTTGCATCTTTTCGTGCTCTTCCAATAATACATTGTACAACGCTTGTCCGTTGTATGGCACAAAGATAACATTGCTATCGTTTACCAAATGCTTTGCCTTGACCATTTGGCCTTGGAAGAACACTTTGTGGTTTTGACTGATGAATGTGGTTTTTTCTGGGTAGTTCTTGCCTAAAGCGTGTTGGGCAATACGAACCAAATTCTTATCGTGTGCAACAGTCTTGGTAATAGCAACGATTTTCTGGTTGCGAATAGTGTGAATTTTAGGGTTGATTTCCTCAATATTGACTGGCCCTTGATTTGTTAATACTGGTGTCTTGGCAGGGAAACAAACATTACTCATTGGCGCGGTGTATGTGCCTATTATTGTGATTGTTACGGTTGCACTTACAGTTACAGTTTCCCCATTACTGTTTACTGTATAATATACAGTAAATGTATCAGTATATGAGGAACCACTAGTAAATGATGTGTACGATGTAGTCAATGTATAAGTCCAAATACCCACATTTGATACACTACATTCTCCATACGTTTGCTGAGCGGAATCAACGGACCAAGTTCCACCAAGCGTCGAGTTAGTTAACATTGAGCTGCATGTTTGGTATGAACCACCATTATCTACAGCGGTAATTGTTCCAGATGTTGCTCCTGTAATACTTGCTACTACTACCATCTATATAATTACTATATATTATATTATTTACCAAAAATTTTATTATATTATATTTTATATTTATAATACAAATTTTTGTCTACTTACTATGTCGTTTACATATGGACCCTCCTACAACAACTTTGCAACCGCACTGTTTACCTTTATTCGGTCCAGATTTTAGAATTTCCATACAACCGCTCGTATTTTCAGTATCGGCATCTGCCCCATGAATAATAGCAGGACCTAAAACTATATTTTCGTTTTTTATCTTTTTTAGCACCTTAGCCTCTTCCTTCGACTTAAGTTTATCCTCTTTTGCCTTGATTTTCGCTTCTTGTTTCGCCAATTTAGCTTCTTCCTTTTCCTTTAATTTGGCTTGTTTGAGCTCTAATTTTGCCTTGTCAGATAATTCCTTCTTATATTTCTTAATTACCATTTTTTTATGGGTCCAACAATAATAATTTTCATCTCCATAATTGACTCCATCTACCATGCCATGATAATAATTAATTTGGGAACCTAATACGAAACACTGTAAAAATTTACAATTTCCAGAATTGGTTTTATCCGTTTCTACAATATTGTTGCCACTGGGGTCAAAATGTGGATTTGGTAGTATAAATTGGCATGTTTTATAATATCCAGCCGACGAATTAAACGATTTATAATTAGGATTAATATAATTAATGCCGTGTAGTTTTTCTAACCCCAATTCTTCATAATACGGTAATACTCCCTTTTGTTTTTGTCTACAATACGGACATCTAATTTCGTCCTGGTTTAAACGCCCAGAACTACTTTCTAGACCGTTAAATTTTTGTTTGTGATTTTTAATATCTAGATAAAGAGGAACATAATTAAACTTATGACCACATTCCATTTCAACAAAGTTCTCTGTTAAAGGTTTGTTCTCTATGAGGCATTGATTTAATTCTTCTTTTTTTCCTTCATCATCTGATTCATCTAGGGATTTATATAATTCAGTAAAAAAATCTAAACCGCCTTCTATTTTATATTTTAACATAATATATATTTTTGTGTTTTATCTTTAAATTTTTTATATTTATATTAGATATAAAATATAATGTCACCTCCAGAAGTTTGGGGACCTGCAATATGGACGCTTTTTCATACATTAGCTGAAAGAATAACGGAGGAAGCTTATCCACATGTATCGCCGCAATTATTTAAAATGATTGCGCGCATTTGTAAATTTTTACCCTGTCCAGAATGTTCAATGGATGCGACTAATTTTTTAGCAAAAATTAAAATGTCTGATTTAAAAACAAAATTGGATTTTAAAAATGCTTTTTATTTATTTCATAACTACGTGAATGCGAAAAAAAGAAAACGCTTGTTCCATTATTCAAATATGCACGTATACAGTAAGTATAGAATCATAGATGTAGTGAATAACTTTATTGCCAAATATCATACCAAAGGGAATATGAAGTTATTAACGGAATCTTTTCAAAGACAGTTTATTATAAACGATTTTAAAAAGTGGTTTACTGCTTCTATGAAGGCATTTGTGCCACGTGTGAATATTCCACCCCAAATAACTTGTATAGAAGAAACAAAAGTTGAAGAAAAAGTAGAGGATATTCCAGAAATATCATCTAATGAAATAATCGCTAGTGAAGACGCTAGTCAAGAGGTAACAGTCGCTAGTGTAGACACTAGTCAAGAGGTAACAGTCCCTAGTGAAGACGCTAGCTTAGAAACGGTCGCTACTAGCTTAGAAACGGTCGCTACTAGCTTAGAAACGGTCGCTACTAGCTTAGAAACAGTCCCTAGTGAATAAACAATATACACCTTTGGACATTTAAGTTCGCACAAAATATGAGTATTTTTTCTTAATTTATTATATGAATAAATACAAAAGTGATGATTATAAATTAGGTGCGGTTAAATATTATTTGAAACATAATGATAGTATGGATAAAGTATGTGAGATATTTGATTGTAAGAAAAGCACACTAAAAGGGTGGATTGATAGATATAGAAATACTAAAAATATTACAAGAAAAAATAGAAAACCTATATCATACAAGATAAATAAAGAACAAGTTAGAAGTGTTGTAAATATGATTGATAAGAACGAACAACTTACGATGGATGAACTTTTATTTTCTATGAAACAAAAATATAAGGAGTTGGATATTACCAGACGCCATTTAGGTAGAGTTATTAGAGCAAACAATAGAACACGAAAACGAACTCGTCATCAACATTATCCAAAAGAACGCAGAAAACAACTTACCGACAAAAATAAAGAAATGGAAGCATTTTATAATGAAGTTCATAAATATCCTCTCGATAAGATTATTTGCTTGGATGAAACCAGCGTTGGTTCTCATTTGAAACCTTCATATAGTAGATGTTATATTGGTAAGCGTTGTGTAATCAAAACAAATAATAATTTTGTATTTCGTAGTTTTACTTTGTTAGTTGCTATCAATAATTCAAAATGCGTAGGAAAAATGTTTTATGAAAAAGGTGGAACAACCAAAGAAAGAATGGTAGAATTTATAGAAACACAAATAGAACCTAAATATAAAGACCATCTCATCATATTAGATAATGCGAAAAGTCATAATAATGATATGGTAAAAGAAGCAATACTAAAAAGTGGTAATCAATATTTATTTACCATACCGTATAGTCCAGTTACAAACGCAGTTGAAATGTATTTTAACCAGATAAAAACATATATTAAGAAAAACCGAGATGTATATACATTTGAAGGACTGGAAAAGAATATTAATAAAGCGATAGATAAAGTGAAACCAGAAAATTATAAGAATTATTTTCAATATGCTTACGGAATAAAAGAGGATATGACTTATAAGCGAAAACCATCAACTCGTAAGTGTAGATTAAAAAATTATAAGTTATAATTTACTTAAAAATTATTTATGTAAATTATATAGCAACAAATATGGAACGAGATTTTGATTATGAAAATAATAATATAGCATATGATTGTCAATATACAGAAGAAGACGGTGGAGGAATAAAATGTAAAAATTATGAAATATGTGAAACAGTTTTACCAAAATGGTGGTTTGATAGTCAAGGAAGTTATTTATGTATGAATTGTGATATGATGTTTGGAACTTGGGGAACCCAAACAGGCAAAGGAATATTAAATACAGTTGATAATATTGAATGTCCTGTATGTCTTGAACATAAAAAAGGTATATCATACCCAAGATGTAATCATATGGTATGTATTGAATGTTTCAAAAGATGTATGTATGGCGACAATACAGGACAACCAATATTCCCATATCCTGATATAGAAGATGAGTATGATGAAAATCCAGAAAATCCAAAGTGGAAAGATCATTATCCATTAATTGAGATATATCAAAGAGATTATGATAATTGGGAAGATAACAAAAATGAAAAATATGAAAACGAAACTAATATTAGATTGTGTCCTGTATGCAGGTCGTAATCATTAATTACATAAAAAATATAAAAATTATTTATGTAAACTATATAACAACTAATGCGATTAAAAAGTGAATTGTATAAAAAAGAACAAGATGGTATTATAGACAAAATTATTAGCATATTAGATTTGGAAAATAAAAACACATATACACTATACGAATTGGATAAAAATGAAGAAATCCAAAAACAAATTATGGGACTTATACCAGAAATACGAAAATGGTTTGCTTTTAACAATATGAAAGCAGTAGGAGAACCAGAACGAATAAAACGCCCTTGGTTGTCTATTATTAAAAATCTTCTCAAATCCAAATATATAATAGAAAATAATGAGCAACAATTCAAAGTAAATGAAAAATGGATAAAATCGCCAATATACATTTTTACGAAAGTTTAGGGTTTTTTACTTAATATATTATATTTAGGGAAACTTACTTAAAATAATATCTTTGTATAGTATATAGAATGGAAAAGGCAAAAGAGAAACCGCTAGAGTTTTTCAAATCCATTAAAACTTCGCTGAAAAGTGTATTGAAACATCCTGAAATCAATACCAAAATACTAAATGATGCTGTTGTGAAATCCAACAAGATTGTTATTCATACTTTACAATTTCTCAAACTGTATTTATTAGATTATTACGAAAACAATAATCAAACATTACCAGTAATAAGCAAAGAACTTATCAATAATTCGATGAAAGTTGTTTGTGGTGAAAAAACTGAAAAGAGAGGAAAACCAGCAAAAAATGAAACAATAGAAATGAAAGATAAACTTACTACTTTTTACAATCAACATTATTTACAATTAACACAAAACGATCCAATTGATTATGCAGGATTGAATACTGTATTAGATTATTTGAAGGAGGATGTTATTACGATGTATGAGAATAATATTCAATTACATTATGTGGAATATGTAGAACGATATGTAAATGTTGTTTGGAAAAAGAAAATGATTGTGGATAAGATAAGGAAATTAGGCAAAACACAAAAGGAGCGCGAGACACGAGTAAGAAATCTTTGTGCCGAATTACGAAAAATAAAAAATGATTTATTGAATGTGGATGGGAAACCATACCAATCAAATCGCCATTACCATAAATGGATTGCTGAACAAAAACAAAACATTTTACCATATAGAAACAAGTTTGAGAAAAATAGCGTAATGTATGACCTGAAATGTAAAACGATGGAATATTTTCCTTGTATGATTTTTATGATGAAACAAGTTGAAAATGATGGCGAAAGTCTTAATAATGTTTTTCCACTACGAAGTGAAATCGCACCGAAATACATACGATTAGATACAACTACATTAGTTAATTTGTTATTGAGAAAAGAACACGGAACAAAGGGATTTTTCAAGACAAATGGAGAACTGAAAAAGAACGAAGATAAGATTTGGAAGTTCTTTTTTAGAACAGAACGCAAGATGTTTCATAAAACAGGATTTTCATTTCACCATATGGTTTCTACCGATGGTATTGGATTGAGTATTTTACTTTTGCGAGACGATTTAGTAGGAAAAAAACTACCTATGATGAAGAAAGGAATATCAAAAGAGTTGTATATTGATGAGTTGGAAGATTATTCTATTTTGCGTGATAAAAAAATTGTAGGCGTCGATCCGGGAAAAGAAGATTTAATTTATTGTGTAGATGATGCTTGTAAAGATGCGAATGTATTTCGGTATTCACAAAATCAACGAAGGAAAGAAACTAAAATGAAAAAATACAACAATATTATTCTCGCTATGAAAACCAATAAGATTGAAGGGAAAACCATTATAGAATATGAAACAGAATTATCACATTTCAATCGTAAATCACTACAAATTACAAAATATAAAGAATATCTGCGAGAAAAAAATAGAATAAACCATATTTTGTTTCAGTATTATCGTAAAGAATTATTCCGTAAGTTGAAGTTTGGTAAATACATAAATATCAAACGAAACGAGCAACAGATGATTAGTAATTTCAAAAAAGTATATGGTAATCCTGATAATGTGGTGATTTGTATAGGCGATTGGGAACAAAGAAAACAAATGAAATACAAAGAACCAACATTAGGAAAGGGAATACGAACCTTGTTTAGAAAAAATAACTTTAATGTGTTTTTGGTTGATGAGTTTAGAAGTAGTTGTAAATGTTCCAAATGCGATGGTGGAGTATGTGAGAAGTTTATGGTGAGAACCCATCCAAATAAAAAGAAAAACAAAGATGAATTACGGTTAATTTACGGACTATTACGCTGTAAGAGCGGTTGTGGGTCGTGGAACAGAGACCGTAACGGTTCATCAAATATCTACAAAATAGCAAAGAATGCGATAAATAACATAGAAAGACCAAGTTATTTATGTAGAGAAATAAAAAGTAATCAAAGTGCTTCAACGAGTGCTTATAACCAAACTTTATGCGGGTATGAAAAGACCCAACTTTGAACCTCTTTTTTGTTAGCACTTTATTGTGCGAACTTAAATGTCCAAAGGTGTAAAATTAGACATTACCTATAAGCTCGCCATTTTTGTAAACAGAACATTTAAAGTTCTGCTCGCTAGGTTGGTAACAAATATCTTTATTACTCGAAACTTCATTAAAGAATAAATATTTGCCAGAACCTCCTACATACATTAAAGTAACTATTAATGCGGATGATGATAATCCCAACAATACATTTAAAAATAAATCGCCTGTTTTAATTACACATTTTTTATATAATTTAATAAACATATCAATTAGGAAATAAGAAATCAAAGAAATAAACACCCAATAATTCACAGCACCATTACTAAACATTGGAAGCGATAAATACATTATTGTAAAAGCAAAAACAAATGCACTGAATGTAGGGTTTCCATATTTACTGTATTGAATAGATGTGCATATAGTTCCATCATTTACAATAGGTGACGCTTTAGACATAATATAGACATATTCTCTTACAACACAACAACCTATTAAAAAGCCTAAATAAATTAACCCTTTAAAATTTTGAAATATAAAAGACATAGAGGTTATGGTGATGGCGAGGATTATAGGAGAGAAAAAGGATATAAATACGATTATGTTCATAGGTTGAAATAACTGTAATGGAGTATTGGATACGCCGCCTAATTTCATTGTTGATGTTGGATTGACACTGTTCATATAATAATAATGAATAATATAATTTTACATTATTCATTACAAATTTATGGTTTTATTGAGTATTAGGGCGTATTCATATTTCACACACTGGACACCTCTACATAATTAGGGTCATATGCTATATTACACATATTAGACCCTGATGCTAACCATATATAGCCTTCATTCCCCCATTCTGTTCCCCATGAGTTACGAACAATCCAATACCCTTCGTCCATATTTATGCCGACCGCTTGCACGCAATGGTCCACATCCATTCCGCAAGTGGTAATAATTCCAGAAACATACGATGACCAAGAAGACGCGTCCAAACAAACTGAAATAGGTCCTGTTGAAAATATATGCGAAATCATAGAATCTTCATCTGATAATGAATAATAGTCGTCGACAGTTACTACATAATCGGCCGAATTTGACACGCAATTTCCAGTAACATCATAGTAGGAAGTGTATGGATATACTTCGTCGGTTTCTAATCCTCCAGCATTCTTCACATATTCAAATGCCGTTTCGGTATTCCCACCGTCACAACCATCGTCTACTGTATCACATTGCACTATTTGCTCAGGCGAAAGCGCATCACTGGTAGTTAATAAACCTATACGAATGGCATCGGATTCAATTTGCTCGGTGGCAGAAAAAGCCCAACATGAACCACAGTATCCTTGGTCTTTAACTGCAGTAGTGTATACGTCGGCCCAGTTGACATACGTTTCATTTCCACTATATTTATTTAATTGAATACTTTTAGAGTTTGTGTTCATGTTGATATTGGGTTTATAACCTAACGAAACTTGCTTAAATTCTCCGCTAGAAAAATCAGCAAATTTGGTAATGCCGTGAACTGCAAAAGTATCGTTACCATTTCGTTCATCAATGACTCGTAAAAAATCTCTAAAATAAATATACCGTAAATTTTCTTCTTCGAGTGTTTCATAATTTCTATTATATTTAACTTTAAACTCTTCAAATAAATTTACTATAGAGTCATCATCTAAATCCGTATATTTGATACGTTCATTCGTATTATCAAAAGAGAGTGATTTTACCGAGCTGGAAAAAGTCATGGTATATGTTATTAATGCGGTTGTCATACAACCTGCTACAATAAAAATATTACGAAGATTCGAGTATTTAAATGATTCCTTTTTATTTTGTCTAAAGGGAACAAAAGTGACAACGGTTTCATCTGTTTGATAATATTTATTCATCTGGTAATCTTATACATAACACACATAATAACTTTTATATAGTTTTGTTTTATTGTATTGGACAACAATAAAACAAATATGTAACCTAACTACTATAACCTAACTACTATAACCTAACTACTATAACCTAACTACTATTATCTAAATACTATTATCTAACTACTATAACCTAACTACTATTATCTAACTACTATTATCTAACTACTATTATCTAACTACTATTATCTAACTACTCTACTTGTCTAATAAAACTTCCAATGCTTCGCTTATATGGTCTACCGAATAAAACTTGATGTCTTTTAGTATTTCTTCATTTTTATATTTTTCATAAAATTCATCGAAATCCTTTTTGTTTTCTTTCGGATAAACAAATTCCTTCACACCAGCCTTAATAGAACCTAATATTTTGTGGTTCAATCCACCAATGGCTGTTATATCACCAGACATTTGGATTTCTCCAGTCATGGCGGTTTTTGCTTTAATCGGTATGTCATTTAATAAACTGTATAACACAGCAGTTATGATTCCACCAGCACTTGGACCGTCTTTTTGAACAGAACCGTCACCTGGATGTATATTAATAGAATATTTATTATTTTCGCCATCATATAGTGTGCGGAGTTTATGACGGCGTTCTTCACTGGTTAAATTCCATGCAACCGTCAATGAAACATGCATACTTTCCTTCATCACTTCTTGTTGTAATCCAGTTAATTTAAGTTCTAAAAATTTATCAGAAGGAAAATATTTGGCATGAATAGGTAAAGTGCCTCCATTGCCTAAGGATGTAGCATACATTCCGTTTGCATAACCTACCAAGCTTTCTTCTGGAACCTTTCTCACAATAATTTCATGTTTACCTTTAAAATATTTATTTTTAATATCATCAATGGTTATTTTAATAGGCAACTCATAATCATTGGTTGCATTTTTCAATATGTCCAAATTAATTTCCCCTATTATTTCGAACAATTTTTCCTTCAATTTTCGGACACCAGGCTCTAGTGTATATTCTTCTATAACAAACTTCAATACATCGTTTTCTAACAAAATCATATTATCGAGGTCATTTTTCTTATATAATTCTGGTAATAAATGTTGCTTGCAAATGACAATCTTATCTTCCACAGATAAAGAGTCAAATTTTATTCTATGAACTCTATCTAATAAAATTTTATCAATAGAATCCGCATCATTATACGATAATATAAATAAAGCCTTGGATAAATCCAAATCAATACCAGAAAAATATTTGTCCTGAAAAGTGTTATTTTGGGTTGAATCCAATAAATGTGTTAATATACCTGTGATTTCTTTCCCATTTTCGGTTTTGCTAATTTTGTCCACCTCGTCAAATAAGATGATTGGATTCATGCATTTTTTGTCAATTAATATTTGAACAATAGAGCCATAATTAGAGCCAACATATGTATAACTATGACCCACCAAAGTCGACGCATTTGAATCTCCTCCTAAGGCAATCAATGCAAAAGGTCTGCTATTACCATTTTCATCTTTCAAACATTCGGATAATCCTTTTGCTAACGTGGTTTTTCCTATACCAGGATTACCTTCAAATCCCAATACATGCGACGTATTACTATCAATATCGCCATTTATCCATTGACCAATGACTCTCTCTATTTGCCTTTTTGCCTTTTCATGTCCATAAACCGCTTTGTCAAGAGTGGTTTTAACATTTGTCATGTAAGTAGTAATTTTTTGAATATTATCATTTATTGAAGTAATATCCTTCTTTATATCCAAATTGTTCATTAGTGGATTCAAATTACAATTTAATATAAACGCCTCTATGGTATCATTTAATAACGATAACTGTTCTTCTTTTTTACACAAAACAATATACTTTTCTATTTGTTCTTGTAATTGATGTTTATTCAATGTATGATACTTTATTCTATCCCCCTTTAAATTGTTCTTCTTTAACAATTCATTTATGACGCCTATGTTGTAAATTAGCTGTTTTTTATCACCGCTAACTAAATATTTGGTGATTTTTTCGAGTTGCTCATTTATATTGTTAGAACCTTTTTCCCCCTGTAGGTTCTTAATATATTTGAGTATTTCTATACCAGTATATTTATCCTTATTTGGTATTTCTGGAAATATTTTTTCAATATTATATTTTTTATAAATATCCTTGAAATTTTTCCGAATTGTTTCCATCATGTTAAAAATAGGTTCTCTCTTGTAAACATTAAATGGAATCTTCAATAATCCGTCTAAATACTGGCGCGCTTTAGAACCAGAATCCTCGGTTTTTGCCTTTACTTCTTTCAATTTCATCATGGCTTTTTCCTTAACATTATCTGGTGCTTTTAATAAACAGATTTGCTGTTCAAGTGGCACTTTATTAATATCAAAATTAGAAAGCTCATTGGTATATTGTATGGTCTTTTTCATGGCTTGCTTAAAAAAGAGCTTTATTGGCCAAGGAAAACTGTCAAATAAAATTATTTGTTCCTGGGTATCAACACTTCCATTTGCGTCATTCGAGAGAAGGTCATATAATAAATACGCCAAATATTGATTATCATAATTCTCAGATTGTATTAATAAATGGATTAGTGTTGCTCGTTTATTAAACATATCATCTAAAATAAACTCCTTAACATTTTGAGAAATATTTTTTTGCTTCAAACTATTATTTTGACTAATATACCCAACATATTTACTGTAAATATCCTTTTCATTTTCGTAAAGCAAAAAATCCTTTAAACTCAACGATGACAAAAACTTATTATAAGAATCTTTGTGAAACACATCATCTTTCGGAGTATTCTCTTTTATCGCCTTTTTGATACTACTTATGTGTTTATTATTCAAAAAATCAACAATTACGTCGTCTAAAATACCAAAAATAATGAGACTCTTTTTCAAAATAGAACTATACAAAAACACCTTTATGCCGTATACTTTCATATGAAATTGTTTATAAACTTGAACAACATCGTAGCAATTTAAATTGCAATTTGGCTCTTCGGTATCGTCATTTTTCTTCTTATTTTCGTCCTTTTTAGTAGCAACTTTATAACTAGTTGGATGAAAATATTTTTTTAGAAGTTCTAGTTTATTATGTTCCGTTTCATTTGTCGTGATTTTATTATTATTACCAAAACATATCAACAGCAAATCCTCGAGACTATCTGTGCCATAATTTTTCAATAAACTAGAAAGTTCATTGTTAATTAATTGTAAATTATTTATTGTAACATCAGGTGTATTGTTATTGTTATTGTTATTTTCGCAAATTTCCTGTATTTTTTTACTCAAATCGCCTAGACGTTCAATACATACACTTACATCGTTGATTCCTAAAATGTCCAAAATTTTATTTTTTTGGACATGAATAATTGTTTTTTGAATAACATCTTTAAAAAACTCTAGCTTCTTGTCGATTAAAGGAAACACATCACTGTTGTTTTTGTTAATTTCCTTTTTCACATTGCCGTTTTTATCCATCCCCCTTCTAATATATAAATATATAATTATATTAGACAAAAATTTTAGACAAAAGAGAATGTTACAAATAGTATAGTGCGGTAATCCAGCATCAGACTTCGAGTATAATATATTATAGAACGATATTAAATACAACGCTATATGTAACATATATTACTTCTATATTTGAAAATGGGAATAGGTGGTTATTTTTCATACATTGTTAAAAATCACGCAAATATAATAAAAAAATTATCAGCTAATACCATCCGAGTAAATAATCTTTACTTGGATTGTAACTCCATTATTTACGACGCAGTTCATAACATAGATTTCACCAAATTAGTCGAATCAGATGCCGACACCATTATTCGGTCCGTTTGTGTAAAAATAGATGAATACGTAAATCAATTAAAACCCACGAATACTATATATATTGCATTTGATGGCGTTGCACCAGTGGCAAAACTAGAACAGCAAAGAACCAGACGATATAAATCGCTATATCAAAACAATATTGCGCGCGCTATCCATAAAAGGACCACCCCTGACCCATGGAATACAACTGCAATTACGCCTGGAACCTTATTCATGAAAAAATTAAACGAGAAAATTCAATCTACTTATAATAAGCCTGATAAATATAATGTCGCCGAAATTATCGTATCTGGTAGCAATGATGCAGGCGAAGGAGAGCATAAATTATTTGAACATATTCGAGACTTTCCTGATAAACATCGCGACACCAATACCATCATATATGGACTAGACGCAGACCTTATTATGCTTTCCATAAATCATTTACCTATTTCTAAAAATATTTACTTGTTTAGAGAAACCCCTGAATTTATAAAATCCATCAATGCGGAATTAGAGCCAAATGAGTCCTATGTAATGGATATTCCAGAATTGGCGAGAATTATCACACTGGATATGAATAATGGCGCGGAGTTGATAGCCGAACAACAAACGAACCGCATCTACGATTACATTTTCTTATGTTTCTTCCTCGGTAACGATTTTATGCCGCATTTTCCGTCAGTAAATATCCGTAGTGGAGGTATAAACAAGATGTTAAATGCGTATAAAGCCACTATAGGCGGAACAAATGAAAATTTAACCGACGGTAAAAAAATATTATGGAAAAATGTGAGAAAGTTAGTCCAATTTCTGGCAGAAAATGAAGAAGAATATTTTAAAACTGAAACCAGATTACGTGATAACAGAGAAAGGAATCCAATGCCAAACACCACGCCTGAAGAAAAATATAAGGAGTTTGATTCTATTCCACAATACGACCGCTCCTTGGAGAAATATATTAATCCGTATAAGAGAAACTGGCAATATAGATACTATAAAACATTATTTAATGTCGATATTGATGATACCAGAAGAAGACAAATTTGCACGAATTATTTAGAAGGCCTAGAGTGGACGATGAAATATTACACGTCTGGATGTCCTGATTGGAGATGGTGTTATAATCACAATTATCCGCCCCTATTTTGCGACCTTATTCACTATATCCCATACTTTGATACCGAATTTATAGAAAATCGGAAACCACAACCAGTGACCGAATTAGTTCAGCTATGCTATGTATTACCAAAACAAAGTTTGCCTCTACTTCCAGAAAAATTATATGGGAATCTAATGAAATATCATAGTGAATGGTATGATACAGAGTGTTCTTTCGTATGGGCTTATTGTAGATATTTCTGGGAATCGCACGTAAATTTGCCTCACATTGATATAAATGAATTGGAAAATTTTGTGGAAAACAACAAATAAAAGGGGGCGCGACACTACAAAATGTAGGAGAATTCAGATTTTCAGTGATTTTTAGGTCCCTTCACATGTAGGTCGCGTTGAAAAATTTGGGGAAGACTTTTTTGGAAAATCCATTTTTGGACATTTTTTTTGTCCATTTTTGAAAACCCAAAATACTTTTCCCCAAATTAAATCGTGAGACCATATTTGAAATTTATGGTCTGGTCGTTGAAAAAATATTTTTTATTTTGTGACGATAATTTTTTTTATTTTTATACCGAAATATTTAGGGAAAAATATGTTAACTATATATATTAACAAATGAAAACATTTTGTCCCCAAAAAATCCCATTGTTTTGTTGTAATATTTGTGAAATCAAAACCAATAACAAAAAAGATTACGATAAACATTTATTGACATCTAAACATAACAAGTTAACAAATGTTAACAAAGAGTTAACAGAAAAATCCCAAAACAAGACAATTCATGAGTTATTTGTTTGTGAAAATTGTAGTAAAGAATATAAATCTCGTGTTGGATTATGGAAACATAAAAAAACATGTATGTTAAATTCTGATAACGGTGAAAGTGAAAATGATAATCAGAATCAAGTAAAATGCACTTACGATATAACAGATAAAGACCAATTGATTCTAATGTTAATAAAACAAAATTCAGCTCTCATAAAAGAAACCTCCGATTTTAAAAATCTAATGGTAGAACAGCAAAATATCATGATGAAAGTATTGGAAAATGGAACTCATAATACTAGTAGTACTATCAATAATACCAATTCGCATAACAAAGCATTTAACTTGAACCTTTTCTTAAATGAGACCTGCAAAGATGCCATGAATATTAATGATTTTGTGGAATCTATCAAGTTGCAGGTGAGTGACCTGGAAAATGTGGGTGAAGTGGGGTTTGTAGAAGGCATTTCGAATATTATTGTGAAAAACTTGAATGCACTCGATATTACGCAACGTCCGATTCACTGTACCGACAAAAAGAGAGAAACCATTTATATTAAAGATGAAAATATATGGGAAAAAGATGAGGACCAAAGCAAGATGCGCAAGGCTATTAAAAAAGTGGTCACCAAGAACATGCGATTAATACCAAAATTCAGAGAGAAATATCCTGACTATAATAAATCCTCTTCCAAAACCTCAGACAGATACAATAAACTCATTATAGAATCCATGGGTGGCTCTGGGGATAACGACGCGGAAAAAGAGGATAAGATTATTCGCAATATTGTGAAGAACGTGGTAGTGGATAAGTCCATCTAGAGTCGTTTCACTACAAAATGTAGGAGTATACAGGTTTTTCATGGGTTTTTTGGTCCCTTCGTGTGTAGGTCGCGTAGAAAATTTTGGGGAAGACTTTTTTGGAAAATCCATTTTTGGACATTTTTTTTGTCCATTTTTGAAAACCCAAAATACTTTATGCCAAATTAAAACGTGAGACCATAATTGAAATTTATGGTGTGGCGACAGAAAAAATATTTTTTATTTTGTGACGATAAATTTTTTTTTATTTTTGTGTAAAATTTTACAAAATAATATTTTGGCAATATATAGCAATGTTTAGCAATGATTTTTACCCCAAAAAACCCACAGAATATATATGCGAAAAATGTAACTTTTTAACGTGTAACAAAAAAGACTTTTGTAGACACATTCAGACGAAAAAACACGAATTCAATATTTCGCAAGGTTTTACAATGGAAAAAACCCCAAAAAACCCCAAAAAACCCCAAAATTCATATATTTGCGATTGTGGAAAAATTTATCAAGATAATTCTGGTTTATGGCGTCATAAAAAAAAATGTAAAATAGAAACAGAAGAAAATGTAACATTGGAAATAACACCAATAAATGAAATTCAAGAGTTAAAAGAGTTTATGAAATATTTGATGCAAGAGAACTCTGACATGAAAAGTATGATGATGAAAGTAATAGAAAATGGCACTCATAATATTACTACACATACAAATTCCCATAATAAAGCATTTAACCTGAACTTTTTCTTAAACGAGACTTGTAAAAATGCGATGAATATTTCGGATTTTGTGGAATCTATCCAATTGCAGGTGAGTGACCTAGAAAATGTAGGAGAACTTGGTTTTGTGGAAGGCATTTCGAATATTATTGTGAAAAACTTGAATGCACTGGATATTACTCAACGTCCAATTCACTGCACCGACAAAAAGAGAGAAACCATTTATATTAAGGACGAAAATATATGGGAAAAAGATGAGGACCAAAGCAAAATGCGCAAGGCTATCAAGAAAGTGGTAACCAAGAATATGCGATTGATTCCAAAATTTAGGGAACAATATCCTGATTATAAAAATTCTTATTCCAAAACCTCGGATAGATACAATAAGCTCATTATAGAATCCATGGGTGGCTCTGGGGATAATGACGCGGAAAAGGAGGATAAGATTATTCGCAATATTGTAAAGAACGTCGTGATAGAGAAATGAAACTACGCAACTACAATACGTAAATTTATAATATATAATTTATACTATACATTATAGATACATGTCTAAGGAAATAATTTCGGAAATAGCAAATCGCGACGCCTTTATGACACTTTTACAGCATAATCAAGGGCTCATTATTTTAAAATTATCGGCCGTTTGGTGCGGTCCGTGTAAGCTAATCGAAAAACCAGTCCACGCCTTTTTCGCCACGTCGCCACCAGAAGTCGTATGTGGTGATATAGATGTAGACAAATCATTCGACTTTTATTCGTTTTTAAAATCCAAGAAAATGGTCAACGGAATACCAGTGCTTTTATGTTATAAAAAAGGGAATAGCACCTATATTCCAGATGATATGATAACAGGTGCGGACCCCAACCAATTACACCAATTTTTCGCGCGGTGCGGTAAACACTTGATGGACGCCCTCAGTCAGCATCCTATTAAAAAATAAATTCGCAAGACAAATATTATTATATATTGTAATTACACCAAGAAACCCTATAAAACCATGGAAGAAGAATACCGTGAAAAATTAGTGTCTATAGCATTATCCGATACGGTAGAACCACTTATAGAACAAAAAACCGCTTCTCGTATGATATGGGGCTTTTGTAAGAAGCCTATACGATGCATCGTAAAATGTATAAAACGGCTAGTTTGCTGTTTTACGAAACAATCAAAGAAACAAATTTAGCAAGGGGTGACTATAACAAAAAAAACAAAAACAAAAAACCAAAATATAATTATAATATAATATAAATATAATATATTATGAAGAAATCATTTACAAATCTATTTATACTCTTTTTTATTCTGATTGTCTTGGGATTCTTTTATAAAAGATTTGAAGATAAACGTATGAGAGAAGAAAGTGGCGATACCTACGAAGCGATTCAAAAATACTTATTAGACGATGTTACTTTAGGTAAGAGTAAAAAACCCATTTTATGGATACATGTTCCATATGAATATAACTCAAGAAATTGGCTAAGCTTCGGCTCTCGTAGTTCATTTGATTTAAATCAACCCTATTTATATTTAACAGTAAGGAGTATTTTGAAACAATGCGACGATTCATTTACTATATGTATTATTGATGATACTTCCTTTAAAAGATTGATACCTGGATGGAATATTAACATGACAACAATTTCAGACCCTATTCTCTCGAATATGCGAATGATGGGACTTATGAAACTTTTATACATTTACGGAGGACTCATTTGCCCCATCTCTTTTGTATGTTTAAAGAATTTACATGGTTTATACGAGAAAGGTATCAGAGGAGAAAAAATGTTTGTCTGTGAAACGGTGGATAGAAACTCCACCTCCATGGATTTAGATTTTTTCCCAAACTTTTCCTTTTGCGGAGCACCTAAAGATTGTGAAACAGTCCGTGAATTATGCAGTTTTATCGAACGGACATCATCGCATGATTACACCGCAGAAACAAAATTTTTAGGAAACTACGACAAATGGTGTAAACAACGTATCGAAAACGGAACCATCAATATGATAGAGGGTGTGGAAATTGGCACGAAAACAATTGACGAAAGGCCCATTATTTTAGACGATTTAATGTCGAACCATTATTTAGATTTATACCAAGGAACTTACGGCATTTTAATACCTGCGGATGACATTCTGAACCGTCGTAAATACGAATGGTTTGCTCGATTATCACAAAAGCAAGTGATGGAGTCAGACACCATTATAGGTAATTATCTTTTGTTGGCGAATTCATCGGAACAAGGTATTTTAGAACCATTGGAACCTCTTACAAACAGAGCAGTTGAAAACAAATTTGTCGGATTTTGGAAAACGCCTCTACAAGATGTATGGGGATTAAAACCTAGTTCGCTCGGTAATAATATGACGAAGGTCCAGTATGCAAGACGCTAATTTTATAGACACTCATCACAATAATGTCTATAAAATATTATGTAAACACACTTAAATAGATAACAAGTATATAAATATTATTAAAATGAGCTACCCCTCTGTGCCAGATTGCCTAGTCTTAAAAATCGAAGAATATGATACAACAATTCAAGAATTAGATACGACTGTCTATATTTTGTATGATAAAGAAGAACACAAATACGTAGTTAGAGGTAGACGCAGATGCACCCCAAATCATCAATCATGCACATATTCGTTTGATTGCGAATATGACAATGATTTAGTAGATTTTTTGCGATATATTATTTGCAAAGAAAACACTATAAACGAGGTTTTATATAATTACGATAATCTTCCTGCTACTTCAAGCGAAATAACTTTCGAATTTTTACAAGAAAACGATGAAAGAACCTATGAGATTTCTGGATACAATTATTTAAAATGCACCAGAAAAAGATTACTTAGAAATTTGAGAATGTTAAGAAATGTGTTTAATTATTATAATTAAATTAAGAATAGTATAGTATAATTATGAACGATACTATGTCATTACTTTTAGCAACATCAATTTTGGCTTTAGGAGGTGTAGGATTGTATATGTATAAATCGGTGGATAATGGAAGCGACGAGTCTAGTTATGACGAAGATAGTTTATTTGGTGGGTCAAGTAGTTTTTGGGGGTCTAATGAAGACGAAGATGTAGACGAAAATGTCGATAAAAATTTCCAAGAAGAACTAGAAATAGAGCCAGAACCAAAGGTAAGAGCCAGAGGCGGAAAAACAAAAACAAAAAGAAATACACGAAATGTGGGAAGCAAACGAAGATACTAATCCACTTCCACTTCCACTTTTCTAAAAGTGGAGCAAAATCAAACCAAAAATTTAGAAAATGCGGAGCAAAACCCTAAAGGTTTTCAAAATATATATAATAGACAATGTTATAGTTAGACTTATCATATTTAATTTGAGATGTATATGTAATATTATTTGCCTTACATATTTGTCGTAATATCGTAGTAAATGATGTATATGTCAATTTTCTTACCAAATAAAAACGTTTAGATATATGATAATATGGTATACAATTTTCCAAAAATTTTGGTATGCTTTCTTTAAAAACCCCTTTTTTAAACGATTCAACATTAAAAGTATAATATTTTTCATTTTTAAAACATATATCATTTAATAATTCGTGTAACAATTCGTTTGGAACATTATTTTTAAATATTTGGTATGACATTTTTATTATAATATATATATCATTATAATAAAATATTCAAAAATATGATTTACATAAAATATAAAACAATGAAATAGTGTAAAATAAACCATTACATGGTTATAGTATGTCATAATAAATATTTCATAACTTCTTTGTTATTTCATTGTTCGCTTAATATCGCCATAATATTATTCGTAAAGAAGGACAATTCTATTTCGTCTTCATGAATATTATGAAATATAGATATGTATTTACATATGTACGGTATAATGTTATATTTTTGGTCTTCAGTAAGAATATTGGTCGTTTTAATAAAAGTAAAATAATTGTCTAGAATATCCATCACAGAATATCCTTTGTCGTATATTTCATATACCAATTTTATAGCCTCGTGTATTTTTTTATTTAAAATTAAATTCGTGTATTCTTCAAAGTTTAAAAAACTTATATTAGAGCATAATTGAATTGCTAATGGTAGGGTGATTCTTTCCTTTAATAGTTTAAATTTTTCCAGATAATTAATTATAATTTTCACCGTATTATTTGATATATTAATAATAAATTCTTGCGCATCATCATCGATTTCTATATTTTCAGCATGCTTTATAGTATTCATTAAATGTATAAAATTCTCCTTTTTTAAAGGTTTTATTTTAATTATCGTAAACCTGGATTGTAAACTTTCAATAACCTTTTGTATATTACTACACGACGATATAAAATGAACATTATGACTATATTTATCAATGCAATTTCGAAAAACTTGTTGACTTTGTTCATTAATTAAATCAATGTCGTCTAAAACAACGATTTTTTTTTTATGTTTTACATTGGAACATGTTTGGCAAAATGTTTTTACATCGGTTCTATAATAATTAATACCTTGTTCTCTAAGACTGTTAATATATAAGACATTTTCTTCGTATTCTTTGGGTGTATAACCAATATAATATTCTCTTATCAATGCATTTAATAATGTGGTTTTACCAGAAGCTATATCGCCAATGAACAATATATTTAAATTATCAATCAATATCAATGTTTTAATCATTTTTATAACCTCATTATCACTCTCAAAATCATCAAAATATAATGGTTGATATTTGTGAATAAATAATTTATCGTTCATGTAATAATTATAATACGTTAATAAATATTTAAGTAAATGTCATATTATAATAATAATGACTGAAAATTTTTACAATGTTTTAGGTGTAAATGAAAAATCTACCAAGGAAGAGATAAAAAAAGCTTATAGAAGTTTACAAATGAAATATCATCCAGATAAGAACAATGGGAACGAAGAAGCCGCTATTATGTCAAGAAAAATCAATGAAGCGTACGAAATTTTAGGAGACGACCAAAAAAGACAAGAATACGACAATACTAGAAATAATCCAAATCCATTTATGCGAATGAATAGTAAAGGAGGAGGAGGTGACCCTCATATGGAAGATATATTGAATATGTTTTTTGGAGGAGGTGCAGGAAATCCATTTGGAACCCCTTTTGGAAATCCATTTGGTATGCCTCCAGGAGCAAAAGTTCATGTATTTCATGGAGGACCTATGGGGTTTCAACAAGCGATGTCAAAACCACCTCCTATAATGAAAACAGTGAGTATAACTATGGCGCAAGTATTGTCTGGGACAACCATTCCGCTAGATATTGAAAGATGGGTTATTGAAAATGGTATAAAGGTCCATGAAAACGAAACTATTTATGTAACTATTCCACAAGGTATCGATGAGAATGAAATGATAATATTAAGGGACAAGGGTAATATAATTAGCGAAAATGTAAAGGGTGATGTAAAAGTATCCATTAAAATTAGTAATGAAACCGAATTTAAACGTTCTGGGTTAGATTTAATTTTAGAAAAAAAAATTTCCTTGAAAGAAGCACTGTGTGGGTTTACATTTGAATTGAATTATTTAAACGGTAAAAGTTATACCTTGAATAACAATAAGGGAAATATTATTCCGCCAGGCTATAAAAAGATGTATCCAGGAATGGGATTAACCAGAGGGGAACATAAAGGAAATATGATTATACATTTTCATATAGATTTTCCTGAAAAATTAACAGACGAACAAATCGAAAAAATATCGAATACATTGTAAATGATACTTATAGCATAAGGCGGAACTATAAGTATCATTTTCTATTTCTATTTCCAAAAGTCTAGACAACATTCATATTATTTTGTGGAATAAAAAACCGCACATCGTCGTTTTCTAAATCAAACATCATATTGTCATACATGCTTTGATATATATTCATTGGAATATGAGGCAAAATAACTTGTTCGCCTTCTTGTTGTAATGCATGAATTGTTTTGCCGTCTAATCCTTTGATGGGTAAATTGTTAAAATATTCTTCAAAATTTATACCAAACGCATTATTCACGTCATCCTGGGAAGGTTTATTCCACCACCACTTCTCATTTATTTCTTTATAAGTTTCTTCATCTCTAAAGTATTTTTCGTTTAATGTATTGACTAAAACTTCCCCAAAAGTGTTTTCATCGAATGTGTCAAAGGTAGACTTCCAAGAAGCTATTTGCATTTTTAATATTCGAATCGAATTTCCTTTGCTATCAACCAGTGGTTTACCATCTTTATCTTTTAATAATATATATTTATCTTCAATAATTTTATCTATCCTCTTGACAGAAACCTTTTCCATAGGATGCACTTCGGAGGTTTCTAAAGGTGACAATTCCTTTTCTAACTCTGGTGATTCAGGCCATTCTTTTTCTTTTGTTATTTTTGCTACTTTTTTAAGTTTCGCTATTTCTGCTTCCGCTCCTGGTTGTTTTTCAAAACCAATGTTTATTTCTCCCTCGGTAATATCATCCGTCACTGCACCAACCAAAATGGGTGGTAGGCCACCATCAATTTTACTTGTTGATAAAAAATTGTTTTTTTGGTTAATTGGACCGTTTTGTGCATATTTTTGAAGGTTTTCATATTTGTCATCATATGTAATAAAAGGGAATAATCCTATTGTATTTGTATTGGAAGCAATTTTTAATGAAAACCCTTTTTTTAGTAGTTTTTCATATTGGGATTTATCAGCGTCTAAAATAATTTTTTGTATATTGGCATATTCTTTTTCAAGCTTTTTATTCGTATCAACGGCATTATTTTTTAAAATGATTATTTCTTTTTTCCTATCACGCATGGAGCGCTCTATTTTAGCAATTTCTGACATATCTTCTTGGGAAGTTTTAGTTAACAATTTCTTTTTTTCATTTAAATCAGATTCTAATTTACTTATATTGTTGTTCATGCCTTGATATTCTTTATTAATATCCCTTAAATTCAAAGGTTCTTCTACCGTAATTTTAATATTTTGGGGTTTACCCACGATAGTTAATTGTGTGCCATCATTTAAATTTTTCAGTTCTTGCAGTAATTCGTGTATTCTAAATTTTTTACCATATATTTCAAAATCCTTGCCAGAAATATCAAGCACTATATTACCTTCGGTTCTAAACCCAGGGCCTGCTATAACTTGTTTATATCCAAATATTTTTTTATCCTTATCATCAATAATGCGGTCCACTTGGTCTACTTGCCATTTTTGTATATTAGTTGACCAAACCAAATATTTTGTATCACTATGTGCGCTTTTAAATTGGGTTTTAATAGTCTGAATGGCCTTCAATGTAGACTTTATATCTCTCACTTCTTCTTGTAAAAATTCTATATTTAATTCCCTGGTCTTCATATTATATTTTGGGTGGGTTTTCGCAAATTCTTTCATTTCATCTTCATACCGTTTTTCATCAGCCTTTGCTAAATTTGTATAAGACGACTTATCCCACCACCATAATTCGTTCCATTTTTGTATACCATCTTCATATGTTATTTTTTCATCCTTTTTAGTTAGTTCTTCTAGGTAATAATCGAATGCGGATTTTGGTGATTTGGGTAGGTCTGGGTCTATTGAATTTTTAAAGTCAATCATAGACTTAATAATCTCAGGAGGACGTATTTTTACTCCTGTTTTCTTAGCAACGAATTTTGCCCACCCTATTGGGTTAAGCAAATAATCGGACCAATAACCGATAACTTCGGCATATGGTTCAGAAATTATCTCATAATATTGTGATTTCCAATAAATATATTTTAACCACGACGATAAGGTGCCTCTTTCCAGCTCCTTTTCTTCTTTAAAATGTATTGTATCCTCATCAACTTCTTTTATTTTTTTCCTTAGTTCATTTTCTTTGTTTATCAAATTCTTTAATTGCTGATTCACTTCTTCCTCAGTTATGTCTTCATGTTCTATTATATATATTTGTATTTCATCTAATATTTGTTGTAATTCATCATTTAACGTTTCCAATATTTTTGCATTTGCATTTTCTTTTGCAGCGATTTCGTTATCTATTCTAGCAGATTCTTTATCATAATCAGCCTTAGTCAATTTGAGTTTTTCTTCTACTTCTACCAACCTTTTTTTACGGTCACTAGAAAGTAGTTGTTCATCTAATTTACCATTTATTCTATTATAGGCGTTAATTTCTGCATCTATCCAATCATTGTAATCTTTGATTTGTTTTTCTTTTTCTTTTAATTCATTGTTAACCGTACTTTCTATTCTTTTAATTTCGTCGTCTATTTCATCCACCTTTTTTGTAACCTTTTGATTTATAGGTGCCAGTTTTTCTTTTTCAAATTTTGTTTTCTCAGATTTCATTTTACTATTGTCGTTTACCAAGTCCATCGTTTTTTTACCATTAGGGTCATTCTCTGCGATTTGTTTTTGCAGTGTTTTAATTCGTTCAACATCATCTTTCGATTGTAGGTCATTTATATTTTCAAGACCAAAAATGATAATGTTTTGTGCATTTTTAACAATTTTAGCAGCATTTATAGGGTTAATATTATTTTTCTCTATAAGTGGTTTTATCATTTCAAACCCATCACCGTCTTTTTTAATAGGTATTATTTTTGATTCTCCGTTTTCGTCTTTTATTGCAATATTAAAATCAGTATCTTTACCAATTGTATATTTATATTGAAAATTACTTTGTTTATAAAATAAGAATTGGAATTGTTTTAAAATAGCAGCTTTGTATTTATCTTCCGTTATTTTTTTATTTACATCATTCGCAATAACGTCCTCATTCGAATCAATATAAAAGCGAAGCCTACCAGATGTTAATTCTTCATAAGTAATATTGTCTTGGTCCAATAAACTATATAATTTATAAATATCTTGTATATGGTCTAAAATATATTTTTGTTTTTCACTGTTGTATTCGTCCCATTGTAGATTAAACAATTTTAAATATAACACCGCAAAATAATCCGCATCTTCCGTTTTTTTCATTTCATGAACTATAAAATCTATTGTAATGTTTTCATCACTTTTATACGGCTCTGCTTTTAATATATTATTCGTTATATCCATTTCTATATTATTTATCATAGTAATAATTTTGTCAACTTCTGTTATGACAGACTCTATTTCGGTTTTATCGGCAATATCTGTATTTTCTAGTTCCTTTTTAATTTCTTCAATTTTAGTAGTATATTTTGTTTTCATTTCGTCCAACAATTTTGCATATTGATTGACCGAATCACTTATAAAATTATTTATCTCTTCGTCATTGATAGTAACCGCCTCTAATTTTTGTTTTATTTCAATGGCAACTTCATTTATAAACGTGGTGATATTTTGTATACAATCAGAATCTAAATCAGCACCGCAAATTTTATTTACATCAACTTTTAGAATTTCTAAAAACGCCACAATTTTTTTGCTTTGCTCTCTATGATATTTACCTAATTTGTTTATATATTCGTCATTCATTTTAATAATTTTATCTTGAAAAGTAGTATATTCATCGTTTTCCTCAAAAACCGAAATATTTATACATTTGGAAAAAATGTCAGAAGAATCGTCCTTTTTATAAAAGATAAGTCTCTCGTGTAAATTACATGGTGTTACCAAATAATTATTTAATAGGACATCTGCATTCGATACCACGCCAACACCTTCAATAGATACGTCAGCGTTATAATATTCATAATTTTGATATCTAAATATTAAATCAAAATTCGCGGATTCTTCCTTTAATCTTGTATTCACAACTCCTTTAATGGTTTTGCTTGTTTCTAATGATTTTTTATAAAATGATAGTATTTCCTTATATTGTGTTAAAGTTTTACGCACAATTTGTGATTTTATATTATCATCATAACCAGAAATATATATTGTTTCACCCTTTTTATTTGTAAAAGAATATGAATCTTTTATCTTAATTCCTGATTTACCACTGTCCAATCCAATCACTGCGTTTAATATTTCATTTTTTGAATCATTATATAAATAATCGTTTTTTCCATTTCTTACATAATTTGAAGAAGTCCAATTTTTTTCACCAAAAAAATATTTATCAACGTCCACTTCTCTAGTAAAAAGATTTTCTTCGACATGTTGAATTGCATCTTCGGCAATTTCTTTTATCTCTTTCATATCACAACTTTTTACTCTACACAGGGTAAATCTTCTATATATTTTATCGTCTATTCCAGGTAAACCTTCTTCCAAAGTTTTAAATTTTGAATATAACCCATCCCAAAATTGTTGTAATAAATCGCTTACTGTAGACCCAACTACTTCATCTAATTCAACTTCATATGCTTTTTGATTGAATACACCATTTTTATCAGTAAATTTATTATCTAATTCAGAAAACGACTTATCTATTAAATCACGCATTAAATTTTTGTTATTTCCTAAGGAACGATTACCAAATATTTTTGTAAGAAAAAAAGGTCGCAACTCTCTATTTGCAAACAATACCACAACAAAATCTTTAATTAAAAGTCGAATGTCTACCCATATGTTGGACAAATTTTTAGGGTCTTCTGACAAATATTCTATGATTTTATAAGTCGTAACTTCAGTAGTGTCAAAAAATCTACAATTTAAATAATCGAAGAATGCATTTTTGGTAGGGTTCATGAAGATACTATAAAGACCAAATTTCAAATATTTTCTGGCATTTGTAATATTGTTATAAAAATTAGCACACGTATCTTTTTCATAATTACTGATAAAATCGTTATATTCTTCTTGCTCCTCTGGTGTTAAAAAGTTAGTAGTGAGGGTTACTAAAAACTTTTCTGGATTAGAAAAATTTGTGCCGTCTTCGTCGATTTGTCCAATGTTAATAAACCCAGGTAAGTTATTGCTACTATATTTATTATTATTATATCTTTCAGTAATCATGGTATATACATCTGTTTCTAAATTCCGAATATTCATATCACTGATATTTTCAACCATGTTACAATTATCTCTATTTAGTCCAGCATCTTTTTCAGCCGCTGATAATGAATTTATCATTTGTAGCCAAATAGTAAACCCTAAATAATTGCCTAAATTCAATTCGCCTGTCTTGGTTATATCCATATCACCAAAGGTTTTTTTTAAAGAATCGTGAAATATATATATAATACATTCGCCGTATATTCTTAAAATAGACGACCAAAGTGCTAACCCATTACATGGATTTAAGTGAGGTAACCAACTACCACCACCAGGAACAACACCTCTACAAAGTGCGTCTATAATCGATTGGATAATAGGAGCTAACCATTTGGAAAATTTAATGATATAATAATTCGTGTTTTTAGTAATACCATAAAGTAAATTCGTTTCTTTGCAACCATTTGCATCTTCCACGCTTATATTATCACCAATTGTAGTTGGTTGAAATTTCATAGCCTCTGTATGTTCTGGTTGATATTTAATATACCAATTGTTCGAGATTTTTTGACATACTTCCAATTGATTTTTGATATTACTCTTTTTTGTATCCTCAATGGGGGTCGTTTCTATTGGTGTAGGAGGCGCAAAAATATTTGTATATGATGTAGATGGCAACATTTTTAATAGTCCATCCACCAAATTTGATAGTGTATCTGGACTTGAACCAGCATAACCAACTTGGTTTGCTAATGATTCTCGTTGTCCCTCCTGCTGGTCTACGCTTTCTGATATTTTGGGTTCTTCTTTTATATTTTGTGCTTCTTTTATGTCTTGTGCTTGTGCTTGTGCTTGTGATTCTTTTATGTCTTGTGCTTTAAATGGCGCTTTCTTATCATCCATGTCCGTTGTAACGCGTGGTGTAGCAACAAATGCACCTTCTTCTCCAGTAGCAGCTGTTTCACTAATAGCTGTTTCACCACTAGGGTTTTCTTCACTCGTAATCGGTTTGATATCACCAATAGATGGAGTGAGTAATTTATCATTTAGTATTTTTTTTGCCTGCAATTCTACTTCTATTTTATTCAAATGTGTCGAATATTCATTTATAAAATTGCTTACTTGCGACGAAAAAAGTTCATATCTGTTCGTAAATACGGAATAAAAATCATTTGTATTATATAAAATATATAATTTGAATAAATCAATTTGTTTTTTATACCATTTTTCTCTTAATGCAAAATACTCTATAAAATGAGCGGATACACCTTCTGACGTACATATGTTATCTGCTGCCCAAATTTGTCCTAACGCTTGTCTCTCCTTTGTTAATTCGGTTTCAATTGCATTAAATTCCGATTTTTGAAGCTTAAAATAGGCATCGTCTATTTCTATTTTGTTAATGGCTAAGTTTACACTGTTGGACAAATTCGAGAAATCGGTCAAATTAATTTCGCCTTTAATTGAATCTTTATCATAAAAATTCTTCAATTTGGTAAGTTCTTCATCAAGTGCTTTTTTGTCAAACGTCTTGGTATCTTCCAGATGTGACTTACAAATATTTTCAATTTCAATTACTAAGTTATTTACTTCGTCGATTTGTTTATTAAATATGTTACTTTTATCTAAATAATCTTCTTTTTGTGAGAAATATTTTATTAATGTATTTTTTACGTCTTTATCAGTAAGCCGTTTTTTCATATCTTTTAAGATTATTCCTAATTTAAAGAGTGATTCCAATTTATAGTTTTCATAATATTTTTTTTCCCAATAAGCCGCAGGTTTATCATATACCATATCGTTTTCATCTATTTTAGTGTTCATTTTAACAGCTATATTTTCCCAAAATTTTTCATTCAAAGAGCCCTTATATAGTTTCGAATATTCGCTCATTAATTTTTTATCCTCATTGGATGCATTAAATTCCTGTTCTTGTTCAGATATAGTATCATATATGATATCAAATAAGGTAGTAGAATTTACAATACCTTGTTGCTTCATACCATTTGCAGCCATATCATTAAATATTCCAAAAAACTTTTTAGCCTCCCCTTGTAACTTTTTTTCTGCTTTCTGCTTTGATTTGTCACTTAAAAATAGTTTTGTATTTTCTGCTTTAATTTTTTTAGCAAACCATACCGAGGTCGTATTGTCCGCAATTTGAAATATTATTTCTGGACGTAATAGAATACGCAAGAATTGTTCTTCATCCAATTTTTCATAATCGATAGCTACTTTATTGTCTAAACAGTTTTTATTTGCTAAATCACCTGTATCCATATTTATACCGTTTTTATTCAAATATAATGTTTTTCCATCCGCATCAGCATCCTTACACATGAATTGTATTTCACAATTTTCTTGCAAATATTGAACTATATATTTATTCTTAGTCTTCACGAATTCTACCATTTTTGTAAATATGTTTACGTTATTTTTAACATCATATAGACATTTCTTTAACATTTCAATTGTTTTTGTATAAAATAAGCCATAATCAAATGACATATGTTTCAGAGGAATGTTGTTTTCTGACGTTTCTTCGTCGTAAAAATTTTTTGTGAAATAATCCAATATAAATTGTAAGGACTGGGTGAGAGATAAAATTGGGTCTTGAAATAAATTATTCAGCTCGGTTAAAGAAGCAAGGACAGAAGGGTTACTGTATGCTTCATTTTCTAATTTTATAATTAAATCAGACATTTTTTGTATTTCTTCGCTAGATTCATCACTGCTTAATGCCAACAACATTTCGCTTGTACTTAAAAAATCTCTTGCTTTGATAATTTGAGGAGAGAATGCATAACCACCATAGTAACTATTGTGTCTAAGATTTACGCCCATAAAAACATCCTCATTCATGAATTCCGTTTTACTTATGGATGTGGTTTTTAAACCATACCCAGCATCTACAAAGTTTGCGTCATCTATAAACGCTCCATCCGACATGTTACCTATAAATTGTTTTAAAGCTTCCATACCATCTGGTGGAATATCGATTTTTGAAACGAGTTGCCCTTGCGTTCCAGAAACATAGGACCACCATCTTGCGCCAAACCAGTCATTCTCTGCGGATTGGGTAAGAAGTCTTTTGGGGAAGGACAATAATATATTGTTTATAATAGCGACCTCTACTCCTGTAGCGTTTGGTGTTTGCATATTACCCATATCGTCCATGATTCTAGTAGACTTTTGTAAAAGCCATTCTTGAAATTCAAAATTATTTAATTTATACTCCGCACCTTTTTCATCTAAAAACAGCTTTAAATAATAGTAATAAAATATGTTCGTAATAGAATAATCGTCTAATAAATTTCCAGCCGCGTCGGTGGGGGCATTACTACCACTCAACCAATTCCAAAATTCTTTTGCCTTCTTACTCACCGTTTTTGTTAAATTGCTGAATTTATAGGCAAAATTTTGCTTCTTAAACAGTTTTACAAAATCATCGATTTCTGGTTTATCATTAGGTTTATAAGCAGGGTCATTTGCATCTGTAGTTAATTTTTCAAACAATGTTTGAATTTCTTCCATTTGGATTACTTTGAAATTCATGAATGTCTCATCACTATCAATAATAAAAAGGGTTTTTTCTATTTCTCCTGTTTTGTTCGTGCCTTTTTCGTCAATGTCACTTGTCATTCTCTCTAAAAGTTCGTCGTACCTTGCATTTTCATTTTTATTTTCATCAGTTGGTTTTGAATGTAAAACCTTGACAATATTTCCTTTAAACGGACTACCTAGTTGCGGTTTCCATTCGAAATACTGTCCTGCTGTCAAATATGGTAAAATAGTACCTTGAATGATTTGTCCTATATTTGCAAATTGAGATAAATCCTCCTTCAACCTGTCTATTACTTTACTTTCTCTGAAAGCGCGAATGATGTTCGAAAATTTATTATCAATAAAAGCAAAAAGTCTGATACATTTCTGTTTATCCTTTAGGGTTTCTATAATTGGAATATTTAGCACTGGAAGAACATCATGAAGAATCCTTTTTATTCTAGGTATTCCAATGTAATTTAAAAAAAACCTAGAGATATTACAAGACATTTTAAATATACTTCCAATGATGGTCTGATTTAAATAATTCAAATATTTATCTAACGACATTCCCAGTGAAGAATCGAACAAAATACTTTGCATTTCATCAAAAAGAGTTAACAAATCACTAGAAATATTATCAATAAAATCTACACGCCATTTATTTATTTCGCTGGTTAAAACGTTATCATTACCATATTTAAACTGTAAGAATAAAGTAAGTATATTCATAGGTATGATATCAGATGCTATTAATCCGCCAGTGTAATAACTCAGATTAAATAATTTTTTATGAGCGATTCCAGAAAGAACAAGGCTATTCATAGAGGCAGAAATTCCGCCTATTAATATTCCATATATATTTTGTTTTATTAAATTAAACAAAAACGAAGCGTTTACATAGGTGTCTAATAATAAAACAGGGTCTTCTATCAAATCTGAAAAAAAGTTATAAAAATGTTTCATACTGCGGCCGAAATAAGACTTATAATTGTTAGAACGTTCAGGTTTATCAATGATACGAGCAATTTGGTAATTGGAGTAACCCATTGTTCTATAACGTCTGAGTTTTTTCCCTCTTTGATATATTTCTTCCATAACAGAATCGATAGTATTTTCTTTTTCCGCCTTTTCTTTTTTCTTCTCAGCTTCAGGGTCATAACCAGCCTCTTTTTCTAATTGAACAAAATAACCCTTAATAGATGAGGTAATTTGGACATTTACAAAACTTTCTATTGTAGTGACAAATAAATTTTCTATATTTTCTCCCAATACAGGTATTTCCGTTTGGAGGTAAAAATTGTCTTTCAAATGAAAATTAGGTGTTATACTTGCTATGGACTGAAACAGATTTTGCACCAATATTTTATTATACGTATTAAAGGATAGACTATTTACAGAATTTAAGACAATTCCCTTAAAAAAGAGCGCATGACTAGCGGTCTTGTAAGTTGAAAAAAAATCTGATGTGGTATTTAAATAACCATAAGCTTCTAGGGCGATTTTCAATGTTGTCAATGTTTCTCTCCCCAAAGGCGAATAAAAATATGAATAGGCTAACGAAAAAAGTCCCTTGTTTACATTTAAATCAGGTTGCGTATCTTGTTGGTCCCAAATATTTCTGGCATCGAGTGCGTTTTTTATAAAATTACCAAAATCTGATAAACTGGTTCTGTCTTCTGTCCCTAAAAATTCCTTATTGATTTTTTCAATGGCTGCTTCTTTATTTATATTTTCGGAAAATATGGTTTCGATTATAGTTTTAATATACTTTTCATCTTGCAATGTTGTATTTGTCATTTTGGCAATCTGAAATTTTTCAAACAATTCTTTTAATGTTATTATTTCAGATGCGGAAAAAATATACAAATTTTGCATAAAGTCTATAAACATTTGGAATTGTAATGGGCTAGTGCATATACTGGATACCATTGCGGACCACACTGCAGGATTATATAGATTTGCCATCATAATACATTTTATAGCAAAAATGGTGCCACCGTATCCAATCGATATTAGTTGAATACTTTGTAACCAACAATTCATTCTTCGTTCTTTCTCTTTTAAATACTGATTTATTCTGTATTTTCTATCATAATCAGCTAGTTTTGCGGACATTCTCTCATATCTGGTTTTTAATATTTTTATTTGTCGTTGTTTTTCACTTTCAAAATAAAAAGGAATCATTTTCATTTTTTCAATCATTTCAGGTTTGTTAATATTATCATCGTCTGGCGGTTGTGACGATTGAATCAGGTTGGACGGATTCATTATATGTAACATCAGCATATTTGAATCCATTATATTTTTTGTGGTAGGCTTAAAATTATATGTCATTAATTTTTCTTCTTCTGGAATATATTTAGTAATATATTCCTCAATAACCACATCCTTTTCATTTATCTTATCCAAAATATTTTTAATATTATGATAATCTAACACATCACAACTCTCTATATTATATTCTTGGCTTGATTCAGGAACTTTAAAATTAATACTATTTTTATAACTATAACCTGCCATTTTATATAGTAATTATATATTTTTATATGAAAATACAAAAATATAGTAAACAAAAACAAAATATAGTAAACAGAAAATAAACAAAATAAAGAAAATTATATTTTATACTATATATAAATGAGTCAATCTTGTGTAAAAACATCTGTTTTTGATAATATTGATACCGAATCTTTATCAAATTCATCAAAACAAACACTAAAAGAAATAAAAATATTATATGGAAATGCGAAATTTTATTATTCGACAAATGAGTTTTCTGGAGCACTTGTTAGTTATTCATGTGCAGCAGTTTTATTAAATGCCATGTTAAGAGAGTTATCACCAGAAAATACAAATACAACCCAACTAGCAAGTGTAACACCAGATTCTTCTCCGAGTGTTTCTCGTACGCCTTCAAATACATCGGTTGCTGAGCCAAATGATACTAAAACAAAATTAACCGAGACACTAAATTGTTGTCTAACTGCAGTGGAAATATTGCAAAAAAAAGTTGGTTCTAGTAGAGCTGATGGAGAAAAAGACGAGAAGAAGGATTGGGAAAAGATATGTACCAAACTACAACCACTCGTTTTTAGTAAAGGCAGTTCAAATTGTTTATTTTTTTCAGGAGTAGCAGGTATGAAGCGAGAGAAGCAATTATTCAAAACCTCATTGGTTTTTCCATTAATGTATCCCAGATTATATCCAAAAGCATCCAAAGGCATTTTAATTTATGGACCTCCTGGAACAGGTAAAACGTATATTGTTAAAGCTGCGGTAAATGAATTACAAAAAACAGACCCAAATATTGGAATCTTATTTTTCACCCCATCTCCAGGCGATTTAAAGGGTAAGTATGTGGGTCAAACTGAAAAAAAAATAGAAGAATGGTTCACATGTGCTTCCAAAGCGGCTTGTGATAGTCAGTTAACCTGTGGTGGGAAAAAACAGTTCATTTCAGTGATGTTTATGGATGAATTTGATGCTATTGCACCAGATAGAAACACGGACAAATCAGGATTAGCCGCAAATTCTGTAAATACACTTTTACAGATGATGGATGGTATTAATTCAAAACAAAATGTCACCGTTATTGCCGCGACAAATTATCCGTGGAATTTGGATTCCGCAATTCTTCGTCGTTTTGATACGCAAATTCTAGTAGATTTACCAAACGAGGGAGATATATTAGAATTATTGAATTTGGAAATGAAACAAATTATTAAATTCAGAGAAAATAAACCTAAGAACGCGTATTGTGAGTCTGAAACGGAAAAATATAAAAAGAATAATGAAATCGAAATAGATTCGAAACCAAAAGTGGTGTGTGAACATGAATGTGTAGAAGAACCGCCTAAGGATTTAACGGTGACATACCCTTACAACCAAATGAGATACGATTTTTATGATGATATTGAAGGAGAAAATTATCGTTCTGGTATAATTACAAAATTACCAGTTGGTGGCACAAAAGCGTATACAATTAAATTTGACGTTGATGATGCGACAGAAGTAATACCATACAAAGAGATTAAAAATCTCAGTAAAACAATTGGCTCATGGGCTGTAGGCGACAAAGTAAAAGTAATTAGCGGTGGAAGTGGTGGATTTGTGGATGGGTTGGTGCAAAAATTAAAAGCGGATAATTTTTCGAATTCGGATATAACACGTTTATTAAAGGCTGCCAACACTTATACAGGACAAATATGCGTTGAAGGAAATTTATTTTATTCGACGAAAGTATTCTTAAAAAACTACCGCAACGAAGAATTGTTTATATCGTGTGTAACTAAATTGCGTAAGCAGCGTGCCATGATTGAACATAGTGTTAAACTGTTGCAATGGTATTTAAACGATGATACAAATGCTACCATTACTCCTGGAATATATCAATTGAAAAAACCAGATATTGTTAGCATCAAATATGGTGATAAAGTTTACATAAATACGAAATGTTTGTTATATAAACATAATGAATTCGCCATTGAAGACCCATCTATCAAAGAAATATTTATAGAATGCCCTGCAGACCTTGCAAATATTACACCTGACCAAATAATAGATGGTTCAGAATCACTAAATAAACTCGTAACACTTTATGGGGAGTTTATAGTGGATAAAGATTTATACAATGTTGTATTAGTCTTTGATTTTGCTATAAAACAAATGGAGACGAATTATGTGGAGAACGCTTTATATCCAATTTCTCGAAATCTCATAGATTCTGTTTTTAAACCAATCAATAATGAATTTCAAAATATAAAGAAAAATATAGTGGATATTGAAAAAACGGAAGAAAGTGTTAGCAAAACAGGGATAACAGGTAAAAATGTTGCACCTGCTGAAACCACTCCTACAACCACTCCTACTGAAACCACTCCTGCAGCACCATCTACAGGCGGAGCAAAGAATTTAACGGAGAATATCAACAATCAGTTAGGATTAGACTTAACGGAGGATGAGGTGGACACTATCAAAAACGGTGTTATGTTTAATATTATGAATAGCGGCGACACACTTGTTCCTGTAGAGGATTTTTTTACAGAAGGGCTAAAAAAAATCGTAGAACCCAATTTAGACGCCATATTAGCTCCAGCTACCAATAATTTTAATTTATTAAATAACGATTATTCGCTTTACAGGATATTACTTTTATTGAAAGCAGTAGAAAATTTGTATAATGCAGAAGAAACAAAAGAAGCAAAAGAGGGAACAAAAAAAGAAGAATCGAAATCAAAATCATTATCAATTTTAAATGATTCAATGGAGCTATATTTGAATTCGTTTGACTTCCAAACAATACCATTGAATCTAGTGAAAAAAGACGACGAAAATAAAAAAGAGGGCGAAAATAAAAAAGAGACCGAAACTAAAAAGGTTCCATTAGATGTCACAAACATGCAGAGTAATATAAACCCTATTGCAGTGTTTTATTACTTGGATAATCAAACCATTGAATTATCGATGGAAGGCTTTTTAACTTTTGCAGGAATAATGGATGATTCAATAATTACAAAATCATTGTTAAATAGAATAACGCAAGATGAAAACACAAAAAACAATTTCGAAACAGTATATAAATTTTATAAAGCAAAAGAAAGTGGTGAATACGATAAAATTATCGACCTTTTTGTTGAATTAACTAATGATTATACAATACATATTAGCTTGGATTTTTTTGTAACTTTGTATGGAAAATACATAAATATACAAGAATTAAATAAAAAACTATGTTCTCAAATTTCGTTATATTATGATTCAAATTGTAGTGGATTTGAAGCAAAACCATTTAAAAACGAAGGAAATTTTACAGACAACCGTCAAGTATTAATGCAATTATATTTTAACGATATTGTTGATTTTTATCAACTCAATGTCACAGCTAATACAATTAATACTCGAACATATTTAACTAATTTTTTCCCAAAAACCAAAGACAAAAATACATTATTATACTACTCGCAATTAATTTGTAAGAGAATATTAGATAACTATATTTATGTAACATATGGAAACAAAATAAATTCTATAACAGAGGCAATTCAACCAAATACTCTTAAGGTTAGCGAAGATAAGAAAGAGGCGGCTTCTGCGAAGACATCTGTTGAGGAGACACCTGTTGAGGTTGAAAATACACCTGTTGAGGAGAAACCTGTTGAGGAGAAACCTCCTGAGGAGAAACCTCCTGAAGAGACAACTAAAACTAGTGAAGGCGGAGCAAAAAAGAAAAAACGTCTCATTCGTGCGTCAGGTAAAGGGAAAAAAGTCAAAAATATCACGGCAAGACATAATTTGCCAAAAAAAAATAAATCAAACAAAAGAAATATTCGTTCTACCACTAAAATAGGGGACAAAATATATATTAAAATACATTACGGCGGTGCATCAAATGATGACAAGAATCAAGCAAACGATGAGTTCATCTCCTTTTGCACGGATAGTATTCCAAATACTTTTTCCAAAAAAATTGCCGAAAAAAGAATATTCGTAAAAACGCAATACGATTTAAATGAGTTAAAAATACAGCACAAAAGCGGATTCTTGAATTTTATGTATTATGAATCTAGCAGTTATGTTAAACCATACTATGACTATATGTTAAAAACTCAAGAACAAAGAAATGCGGACAAAAAATCAACCCAAATGCAAATGGCTGAAAATCTGAAGAAAAAGAATCAATTCTTAGCTGTAATATTTAAAAGGGTTACGGCTGTTGGATTTTTAATGACTAATGAGCAGCCAGCGGTGGTAGATGATAATGATATACTATCATCTAAGAAACCGCGTGAAGAGGAAATGTCTGAAAGGAAAAATGTAGTAATCAACTGGATTGAATTGAACGAAAAAAGTTCGCTTTATGAATATTTCAAGGGTTATATAGTACCTCTTGTTATTGGGGTGGGAAAATATTTAGAAGGCCCAAATGCGGCACTCAATTTGCCAGACCAACTACCTCCTATGGGCCCAGAACTACCACCTCCTATGGGCCCAGAACTACCACCTAGCGGAGGCCCTATAGGTTTATTGATTACACTTATGAATTTAGCAATGTCTGGTATCTCGACAGCAACAAAAGGAGTTTCAAATTTGATTACCAACTCGTGGGCCACGGCAGGAATGATTGCTTACGCCGCATATGATTCATACCAGTTTTATACTGCCGAAAATGTAGACAATACACAAATAACAAATAATTTCTTACTAAGTGTCATTTTAAATATTATTACAGAAATAAGATATATTACAACAAAAAAGTTTGACAATAAACCTGCATTAATATTCAGTGAATTTTTGAAGAACAAAATAGAACAAACGAGTGGTATATTACAAAAGATTACACAAACAATGGCCAGCTCGAGCTCTTTAAAGGGCAAAACAACCGATTACCCTATTGTGCTCTATAATAAAGCAAATATCGCTGAACCACCAGATATTAAAGACAAATTAACGAATTTAAATATTCCATTTAGAGCATTTGCATACGCATTGACAACCGTGAAATCGACTTATGTAAAAGAAACTGGAGAACTATTAAAAGATTATTATGATAACAAAGATAAGTTTATGGAAAAATGGAAGAAAAAACAAAAAGAAAGAGGTCAAGGTTAAACGAGTAAAAATGAGTAAAAACGAGTAAAAAATATTTTTAAATAATATACACGATATTTATAAATAACCATGAGCAATATACAAAATATTCTACTCACTCTATTAAACAGTGTAGAAAATAATGATGATACCAATATAGATATTAAACCATATTGGGACGACAAAAAAGAACCATCTTCGATTAACCATACGCTTTTTTCTATTTTAAATCCATACAGTGCACCATATGTGAATTTTGATGAAAAAATAGACGAGCTCTTTGATTCTTCGCCAGAGGGCACCATGAATGAAATTAAAGAGAAAATAGAGAAATTCATTATTAAATCTATACATAAAGACGACTACGGCTGTGATACAAACAATGAACTATTTTTGAAAGAGATTGTTAAAAATATAGAATCTACAAAGCTTAAAAACATTTATGATATCAATTTTGTAAAAGACGTGAAAATGGTGAGCAAATTTGTTTATTATAGATTATTAGAAATAAAAAAACAAATCCGATTAATGAACTATGCTATTGAGACGTATAAGAAAATAATAGTGTATATAAAATGGTGTGAATTTAATAAAGCAAACAATATCATGAAAACATCAAACAATGTCTTAGTTAACATGCTCTTTCCCTACCAACTCCTTATCTACCAAGCAAACAAAAAAAAACTAAAAAAAATATTACACGACAATATCATAAATAACGAACAATCCTTTATAAAAAATTTGCTTTGTAGATATGCGTCGCTAAAATATATTTTAGATAAAATCCAAACAGGGGCATATACAAAAGAAACCGAAGGACCAAAAGAAAAAGAAGGACCCGAAGATTCAAAGGAAATTATAGAAGGTTCTGCTATTGTATTCATATTACCGTTTTTGTTGCCGCAGAATAAGATGGACAATATGATTTTTGTGAATAAAAAATAAAAAATAAATATTCAAAGATAGTAAATGATATCTAGTAAAGATAATACTATAGTTCCCCCTTTGAATATAACAAAATATGATATCAATCAGTTATTGTTTAGCGATATTAACTATAGTTCTAAAAAATTAGAAGAAGACAATACAGGAACAATAGAAAATCATAATAAGGGTAATACAACAGAGTCTGAATATTTCATTACGAGAGATGTAAATGTGTATAATATGAATAATGACAGAAAGGAATTATTTAGTAAAATAATAACCGATTGCGAAGAACTCATTCGATATGAAGAAAATAAATATGATAGTTTATTGTTACAGCAAAAACCAGAGGCATCCAGTGTTGAAAATAATATAGACGAATTAATCATAAAAACCGAAGGAGAGATTGCCAACTTGGATAAAGATATTCGAGCCGTGCGAAAAGATTATACAATGATAGTAAACAATATGATTCAACAAAAGTATAAATTTGATGATGATGCAATCGAATTACAATTTATCGAAAAAATAAATTCAGTCTTGAAAAATTTTTCAGAAGGATATTATGCGGATTTTGAATTATAGAGCAACGCGTGGCTTCAAATATTTTTTTAGTCAGTTATAGTATATGGCAGGCAGATCGCGCAAAATGAGAAACATCCAATCTTATATTAATAATATTGATAACAACACCTTTTCTGGACCAATGAAATCAGGATTACCACCAAGTATAGGTGTAACACGAAATTTTTGGTATAATTATGGCGCCAGATGTAATCAAGACCCCAATGCTGTTAAGAAAAGTTATGCAAATATGGTTTTTTTAAATATTAATTCCGCTCAAACACCAGTGAGTGCTGGGTTTAGACCAACTACGAATTACAATTATTCATATGTAGCGCCAAACGGCACCGCACCATGGTATGATGCAAATGTGAAATACGATAATCATTATTACAGACCCTATATGAAATAAGAATCCTTATATTACGAAAAATAATTTATTACGATAACATGATATGGTAATAAATCGAACACACGAAATTCTCTACCCATCTATACCTCTATATTGGATAATTTGAAGCTGGCGAAACAAAGGTGCCTGTTTTATTGCCTGGCATTTGCGGATATGGAAAATAACCATTAGGGTTACCTGTATAATTATCATATCGGCCCAAATATTGATAAAATGGCCCACATTGGGCATTGTGCCCAGAACAAATCGTCGCTAATCTATTTTTGGCACGTCGATTTGCTATACTAGAGGCACCAACACCGCCTGTTCCAGGTTTGTATTTATTATATAAATAAGTAGAATTGTTACATGTAATATTTCCGCCAGGATTAAATTTGGTGCTTCTTCTTCCTCCTACGCCAACATTTTTTTTATATAAAAACCCTGGAAAATTTGTGGTGCTGCCATACCAAAATTGTCCATTTGAGTTACTTCCTGTGCCAAATCTAGACATTTATTATATACTACTGAAATATTTTATTTGAAGTAATATAATGACTATGTCTAAATGTGTAAAATTATTTGATTTACTAAATGAATATCCAAATAATATTGACGTGATAAAAACCAAATATTTAGAATTATTAGCAGAGCTAACTATAGTTAGCAATATCGAGACCGCCCTTTTTACCGAAAAAATCACATCGATACATCAAATGGCAATCCACCTTTAGAAAAGGTTATAACGAAGTAAGAGCCAATCCACCTTTAGGAAAGGTGGAGCCAAAACTTGTAACGAAATAAGAGCCAAACCATGGTTAAAAAAGATTGAATGAATAAGCGTTATACTATATGAAAATATTATTTTTCACTAATTATATAGAGGTTGGTAGCGCTTGTTTCTCTTCTAATCGTTTCAGTCTTCTTGCCGCGTTATATTGATATCTCTTTTCTTTTAAATGTTGTTCCTTTTTGATTCTTTCTTCTTCTGGATCTAATAGAGGTTTTTCTGATTCTAATAATGCTTTTTGTGCTAACTTCTCTGCCTTCTTTTTAGCATCATAAATTTTTCGTTTTTCCTTCGACGCCTCTTTATTTTTTTCTTGCCAAGCCTTTTGCCACTCTTTATGTTTTTCTTTGTTATTTTCTCTGTATTCCTTTGTTTTTTGGTAAATTTTCTCCTTATTTTCTTCTCTGTATTTCTTCATTTGTTCCGCGATGACCTCTTTGTGTTCTTCTTTGTATTTTTTCGTTTGTTCAGCTAAGTATTCCTTATTTTCGGCGCGGAATTTTTCGGTAATTGCCTTTTTATTAGCCTGTCTCTCTTCTTCGGTAATGTAGGCACTCAACATATTCAAATTTGCATTATGTTCTTTGATGAGCTCTTGTTCTCGAATCCTGGCTTCCAATTTGGTTTTGTTGTTGAATTTTTCAAGTTCAATCATTTCCCATTCATCCCATCCACCATTGTTTCGAATGGTTTCATATAGCTTAATATGTGCTTTACTATGAGATGTGTCTAGACAAGGCACTTTATGTTGCTGTTTTCTGAAAGCAAAGTTATTAGTATGGCCTATATAACAATAGTCCAAAGCGGCATTTTTTGGCAAAATTTTATACATTGTATAATTTTTCAATGTAGTCTCTTCTTCCATTTTATACATTATATAAATATATTATTTTTAAATATTTTTCCGCAATTATTTAATTATTCCTAAATATAATATATTTTATAGTTTTTTTTGGAATGTTATCAATTTTTATTGTATAATCATTTCCAATAAAATTATAATTTTGTTTCTTCAATATACCCCTAACAATATTCAAATAAGGTCGTTTACATTCAAAATTAGGTTTGAAGGATGATATAGTAGAACATGCAAAATACTTTTGTATTTCCTCTTTCATTTCTAATATTTTATTTTGTTTTTCGGTATCCGCATCTAAGTCACATAACAAAAATGTTTTGTCTTCACCTAAATTTAATATATTGATTAATTTATTACAAATATCTTCTCGTTCGGATTGATATTTTTCACTTAACTTTATTCTCATTATATAAAGTTAAGTCATTTATTTTTAACTCGTTTTTGCTTTACTTTATTGTGGCACATTATTTTCTAATATGTGCAAAGGTATAAATGTTTTGCTCTACTTTCCCATAGGCTCGCCCCTTGAGCAGGGCTTTGTCAAAAGCGAAAAGATGGTTTTGCTCCACTTTTCTCAAAAGTGGATGGGCGGAAAGATGGTTTTGCTCAACTTTTTCTAAAAGTGGATTTATGATATCTTTCTAGTAGGAATATCGTTGGCCACAATGTAAATAGAGTTTTCGGTAATAACAATATACTCAGTTCCAGATTTGTAAAACTTTTGTATTATCGATGTATATTCGTCTTCTGATTTCACCAGCAGCTTCTCTCCTGTCTCTTTAGCCCCAATCAACGCTTTCTTATCAAGTGAAGCCGTCCAATAGTCCATCATAATAGGCTTATCATCGACGATACTGAGTTTAGAAGCGTGCTTCATTGTAATATCAGCAGGAAGTCTATAATTAAAACTAGAATCAGTTTTTTTTGAAGAAGTTTGTTCAGACATTTTTATATAAGTTATTTAAATATATTCTTTAAATACTTATTTGAATTATTATAAAATATTTTTTTGTAATATAGAAACACAAGAAATCAAAAACAAATAAAAGCCAAAAATAAAAACCAAAAAATAATAATAAAATATTATTATAACAATGAAAAGTGTAACAATCGTAGCCAAAGACAACAATTACTCTTTGCAAAATGCCGAAAATTATAAAAATGAATCGGAATTTGATATGGACACCGCTATTGAAAAATATGCGGATTTAATGATTGAATATTCCAAATTTATCATGGAACATATGAAATTAAAAAACCATAAATTGTTAAAATTTATTATAATACGCGGTTTAGACACAATCACAAATGTATTTTTAAATGTTTTATATTTTACAAAAAATATAGATTTGACTTATTTTCATTCACAAAAATCATATTATTTTTATGTTGAATTTGTAGGTCAAATTTCTGACGATGAAAAAATGTTTTTACAATTAACATCGAGAGATGCAGTCACATACGTATATAAAAAAACTGTTTTCGATATCAATAATGAACTTAAAAAACTAAATGACAATGTTTCAAACGAATTCAAAGGTAAATTGGATATACTAAAAAGTTATATTCATTTATACCAAACATATTTATTAAAAATTATTCATTTACCTAAAATAGATATATCTTACATTAGTTATTTATCCAAATTAACCGAAAAATTAAATAAAATTATAAACAAATCAAGTATTTTTACATTAGAAAATATTACAGAAAAATTGTATCATAATGTAAATGCAATAGAAGTATTCTTTGATATCAATCATACATTAGTAAAAAAAATCTTAAAAAAACCAGAGTATTTGAAAAACGTGGAACAAAAAATACACACAGAAGATTTTGATACTAAAATATCAGAAATAGAGTCAAAGGATAAATTTGTAAACTGGTTGCTATCATAAAATTTAGAAAAAAATTGAAAAAAAATTGAGAGAAAAATTTACAAATTACTTACATGAACCCACCAATATTAGCAATGGAATTAATTCAATCACAAAACCAAGAGCAATCAATGTACGCAGAAGCTATTCACAAAATGTTTCCCAAGACCAAGGTGGGTTCACTCACGCATTATTTCAAACTGTTCCTCTTAGAACAACCACACGATGGATGGTGGACACAACCCCAAGTTCAAGCTTATTGCAACACCAAAGTAGCGGCAGATGGAGGTGTAAATTGGAACACTAAGAAAGGCCCCAAAAAGAATCCAGATGGAACACCAACTACTTATGGAGACCCTGGACGAACTTTGGAAAAAATCAGGACCGAAATATATGATGAGTGCTGGGACAACCAAACTGGTAAAAAGGAGGGACCATTTCGTTTGAACTTGGAGAAATATAGTCAATTCACTGGCTCTACAAAATGCCACACATTCACCGAAAAAGACAAGAAAGAAATTCTCAAGCGTGCCAATGGCAGATGCGAGCTCTGCGGATACAAGGGCAAGCTAGAGATTGACCATTTCGTGCCCAGGGAAAAAGGCGGCGAATCTACATTGGCCAATGGAAACGCATTGTGTAGTAGGTGTAACGACCGCAAGTGCAATAAAGACCCTAACCAATTTATGACGGAAGAATACGCCAGAATCAAGAAATACTTTGCAGAGCGTGGCCTCGTACCATTTGAATAAGAAAAACAAACAAAAACAAACAAAAATAAAAACAAACAAAAATAAAAACAAACAAAAATAAAAACAAACAAAAATGATACAAAAAATATGTGTATCATTTTTTCCTCAGTGTTAAGGGTTTACAATTTCTATAGTAATATTTTTTCTCCTTATCTTTTTCTTTTTATCTTTTAAGAGAGCAACACCGTCATCCCCACCTACTTTAATATTTTTTTGGCAAATATTTTTATATTCATTAATAAGTATTATTTTTAGAAATTCATAAATAACCATCAATACATTTTCATCGCATCTACCTACTATCAATACACTTCCTGTCCTAAAAATCATAAACGATACTTCCTTTACGTTTGTGTATAAATGTTTATTTTCTTCCGATATTTGGCATCCATTTTGTAAACCAACGTCTGGATTGTAATAAAATTTACATTGGATACCAGGATATGAACAAGGGTCGTATATAGCTTGAATATTATATTTAAATTTCAATATATCATAAAGCGCTTCTCGGTTTACAAAGAATCCACAATTAAAATTGGAATTTATTAAAACGGTTTCGTTCGTATTATCTTTATACCCTAGAGGTTCTTCAACGTGTGGTTGTAATGTTTCCAATACCTGATTTAAAATCATTTCGAACACTGGCTCACTTTGGACGCCAGGAATTTCAAGTTTACCTGTATTAAACACCTTTACATGAAACTCTTTAAACATATTCTGCACACGCATACGAAGAATCAATACGAAACAATTATAGAATGCGCTCTTCTTCTTACAACGATAACTCATTAAATCCTTCTTGGAAACGCCAATGCTTATTTTCCTGGTATCTTTAAATTTAATACGCCCAGAAGGGTTATCAATATGTGTAATCACATACTCTTCAAAATAATTTTCATCCTTTAACTTTTCTTGGATTAAAATTAATTCTTCCGCTGTAGTAGAATTAAATTTCATTTGTTTTTTTATAACTCCCCTACATGGTCTCGCATAGGGTATTACTGGAACCGCCCAGAAAATTTGCTTCAAGTCGATAGGTCTATTCAAGTAGGCTATTTTTGTTTTGGTTGAAATATAAATATTGGAAGCTTTAGGTGCTTCTGTATTAAATTCCGAAGACAAGTTTGCTGAAATAAATTCTTCATTTGTTTGTTTCATAATTTCGTTTATTTCTTCTTCATCAGAATATTCTTCCTCTTGTCCATATGATATAAAATTCTCCCACTCTTTATCAATATCCATGGTCGTATAATAGTTCAAAATATATCTTTATATTCTTTATATTAAATTACTATCAATTATTTTTTTATTTATATAATATAAAGGATGCACGCCAAACAAAACATCATCCGTGAAAGAACAAATATTATACCTATTCATCAAAATAAATCTACACCTATGAAGGATACGAATGTATTTAACGAATACAGTCTTAAACAAAATTTATTTGACCCAACCAAGAGTTCCCCACCAAACGATTTTATGATTAAATTATATATGAGAATGGCTATATATAATAATGAAAGTTATTTGGTTACAAAAGATGATAACCGTAATAAAGAATAATAAATATGAACGTTATTGTTTTGAATCTGAGAATGCATCAAATTTTCAATAAAATATAAAAAATCACTAGATAAATATTTAGGATAAGTGCGAATAATATAATTGAGAAAGTCCTTGATTATATTTTTTTTGTCAATGTTGTATTCTATACTAATAAAATGAACAAATGATTTTATCACGTCTATATTTTCATTATTGGAAATCTTTGTTAACAACATTTCCCATGTATCGTTATCAATTATATTAAATTCAGCAAATTTATCCTTATTTTTTGCTATATCCTGATTTGATTGCATAAAATTAATCATGCTTCTAATATCCGATTTGTATAATTTTTGTATACAGGATAAAGACTTTTGTGACAAATTCAAATTCTCGGATTCTGATATATGGGTTAAAAATTGTATGATGTCATTTTTAGGCAATTGATTAAAACGTAAACGTATAAATTCATTTTGTAATCCCTCGTCTATTTTGCTTATATAATTACAAATTAAACAAAAACGAACATTTCCAGAATAGTTTTGTAGTAAATATCGTAAAGCTTGTTGGGCATTTTTTGTCATATAATCAACTTCATCTAGTATAACAAATTTCATGCCATTATGGAATAACGGTTTGGAATTTACGAATAAATTTATTTGGTTACGAATGATATCGATGCCTCTCTCGTCCGATGCGTTTAGATGAATAATTAGGTCAGAGTTTTTGTTATTCAGTTTTTCCTGATATGCGTTAATAAGATTCATAATGGTAGTTGTTTTACCTGTGCCAGGTGGACCATAAAAGAGTAAATTAGGGAAATAAGAGGTGTCTATTATATTTTTTAGAATTTTTCTATTTAAGGGGTCTAATACAATGTCGTCGAAATGTTTTGGTCTAAATAATTCTACAAAGGGGACACCGCTACTCGTCATTTAAATTCTAATAGAAATTATATTTAATATTTATTTTTATAATTACAATAATACATAGTCGAATTACAAATACACCGAATTACAAAAATAATTGAATTCAAAAGCAGAAATATTTTTAGAAGCAAAGATATAATGACAACTTCAGGAAAAAATGTTGGGTATTTAGAATTAATTATAGGGCCTATGTTTAGCTCTAAAACATCATCATTGTTAGAAATTTATAAGCAATGTAAATTTTGCAATATTCCAGTATCTATTATAAATCATTCCATAGATAAACGTTATCATGATACGATGATATCTAGTCACGATAAAATAATGGCGCCATGTATTCAAGCAAATAAATTAAACGAAGTTTGGTCCAATAAATCGTTTCTGGATTGTTGCACAGAAGGTCTTTGCAAAGAAGGCTTATGTGAAAATAAACGAGAATCTACTGCTGCTCATAAATCGTTGCGAAATTCGGATGTTATTTTAATAAATGAAGGACAATTCTTTCCAGACTTATACGAAGTCGTAATAGATATGTTAAACCATAATAAGAAGGTATATATTTGTGGTTTAGACGGTGATTTTGAACGAAAAAAATTTGGAGCGATTTTAGATTTAATACCTCTGTGTGATAAAGTGAATAAATTAACTTCATTGTGTTCATTATGTAGAGACGGAACAAGAGGTATATTTTCAATGCGTTTGACCAACGAAACAGAACAAACACTCGTGGGTTCTGATAATTATATTCCTGTATGTAGAAGTTGTTATAGTAAAAAACAATCAACAAATAGCTATCAATAAACAAATAGCTATCAATAAACAAAATCCTTCACCTTTTATGGGAAATATATATTTGAAAACCATTTAAATCAAAAATGTATTAATAACATATAAGTTAATGACAACCAATGATACATCAACGAATAACAATAACCCAGTAAAAAAACGTGGTAGAAAACCAAAGAAGGTGGTTGAAGATGCGACAAATATTACTAATACCACAGAAACAAAAACATTCGATGATAATATAAATGTCATCATTGAAGAAACAAACCAAGAATTAAGTAAATACAATAACAATAACGATGTGTTATCACATGAAAATTTAAATTTTGTGAATCCAGAAGAAAGTGATGACATAATTGAAAATAATGACATTTTTTCTACAGACATACTGGTTCAAACTGATAATAAACCAGTTGCTAAAAAACGCGGAAGAAAACCTAAAGGAGGTAAAATAATTCAGCAAATCGCTCCATTAAACAACTCTAAAGAAGCCAAGACCAATGTTATTTTGCATTTAAAATGTTCCATCAAAGATTTATATTCAAATAATGAAACAACCGAAGTTCAAGGGTTCGATTTTCAAAAATCACAATTATCATATAACGATATTGTTGCTGATACAAATATATTTAATACTCATAATTATTCATCTGATGTAAATAGTATAAATCAATTTAAAAAAAAATACGAAGACGAAGATGATATGTATGATTATGACGAAGAAAAAATAACCAAAGACGCTGACATTAGAGAAATATGGAAAAAAATTAAAACCCTAGAACATAGTTTACATATTAATAATATTTGTGATAAAAAATCAGCTTGTTTTTGGTGCACATACGATTTTGATAACCCACCGATTTATATACCAAAACATTTTATAAAAGAATCATACCATGTATACGGTTGTTTTTGTAGTCCTGAATGTGCAACGGCTTATTTAATGGAAGAAAATATTGATAGTTCAGCAAAATTTGAACGATATCATCTAATTAATCATATTTATTCCAAAATTTATGATTATAAGAAGAACATCAAACCAGCTCCTAATCCATATTATATGCTTGAAAAATATTACGGTAATTTAACCATACAAGAATATAGGTCTTTATTAAGAAACGAACGATTATTTTTAATTGTAGACAAACCTCTTACCAGAATTCTACCTGAATTGCACGAAGATAATGACGATTTTATTATTAATAATAAAATAATTCCATCGAACACATATCAGATAAAAAAGAAATTGCAAAACAAACAAACCAAAACGACTATTTTGAGTGAAAAGTTTGGATTGAACCCATAAACAAAGTTTGTAAAATATCAAGAATAGAGTATTTTGAAATTTTACTATTATATTTAGCCCACCGCGTATTTTATATTTTTATTTATTTTATATTTTTATTTATTTTATTATATTATGGATAACTATGAAAAAGAATCGTCTATATGGGACATAAACACAATCATTGATTTTATTAAAAATAATTACATTCAAATACTAATGTTTTTATCAGTGTTTGTTATTATTTATATAGTTGATTATATTTCTAATATAAATGCGGTTCTATTTGGTTTACCATCCGCTGTTCCTGGTTTACCGTCACCGTCTAACAACCAGCAAAAAAAAACAAATGTAAATATAAACTTTCCAAAAAAGAAAAAACACCATAAGAAATAACAGACACGGATTACACAACCTTTTTCACTTCGCCTCTATCTACACGGTCTTGATAATCACGCATATTGGAGTCCAATTTATGGCGTAATTGTCTATATATTTCTTGATTCACAGATTTGACAGGGTATGCTGGTGCCTTTTTTTCAGTAATTCCTAAATAAGATTTGATTACGGCAATTTCGTCATAATTATATTCTTTTAATTTCATTATAGCGTTTTCTTCGGTGTAATCTGTTTGTCTTAAAATTTTTTGAATTTTTTCTTCAATCTGGTCAGTTTCAACTAAAGAAATGTTATCCGACATTATTATGAATTAGATAAATTATTTTTTAAATCATATTAAACGAATAGTTATATATAAACTATTGCACAATGAGCGAAAAAATAGACACATTTAATACACAACCTTTGATGACAGAAATTGAAAGTGTTATCACAAGAGGGGTTAAAACAATTTTAAATGATTTTATGAATAGATATGAATTATTAGAAAGGACCCATAATAAAATTATGAATTTACCTTCGGTTAGAAATGAGTTAAACTTGACACCTTATGACGAAGATGATACTAAAAAATCATTGTCTGATAAAACAGACACATCTGATAAATTAGTGAATAGTTCTGTTACAACACGTAATTTTGTGCATGAAGAAATGGGTGAAATTGAGAAAAAACTAGATAATATTGAGAAAAAATATGATGCTATTTTACCACTATTAAATAAAATTTTAAATAAAGTTCATTTATTAGACCAAGATGTAAAGGTCTTAAAACAAGTTTCATGCGATAGTAAAACGGTGGATAAACATATCATCAAACCATCTATCGTTTCTGCGTGTGAAAACGAAAATATACAAGTTGAAATTAAAGAAAATGAAGAGGAAAAGGCAGAAGGAGCAGAACAATCCGTGGAAGAGGAAAAGGAAGAAGAGGTTGAAGAGGAAGTTGAAGAAGAAGAAGAAGAGGAAGAAGAAGAGGAAGAAGAAGAGGAAGTTGAAGAAGAGGAAGAGGTTGAAGAGGAAGAGGAAGAAGAAGTTGAAGAAGTTGATGAAGAAGAGGAAGCAGAAGAAGAGGAAAAGGCTGAAGAAGAGGAAGAGGAAGAAGTTACCGAAATTGAAATCGATGATGTAACATATTATACCAATGACGAAGAAAATGGGTTTATTTACGAGTCAACCGAAGATAATGAAGTTGGTGATAAAGTTGGGTATTTAAAAGACGGTGAACCATTCTTTTACGCCGATGAAAAATAAAATATAATTCTATTATAATAATGATAAAACTATGTGCTCCAGCCATTATATATTTAATATTTTCTGTAACTCAAATACTTATAGACACATTTAAGGGACTTTATAATACCGCGTTTATGAAAGTGATTGTAACTTTTATGGTAACATTGTTATTAAATATTTTATGTGAGAAAAATTTAACAGTTGTGTCATGGATTATAGTTTTCATACCTTTTCTTCTAATGACATTAATAGTTAGTATATTATTATATATATTTGGTTTAGATGCTGCTACTGGAAATATAAATTATAATTGCAATAATGCAACTTCTGATACAAATTCTAATTCTAAATGCGGCGATGGGATAACAGTTGACTCAATGGGCAATATTATAATATATGACCCTGAATATAATGCAGCCAAAAATCCAGTATATTATCAATCGCCAAATATAATTATTCCAAATCCTCACAATAACGATAGTAAACAGACGACTCCCATAGTAGCTACTACTCCACTAGTGCCAAATGGTTCTAGTAGCCCTGCCTATCAAAGTTAAAAGTAAAAAAGATATAAAGATAATACCATTTATTAAGTATCCATGGTATTATATACTATATTTAGTTCGCTGTTTACGCTGTTACGAACTAGCGCTCTTTTAATTCTTTTAAATGATTATTTCAAAAGAACATACCCAGAAAAATACGAAACTCTATTGGTCGAGATTCCGTTACAATTAATTTATGTTTACAGCAAATGTCAAATTATGAGCGGTAAAGTTCAGCGTAAAGTCAACGAATTCATAGAAGCAAATCCTCATATTAAAAAAATCATAAATGATATTTACAAATATAGTGACAGTAGAGATTTAGAAATAGACCACATTGTAAACGGCGAAGTTTCAGGAAAATACAAAAGAACTCAATCATTGCCAGATGCGCGAGAAAATGCAGATGAAATGCTCATTTTTTCAGATTTAAGCACCAATGAAAAATGTGTTAATAAAAAAATTCTTCAACCAAATATCGATTTCAATTATGAAATTTCGAATGTGCAATTTATATTATTTGAAGTAAAATTTGACTTGAAAACAGAAACCAAATGTGTAGCATTGGTTTTTAAAAGCGACACTTACAATTATTATATTGTCAATAATGTCATTGATATCAAATTTTTAAAATATTATTTGAAAAATCACGCTTCGGTTTTGATGACATCTGGAGAAATTAATGAAATAACTACATTTCATGTTAAAATGATAGATAATGACGTAAATATACAAACATTCGATATAAAAGATGAAAATAGTGTTATTATAAAAGAAAACGAATATATTATTGTATCCGAATAATGCGCATATCTAATAGTCTATACAAAGTATAATATAATTCTAAAAACAATTTAAAAAAAAATGAATAATAAATATATTAAGAATGTTATCCCAGCATACAACAATGGAACCAGTAACTTCTAGCACGGATTCATTTCATAAATTGTCCAGTAATTGGACTCTTTGGGCACATTTGCCTCATAATACCGATTGGAGCATAACTAGTTATATTCCGATTTCTACATTTACTACAATTGAAGAAACATTAGCAGTGACTGAAACGCTACCTGCTATACTTGTAGAAAACTGTATGTTATTTATGATGAAAGAAGGTATAAAACCTACATGGGAAGACCCAAAAAATAGAAACGGTGGTTGCTTTTCTTATAAAGTTTCAAATAAGAACGTTTATAAAGTTTGGAAAGACCTTACCTATGTAGTAGCAGGTGCATCTATTAGTAGTAATATGAGTTTCGTTAATTGTGTGACTGGGATAACAATTTCACCTAAAAAAAATTTCTGTATTATAAAAATTTGGATGACTGATTGTAATAATCAAAATCCAGCGATAGTAACAAGCGATGTTAAGGGGTTAGCATCACAAGGCTGTTTATTTAAGAAACATACACCAGAGTACTAAATCCACCTTTAGTCCACCTTTAGAAAAGGTGGAGCCAAACCTTCGGTAAAAGTTGGAGCTTAGCATTTTGTTATACTTTTTCTAAAAGTATATAGTGGTGCAAAATGTTACAACAAAGTAAAAAATTAAAATAATCTTTTTATGGGATTATTTTAATTTGGGTTTCATATTAATTTGGGACTGGAAATGGTCTTTGATTTTTTTCTAGCACTAAAGGTTCTGGTATAAATACTGGACCTTTTTCATAAATATTTGTTGAGTCTAATTTGGTTATTTCAGGAACAAAACATGGGGCAGGGTTTACTAAATTTGTCGAGTTAATACCAAATAAAAACGATTCTGTATCAGCTGCATTATACGATAACTTATTGCCTGGTATTTGTGCAGGAAGTAATCCATTGCCTGGTAACCGAGTATTGTATGCGGCACCGTATTGCGAATTAGGATATAATGTATAATTTTCAAATTGTTTATATTCTCTTTGTTCTAAATTATAGTTTCCTGGAGTATTTCTATTTCTTGTAGAAGCCATATAATATATACTTTTAAAAAAAGTATAGCAAAAATACTTATATCAAACCCTAATTATTTCATATTTTCTACACGTTTTTCAATATTATTTTTATTTTCAAATTCCAACTTTGTTAGCGCATATTGTCCACAAGGACCACAATGGTCTTCATTCGATAAATCTATTTTGTGGTTCATTTTTGTATTACAATATTCTATATTCCATCTACCAGTAGGTTTGGGCAAATCCTTTGGCATTATTTTTTTTACAAATTTTGTTATAAAGCTCATAAGTAATAACAATACTTATTTTTAAGTATTTTGAAATTCACTTGTTTCTTTTGTAGAATATATGTAAAATGTCTATCAAAAAATAGCGTCTCTCAACTTTTGCATATTTTGCTCGCTAATTTTACCAGTGTCTAAATATTCGCTAATACATATGTGAGTTAAATACATATAATCATAAGCAAATAAAATCATGAGTCCAAATTCAGCATCAGTGCTCATAAAGTGTCGTGCTAATTGTAAGGCACATTCGGTGAGTTCGGTCGACGTTTGAACTTTTTCATATAATCCCTTGACGGTTCTAGTCATTTCTTTCTCATTATAATCTTCCATGCCTAAAATATCCAGCACTTCTTGGCGATAAATAGCGTCGCGGACAAAATATCTCTCTTCTTCGGTGATTTCATCTGTTTCCAAAAATACTTCATCTGTATTATAGGTGCAAACGACCTTCGTGTTATACATAATTCTTATAGTTATTATGTATAATTATCTTTATACTTTATCTATGAAATTTGTTATAATTTTGCGCCACTTTTTCTAAAAGTGTTTTTTGCTTTTGCGCCACTTTTTCTAAAAGTGTTTTTTTGCTTTTGCGCCACTTTTTCTAAAAGTGTTTTTTTGCTTTTGCGCCACTTTTTCTAAAAGTGTTTTTTTGCTTTTGCGCCACTTTTTCTAAAAGTGGCTAGGCATACTGGTAAGTAGAGTGTTTGTTGGAATAATCAGCGTCACGTGTTAATTCACGAGATGGGACACCTCCACGAATCCATCCATCCGATGCTACATTCTCGATTTGATTGGCTGGATTGTTGATTCTCTCTTGAACTGCTGGTAAAAGTGGTGTTTGATGATATTTGATATAACTTTTTTCACTCAAGTTACTTACACTACGTTTGTTTACGATTTGCTCTCCTTGTTGGATTTGGGCTTCCATCACAGGATTTACAGAACCTCTTCCTAAATATGGGACAGTTGCGAATGGACGTTGGAATAAGTCAATGTGACTTCTTGGGTGGGTTTGGATGGAGCCAATCAATAACTTTGAATTGTCGTCAATATTGCAGCCACCTGCCCCTGAATTGTAACCACCATTATACATTATACCTGGTTGAGTAGTAGCAAGTTCCTTTACGTTTTTCATTGAACAGTCGGACGCGAAATAATTTTGTGTCATATAATTACATGATGCTACATTTTGGATATCGGTTTGAGAGACGTTACACGAGTCTAAACCAATTCTAGATAAATTTTGAAAGGTATAACCAGAGACATTTGCCATTTATATATAATATACATTATTTTTTGCAGATTATATATTTTATATTAATTTTATGCCTTCTAGTTTTTGATTGTTATTTTTATTTTTTATAACCTATTGACTTTGCTTAAGTTCTTTTCTTTGACAAAAAAAGTTATCTGTAAGTAAATATTTTAATAGTCAAATGCTCCATATCCTTTTGCTATTTCAATAATAATACCTTGTTCAGCCAAATTAAATCCACTTGTAATGCTGTGTTCATCCCACATCCCTCTTCCGAATTTATTTATTACACGATATTCATTTTCTTCCGTGTCAAATATAGGTTTAACTTTGTATTCTATTAAATCTTGTAAAGTATAGTTTCTTGTTAGTGTTTCGTCATCGTTTTTTGCCTGTGAAATATAAACCAATATATTTTTTAGCCATTTTCTATATCTTTTCTGTTTTTTCCCATTATCTAAATCGTTTATAAAATCCTGATATTTATTATATGTTTCTAAACGTTTATATTGACTTTCGCATAGCATAATATATTCATCATTTACATTTGTTAACAATTCTGTTGTCATGTTATTTATATAAATAGTATTATATTTATATTAATTCATTTTTATATTGATATTTATGTACCATGTCAAAATAAATGTATTGAAGTTAAATCATTATATACTTTTAATGATAATAAAATAGTAAATTTGTTGAAACAAGAAGCAGCAGAAAAAATGGGATATATTTTTGAATTTTGGATATATGATAAAAATGGAAACAGAGTAAATTAAGGATTAATCCATTGCCAATTATCCTTAATTCGCTGCATATTACCGTCTGGCGTCGATTCTTTTGCACTTGGCATCGTGCCGTACAAGAAGTGCGAAAAACTAGCCTGGTCGCCAGGTTGTATTCTCGTGTTTGGTGAGCTGTACAATTGTCTTGAAAATTGGTCGAGCTCGAACTCCTGATAAAGGTCACCAAATAGCTGCTTACTCGTGTTCTTAATGCCTGGGTTCATCATCTGCACCGCGCGCTTCACATTTTTTGTTATGTCTTCGTCGACATCAACGTTAAAACTAGGTGGAGCCGATTTACGGTCAGGTTCGTCACCAATTTGAGTGAGTAGAACATTGCTAAAAGGATTCTTTTTGGTTCCTTCTTTAAATTCCGATTTTAAGACACTGTCTAAAGTAGCAGGGTTCACATAAGAATCAGGTTTCTTGTCAAACATCCCTGTCACTTCGTTTCCTTTTATTGCTTGGAAACCTTCGCTTAACATATCCTTGGTAAGCTTCTGCTTTCGCATCTTAAATAATACAAAAATAACAGCCAATGTCAAAAAACCGACCAACAACACTCGTTGAGACATAGTCAAACTATATCCTAAAATTGTAAGCAAAATAATTAATCTAGATACAGCATTTAATTTTTGTTCATAACACATATTTGTTGTGGGCCATAATTCAAATATATATTCTTTATTAAATAATATGGTAGGTTCATTGGACCAAAATTGAATTGTCATGATTATATATAAATCACCTATAATATTATTTTCTTGATTTTCTACATTTTCTAGATTTTCTCCTTTTGCTAGTTTTCTTCACTGTTTTTTTTATTCTCTTGGTCTGTCTTCTCTTCTTTTTGCCACCTGAAAAATCGACAACATAATTCAATTCGTATTTCATTTTTACAGGTGCAGAACTATCTTCGTCAGAATCAGAATCAGAATCGCTATTGTACACTGATATTGGCCGTTGACTGGTAATTCTAAATCCATTTTTTGGGCTCGTATAAAAATCTACTACGTTTCCGTAACAAGTTAAAGCAATGTTTTTCATGCCATTTTGTTCGGCAAATGTTTTCACCGCATTTAGTAACAAACTCCCTACACCCACTGACGGTTCTGGTGCGCATAATCCTAAAATATTTATCTGTTCGCCATTGATGTCAAAATTCAGCACGCCTTTCAAAACATTGCGTGCAGGGTCTAATGCGTATAAGGTGATGCCGCTGGCTAAATAACCGACCAATTCAGCTGTTTCGATAGATGTCTCTTCTCGGCAAAAATGCGCAATCCTCTTTATGTCTGATTGTAATTCCACAATTGTTTTCACACTCTTTCTTGCAACATTCGTCATATTGTATTTATTCAAACTGTCTCGAGATAATATGTAATATATATTCATACCTATATACTATGAATATATAATTCTGACTATAATCCACCTTTATCCACCTTTCACTACGTAGTAAAAAGGTGGAGCCAAACCCTTCTACTAACTACGTAGTACAAAGTTGTTTATTTGGCACCACCTTTCTTAAAGGTGGTTTTGGCTCCACCTTTCTTAAAGGTGGATTTGGAGCCTCTAGGGGTTCGTTCTGGTTTTTCTTCGCTGCTAAATAATTTCAACAATTCTTCATCCGTTAAAGCTGGTTTTTGATTTTGCTGTTGTTGTTGCGCCTGTAATTGTTCTGCCGCCTTTGCATTTGCTCTAGCCTGAGCCTTGGCCAACATTCTTTCCTTGGTTTTCGCCATTTTCATTTTTTGGTTTAAATTTGCTTCCATAGCACCAGTATTCACTTTTCCACCTAACCCACCTAATCCCATTTGGCTCAACATGGACTGTATATTCCCCATACCAGGCATACTCTTCATTTTGTTCATCATCTCGGTCGCCTCCGCAATAAGCTCTGATTCTTTAAGGTCGCCTGATTTGATTTTAGTATCCAATTTATCGCCCACTGTTTTCACTAATCCCATTAATTTCGTCGGATTCTTGACCAACTTTTGAAATACATCTTTCATATCTGTTGCGTCTTCAAAATCCACGTTTAAATTGGCAGCGGTCTCTTCAGCGATTTCACGTGCTAATTGCCCCAATTTTCCGTCCAACATACCTGTAATATGCTCTTGAATTTTGTGTGCATCTGGTAAATTAAATCCGGCGTCTGAAGAAGCGGCATTGTCGCTCATATCAAACAATCCTTGCATGTGCGACAATGTCTCTTCTAATTTGGTTTTAAACTCTTCTTCATTTATCGCCTCAAACATTTTGGCGGTGTCACCGAACGCATCCTTGTTATGGAGTGTTCCGACAATGGAAAAGGTAATTAACTGTAAATATTTCCAAATAGTTTCTCGTGTTTTATCGGAAATATCACATTGCCATAAGTTTTTGAAATGAATCTTTGGCAAAAATTCGGTATCAACATCGGAATCTTCTTTGAAAATATCGGCGTTTTGGTATAAAATATCGAAAAATCTAGGAGGCATCTTCTTTTGACAAAAATCAAATATTAATTTTAGAGATTTTTGGTGCGACTTTTCATAGGCCGCATTACGGTCGTCTTCTTCGTCAATATAATTGAAATGTTCCTTTTCCTTCCACCATTTGGCAATAAAGGGCTCGTATTCTGGAAAGGTGGTTCTTAAATCGCCTACAAAATCTTTTATAATTTTGGCAAATTCCTCTGGAATAGGTTTATGGGTGTCTTCGGTCATTTTTAATTAATATAAAATATATTTTTAAACTGTTTTAGATTGTATTCAATAATTATTAGTAAAACATAATAAAAAGATAATAAATAATTAAGTAAATATGTCAAACATTCTAACCGCTTTTAACGACCATTTCATTGAATTCATTAATGACGTCCATTTGGTATTTCCAGAAGACGCTGATATTTTGTCCGCAAAAAATGCTCTCATTGCAATTCGTAAGGCAAACCCAAAAATGATTGTTAAAATATGGAACGCATTTATTGTCGGCAAATATAGAAGCGAAATTGAAGCTGGAAATCTAGATTTTTTTGTAAACAAAGATTATTCACAAGATGTGTCTAATGCGGCGAATTCCGATAAAATAATGGAATCTATTGATAGATTACGTGCTCCGATTAAAAACATGACTCCAGAAAATCAAGCAAAAGTAATGAAATACATTCAAAATTTAACCAAACTGGCACAATTATGCGATTAAATCCATCCACCTTTAGAAAAGGTGGAGCCAAATGTGCTACAAAAATTATAATTATTGATTTGAATGATTATAATTTATTTTATGTGTTTATGTGTTTATGTGTTTATGTGTTTGGCTCCACCTTTTATAAAGGTGGAGGCAAAGATTATATACTTTGGTGAATGTTTTTGCTACACTTTCAACGAAACACCCTAGAAGCTAGAGGGTGGTCTATTTCCAGTAAGGGTTCTAATATCCGCATCGCGCTCCTCCTTCATTTTGCGTATACGGTCCTCCATCACTTGATTGGATACATCCTCGCCCATTTTCTGTGCTCCGCGAATCGTTGTATTGGTGTCTTCGCCTCCATATTGTTGTATTTGACCATTAAATGCCGTATTCAAATCCATATAATTATGCATTTGTCGCATTCCACCATTACCCTTGGCTTCCAAATCTTCTGGCGCCTGGTCCAAAAAACTATACTGGTCCGACACAATATCACCAAAACCACCTCCAAATGAAAACGCCATTGGCTCCATATTATTTTGCGTCGCTTTTCTTACTTCCACCTCCTGTCGAGGTTTTAAATGGTCCAATATTTGTTCACCATACAATACTTTATAACCTTGATTCAATAACAGCAACGCTGGAACACGTGTAACATTCTCTGGCAATATTATTTTTTGCCCATTTTCTAAAATGATAAACGTCTTATTATTTGCCTCTTTCACACGCTTATCAATACAAATAAAATGTATATCATTTTGTGTGCTCGTTTTGGACAACATTTGTAAATATTTTTTTGATACTTCGCAGTATTTACTGTAATATAAAATACAACTCATTTACTATAATATATTTATTTATTTGTAAATAGTATTTAACTTATTTTTTTTGTTTATTAAAAAAAAATGATTATAATTTCCAAAGGTTTAAATATATTATTATATTAGACATTATGAATCCTAACCTTGAGACTTTTGATAACGGCGTAGACACTTTCGGTTTCACTCTTAGCGGTGTGAACGTAAGCTTAGCGAATGCCTTAAGAAGAACCATTTTATCCGACATACCACTCGTTGTTTTTAGAACTTCGCCCAATGAACAAAATAAATGCAATATTATTACCAACACCAGTCGTCTAAATAATGAAATCATTAAACAAAGATTAAGTTGTATTCCTATTCATATTAAAGATGTGAATGATTTTCCATTAAAAAATTATATCATGGAAGTCAATGTAGAAAATAATACTGATACTACCATGTATGTTACCAGCGAACATTTTACTATAAAAGATTTGGTTACTGGCAAAACATTACCACAAGACAAAATTAGAGAGATTTTCCCAGCCGATGATATTACAGGTTATTTTATTGATTTTGTAAGATTACGTCCTCGAATATCGGATGAAATACCTGGTGAACGACTACATTTAACCTGTGAATTTGACGTCGGTAATGCCAAGGAAGATGGCATGTTTAATTCGGTTTCAACGTGTTCTTATGGATTCACTGGAGATTCCGCTGCACAAGATGCCGAATTGGCGCGAAAAATCCAAAAATGGAAAGACGAAGGGAAAAACGAAACAGAAATTAAATTTGAGACGGAAAATTGGAAATTATTAGACGCCAAACGAATCGTCAAAAAAGACAGTTTTGATTTTGGAATTCAAACCATAGGAATTTATACGAATAATGAAATTGTCGATATGGCTTGTAAAATTTTGGTTGCGCGATTCAATGAATTAAATGCAACTATCGAAAAAGATGAATTAGAAATCAAAAATGCGGATAATACTATGGCGAATTGTTTTGATGTTATATTGGAAAACGAAGATTATACGATTGGAAAAGTGATAGAATATTTATTATATACAAAATTTTATGAAACAAATATGCTTACCTTTTGTGGTTTTAAGAAAATGCATCCACATGATAATTATAGCATTATTCGTTTGTCTTATAGAGACGCAGTGGAAAAATCCACCATCAAGGGACATTTAAAAGAGTGTAGTGACGATGCAATACAAATTTATACAAAACTCAGAAAGGACTTTACAAAATTCGTGAAATAATGAAATACTATGGTCGTAAACTACAAATATTGATACATTATGTAAAAATACTACATAATGTAGAGAAAACTAGTTTTTTCGTGGGATTTTCGGTCCCTTCGTGTGTAGGTAGCGTTGAAAAATTTGGGGAAGACTTTTTTGGAAAATCCGTTTTTGGACATTTTTTTTGTCCATTTTTGAAAACCCAAAATACTTTATGCCAAATTGCATCGTGAGACCATAATTGAATTTTATGGTGTGGCGGCAAAAAAATATTTTTTATTTTGTGACGATAAATTT
>Ga0209358_10000122_pt1 | contig 69674 bp, 78 predicted proteins | sample LauGreFa1BDMLBSN_2_FD_187574 | JGI IMG/M metagenome (GOLD analysis project Ga0209358, IMG submission 187574) | Freshwater lake microbial communities from Lake Michigan, USA - Fa13.BD.MLB.SN (SPAdes) (version 2) | ecosystem: Environmental > Aquatic > Freshwater > Lake | place: Lake Michigan, USA... | reverse complement strand
GTTTTTAATTGTTACGACATTGTAACAAAACAAAGGACAACAAAGCCCTAAAACTCTGTTGTCCAGTTGTGAGCATAATGAATCATGTATGCTACTCTCCCAATGCTATCTTTGTAAACCTAAAAACAAAGCAAAGGGCACAAAAGCACCCTTACTTGATTAGTAAATAGCAATATACCAATTCTTTGATTCATCCCAGTTTGATGTTTGCACGATATGGAATTTTATTTTCTTTGATTTGAATTCAAAGAATCCACTCATGCTTGAATCAAATGTGATTTCTCTTAGAAAATCCCAGATATACATTGGATATAAATCATACAATCTGTCTTTGTATTTCTTTTTAGGACATAAGAATGTATGTTTTCTTTCCATGTATTCTGTTAGCATATTGTCGTTGTTTCCTTCAAGTATTATGAAGGATTTCATGTTTTGAATTTTGAAGTAAAGTTTTTCTTTATCTTCTATCAATCCACGATGTAGATTAATCTTTAAATTTTTATGCATAACTATTTAGTTTTTAATTAATAAACAAAGGGCTGTAAAGCCCTTTGTTTATCATTACATCTGTAACTCCCAAGTACCGTCATACTTGCACTCATCACCAAAGCTGATATGACCTTGTAATTTACCATTGCCTTCCAATGATTGCTCATTGATTCCAATAGTTATACTCGGTCTGTTCAACTTCATCTTGTCTGCAAATGATAATGCTTTGTATCTAATGACAGCTTTTGCATTATCAATGCTTGTAACAAGATGTTTTTCGGTTACTTCTGCAACATTGTTGTTTGTTCCAAAGATTGTAACATTCAAGTTCCCGAATTGCTCAGGAACGATAACAGCGAATTGATTTTTCATAACATTTAGTTTTAGGTTAATAATCAAAGGACATTAAAGCCCTTTGAGTAATAGTTACGACAACTTTTCGATACATTCTTTAATCATTTGATGTCCTTTTACAGACTCTTCATAAGTTGAATATCTTTTTTGATATCCTTCTAAGTCTGGATCTCCGAACACCATTGTTTCGAACATACAATTATAAACACCAACAAATACTGTTGATATTATCGTTGTTCCAAAGTTATCTTTAGCAATTATATCATCACTGATGTTTTGCTTTAGATACTCATCATAACTAACCTTTACAGGTTGTTTATCTTTTAAAATGTAGTACATAGTATTTAGATTTAATTAATTAATACAAAGGGCTGTTAAGCCCTTATGTTTACAATTCAATTGTGATGTTTCTTAATATGGTTTCATAATTTTCTACGATTGAATCTATTCTTTTTTCAAAGTCTTCAATTGTATAAACATCATTAGTCAAATCATTGAATACAGGAAGGTTTACTTCTTTTACTGTATTAATAACATCTTGTTTGTTTTCAGTATTTAATCCACCGAAATATTCCAGTAAATTACCTAAAATGATTGTGTTTTCCATGTTGTAATAGTATTTAGTTTAAATTAGTTTAATTGATACAAAAGACAATAAAGCCCCTAAACATTATTGTATTTGTTTAGCCGACAACAAACGGCTATTAATTATTATCATTGAGAATCAATGATAATAATATATTTATCCGACAACAAACGACTAAGTTCACCTAAATACGTTTAGATTCTTGACTATCTCATTTATTTCCGCTAACTTTACAAAGTCTTAGGACAATATCACACATCTTTACATCGTATATAATATTCTCAATAGATAGTAAAGCACACATAATTATAATATTGATTAACGTAGATAAGGGATTACCTCACAAGTAATAGATTGATTATATTATAGTTAATTAGTTCTACATAATCGTCAAAAATGATTAGAATTTATCATTATTAGACGATATTTTTTCCAAAATGAAAAAATTTTTGATGAATTGATGCCTCCCTGTTTCCATTTTGATTTTATTATCGGGGTTTTTTAGTGATAACCTCCGTACCGGGGTATCACAAATATAATTTTCAGTACTATAGGGGGGGTGTTTGTACTGTAAAGTTTACGCAATGGGGGTTAGTTATGTAATTTTTGAATATGGAGAGGATAGAGATGTTTGAGCAAATGGTTAAGGAGTATTTGGATGTTGAGTCCAGGTTGCTTGATAAGGTATTTAGTGGATTATTGAGGAGGGGTGTAATGAGGGATGATATTGAGAAGATGAATGTAAGGAAGGTTTTTACGTTTGGTAGTATGAGTTATGGATTAGTTGTACGATTAGGTGAATCTGATGTTATGGTGGGGGTGGTAGAAAGGGAGATGAATGTTGAGGGGGGATATTATAAGGTAAAGTTTCAGATTAGTGATAGGGGTAGGGAGTTTATAGATCAGGGATATTTGATGTACGAGAATATGGATGAGGAGACGGCGCATGCGTTATTGAATAGTGAATTAAAGGATATGGAAGGTGGAGAGAGGATTTACCGGTATGAGGGAGATACAAAGTATTATGGATGGTTTTTAAGTTGGGTAAGTAATACGAGGATTATGGTAAGGATTGATGATGTAGATACGGAAGATAATGCTATTGGTTGGAAGAGGGGTGTTGTAGGTAAGGATTAATTATTATCTTTGGAATAGTTTTTTCTTTGTTTTAAAATCGAACAATGTTTTATGTTTTGCAAGAAGTCCAGGGGGTAGAAATATCTTCTGGATTTTTTGTTTTATAGAAAATTAGTTTTGGTTTTTAAGAATTAATGGATAGATGCAGAAATAACCTGTTAGGGCAAATACTGCTGTTGAGGAAATAGCGATAAAGATTATTAGATTTATTTTCATAATTATTTATTTATATGTTTGCCAACCTTCTTTTGGGATATAATTAACTGGACCGAATGATTGGTGGAAGTTTATAATTTGTATTTCTGTAACAGAGACTTTTTCGGAAATCTCTTTTCCAAATCTCTTTTTATACGCTTCGATTAGATTGCTGGGTATCGTTTGGATATCATCCCAGACAGTAATTGATTCTTTTTTAAAAATTGTTTTTAGTGTTTCGGGCTTTTTATTCGTTTTGTTTTCTTTGTAGTATGAAACTTGGAGATCACAAATAATAACTATTGGTTTCTGCATAGGATATGTTATTAAACACCGAACCCCCGTTACCGAGGGTTAGATGCGAGAGAAGCGTTAATCCATCGTGGGTAGCTTAAAAGAAAGCTGAGGATTTGCCGAAGTGTCAAAGGTATTATTTTTTTATATATATTTGCAATGAGAGTAAAATAAATTATGTCACAAAACAATTACACCGTAGAAATTTTTAGCGAGAATAAAGGCGCTAGATGCAATGATCGTTTATATTATCATTGTCAAAATACAGGTCATTGGAAAGCCGTTGTAGGTTATTCCATTCCTGAAGAGATTACCGCTATATGCAAAAAAATTATGGAGAATGAATTTCGCCATAAATTAGATGCAGAAGTGTTAGTCATAAATTTATTGAGAGAATTAAAAATTCCTCTTATGAATAATCACGTTTAATTTAAAATTAATATTATGTCACAAAAAAAAGTAAAAGCTCCGAAGGGATTAAAAACTGTAAAAGCTCCAAAGGGAGTTAAGAAACTTACACCAGTTAAAGGACCAAAGAAAATGAAATCTCCTTATTAATGATTTCGTATCGTATTATTAGAAAGTCAAAAAGTGAATCTTCTATTGAAAAACATAGAAGATTTTCTCGTATTATAAGACGTAAGCCTCATTATTATTTTTATTTAGGAACAAGAATGAGATTTCTTTTTTTTGATTTTCATGCAACACCAAAAAATAAAACTGGTTTAATAACTGATGAACAAGAACCATGTTTGGGACTTTAGTAGATATTGAGAATGATGGAAATGTATTCCTACTGGACAAGACAATTTCTCTTGCCCCTAAACTTTTTGCTGTCTATAAAGACAAGAACATGGGTTCACGAATGGTTCGTTGGATAGTAGCCGTTGAAGATTATAAATCTATATATCGTAAATTACCAACAGAGGAACGTGAAAAGCAAGCCTGTGAAAACTTATTAGATGGTGAAACAGGATATATGCGTAATCCAAAAGTTAATCTTGCACGTGAAGAATATCGTAAGTTACAATACGATCCATTGCTTGACCAGTATTGGGCAATGACTGATAAGATGAATGAGATTACAAAAATATTTCGAGGGATTAAAGTTGATGCAAAAAATTTAGACGAAGTAAACGATATGGCAATTAAAATGGAAAAAGCTGCTGAATCAAGAGAGAAATTAGAAAAACGAATTATTGCCAGTTTAGAAAAAGGTGTACAGATACATGGTAAAGAAGAGGAAGCATTATCATATCAAGAGGAAAAACTTAGAAAGAAAGAAAAAACAATGAAAGTCTGATACTAGCAGAAAAATATAGCCCGGCTGTTCATGATCCTCTTCGTTATTCTTTACGTAAGGGTTCTGCTGATTATATGAATTGGTGGAGTGAACAGTATGACCGATGTATAAATGGATATACTCCAAATGGAGGTACTAGAATGTCGGGAGCTTACTATTTTTATTTAAATTTTTGCAGCATTGATACTTTTGACCCAAAAACAAATCGTAAAAAAGTAGGTCATCCTTTTTATCGTGACCAAGATCACGAATATTATTGTGAAATTGAAGAAGCTGAAAAAGGAGCTTACGGTCTTATTGTTTTAAAAGCAAGACGTAAGGGTTTTTCTTTTAATAATGCTGGACTATTACTTCATGAATGGTCATTTTTTCCAAATAGTGTTTCTGCAGTAGCTTCCGAAAAAGAAGATTATGTAATGGACTTTCGTGCCAAGGTCATGAAAGCTTACAATAAAATAGATCCATACTTTAAATTAAAATCTTATTCAAAAGCAGAAGATGGTTCTTTAATATCTGGTTATAAAGAAAAAATTGAAGGTGAATGGGTTCCAAAAGGATTACAATCAGAAATGCACTTTCGTATAGCAAAAGATGAAAACTGTTTTCGTGGACTTTCATTAAAATGGATGTTTATTGAAGAGGGTGGTGAGGTTTCAAAACTTAAAAAAATTTACCTCAACTCTGAAGAATGTTTTCGTGAAGGTTCTAAACAGTTTGGTATTCCAATTATTGGTGGTACTTCAAATCAGATTTCCCATGAACATAGGGATTTTCAAGATATGCTTTATGATGCCAAAAAGTATAATTTAAAACCAATATTTATTCCAGCTTCAAAAGCTTATGTCGGATTCTTTGATATGAGTACAGGAAAGTCAGATGTTGCTGGTGCAACAAAAGATATTGAAAAACGTTTGGCTGAAAAAAAAGGTGATAAACTTGCGTACTATACTTTTAAACAAGAGATGCCACTTAGCATGGAAGATGCTTTTGTGTCACTTGGTAATACTCCATTTGATCTTGATAAAATTAATAATCAAAAAGCTTATATACTTACCGATACTTCTTCCCGAAAGGTTGTTCGTGGTCGATTAGAATGGCCCAGAACAAAAGAAGGTAAAAGTGTTGTTGGTGCTAAACCTGAATTTATTTTTGATGATAATGGATGTTTTGAACTTTTAGATCCACCACTTCCGTTGGATGGTTATCAATTTGCTCACGTAGCGGGTGTTGATAGTTACAATATAAATGATGAGTTTGAAGAAAAAGGTTCAAATGATAATAAATACCGTTCAAAAGGTTGTATGTATGTGTACCGTAGGTTCTTAGGTGTAAATACAGTTGGAAATATTCCTGTAGCAAAGTATTTGGACCGACCTGCTTCAAAAGATACATTTTGTGAAAATTGTTATAAACTAGCTGTTTACTTTGATACTCAAATACTTGTAGAAAATACAGATGATTATTTTTTAGGATGGTTTAATAAAAAAGAAGCGTTAAGATACTTAAAAGAACGACCATTATCTTCAGATGCTCCCTATGCAAAGCCAACAAATCGATATGGAGTTAATATGTCGGAATACCAAAAAAGTCTTTTAGTAGATTTAATTGCAGAATATGTGCGAGATTATTGCGATAATATTTTTTTTGTGTCACTTTTGCATGAATTAGCTAAATTTGGGACAAAGAATACGGATGAAGCAATGGCTTTTGGATTATGTTTGATGCACGATATGGACATGATTAAGCTTATTGCTAAGCCTGTAAAAGAAGAAAAAGAAGAATCATTATTTGGTTTCCATAGGGATAAAGATTCAGGTAAAATTACTTATGTGGGAATGAATAAATCTGGCTCTAAGCCACCAACATTAAATTATAACTTATGATTTTTCCTAGACAGTCAATACCAGAGAATAAAAAAGATGAACAATTTCATCGTGATTGTATTCTTGCAACCATAAATTATCATCATGATTATGGTGTTTTTAGAAATGAAAATATTAAAGACCATGAAAATTACCAATTAGTAGATGGTATTTTTGACCATAAGCAATTTCAATATATGACCGACACTTATGGAATTACTGCTCCTGCACGATTAGTTAATTGGCCGGTAATTGCTCCACGATTAGAATTACTTGCTGGAGAATTACTTTCACAAGGTTTAGAGTGGACAGTAAATGTTACTAATAGAAATGCTATTGCAAGAAAGAATGAAAAAAAGATTGGTGTCGCTGTAGAAACATTGCTTCGTCCTATACGAAGAGAGATGGAAGAACTACTTGGTGTGCCAATGGAAGATGAAGATGTTGGAGAAGAAATTCCAAAAGATATTGAAGAATTTTCCAATATGAAATTTAGAGATGCTGTTGAGGTAAATGTTAATGTAGGATTAAAATTTTTAGTTCAAAAATATAGTCTTGACCATATTTTTAAAAGAGGTTTTTATGACCTTTCTATTTGCTCAAAAGAATTTTATAAAGTTTATATAAAAAATGGTGATCCTTATGTTGAAAGGATTGACCCTAGAAATATGATTTGGGATAAAGATTCTGAATCAGAATTTATTCAAAATGCTTCACTTGCTGGACATAGAAGATACTATGCAATTAATGAAATTCTTGATAGATTTAAATTAGACAAGAAACAGGTTGAATGGCTTGAAGATTTATCAACACGTGACCGTTCATATTTTGACGATTTAGGATTCGGTTTTGATTTTTATCGTTTTGATGATGGTGGTGTATTATCTGTTTGCGTTACTGAACTTCAATGGCGTTCAATTAAAATGATGAAGTATAAGGTTTCTAAAAATCCTTATGACGAAGAAACTCCATTTTATAAAATGATGGAAGATGATTATGAAGGTAAAAAAGGTGAAGATATTCGTGAGTATGGCTGTTCAGATGTTAGACAAGGTATTCTTATTGGTCATGAATTATTACTTAATTGGGGTAGAAAACCAAATCAATTTCGTCCAGAAGAAAACTATCAACATACAACTTTAGATTATTACGGATGTATTAAAAATAATTTTACAAGTGTTACATTATCGCCAGTTGATGCATTAAAAAATGTTCAATTGATGACAAACATTGTTTGGTATCATATTGAAAAGGCTTTAGCTGCTTCGGGTGGTAAGTCGGTTGTTTATGATGTAAGTCAAAAGCCTGAGAAGATTCCTTTAGAAGATGTTTTTTATCATGCCAAGAACTCAGGACTTATCCTTATTAATAGTAAACAAGAAGGTAATAAGTATGGAGGAAATGGTTTTAACCAATTTCAATCTGTAGATTTTACTTTATCAAATAGTGTTCAACAGTTAATGAACCTTCTTGCATTATTAAATGATACAGCAGATAGAATGACAGGTATTAGTGCTGCACGATCAGGAATAAATAAGTCTGGAGATTTGGTTGGTGTAAATGAAAGAAATGTAATGCAATCTACATTAATTACTGCTCCTTTATATGAAATACATTATAAGGTTGTTGGTGATGTTTTACAAGCCTGTGCTAATATTATGCCTTTTTGTTGGGGTAATGAAGGTCGTATGGTTAATGTTTTTGGAGATACCGGCATGGAAACATTTCATATTGATAAATCAATTGCTAAAGATGAGTACGGTATTTTTGTAAAAAACAATGCAAAGGAACTTTCAGATAGAAAAACTATGGCTGCTTTAATTATGCAATATGCTAATTCAGGTGCTATTGATCCTTCAAGTGCTATTCGTTCTGTTCGTGCCAGTTCTGCTACTGAAATTGAAAATATTATTACAAATGGATTCAAACAAGTTCAAGCACAACAAACTCAAATTGAACAACAAAAGAATGAATTGATTAAACAATCAAATGAACTTACTGGTCAGGCTAATGAGTTGAAAAAGTACGATATAGATATGGATTCTAAAACCAAAATTGAAGTTGCTCATATTATGAGTGAAGGTAGGGCTATTAGTAATGACCAGTTAATGCGTGGAGCAAAAGAAACTACGGATATGAAAAATCGTACAAAGATTGAAGAAACAAATTTAAAGATTCAGTCTGAGCGTGAAAAGATGATGGACAGTAAAAACAAACCAGCACCCGATAAAAAAGCCCCTACAAAAAGTACTTCAAAGAAATAATTATATATATTTGTATTAAAGAAAAAGAAAAGTTATGGCAAATGAAAATGAAATGAACATTGAATTAGCAAAAAAGTTTGCTGAAGAAGATGTAGATATTGAAAATAATATCGATGCAAATAATGGTAGTGAAGTTAATAATAAAGGTGAAGAAATTAATTCTAAAACCGATAATAGAGAAACTGAAAATACCGATAATGATGGTTCTTTGACATGGAGTGATTTTAGTGATTCAGCCGATGAAGATGAAAAAGGGTTTGATGAAAATAAAAGATCCAATAATAATGATGAAACTAATGAACAAAAAACTGTTCGATTAGAAGTTGAGCAAAACGATAATTCTGATAATAAAAATTCAAATAACCAAAAGCCAGTTATTTCAAAAGAAATTTATACTGAACTTGGAGTTGAAGAAAATGAACCAATCGAAAAAACTGTTGAGGCTATTAAAAAGTTAAAACAAGAGAATGAGGAACTTCGTATGAAGACTACTCCTTCTAAATTTGACGAACAGATTTTAAAATTAAATGAAGTTCTTAAATTAAAAGATGATGCTTTGATGATTAAGGATTTAGTCCTTAATGGTATGAATGAAGAAGATGCTGAAATTGCTGTTGAAAAAATGGAAAACAGTGGTGTTCTTGTTATCGAAGCTAGAAAATTGCGTAATGGAATCAACGGATACGTTGGTGAACTAGAAAATAAAAAAAAGGAAGAGTACAAAGAATCGAGTTCAATGAACGATAAAGATTTAATGTATTCTAAAGAGAAACTAAAAAGTCATTTAGAAAATACTCAAACGATGTTTGATATTAAAGTGGCTAAAAATGATTCTGACCTTAAAAAATTTCAAGGTTCACATTATGAATACATCACAAGTGGTAAATTTCTGAGAGAGATTACTGCAAACGAATCAGAGTTAGCTGAAATAGCTTTCATCTATCGTAATAAAAATGTGATAAAGCAAATATTAAAAAGTCGTGGAGAAAACTCTGCTACTGCCAAACTTTTGAATACTCTAAAAAATGCAGAAATGCCAGGAGTAAACAAAGTAAATGTTTCAACAAGCAAAGGTGCTTTTGATCCAAGAAGGTTTGTAGGAGAAGATTAAAAGATTGTATTTTAGGTAGCCGATTAAATTAAAATGTTTAATCAAAAACCAAATTAAAATGCGTACATACAAAGGTTCTTATGGTAATGAAACCATGGAAAGTAATGCTCTAGTGACGAATCTCTTGAAATTTCCTGAGATCGAGCGTAAATTAACTCGTCAATTTCCACAATACTCTGTTGCCTATTTTACCGAAGGAACAGGTCGTTTTGCAAAAGAAAAATTAATCGGTGATGTAAAATTCTCATGGCCAATATTAGGTCGTACAAATCGTCCATCGACTTGTACTGGAACTTCTTCTGGTGATGGTTCAGCACATGCTTCAGCAACTGTTGAATTTGAAGAGAATTATTTCAATCCAAATGACGTAATCAGATTTGCTGATGGTAACCAAGGTGTTATTATCGGATTACCTGTAGCTTCTGCGGGAGGATATACCTATACTTACAAACTTCAAGATTCATCAATTATTGGAACTTCAGCTGTTGCAGCTGCAGCTCTTTTAGCTGGTGTTACTGTTGGTAAAATTGGTACTGCATTTACTGAGTCTTCTGAAAAAGGATACGAAAACCACGTTTATCCAGACTGGTATACAAATTACATTGGTATCAATCGTAAGGCTAGAAGTATTTCTGGTTCTGCATTGACTGATGTAACTTGGATTGAAAATGCTGGAAGCCGTTTATGGTATTTCACTGATCAAATGATTGCTGAAGATGATTTCCGTTACGAAAAAGAATTAGATGCTTGGTATTCAATTTCTACAATGGATTCTAATGGTAATCCAACAATGTTCGATACTAATGGTCGTCCAATCATTAAAGGTGATGGTTTACTTCGTCAGATTGACTCTGCAAATATTGATACATATAATGGTATATTAACTGAACAACGTATTCAAGATTTCTTGATGCAATTGTTTTTAAATACTGGTAAAAAAGGTCAACATTGGTTAGTATACACTGGTTCTGGTGGACGTGTAGCTTTTGCTAATGCTATGAAAGCATTTGTTATGACTAACGGAAATATGATTTACAATGCTGCTGTTGGTAAGGAAATGAATATTGGTGTAAACTTTACTTCATACAATGCTTTTGGTGTTAGTATGACATTGGTTGATGCTCCAATCTTTGATGATCCAAACATACACGGAAACAATATTGATGCAAATTCAGGTTTACCAAAGGAATCTTTCCGTATGGTATTTATGAACTTTGATATGGTTGGTGGTGAATCAAACATCGAGCGTCTTGTTAAAGGTGCTGAAGGAATGTCAAGAGGATATATCTGTAAGTATATTGCAGGTATGGTAAATCCATTTGACCAAAAAACAATGATGTCTGCCAATTCAAGTGACTCATTTAAATGTGAGTATTTGACTGAAGGTGGTTACATCATCAGAAACCCATTGTCTTGCGGTATGCTTGTAATGGCTTAAAAGTAAATTGAATATAAACTAAAAAAGAAAAAGAAAAGTTATGGAGAAAGAAAGAGTAATTAGTCAGGCATTAAAAGATTTATTGCCGACTAAAGTTTATCAGGAATTAATAATGCTTCCGGAAACTGGTCAGGCGGAAATCCGCCTGGTCAATCCGAAGCGTGTGGGAACAATTGTAGTTAGAGATTATACCGATCATGATGGTATTTATCGTCAATTTTATGATGAACATGGTAATCCAAAAACAACAAGATATAATAAGAAAAAGATATTGAGTTTTTCAAAAATCAATGACTGCTTAGAATATCTTCATGTAAAAGATCATATAGTTTATTGTAAATCTAACACTCCTGTTTTTCTTCCTGTAAATATTCATGCTCAAGCAATTGAAGATGTTGAGAAAATGGACTTAGAAGGAAAAGTTAGAGGGATTATTAGTGAACTAAAAGGTCAAAAGCTTTTTATGTTTGCTCGATTACTTGCTATTCCAGTAAACGTTGCTTCTAGCGAAGCCATTATCAAGAAATTGGTATATGATGCTGTTCGTAAGAATCCAGCTAAAGTATTGGAAGAGTATGAATCTCCTGATAAAGTTTATAAAGAAGTTTTCTTTATGGCAAAGGAAAGTAAGATTATTCGTGAAGCGCAAGGATTATGGTTTTTTAATAATGAACGAATTGGTATTAACCAAGAACAAGCTATTAATTGGCTTAAAATAAATTCAGATTTAATACCATCAATTAATACGCAACTCGGTATTAAAAATACTCAAGGAATCGTGCCAGTACCAGTAGCGGTAGCTCCGCAACCTGTATCTTCATTAGTTGTAAATCCTGATGAAGAGACTGAAAGATTAGAATATGTTAAACTTGCAGAAGAGGCTGTTACCGAGGGAAACCTTGAAGTAGCAATCGAAATGTATGGTCATTCATTGAAAATTAAATCAGTTCCGGCATTCCATAAAAAGGTTAAGGATATGAAGTTAAAACTAGAGGCTAATAAAAAAGAACTTGCTAAAACTGAAGAGTAATGACTATAATTCAAATGCATACCGCCTGTGATGAGTTAATGGATAAGCCAGGTAATCCTTGGTTTAATTCAACTCAAAAAGATTTTTATTTGAATGAGGCTATTGTCGAATTCACTAAAGAAAGGTATGCTCAATTTGAACTTAATGAAAAAAGACGTGAAGACCTTGTTTCATTGGTTCGTAAAAAGTCTTTTACTGTTCCTATAATTACATTGAATAATATCAATGTTCCTAGTTTTATGTACATTCTTGCTTTGTCTGCAAGTTATACTGATATATGCGATAACCAAAGGTCGGCGCCTGTAAAACCCATGAAATGGGATGATTATAACGAAAGCCAACGGGATCCATTTAATGTTCCGGATAATGAAAATCCTATTTATTTAACAAATAATAATGGAACAGTTGATATTATAGATATAAAAGGAATAACAAATTTTGTTAGTGCTGATTTAGTTTATCTTAAATTACCGGTAACGGTTTTAAATGATGAAACAAATCCAACTAATAATGTAAATTGTGATTTACCTTTAGCTACTCATAATGAGATTGTAAATATCGCTGTTCGTAAAATGTTAGGTACTGTCAAGGATCCAAATTATCAAGTTCAAATGAACGAAATTAAAACTGCTAACACATAATTTTCAAAATCAAAAAAATAAAAAATTCTTATGGGAGTTAATATTGGACCAAATCGCAGAGCGATTCTTGCCCAAGGGCACACACCAGCTTTAGCTAGTGGAAAAGTTGATTTATCACCTTCATTTGTAGTTTCTTCAGATTCTCTTTTGGGTGCTGTTTCACATGTTTATGCGGCGGGTACTGCCCGTGTAATTGAAGTAACTTTTGCGGGAACATACGCTGCTGGCGATGTTGTAAAAGTAACTATTGTTGATAATAGTGAAAGCCGTCAAATTTGGAGAAAACAATATCAGTATACTGTTGTTGCTGGCGATAATGTAACTTCAATTGCTAATGCTGTTGAAGCATTAATTAATGCTGATACATTAGCACCTTATACTGCTTCAAATTCTTCTGGTGTTCTTATTATTACTGCTAACCAAACTTTAAAAAACAGTATGGTTGGTTATGTATATGCTGATTCTACTGCAGGAACTATTGCTTATGCAGTAGATGTTGCTGGAACAGTTTCTTCAGGAACTCCAGCTCAAGCAATTGTAGATGGTATTAGTGCTGACTTAATTACTAACTCAACATTCGATGTTGTAGTAATTCAATACAACCCAAGTGCTGACCAAAATTTTACCGATGGAACGGTTGATGGTAAAAGTATGGAACTTGTTTGGTATGGTGATGCTGGAGAAGGTAATGACTTAGCTACATTAATTAACGGACTTTAATTAAAACTTTTTATTTAAAATATGTAACTGGTCGGGAGAAATCCCGACCTTTATTTTTATATTTGCTTACTTGCTAATTTTTAATTTATGGAAAGTCTTAATAGTTTTATTTATAATATCCGTAATAGTCCAAAGGCAGGGCAAGGTAATTCGGATGATAACAAATTAAATCCTCGACAGATTGAATTTTGGATTCGGTATTATCGTGCTTCTATTCTAAAAGAAATGATGTTGAAGAATTTATCAATTGATGCAATCTTTCAACAAGACTTAGGAGTTGTTCCACTTACTGAAGTGGATATGACTGATCAAAATTGTAGCGAATTATTAAAATGGGGATGCAATATTAAAAAAGTAAAAATTCCTGTTCCTGTTATGGGTAGTGGTAATAGTCCTGCTCTTTGGGTTGGTTTTATAAATAAACAAAATCCAATTATTGTAAGTAAGGCTAATCATGTTTTTTTTCGTGAAAAAACACATTTTGGTAAAAACGTTAATCGTTCATTTCTTATTGGTAATACATTGTATGTAATGTTTAAAAATGAATTTAAAAAAACAAAATATATTAATGTTCGTTTAATTGCAGAGCAACCAAAAGATGCTTATAATTATTCAACTGAAGGATGTACCCCTACATGTTTTAATCCAATGACTGACGCTTATCCATTGTCACTTGATGTTTATCAAAAAATTGTAGATAAAATTTTCCCAAGAGAATTAACTATTATTCAATCTTCAAAAACTGACGAAATAAACGATGGCCGGGAAGATACCTAGACAATTTAAGATGAAAGACATCTATGATTATTGTCGAGCAAATAAAATGCTTACGACACAAGATGGTTATGTTTTAAGTCAAGATGAATTTTCAAAGATTATTCATTATTATTATTTAAATGGAATGAAATATTCTATTGAAAATAATGAACCAGTTCGGTTATTTGCAAAAAACTTTTGCTTACCCGTAAAAACATTGTGTACTCATTATTTACCTATTGGTATTGATATGAGTAAATACGATTATAGATTTACTTTTTTATTCCTTTCATGCTCTAAAAAGTTTCGAAACTTTAAATTTAAAACTGCTCCAAGAATTAAAAAATTAATTATGAAGCAAGTTGAATTAGGTAAAGAATATTTAGATATTACAATGGATGGAAATCAACAATACGCACCTCAACAAAAATAATTTATGAGTTTAAATTCACAACAACATGTAAGTATTTATTCGGCTATCGATGCTGCAATGACTTTACTTCAATTAGAAAATCCAAATGAGGTATTGGAAGATTTTGCTCGTTGGGCTTATGAAGCTGAAACAAAAATTGGATCTAGTGATACATATAAAAGATTTGAGTGTGAACTAGAGGTTGAAGATTATCAAGCTTGTGTTCCAGATAATTTTATTTATTTAAATGCATTAAAGATTGGCGAAACATATTTGGATGTAACCAAACGTGATTTTAGAATGTTTAATAAAGCTAAAAGTTCTCCAGTTGTTACCACTCCTGAAAGATATCTTTCCGGTAATAAGATTGTATGTAATCCTGGACAGGCTGGCTCTATTGCCTACGTTTTTTCAGGAGTGTTTTTAGTTGGAGATTTAATTATTCTAACTATTACAAATAATGATTGTGGTAATTTAGTTACAAATAGCTTTCAGCATTTAGTTGTTGGTGGTGAAACAACTCCTGATATTTTAACAGACTTTGCAGCACAAGTAAATGCAATATTACTTCCATATTCAGCTATTGCTGATACAATGGTTTCACGATTAATAATTACAGGTCGTGATGCTACAGTTAATTTTAATTTACTTAGTTCAACAACTTCTATTACTGGAACGATTTCTAATTTAGTTATTCAAAGAAGAGTTGCTCCAAGAGAAGGTGATGATTGTGATACGTGTGATGATACACCATCTATTGTTCCAGCTAAAGGTTCAAATAATCTTGCTAATCGTTCTGCCGTTAATTTAAATAATCAAGCTACAGGTAAACTAAATGTTTTTGGTGGTAGTAATGCTGTTTATTCAATAATAAATAATAAAATTTTTTTTAATACTATTGAGAATGGTAAAGTAGGTATTTCTTATATGGGAATTTATTTAGATGAAGATGGATGGCCAATGGTTAAGAATAATCATATTAAAGCTGTTTCAACATATTTAATTTATATGTATAAGTATAGAGATTTTATTTCAGGAAAAACTCCACAGTATGTCATTGTTCAACTTGACCGTGATTGGACTTGGGAATGTGGACAAGCTCGTGGTAATGATGAAATGCCAGATGCTAATGAATATAAATATCTTGCTAACCAACACATGCAATTACTTCCATTACCAAATAAAAATAATTTCTAATGGCTGAAACAAAAAACTTATTTACTGGCGGTATGCAGATGGACTTGGATAAAATGTTCCAAGCTAAAGATTCTGCACGTATTTCTTATAACGGACGTATAATTACAAATGTTGATAAAACTTATTCTTGGGAAAATCAATATGGTAATGTTGTAGGTTTTACTATTAATCCTGATAATGGAAATGATACTGACCGTTATCTTCCTATTGGTTGGGTTGCTGAAGCCAATTTTGTTATTTTATTTTTAAAATCAAATGTAGGTACCAATTCAGAAATAGGAATGGTTTCATTGGATAAATTTGGTTATGGTATTTATCGTACATTATTTAATGATGTAAATGATGTAAATAATGAATTATTAGAATTTGATACTACTAATGGTATTAAAGCAAAAATAGTTTGGGAAACAGAAAATGCTATTCGTTGTTATTGGTGTGATGGTGTTGCTACTGATAGTAATGAATTGCGATCAATTACACTTTCTTATGATTCATCTATTGGTCCAAGAACAGATGTAAATGCTTATACTTTAGAAAGTGCTTCTGTACATAGTATGAACGTAAATGCTAATTTTCGAATGGGATTAGTTAAGTATGTTCAAAAAATAAATGGCGGTTTACTTTCTGGTGTTTATCAGTATTCTTATAGACTTGGTTTAAATGTAGGATATGTAACTCCATTTGTTCCTCTAACAAAATTTATTTTTATTACTTCTGACCAACAAAATAATACTGATTGGAATCTTTATGAAATGGAAGGTTCTGGTTTAGCTACAAATAAAGGTAATAGAATTCAAGTAAAAGGAATAGATCAAAGATATGATTATATAGAAGTTGCTTATTTGTTTTCAGAAACAAACTCTACTCCTACTGAAGCAAAGGTTTTTTTAAAAACACAAATTACTAGTGATAATATGGAATTTGACCATTCAGGTAATGTTGGAACTCCTTTTATTTATCAAGAGTTTAAAGAATTATTTATTACTTTAAAAGCAAAAACAATAGAAATTAAAGACCAAGTATTATATGCTGGAAATGTTGCTGAAACAAATTTATTTCTTGATCCTGAATTAATTTTTCAAAATCTTGTTATTGAACCTTATTTTAAACAAATGCGTTCAGATGACAGAGTTCCTACAGATTATCCTTTACATACACAGGAAGGAAGTATTACTTCTCCACCAGTAACAAATCAATCAACAAGAACAGGAACAACTACTAAAAATCTTTATGATGGACAAACGGAAACGTATATCATAAATGATGATTATGTAAATTATAAAGGTACACAAGTAGTAAACCTTTATGGTGGAAATTTTCGTGGAGAAACATATCGATTATGTATTATTGCATTTGATTTAAAAGGATTCCCTACTTCTGCTTATCATCTTTGTGATTTTTCTTTTCCAGAACAATATCAAGATGATTATTCTTGGATTAGAATACGTGAAGATAATAGTACAGTTTCTTTTTCGGGAACCGCTTCTAATAGAGCGTGGCCAACAAATAGTTATGGTGATGTTGATTATACTGGTGAAGATACAGTATTAGATGGCGATGATGAATTAGATAATGAAGCATCATTTATTCGTTTATTAGGATTAAAAGTATCAGGAATTGACCTTTCTGCTTATCAATCAAAAATAAGTGGATTTATGTTTGCTGTTTGTGAAAGAGATAAAACTATTTTAGTTCAAGGATTAGTTTATCCTACTCATCGTGATGGTTCTGATTCACGTCCATTTGCTTCTTATCATCAACGTTGGCAAATATCAGGTTCTGATTTTTATGATGTAAACTGTTTTATTGGAAGAGCTGGTGCGCATGGTGATAGATTTTATTCTCGACCTAATTTATTTAATCTGTACGCTCCAGACTGTGATTTTGATTCAAGTCGTATTCCTAAACTTCAAACATCAGATAGATTAAGAATTGTTGGCAGTGCTTGGCAAGGTGATAGTCCAGATTATTCTGTTTATTTTACTGATACAGATCCTGGAGTTGGTCAACAATCTTTACAAAAACTTTATCGTACAAAAAATACATATCTTGATGTTGCTGATTATGCAAATGGATATCCAGCTTATGGTGACCAAACAGACATGTCAAATATTTTTGTTGTAGGAATAAATGGAGAAGTTTCTAATTATTCTCCAGGATTAAATATTAAAAATAGTATTGAGATTTTTGATCATTATAAATATGCAGCTGGAACAGATAATCTTTATGGTGCCGGTAAATGGAATACATTGTTTATTCAAACAGGAAATTGGGGAGCAAGTCCAAATGGACATATGTTTAATTTTGCTGATGATGGTGCTGGAAATACTTCTACATGTGCTTATCAAATTGTAAACTATGTTAGAGATAATTCAAATCCTTATGGTGGACAAAATATTACAGCATTAGTAAATTCTATTTTTTATAATGTAGGTCATTTTATTCCTGTTAATAATCCATCTTTTTCCGATCCGGCTGGATATGTTTATGATAATTGTGAGTTTTGGGGTGGTGATTGCTATTTAGATTATATTGGATTTATGCGAATTTATCCTGAGTATTCAAAAGAAGATGAAATTGATAATAATGATGTTTCGTATGGTGTTGTTTTTCCTTTAGAATCTGAATTTATTCATTCATTGCGACAGGCTGCAACATCTGGTGATCCAATTTATACACATGCTGGAGCAAGACCTAAACGTGAATGGAATGGATCAAGTGTTCCTAATTGGCCTGATGGCTTATTTCATTATTCAGGTAATTCAGAACTCATTGAAGAGTTTAACTTAAATTCTGTATTACTTTATAAAGATGTTGTTTGGCTTTTAGGGGCTTTAGATCCATCTTATGTTTTATCAGATAAATATCCTGCACGATGGAGATATACATTACCAAAAATTTATGGAGATACAACTGATGTTTTTAGAAGATTTCAAGTAAATGATTTTAGAGATGTTGAAGGTGTGTATGGACATATTATGGGTTCCGCTTCTTTGTTTAATCAAATTTATTCACTTCAAGAAAGTGCTGTTGGAAGACTTCGTGCTTCTGATAGAGCAATGATTGAAGGTGCAGTAGCTGGAACATTAAGTACAGGTGTTGGAGATAGATTAGATGGTATTGATTATATTACTACTGATTATGGTTGTCAGCATCAATGGAGTATTATTTCTAGTTCAAAAGCTTTTTATTGGATTGATGTAAATCTTAAATCATTTTTTAGATTTGCTCAGGATGGGATTTTAGATATTAGTAAAGAAAAAAAGTTAAATGATTTTTCTCAATATATTTTACCTCAATTTCAAGGTATTGATAGTCCATATGAAGGCAACGGAATATTAGGATATATTGATTATGATAATGGTGAAGTTGGATGGTCATTTTCTGCTGACCTTACTTTTATAGAAAATCAAGAATTTACTCTTACAAATAATCTTTCTGATTCAAATAGTCTTTATAGGCATCATGTTCTTTGGAATGGTCAATGTATTATGCTTACTGTAGATACTCCTATTACTCCTGGTAATGGAATGTATTTACCAGAGGGAAATACTATTTATGGTTATTTAGATTTGTTTCAGTTTTATATAAAATTTATTGCTGATGAAGATTTAGAAGTTTATACAATGAATTCATTAGGTGTAGTTACATTAATTGGAACATTAACTTCTACTGGTTACTATCGTTTTTTTAGAAATAAAATAGATGAACCTTGGCAAATGGCTTCGGTTATTCGTTTAGAAGGTCATTCTATTTTTATGGGTATAACTTATAATGAAGAAGGAAATTTTGTATCTTCTATTCAACCGGTAAGACCATCGTTTTTCTTTTGGCATAAAAATGCTTTATATGCTACTTCATTTTATGATGTAACTAATAACGATATGTTTTATATGAATCACGGTGATGTTGGTAATTTTTGGAATGGTGAACTTTATCGTGCTTTTGTTAATCCAGTTATTAATGAAGCAGGTGATGTTTCAAAAGTTTTCGATGTAATGCGATTAAATTGCAATAAAAATACTGATATAATAATGGGTAAAGTAGAAATGTATACTGAAAATCAGGGTTATTATATTACATATTTTGGTGACACTAGAAAACAGTATCGTGAAGGAATTGCTTGGATGCCTTACCGTACAAAAACACAAACTGATCGTATGGTTGGTAAAAGTATGGAGGTTTCATTAAGTATTAGTAACTTGCAAAACATTAAAGCAACAATCAGTTCATTAACAAGTGAGTTTAGAATTTCAAACAAAAAATAAATTTTTATGGCTTTATTTGAAGATAATCAACAATTAAGTAAGCAACAGAGATACGATAATCTTACTCAAACCAAACGTGGTGAAGGTAAAGGCATGATGGCTCTGCTTGGTTACAATGCTTTAGGAGAACAAAATGGTTGGGGAAAAATAATGGCCATGAATCCTATTGATACTGGCGCTGGTATGCGTCATCGTATTGCTACTAGTGTAGCTGATGGAACATCTAAAGATATTATGAAAGCAACCCAAGATGAAGCTACAGCTATGGGATGGTCAAAAGCTGCACTTGCTTTTCAAGTTGCTAAAGCTACTGTTCCAGGAGCAAATTTACTTAGTAAAGGTAGTTCTGCAATTACTAAATTACTTGGTGGTGGTGCAGAAGCAAAAGCTGGATTTAATGCTATTCTTGGAGGTGCTGAAAAATTAACAGGAGATTTAGGTGTTGATCCAAAAACAAGTTTTATTTCTAATTTGCTTGGTGATGAAGCTGGATTAAAAGGTGAGTTAAATAAATTGAATGAAAAAGTTGCTGGAAATACAGGAGCAAAAGGTGCTATTGGAAATATGATGTCTGGAAATATTTTTGGTGCGATTGGAAATAGTATTGTTGCTAGCGACAGTTTTTTGAAAGAAGATGACAGAGAGTTAAAAAATCTCACTGCAAATAATACGATTGTACAAACAGATAATTATTTATAATATGCCTAAGTTAAGCCCTAAAGAGTTTTATAAAAAGTATTACCCAATTGTAGCAAAAAGGGTAAATGGAACAGGTATTTATCCTGAAACAGTAATGGCGCAAATGGCTATTGAAACTGGTTGGGGTCAATACGCTCCTGGAAATAATTTTTTTGGTATTAAAGGTAAAGGCCAAATTCAATCTACAAAAGAATTTAAAAATGGTAAAATGGGCACTGAAAATGCTAGTTTTATAACTAATAATTCATTTGAAGATTCATTAGATAGTTATGTTAAATTAATTACTACAAGTCCTAATTATGCTAAATCATTAAAAGCAAAAAACGCTGAAGAACAAATAACATTAATACATGCGGGTGGTTATGCTACTGACCCTAATTATGTAAGTAAAGCTAAATATGTTTGGTCTATTACAAATGATATTAATAAGGATGCTCTTTATCAACAAAAAGGTGAGAATAGTGGTATTAATACTGTAAATGAAATAATGAAAACTGTTGATGGCACAGTTAAAAGTGTCAATTCAACTGGTAATGAAGCTTTTAAATCAAATGCTGAAAAGTATGGCAAATTTGCGGGAGATTTAAAAGTTAATTCTGACATTGTAAATAATTCAAAGACTACTGCTAATAAAGAAATAACTACTGCTAATAAAGAAATAGAAACTAAGGTTGCTGATAAAATAGAAACTAAGGTTGCTGATAAAATAGTTACTGAGTCAAAACCTGAACCAGAATCAAAAAAAGTAACTAATAAAAAAGCTAAAACTGAAATTATTTCTGTTACATATTTAGACCCAAAAAAAAATGGTGGTGGACCTGACACTTATCGTATTAAATATAAAACAAGTGATGGTGTTGAAAAATCATATACACATAGTCCTCAAAAACCTATATTTAAATATGATGAAGAAGGTAATTTGTATAGCATTAATCAAGATGAAAATGGTAATTTTGGAATGCGTATTCCTTCAATTGGAAGTGAAGAATTTAGTGGTGTACCTGTAGATTTAGCTTCAAAAAAACTTACTGATATTCCTCCTGCTGAAAAAAATAAACCTGTAACTGTTTCAGAAAATAAATCTGTAACTGTTTCAGATAATAAACCAATTGTTGATTCAAAAGGATTAGAAAATAATAAAACTATGAGTAATACAAATAAAACAGAATTATTATCTGAAAAAATAAATGATGATGGTAAAACAAAAAATATAAAGGTTAAATTAATTGATGGAACAATTAAGCAATATAAAATTGACAAAGACAGTCAATTTGTTCCTATTGGTTATGGTGGATATATTTTTAGTGATGATACCGACCATCATTATAAAATTCCTAGAGATAAAGATGGATCATTAAGTTATCATTCAGGTGAAAATGCAAGATTTAATAAAATTTATAAAGAAGAAGCTAAATATGTAAATGAAAAAATTAATACTGAAAAAGTAACAGAAGCAGATATAGAAGCTATGCAATCTATTATGAATTTAGATTTAGCTTCAGGTCAAGAAAAAGAAGATATTTTTAACGATCTTAATAATGATTTTTTTATTCCTATAAAAACAAAGTTTGAAGAAAATCAAAAAAACAATAGTGAAAAAGAAATTAAAAAATTAAAAGTTAAAATGGCTACTTTAAAGCCTGATGATCCTGAACGACAAAAAATTGAATCTACTATTAATGAACATCAAACTTTTATTAATGAAACAAATAAAACTAATTTTGATTGGGGAAGTCCTAGTGGATATCAAGAGTTAAAAAAACAATTTGATAATTGGTCTAAAGAAATAAAAGGAATAGATGGTAATTCAAATTATGCCAATGGACAAAATCCTGATGGCACAAGTAGTAGTGGAAGTGCTTCTGTTAGGGTTTCTACTACTACTCCTGGAACTGCTGAGGCTGTTGGTGGACCAAATACTTCTGCTGTTGTTGATGAAAAAGGTATTGCTAATGACATGACTTATACTGAAGGTGGTGAAGTAATATTTAAAAATAAACCTACAGATAAAGAAGCGCTTCAAAAAAAGATTGATGAAGATAAAGCTACTCTTGATACTTTAAAAAATTATAAAGAAAAAGAGTTTGAATATGCTCCAGATGCACAACCAAAGCGTGATGCTCTTGGTTATGGTATGGATTTAGCTCGTGTAGTTATTGGTATGAAAGGGGCAAATAAAGAACTTCCTACATATAAACAAACCGATGAGTTTCAAAAATATATTAATGATGCTACTGCTCGTAAAGATATGGGTATGCTTCCACAAGTAAAAGATTATTATCAATCACAAAACGAACTTGGATATGCTTACGATGTAAAAAATATTGCTCGTCTTGCGGGTGGTTCAGCGGGTAATGCTATGGCTAACCTTGGTCGTGCCGCCAATACTTTCCAAGAAGGAAATATGAAAATTGCAGCACAAGATGCTTTAATGCGTAATCAAAATTGGAGTCAATTTGCAACTGCTGCCAGTGCTAATGAACAAATAAATGTAAATCAATTTCAAAATACTTATAATCAAGCAATGATGGACAAGACAGCGGGTGCTGGACTTGTTGCCGATGCTTTAACAAATATTGGTGATAGAAATCAATTTGAAAATGCTTATGGTAAAGGTTCTCAAATGTATGAATATCAAAAGTATTTAACTGAAAATGTTGCTTTAGATAATCAAGCATTAAAAGATGCTTCAGCAAATATGCGTGATCGTTCAGCTAGATTTATAGAAGATGAAATTACAAAAAACCAACAAGAATTAGATAGAGCAAATTCTGCTTCTGTAATTACTGCAGAAGGTTCAGATTATAAACCATTACCTGAAAAAGCTAACGAGCAACTATATTCTCCCGAATCAATGAATGAATATAATTCTGGAATTATTAATAATATAACAAGTCAAGAATTAAGTCCTGATGGAACAAGAATTGTTGGTCAAAGTTCAATGACTGCAATGACTCCTGAACAAATTGCTTCACAATCTAAAACAGGACCATTTGCTAATGGTATGAATGTTGACCAAATAAAAGCAATGGCTCAAAAAGGTGAACCTATTTATAGTTCAGTTGTAAATACTCCACAGTTTACAAAATCAAAAGAAATGATTACTCAAAAATTAGATACGCAAATTGCTGACCTTAATTCTCAAATGGCAAATTCAGACAATGAAGAAGCAAATTTAATAACAAAAGCAAAGATTAATTTAGTAAAAGAAAAGCGTAAGGAATTATTAGATAAATTAGTGGCCGAACAAGAAACATGGGCTGACACGCAATTTGATAAAGAAACACAAGATTTTATTGGTTCTGGTGAAAACGCACCTACTTATGATTGGTTAAATAAAGAATTAGGAACTGATACAGGAACTGATGATAATTCAGAAGTAATTAAAGATTCTGAAATCCCTGTTGTTAATGATAAAACTGATGCTGATATTAAAAAATCAGTAAAAGATTTAAAAAAAGAAAAAGATGTAGAACTTGATTTAGGTCTAAGGACTGACAAAATGGATAATGAAATTAAAGAAAAAGTTTATCAGGGAATAATAAAGACAGATTATCACAAAAAAGATATAGCTGATATTATTGCTAAAAAATATCCTAAACGTAAAGAAGAAAGGTTATTAAAGGCTTTAGATAATGAAGTAAAAAAACGAGTAAGTGAACAATACGAAAAAGGATGGGAAAAAAATTAAATCAATCGAATAAAAAAACAAGAAGTTAATAAAATTAATTATGGCAGATTTTGGACTTTATTCCGCACTTAGATATAAAGATGATTGGCAATCAAAACGTGCTGACCAACAGGTTAATACTCAAGCTTTAGAAAGACATCGTGCTGCTTTAGATAATGATTTAAAGCAACGTCAAGAAACTGAAGCTCGTATGACTGAAATGTTTGATACTCTTGCAAACATGGATGTTCTTACTGAAGACCAAGACAGAGTTAAAGCTATTGAGGCTGATGCTCGCAAAAAGATTTATGCCGGTGTTGCTAAATACAATGGTGATTTAAAAAGATATGTTAATGTAGGTGGTATTTCAGATTTATCTGATTATCGTAATTCTGTATTACAATCAAAAGAAGTTAAAAATGCAATCACTAACAAGATGAATCTTGGTTTATTTTTGGATGCATCTAGTAAAGGAATGTATGTAAAACCTTTAATGATGGAATCGGAAGTTGTCGATCCTATTACTGGAGAAAAAAAAGTTGTTCCTAAACAAGTAAGTTTTGAAGACCAATATAAAATGTTTAAAGAAGGTAAGATTGACCAGTTACAATTTAATGGTGCAGAAAAACCTGCTGATATAAGCATGATGGATTTTAAAGCAACAATGAAAGACCATACTAATCCTTACTCTACAAAAAATATTGTAACTGCTTCGGAAATTTATACAGCAGCTATTGGTAAAGGAGTAAGTAAAGAACAAGCTACACAATTATCAAAAAATTATACAGATATGGTTAATCAAGGTGGTGAAGTTTGGAGATGGGGAGCAAAAGATATGGATGATTACAATTTGAATGCTTATAATGCTCAAACAAATCGTATGAATGCTACTACAAGTAGAATGACTGTTGAACAAAAAATGAGAGCTGATATGGCTGCAAGTCAGGAAAATCAAATGGGCAACCAATGGGCTACTTCATTACTTCAAATGTCTGATGGAGAAGTACGGCCTATTGAACCCGATATGAAAACAAATAAATTAATCGATGTAATGATTGGTTTAAATCCTGCAACTGAAGATTCTGATGGTTCTGTTCCTGCTGGACAAAAATATAAAGCAGATCCAAATAAAACTTATTTCTTTCAAAATGGAGAAAAAGTTGATCCTTCAGCTGTAAATGCTCTTTATGTTTTAGATTATACTCGTTATGTAAAAATAAATGGACAACCTTGTGTTGAATTAACTACTATTGGTGATGATGACACACATCATGAAGGAATTTCAACTTCTACTTTAGGTGTAGATTATATTTCTACTTTAGGTCAAAGTAGAGGATTTACATATACAAATACAAATATTGGTGGTGGTGTTTATACAGGTAAAATTTATGTACCTATTACTGAATTTTTAAATGATGCATCTTCTGTTCAAGGTATTAATAAGAAAAGAATGCTTGTTAATTCTAAACATGAATATACTGCTCCAAGTATGGGCAATATACAACAACAACAAATGGTAGGAGATTATTATAATAATGGTACTATGAATGCAAACAATACTACTCAAGGTTTAATTGAAACAGGAAAAAGAAAATGATAGAACAAAATGAAAATGGTTTACCAGTATTAAATACTGGTACATATTATCAAGGATTAAAAACAAGTCCTGAACAAGCTCGTGTTGAACAACAAATGAATCAAAATATGATTAGCAATGACGTAGAGCTTATGGCTATGCGTGATGTTATTCAAAGAGAAATGCCAGGAATGCAATTTGGTTTTTCAGAAGATTTTGTTCAAGAACGTGGTTTAAATAATCAAGGTGCTTTAATGGATTTTATGAGTGGCTTTTACAATGCTGGTGTACAAGCTGTAGAAGGTATTACTGCTCTTCCGGGTGCTATAGGATTAATGGCTGGTGCTGGTGAAGGTAGTTGGGCTGATAAATGGGTAAACAATGTAGATAAGTGGGCTGATGGATTAGAAATAAATTATTCTGATGCTGGTCAAAAAGGAATTTTTGGTGGCGGTGGAATTGCGGGATTATGGGCTGGATTTGGTAATGGTATTGGTACTGTTGCTACAATAATGCTTGGTGGCGGTGCAGCTAGTAAATTAGCTGGTGGTGCTTCTACAATAGCAAAAGCGGGGCAAGGAGTAAGAGCATTAGATGTTGTAAATAAAGCTGTAAATACTTCTAAATGGAGTACTCGTGTTGGTGGATTTATGACAGGTACTGCTCAAATGTACCCAATGGTTTATGATGAAGCAAGAGCCGCTGGAATTGAACCAGGTGATGCAATGAGATATGCAATGTCTGTTGCTGGATTAATTTCTACAACTGAAGTTGTAGGTTTAGAATGGATTGGTAATAGTATTTCAAAACCTATTTCTCAAAAAGCCGCTAGAGAATCAGTTCGTGAAACTTTACTTGAAGCTTCAAAAAAAGGTCTTACTGCAGAAACATTAACTAATACAATTCCTGTTTCATTAAAAGGTTATGCTAATAAAATGAGGGCTTATGGTCCAAAAATTTTTGAAGGTATGGCTGTTGAAGGCACACAAGAATTTGCACAAACTTATATTGAAGAAGGTGCAAAAGAAATGTGGAATGCTACTTTAGCAAATGAAAAAAATAAATTTCAAGGTCCAGGTATTGGTTCTTGGGATACGTTTTTAAAAGCTGTTGAAGGAGGTTTAATTGGTGGACTTGTTGGAGGTTCTATGGGCGGTGGTGGAACATTTTTTAATGCAAAACTTTTAGGTCGTGGAATTCAAGGAGAATCAGCATATAACATTGTAAAAACTGATGTTGAAAAAGGTTCATCAAAAAATGTTAGTGCATTAAAAGGAATGGTTTTAAAAAGTCAAGCAAATGGAGATTATACTCAGGATGAAGCTTTAAAAATAAATACATACATTGATGATATGTATAAGTTTGCTGTTTCTACTAAAGGAATTCCTTTAATGGATGGCATTTCAAATTATCAATTGTATCAGTTATATCAAACAGAAAATACAATTAAAAACACAGAAGAATTACAAGGAGCAAGAATGCTTGTTGATAATCCTGTTTTAAGTAAATCATATAAAGTTCGTAAAGACAAATCTAAAGCTATTACTGCTCAATTAAGTAGTGAAATGGAAACGATTATTGAAAAAGGTAAGGCTACTGGTAATCGTGAAGAGTTTGATAAAAAAATGAATGGTTATATTCGTTTGTATGATAAAGTTGCAAAAAATAAAATTACTTCAGATCAATTAGCTACTGAATTAGAATCATTAGCTTACAATAAAGAAGCTGCTAAACAACGTTCAGAAAAACTTGCTCCACAAACAAAAGAACAGAAAGCCCAAGGAACAACGAGTGCTGATGAATTTATTACTATAAAAGGACAGAAGGTTTCTAAGAAGTTTGTTGATGACAACAACTTTGAAGATGTGATGAACGATGTAAAGAAAAATGTTGTTGACCAAACTGATGAAGCGATAAAGGAAAAAGGTAAAAAGGAATTAGAGGCTAAATATGGTATTTCTTACGATGCTTTGGCTGAAATGTATGATGATATGCCAACGGCAGAGAAAGAGTGGAATGATGCAAAGCAAAAGAAAGCTGAACCAAAAGTTATTACTGCTCCAATAGAAAATTTTGTTCCTACTGAAGATTTAAAAACAAAGGATGAAAAGATTGTTGATGAAATTGTAGAATCAATTAAAGCGGGAAAAGAAATTGAATCAATTGAAACCATTGAAACCAATGATGGTAAACAACATATTATTGATGGACATCATAGATACCTTGCATATAAAAAAGCGGGAATAAAAAATATTCCATTTAAAGAAGCGAGTAAAGAATCGATTGAAAAGTGGGAAGAAAAAAATAATTCTTATAAAGATGCTTCCGATTCATCACTTGATATGGCAATTAAAAAATTGTCTGAAACTAAAAATCGTACTTCAGAAGAAGATTTTTTTCTTTCTCAGGCTAAAGAAGAAAAAGCAAGGAGAGATAAGAAAAAAAATGTTGCTCCTAAAAATAAATATTCTGATTTAGTTGATAAAACTGTTTCTGAAAAAGAACTTGATGCTATTACTGACCAAGCAACAAAGGAAAATTTATATACTCCTGAGTTGATGAATGAAATAGCTAAAAAGCGTGAATCATTTAAAGAAAAAAATGATAATTTAAAATCTTTATCCGAAGAAGAATTAACTGAAAAAATTTTTGAAAAAGAGAAAGAGATTTATAATTTAGGTGCAGAGCCAAATGTTTTTAAATTAACTCAAAAAACTAAAGAATTAAATGAGTTAAAAAATGAACGTGATTCAAGAAATAAAAAAATAAAACCTAAAGAAGAAATTAAGTCAATTGAAGAAACTGTTGGTAAAAAAGTAAATTATAGAGGGCAAGAAGGAACTTTAATTAAAGAAGACGATGGTACTTATGGTGTTGAAGTTGGTAATCGTATTTATGATTTAGGTAAGGATGGCAAACAAACATTGTCTGGTCTTGGAATTACAGAAACAGTTGAAGTTAAAAAAGAAACTGTTGTTCAAAAGAAAAGAAGCTCACGTAAAAAACAAAAACAATATTCTGTTAAGGTAACTGATGAGAATACTGTCGAAGTTGATGGTGAACAATATCAAATACAAACTGATGAAAAAGGAAATATTATTTCATTAAAAAATGATAAAAGAACCATTCGTCAGGAACAAGCTTTAGTTGATGCAGAAATTCAAAGAAATCGATTAGACTTACAAAAAGAAATTCCTGAAACGATTGAGCAAGTTAATGAGCAAATAGTTGAACAAGGAGTTAGTAAAAAAGAAATAAACGATATTGATAGCATGATGGAAGCTGGATTAACTAATCAGCTTGCTTCGTTATTAAATGAAGGTATTCCAGAAAATATATCCGAATTTAATACAGAATTTATACCGGAAGATTTATTAGAAGAATTAAAAGCATACATTAAAGCAAAGTTAATTCGTATCAATCAATCTTATCCTAATAGTGATTATGCTCAAGCAATAAAAGAAACTTTAATTGAATTACAAAAACAAATAATTACTGAATATGAAAACGAATTTGAACAATCCGAAACAGAAACTCCTACTGAAAATAAAACAGAAAGCACTGAACAAATTACTGAAAAAGAATTTGATGAAAAAAGAGATGAAATAGTAAAAAATATTCAAGGATTTGGTGTGGATGTTGATTATTTTGAAGATATGCCAAAAGTATTAGTAAATACAATGGATAGAATAGATTCTAATATTCCTGTTGATCCACAAGCATTAAAAGAGTCTTCTGATTATTTATATAATAAATATCAGGATTTTATTTTAATGAAATCAAATCCTGAGCGAATGCTTACAATTGAACAAATAAATAATATTATTAGTCAATTAGAAGAAGATATTACAAAAATTGATAATTATTTAACAGAACAAAAAACTAATGACTCTCAACCGAGTTTGCAAAATGAGTCTGTTGATAATCCTCAATTAGACATGTTTCCTTCGGATAAAAAACTTAAACAGTTAATCAAGCCGAATGAAAAGGTTAAACCAAAAGAACAGCGTGAGTTTACTTCTCAGTCTTCCATCGATACATTAATCAGTGAAAATCCTGAATTGTATTCTCGTATATTAATGCACTTCCAAAAGATATTCCCAGGTGTTCCTGTTCGCCAACTCAAAGAAGCTTTGCGTAAAGCCGGACCAAGAACAATCGGTAGATTAATTGAAGGAGTAATTGAGATTGACCCAAAGAACGCACGTCAATCAACAATCATCCATGAGTACGCACATATTTTTGTGGAGTTACTTGGTAAAGACCATCCTTGGGTTAAAGCGGGATTAAAGACCGTTGAAGGAACTCTTTATGACCAGTGGGCAAAAGAAACCTATCCTGATAAAACTCGTGAAGAGCAACTAGAAGAAGCGTTGGTACAAGCTATCGCTGAAACTTCTCTTGATTCATTGAACCGTAATTTTAATAATGGTATGCTCGGTAAATTTATGGATTGGTTATCGAGATTTTGGAATAAGGTGAAAGCATTGTTCCCTAAAACTCTCGCTCCCGATGTCATTAAATTACTTTCCGATACAATGACTTTTGCTAATCAGTCAATCAATGTTCCTATTGGAAGATTGGCAGGAACAAATGCAGAGATGCGTATTAATACTGACCAAAAATCTTTGATGGATGTTGGTGTAAATAGTATGATGCTTCGTAGAATTGAAATGATGTACAACAATGATTATATAGGACAAGATATTAATCCTCGTGATCCAAGTGTATATTATCATTTTGCTTTATCTGAACTTAGAAAAACTTTTGAAAGAGAATTTAAGGATGATCCAAAAGGAACAATTCAAGGTTTTAATAATATAAATTATGTTCCTACTGGTGATGAAGTAAAAGACCAGAATGCTTTTAATATGGCATTTATGTCAGCCAATCCACAAGTTAATGAAAGGCTTTCTCGTGCTGCAACTAATATAGCAAATTCAAATACTGAAATTAAGTTTGATGAAGATGGTAAGGATGTAATTGCAAAGGATAGTGCTAGTGCTGTAAAAAGATTAAGAGCATTAAATGATACTATTACTTCTGTTATTAATTCATTGGTTGATGATGAAGGTCATTTAATTGGTAAGGATAATGTTACAAAATACATTACTGATATTAACCAACAAGGATATGATTTGGTTGAATTGATTAATGAGGATGCTAGAAATAATGGAACTATTGAGTCTGTTCGTTTATCTGAATTATTTAAAGAATTAGAAAATACTCCTGATGTTAGACAATCATTTATTACGGAATTACATTCTCTTGCTCAGGAAAAAAGCAATGCTCACATTATTGAAAATAAGGAAACTGTTATTTTTCGTTCTCCTAATGAAGCTGAACTTGAATCAGGTGAATATTCAGAAGGTGATACAGTTAAAGATACTGTAATGCTTCCTCGTGTATTTTCTAAAATTCAAAATAAAAATGAGAAAATTACAAGTGCAGTTACAGATGTAATGAATCAACTAAAAGAATTCAAAAGTGATTTTAAAACATATTTTAATGAAGTTATTAGTAAAGTAGAAAAATATTTTTTAATCAAGGATAATGGTATTATGGAAATTCGTCCAAAGGATAAATTTTTACCAAAAGATAAACAATTAGAACCATTAAAATATTATGATAAAAATGGTTTAACTGATACTCAAATTGAAGAAGTTTATGATTATTTAGAAAATAATTTTAAAGAATTTATTCAAGCAATAAATGATATTCTTGCAAGTAGTCAAATTAAAATTACTCCTGAGTATATCAATAATAATTTACTTGGAAAAATTCCAGCTGGATTAAAAGAATCTAATCCATTAGAATATAAAAGACAAGTTATTCAGAAAAAAACAAACATGATGTCTGATATACTTCGTGTTGTTAAAAATGTAAATAGATACAATGGTGAAAAGCCAGATATTCAGTCTTACATAAAAGGTATTGTTGAGGCTTCAGATAGTATAAGTGAGTTATCAGCTGGATTTATTAGTGTGACTGGAGCAAATAAACCATCTATTTCATTAGGTGATTATTTATCTGATATTTCTCGTTTGATACGAACAAATTTAAAACACCAAGCAGAAATGCTTAAAAACAAACTATACAAAAATAATCCAATAGTTAAAAAGATTATTGAAGGTAAGTTTGGATATCAAATTTTAGATGGTGTAGATAATATTGAAACAAATAAATCTAGAGAATACGGCAAGTTTACAGAAACAGATATGTTACTAAATGCACTTATCAATTATTCTGTTGGCTCTGAAACCGAGTATCAACAAAATCCAATGATTAATGCTGATCGTGATATGATGTTTACTGTTTCAGCTACAAGATATACTACTGATGAACAGTTAAAAAATGAATTGAATAATATCAAATCAAACCTTCAGGAGTTATTAGATAAATCAAAAAACAAAGCAAAGACTATTGAAACAATTAAAAATACTTCTCTTTTTGATGTTGTTAATGGTAAAGTTTTAAGCCCTTACGATAAAGGAGTTTATAGTAGAAATGATTTAATAAAAAATTCTATTGATTCTATTAAACAGGTTTTGAAAAATACAAACATGGAACAAACATTTACTGCTATGTTCATGAATAAAAATTCAACTCTTGATTATAAGAAAACTGTTGACGGAAAGGTTGTTCCTAATATTGAAAAAATTATTGGACACTTCCTATTGAATGATACTATTAATCGTATTTACGCTACCGATATTTTAATTGGTCAAATGGCTGATTATAAAAATACATTTGATGTAATTAAACGTGCTGGTGGAGCAACAAGTAATGGAACATTAGTACAAGTTCCAGATGTAATGGTTATTGTATTAGATACGGAAGGTCTTTCTGATTCAATGTCTATTAATGGTTCTCATTTTGCTGATTTTATTAAACAAATGATTGGTGAACTTGATACTGTTGGATTGAATATGAAAGATGTTGTTTTTCAAGTTCAACCTGACGGTAAATCATTGTTCTTAAAAATGTCTTCATTAAATACTTTTAGAAAAGGAGATACAACTTCTTTAGCTGAATTAAATGGAAATACCGATTCTGAATTTAATTATAAAAATATTGGTGATGCTATTATTAAACTTGAAAATTTAATTGAACAAAAAACAGGAAAAAAACAAAAGATTAAAATTGTAGATAGTAAGGCTGTAAAAGGAACTCAACAAGTTTCTAAAGAAAACATTATGACATTAAAAGATTTTATGGCTAATGTAAATAATGGAAATGTTGATGCTATAAATAAAACATCGATGACTACTGATTTTAATGGTTATCGTATTCCTTTTAATATGACTAAAAATATTTCTGAAAAAGAAATTGATAAACAAAAGTCTGTTGCTTCTACTCAGTTATTAAAAATTCTTCAAAGTTTTTCTACCAATGAAGATAATACTGCTTTTGAAAATAGTATTGTAGAAACATTACTTTCTAATCTTGGTGTTCCAAATGGAGAAGGTATTTCTAAGTCTGATACATACAAAGATCTTAATAGTAAAACAAACTTTATTAAAAAGATGCTTGATGATTCTGGTGATAGAAAAGATTCTCAGATAACTAAGTTAATGCGTGAGATTGTTAAATGGAATGAAACAATACAAGCACAATTAAATGATGCTTATAAAATAAAAAATGATAAAAATTCTACTGAACAACAAATTAAAGATGCTAATCAAAAGATTTCAGAATTAAATGATGAGTTTGCTTATACGGCTGACCATCCTAAAATGAAACATATTATGGAGCAAATGGTAGCTTCATCATTACATCGTGATGGTATTCGTTTAGAAATTCCTGGACAGTATTTACACAACATTCCTAATTATAGTTCCGATTTAAAATGGTATAGAAATGAAAATGGTAAACAAGAGTTTCCAGAGGTAGGAATGCCTTGGTCAATGTTTGGCAAAACTCGTGAAGAGGCTGAGGAAAATTTAAAAAACAATCCATCTCTTCGTGATGTTTCTATTGTTCGTGTTCCCGCTTCTGGTCCAATGTCAGCATTTAGAGGTCGTGTAAAATACCTTATTGATGGCGATTCAAATACATGTATTCTTCCAAAAGAATTTATGGATAAAGCTGGTGCAGATAACGATGGTGATAAAACTTTTGTTTATCGTAGAGATATTGATAAATCAGGTACAACAAAAGATTCTGCTGCAAATAAAATTGTAGATTTCTTTTTAAATCAAATGTCAAAACCTGAATATATTGAACAGGCACAAACATCTGTTGATTCAAATGAATTTAAAGAATTTTTAGAACAAGCTGAACTTTATAATGACAATTCTTATACGGTGAGTAATCCTGTTGATATGGCTACCACTCAGTCTAAAATGAACTTTGCTCAGGATGGTATTGGTGTGGCTGCTGTTGGTATGAAAATGATGAATGTACTTTCTCAGGTAGGAGCTAAATTAAAATCACCTATTGGTTTTAATTATGAGTTTGATGGTAAAAACAGAAAGTTTAGTACAAATAAATATCTTTCTGATTTTACAAGAAAACAGTTTAAGGATATGGCTTTGTTTGTTCAGGCTATTGTCGATATGATTAAAGATCCGTACATTTTAGGTATGGGTGTTAATCAAAATAATTTGGGTGTTGCTTCTTTGCTTTTACAATTAGGTGTAGATAACAAAAGTATTACTGGATTTTTAACCGATCCTGCTATTGTAAGATATCAAAAGATGGTTGATGAATCAAATAATATTTATTCTACTAATTATAGTAAATCTCCTAAAACTATTTTGGAAGAGTACGTTAAAAAAATGGAAGGAAAGGATATCAGTAATCAAAGAACTAAAGCTGTTCTTTTTGAAGCTGGACTTACTGAGCCTATATTTGATAGTCTTCCTCCAGGAACGTATCAATTTAATGGTAAAAGTTATAATGTTTATGCTGTTACCGTTGATGGAAAAACAGGATATAAACGAGCTGAACTTATTTCTGGTGAAGAGCAAAAGGATTTGGATATAATTAAGAAATTTGTAGAATTACAAGCTATTGCTTCTGATGTTTTTGATTTATCTTCTATTGTACAAATGGATGGTAGTTTACCTAACAGTAGTTTTGAAGCTCGTCAGAAGTTTGAAAAAATGGAAAGCATTAAAAAAGGAAATTCTAAAATTAATACAGGAACATTTTTTGAACGTCCATTATTTAATCATTATTACAATGTTTTAAAAGCTGAAAATGATTTATACAAGAATAGATTTATTACAAACATTGATGAAATAAATTCTATTAATGATGAGATTAAGACTAATTTCAAAATGCCAGAGGACAAAATTAAAAAACAGATTGATCGTGTGTTTTTAAATATTCTTTTTCAAAAATTTATGAATAAAGAATTTCAAAGAATAAAAAGAGTTCTTGGTATTTCAGTTAAGCCTATTGAAAATAGTAAGCAGTTTATTAATCGATTATCGTCAATGGTTAATATTGCTCAAAAGATGGCTAAAGGTAAAGAATTTGATGTTCTTGATTCATCTGGTGAACCAATGGTTGCTGGAGATATTGGTTTTAATGAGATTTCAAATGTTATTAAAGAAAACAATAGTGATACTGGCAAATTAAAAAGAGTTGCTTTAGAATGGCAGAATTCAGGTAATATTGCTTTTGAAGAATTAGTACCGGCACTTAATAAAAATATTGAGTTTTTAGAAACGTTGCCAGCCGATATTAAAGCTATTGGGGATAATTTATTTATTCAATCTTTACAAGTAGAAACAAAAACAAATAAGTCTGGTGAACAAATTACTTTGATTAAACCAAGAAATGATTATTATTCTGCTTCACAAACTTATAGAGAAATGGTTCAAAAAGCATTTACTGAATTACCAATGCCTGTGCAACTTGAATTATTACAATATCAAATTTTACGTCATGGTATTTCAGATGCTAGAGGAACATTATTTGATATGATACCTTATCGTGATTTAAAAAATACTCAGATTGGTCTTGACCTTAGTAAATTTATGAAATACAATACTGTTAAGCATAATAAGATAAAAGATAAAAATGCTTTTGGTAAAAGTTTTTTAACTAAGAATATGCCTATTCTAAAGAAGAATGCTATACTGTCTTTACAATCTAAATTAAACAACTTTAGGTTGAATGAAAAGGTTTATAGTAAGTATGCTGATTCAAAAGGAAACATTAGATTGAAATCATTAATGAATTCTTCTCAGATGAGAGATTTTGGAAGTGGTCAATATTCTAATGAGCAATTATTAGAACTTGTAGGAAAAACAATATCTTCAATGGATTATAAGTCGTTCTTTAATTTTGCTAATGCAAATAATCCAACTTCATTTAATCTAACTATTGATGGTAAAAAAATTGCTTATGAAGTAAATATGGAAGCGATTAAATCATGGTTAGAATCGGCTCCACGTGATGCTAATGGTTCTTTGACTGAATCTATGCCAGTTACCATTTCACCGATTGACCAAGGAAGTTTTGAACAGACAGAGAATTATACTAAATACGATTTGATGGAGGAAAATACTGTACCTAATACTGAAAAAACTGAACCTACTCAACCATCTACTAGTATTCAAGGATCTACTGAGTCTGCACCTAAAGTTACTGAACAAATGACGTTTGCTAAAGCAATGATTGAACAAAATCCATATAAACAATGGACAGAAAACTCAAAAGGTTTAATTGCTCGTGGCTGGACAATGCAAGATTTCGTAAATTCGCCTTCAGAAGTTCGAAATAACGCCCTTAAATGTATTTAATATGAGTTGTGTAAATCATAATAGTAAAGAGGTAACAGATTTAGCTATACAGCTTGGACTTAATCCTGTTGTAGTAGCTGCTCATATTGGTCTTTGGCAAGAACTTAACGGAAGTGAAGATGTCTTTCCTACCCTTGAACAATTGGACGATCAGATTAGCGATATGAAAATTCAAGGTCGTGGTATAAAAACGGATGATGCCGGCTACTACCATGAAGAAGCGGATATCGATGGAGAGAATATTGTTCCTAGTAAACTTACAAAAGCTACTGTAGAATCACATCCTGAGATAGCAAACGATATAATTGACGACCTTAAAAGAATGTACCCAGAGGTTAAGATTATGAAAGATGGTATTCTTACTCCCGATGGTTTGTTTGTTCCTATAAATGAAAATATTCAAGGGTTACATTATCGTGATGCTTTTATTTCTGCTGTTGCTTGGGCTAATGATGCTAAATTGGAAGTTCCGCCCCATGAATATGCTCACCATTATATTGATATGTTTCAGAACCATCCTTTAGTTCAAAAGGCTATTGCTCGTTATGGTAAGGAAGATTTGGTACGTTATATTGGTCGGTACTATTTAGGTCAGAAGATGAGTAATAATTTTACTAATTTTCTTGGTGAGTTTTGGGATATGGTTCGTTCATTATTTGGACACCCGAATATCAAAAAGGATTTGGCTAAGGCTTTTACTAAAGGAAAAAGATTAGGAACTGAATCAGTAGGTACTGGAGAAGTTTCTTTTATGACTACTCCTGTTACTCCTAATGGAAATCCAAATACTAAATCTAAAAATTGGGTTCAAAAAATTAAAAACCGTTTTAATGGTTCTTTTAATACAATGGGGAACTTTCAAGAGGAACAAGCAAATCAAATCACTCCTGAAATGGCTCGTCTTTCAATAGCAAAAGAATTAGGTGATCCAATAAGTGATGCATTTGATGATATTAATAAAAGACATTTACTTGGTTTAACAGCTCGTAGATTAATGGTTGACCTTTTAGAAACAGATAAAATAAATGGTATTTATCGTAACGCTGATGGTCTTTCTATTGAAGAAATGAAAGATGTTATTAAATATTTTGATGTTTTAGATAACCAAAGAATAAATGATATCATTCTTAAATTACAAGGCAATAAAGAAATTGAACTTACTGGTCCAGAACTTGAAGTTTACGATATGCTTATTCGTATGCAACAACGATTGATTTATTCTGCTAAGATTAGTCAATCGTATTATACCGATCAAGGAAAGATTACTGATCGTAAAAATGTTGATGATTCTATTGGTTCTGAATTTTCAACTACCGAAACAAAGAAGGCTGAAACATATAAAAAATTAAAGTATAAATGGCTACAAAATTTTGCTAAGTGGACTGAATCTGCATTAATTGCATTGCAAATAAACAAGGAAACACTATCCATGCTTATGTCTGGTGGTGAACATACTGCTTTCACTAATTTCTTTGTTAGAGCATTTAATAATGCACAAAGAAAAATGGATGCATTATTACAGATTGTAGATGAAAAATTAAATATAATTACCAATAAACCTAAAAACTTTGATGATTGGGGTTACATATCTTCAGGTAAGAAAAAAATTGACCAGTTAGTAGGTCGTGAAATAATGATGGATGATGGTTCTGGTCCAAAAATGGTAAAACTTACTAATCAAGAATTATTAAATATTTATTTTATTCTTCGCCAAACATCTGATAAAAATGGAAATCCACCACCAGCTGATGCTTTAGTTAAACATGGAATGTATTTCAATGATGCTATTCCTGGACGTGAAGTGAGTATGGCTACTGCTTATAAAATAAGTAGGGAAGATTTGATTACTATAAAAGAATCAATTGAAGCTGATCCTGTAATGAAACAAATTATTGAATCAGTAAATCAATCTACAGATATTATTTATGATGCTGTAAATAAAACGTATATTCAAGATATGGGTTATGATTTGACTAAGATGCCAAATTATTTTCCTGTAAGTTTTGGTTCTGCAGCTTCAAATGTAAAGCAACATCAATCCAAAGTAATGGGTTTATCTTCTGCTAAAACTCGTTTAGGTGGTGATAAGGCTGTTCTTATTGGTGATGCTTCTAGTGTGTTTAATGCATACAAAAACAGTTCAATCCTTTACGCTACACATGCTCTCGAGATAAGCAATAACCGTAAGCTTTTAGAAACATTTAAAAAGAAATACGCTCATGATAAAACTATGAGTATTTATTTTGACCAGATTGAAGGAACACTTAATAGAATAGAAAATGGGGCAACTATTTTTAATTCAAAGGGTGAATCGAATTTTGAGAATGCGATGAATAAGATTTCTAGTAACCTTGCTGTGTCGGCTTTGTCAGCAAACATTCCAGTCCTTTTAAAGCAACCACTTTCATATATGGCGGCAAAGATTGCTATTGATGCAAAGTATTTGGCAAAAGCTGGATGGAAGGTCGGTGGCATGGTTGGGATAAAACCTGGCGGTGTAATAAAAGCTTTGAAATATACAGGTGTTAAAGATGGTAAAACAATGATTCCTGTTGAATGGCAATATGACGAAAATCATCCATCTATAAAAGAGATTTTTAAATATAGTCCTACTTTAGCTCGAAGAACTTTAGGTGTTATTAATCGTGAAGCTGGTGAAGCTTTTAACGATCAACAATCGGGTGATGATAAAATAAGAATTCCGGGTACTGAAATTTATATTTCGAAAAAACGGTTGATGGCTGGTATCATTACTATGGATACCATTACGATGGCTTCCGTTTGGGAGGCTGTAAAGCATGAAACTGAAGATTTACATCCTGAACTTGTTCCAGGAAGTGAAGAATATTGGCAACATATAGCAGAAAGGGCTGAAGAAGTATTTCAAAAGACTCAGCCTACTCATAATGAGATGGGTCGTTCTGAATTAGAAACTTATAACAATCCACTTGCTCGTATTTTTACAATGTTTGGTTCACCAAGAAGTAAACTTGCAAATATTATGATGCAAGATATGATTCGTTTTGTAGTAAATCCTACAAAAGAAAATAAAAAGAAGATGTTTGCAACAATGACTAATGTATTTGTTTATACTGGTTTATCTTTAGCGGCTATTGATTTACTTTCAGGTGTACTTCGTGGTAAGTTTGATGATGAAGATGAAATGATTGATTCTGCTAGGATGACTTTAATTACTAATAACTTAGGTACATTTTGGGGATTAGGTGAACTATCAAGAATGATTCAATCGAGAATTGATAGTGCACCATGGACAGCCAATTTGGAACATCCTTTTCAAGCGTTGGTAACTAGGTCCGCTGATGCTCTTGGTCATGTGTATGATGGTGATTATGATAAGGCTTTCTTTAAAATGGGTGGTGTTGTTGCTAATTCTACTGGATTACCAGCTACTCCATTAAATTATGCAAATGATTTTTACAGAGCAGTATTTGAACCTAAGTCAAATGTTACTACAATTATGATAAGAAAAAAAGATTAATTTTGTTGAATTGAGCATTTAAAATAATAAATTTGTCGTATGGCTTTAGAATTAAATTTTGAATTAGCAATTGGATCTTGTTGTGACCAAGTAGAGTTTTGTGATACTACTTGTATAATCGATCCATCGTGTCTTGCGAATTGTTGTGATGGTTATGGTGTTGGTACAAATACTACATTATATGATATTACAAAAACTGAATTTCATTGGGTATTTCCTGATGGTGCTATTTTTCAAAATATAGATCCAGGATTTGTTTTATCACAACCTGCTTATGGTTTATTTACTATTCTTACTGGAACTGTAGGTGGTATATTTGTAAAAGTAGATGGTTTAAACATTGGTTCTGCTTATGTTTCAAGTGGATATAATTCATTAGATTTAAGTAGATTTCTTGTTGATGATATTAATTCAAAAGCGTGGTATACTGGATGGTTTGCTTTTTTAAATGAAGATACTTTAGAAGTTCGTATTCAAGCAACTAAAGGTGGTACTTTTAACAATAACAAAATGATTGACATTTATGTTAGTGGTGATGTTACTGCTGATCAAACTATTTTTACTGTTACTTCTGGTACTGGAGATGATTGTGCTAGTTGTTATACTTGGGTTCTTCAAGATTTATATGGAAATACTTGTCCTACTGGATATCCTAAATGGCCAGATGGTGTTTATTCATTAACGTATATTATTTATGGAGTAGCAGGTGAAATTACTCGTAGAACAAAGCAATTCTTTTTTGATTGTAATGTTCGTAATTGTTTTAAAGCTTTATTATTAAAAGTTGCTAAAGATTGTCCTTGTCAGGATAAAGATTTAGCTATTCGTATTGCTAATGTTAGAAACAAAATTGATGCTGCAAATGAAATGTTTTTAGAAGGTGATTATACCTGTGCAAATGACACAATAAAAGATGCTGCTGATTTATGTACTGGATTTTGTATTGATTGCTAATGATATATACTATAGATAATACACCGGTTAATTCTTATTTTGCTTTGGCAGGATTAAGTTCTCGTTATACCATAACAACAGGAGTTAAAAATCCTTTTTTTTGGCAGAGAATGAAACCTCGTGTAATGTTAAAATCTAAAGATTGTAATTCAATTATTATTACTGATTTTACTGAACTTAGTGAAATTGCTTTAGATACTCCAAATGATTCTTATACAATTAATTATACTATTTATAAAAAATGTTGTGACCGTTGGAAAGAGGTTGTGGCTTCAACTGTTTTAGTAAAGGGTATTCGTGTTGTAATTGATACAAGAAGTTTTGGTCCAGGTGAGTATAAAGTTTATTTTAATATGTCAGTTACTTTTACAGGTAATTCTTTAGAATGGACTCTTACTGGAGATATGACTTGTTATTTAGAATTAGATTGTTGCCCTTCCTTACAAAGCAATGTTCTTTCTGAAGCAAAAGATTTGCTTACAAATATTGGTTGTGTTGTAATTGCATGGGAAGAAATTGGTCGTGATGTTCGTCAAAAAATTGATGATATGTTAATGGTTGACCATTATGTTTATTTGTTAAATAATTTTTCTTTATCTTGTTCAGAAGTAGAAAATGTAAATTGTGCTTTAAATAAAATTAAATCTTGTTAATATGGGTTGTGTTAGTTGTGGTTCAAGTAGTGGAGTTAAAAAAGACTCTAATTGTTGTGGAGAAGGTGAAAATATTTTCACTTCAGACATAAAATTTGATGGAACTAAATTTACTTGCGGAACTGATGTTTATGCAAGAGAATGTGATAGTTTAAATGATATTTTAGCAACAATGTTTGGTACAATGTGTGGTTTAAGTAGAGAGGTGCTTTATGCAGTTGATGCATTATCTGGCTCTGCGGGTGGCAATCCAGCTGCTGTTATGCCAAATACTACTTATACAGTTCCAATAAATGGTTCTGGAACATTTGAAGTTTGGTATATGGTTAATGGTGTATTACCATTATCAGGTGGAACTTCTGCAGAATTAAAAATTAATGTTCGAAAAAATGGTACAGCTATTTCTGCTGCAACAGAAAGAGTTGCTAAAAATGTTTCGGCTACTGATGATTTAAGTGTAAATATGTCATTATTAGTAAGTGAAATTATTTGTGCAGATGGTGATGTTATTGCTGTTTATGGATATCGTGTTGGTGGAGCCACGTTTAATAATGGAGTTATAAAAATAATTAAAAAAGCTATATAATATGGGAGCTTGTAAGTGTGGCGGTAATTGTAATGACTGCAAAAAAATAAAAGCAAGAACTATTGTTGAGAATTATTGTGATCCTCATTTTACTGGAAACATTAAATATGATGGAATAGAATTTATTTGTGAAAACAATACTGCATTAAACTTGTCAACGGGTAATTTATTAAATGATATTATTCTTGCTCATGCTACAGCATTATGTGAAAATGATTCATTACTTGAAGGTATTGCTATAAGTATAACTGAAATTAATGACAGTATAATTGAAATTAATGAAGCATTAGATGCTGATGTTTTTCTTGAAGATTATGCTAATGTTGAAGAAGGTGGTAGTATTGCTGCTAGTAATACTGCTAATTTCGGATTATTAACTGTTGTTGTAGATGGAAAGTATTTGATTAATTGGAATATTAATGTAACACTAGATGGTACTGCTGAATTTAGAGGATTAATTAGAAAAACTTCTGGTACTCCTGTTGATTATGGTTCAGGAAGAGGTTCTAATGGTTCTGCTAATACTGAAACTTCTCAATATGCTAATGGTAGTGGTTCGTTAATTTTAGATTTAATTGCTGGTGAAACATTAGTAATTAAAGTATCTGCTTTTAGTAATATTGTTACTGTTTTTGGATATAATATAAATGCGATTAAATTATAATAAACAATGGAAAAAGTAAATGAAAAAGAGGAAGTTGCTGCGACTTTAGAAGTAGCTAAAAAAACTGTTGAGGAAACTCCAGTTGTAAAAATGAATACTCCAGTGGAAAATCCAATGGATAAAATTGCTCGTGAAATTAAAGATTGTAATATATCTTTTGGCACAGCTTATAACTGTCTTAATTTGCTTGATGATTATCTTGCAAGTATTACAAGTATTGAAACAAAAACGCATGCTAAGTTTATGGGTATTGGTCGTTCATTAAGTGAGCTTATTAATAAAGCTGATAAACTTAGAAATGATATTATAAACAAGTATGTTGCAAAAGACGAAAAAGGAAATAATATTATTGAAGAATTTGAAATTGCTTTACCTGTTGATGCTCCAGAAGGAATGGTTCCTCAAAAACAAAAAAAGTTTGTTTACCTTGATGGTAAAGAACAGATTTGTTCAAATGAATTAAAAGAAGCTTTAGAACAATTAAATTTTCTTCAAATTAATAAAGTTCCAAAATCGGATTATTTAAAAGTTTATATTAATCCACAAAATTTTAAAGGATTAGATTTAATTGCTAAATTTTTTGTTCAATAAATCTAAAAAAGTTAAAGAATATAATAATATTGTATTAAATAAAAAAAAATAGTTATGGCAAAGAAAAAAATTATTGAATATAAAGGAACAAAAGCAGAAGAAAGATATTCTACAAAAACTGCTATGAAAAAACACGAAAAAACTGAAAGTAAAAAAGAAGAAAATCGTGAAAAAAAAATAATGAAAAAAAATAAAAAATAAATGATGAATAGTAAAAATGAACACTATTTAATAGAGGTTGAATTTCCTGGACTTATTGCTCAGGGTTCAACTAATAAAATGGCAGTAAAAAGAATTCAAGAATGGATTAATCTTCATCGTTATTATAAAGGTATTAAGATAAAGATTGAAGTAGATCAAGATTTTGGTGGTATTACTAAAAAAGCGTTGATGATTTTTCAAGAAGAGTCAGGATTAAAAGCTACTGGTGAATGTGATGAATTAACTTGGAAAAGTTTAGTTCAACCAATGGAGTTAGCTTTTAATACAGAGATTCCTTTGTCGAATGATATTCGTGTTATGGCTTTAGCTAGGATGAAGTTGATGTTAGATTTTTCGCCTAGGGAATTAGGACAAAATTGTGGCCCTTGGGTTCGTGCTTTTATGCATGGACATGATGGTGATTGGGCGGCATGGTGTGCTGGTTCTGTTTCTACTTGTTATCATTTAGAAAAGGAAAGAATGGAGAAGCGTGGTCTTGTTGTTGGAAATATTGTTCCTTGGTCTTGGAGTGTTCCTGATATGGTTATTGAAGCAAAACGTACTGGAAGATGGATTGATCCAATAGAAGTAGAAATGAGAGCATTTGATAAGGGTGATTTGTTTATTGTATGTACTCCAAATGGAAAGTTTAAATATTCTCATGTTGGATGTATTACTGATTTTTCTTTTGATAAAATGTCAACTATTGATACTATTGAAGGTAATACAAATGACGAAGGAAGTGCTGAAGGATTTGAATGGTGTGAAAGAACACGTTCATTAAAAAAGGGAAATATCGGAATTATAAGAATTAAATAAATTTGTTTTATGAATAGAATACTTATACTTAATGAAATTAATGAATCAAGATTAATTGAAATTTCTAATCCTAATAATCCTACACAAAGATTTGCTATTTCCGTTGAAAATTTTTTAGAATCTACTACTCCATATAAAGTGTATACTGCTTTATTAAGTCAATCAGGTAAAGGTAATGCACCAACTGCAAAAATATTAGAAAACACTATTGGAAATATTGTTTGGATAGCAACAAGTCCTGGAGTATATAGAGCAACATTAGTTGGAGCATTTCCTAATTTAGATAAATTCTTTACACTAAATTATAAAAGTATGGTTGAAGCTCAAAAATTTATAGCTGTAGAGTGGAAAAATTCCGATTCATTTGAAGTTAGCACTTCTGTTGTAGGATATTCCCCTTCAATTGCTTATACACCTGAAGATAGTCTATTGTCTAATTATCCAATCGAAATAAGAATATATAATTAATTAAATAAATTTGTTCATGAGAAGAATACTTACACTTAAAAATGTTGATGGATCACAATTTATTCAAATTGCAAATCCTAATAATCCTGAACAAAGATTTTGTGTTTCAGTTGCAGATTTTTTAGCAACAGATGTTGTTCAAGAAGTTATTAGACCATATAAAGTATATACTGCTTTATTAACTCAGTCAGGAATAGATGCGCCAACAGCTGTTGTTTTAGAAAATACTATTGGGGATATTGTTTGGACTTATCATAGTATTGGTGTATATTTTGCAACATTAACTAATGCTTTTATAGAAGATAAAACTTATCTTTTTGCATATATACTTCCAACATCAATAATAGGATTTCAAAGAGACGATGAAAATCAAATTAATATAGGAACTACTGATAATTTAGGAGTAAAAACTAATGGATTACTGAATAGTACATCAATAGAAATTCGAATTTACAATTAATTAAATAAAATTATGTTAATATATTTAATTAATATTATTTTAAATACAAGTAATTTTTGTTTTTAAATTCAACAATAATTTTGTAATGAATGAAAATTACTTATCACACAAAAGAATCATTAGATAGGATAAATTATCACAAATTAGCTATTCCTGACGATCAGTATATAAATGAATTAACTGGTGATTTGTATGTAGGAACGAGAGAAAGAAGATTACTTTTAAAAAGTCTTGGGCCAAATCAATTAGCAAATAAACAAGATAAACTTATTTCTGGTACAAATATCAAAACTATAAATGGAGATTCCATTTTAGGTTCTGGTAATTTAGAAGTTGGAAGTGTTGAATCAGTTACAGGTTTAAATACAAATAATACCGATCCCTTAAATCCCGTAGTTGAAATTTCTGTTGATGGCGTAACCATTATAGGAGATGGAACGCCAGGCAATCCTTTGATTTCTGTTGGAGGTGGAGATTTGCAAGATGTAACAGATTTAGGGAATACAACAACAAATGATATTCAATTAATAAGTAATGCTGAAGTAATTTTTGGTGCTGGTGGAGGCGTTTTATTAGATAATGCTTCACGACTAAGAGAAGGAACAATTGATGCTGGGTTTGGTGGGTCAAAAGGTATTGCGCAGATTTGTGCAGTAGGTTATGAGTTAAAATGGGAAGCTGGGCGATTATATGTGATGGATGGTAATGGACTTTTAATAAGACATTCATTGCATAATTTTACTACACTACCAAGTTCAAACGATGACTTAACTAAAGGTTATTATGTAGGGAGTTTATGGACTTTAGATAGCGGGATCATTTACATTTGTACGGACTCAACAACTGCCGCTGCTATTTGGGTTCAATATTATAACCCTGTTGCAGTAGATGGAGTAACCATTACGGGTGACGGTACTGCCGGAAACCCATTAGTTTCCGTTAGTGGTGGAGGTTCAGTCAACTCAGTTACTGATGATGGTAATGGAGTGGTAACGGTTGACAATACAGATCCCGTAAATCCCGTAATAGAATTTAATGGAGTTAATGTAGATGGAACTACAGTTACAGGAGATGGTACTTCGGGAAATCCATTGGTTGCTACTGGAGGAATATTGCACGGTACAGCTTCGGGGACAGATACCTACACTACGACAATTACTGGGGTTACTTCTTACGCAGATGGTGATGCCTATCTAATTAGGTTTACCAATGGAAATACAACAGGATGTACTTTAAATATTAATTCACTTGGTGCTATTACATTATACAGAAACAATGATGGGCAATTAATAGGTGGTGATATTATTTCAGGAGGCGAAATGCTTTGTGTATATAATTCAACAACAAATAGATTTCAAGTTATTGGAACTGCTCCAAATAGTTTGTTTGCTTACGTTACCAATGATGATTCCGTAACAATTACGAAAGGACAACCTGTATATGCATTTGGTGGAACAGGTGATAGAATGACTGTTAAGAGAGCATTTAACACATCGGATGCAACATCTGCTCAAACAGTAGGTTTTGTGCTATCAACATCAATTGCAACAAATCAAAAGGGATTGATAATGATGCAAGGTTTGTTAGACGGGTTAAGTATATTACCAACGGCAACGTGGAGTGATGGCGATCCTGTTTACTTAGGGGCAACCGCTGGAACAATTACGAATGTCAAACCATCCGCCCCAAATCATTTGGTTTATTTGGGATTTGTCACAACGGCCAGTAATGGTAGTGCGGGAAGATTATACGTAAGGGTTCAAAATGGATATGAATTAGATGAGCTTCATAATGTACAAGCTCAAACTCCTGCTTTAAAAGACACATTATGGTATGATAATACAGTTTCTCCTACACAATGGAAAACAGCATCTATACCTACAATATTAGGATATACGCCAATCAGTAGTGTAACTGGAACAATTGGAATAACTATTGACGGAGGCGGTTCTGCTATTACAACAGGCGTGAAAGGTTATATAGTAGTTCCCAATGCAAGAACTATAACGGGATGGTATGTGGTTGGTGCGCCATCGGGCTCAATAGTAGTTGATGTTTGGAGAGCAAATGCTTCCATCCCAACTGTGGCTAATACTATTACAGGCACAGAAAAACCAACACTTTCATCTTCTCAATATAATTCAGATTTATCATTGTCAACTTGGACAACGGCTTTAGTTGCAAATGATGTCATTGTATTTAATGTTGACTCTGCTACAACAATAACAAAAGCCACAATAGTAATCGTAACAACTGCGCCATAATATGTATACAATAATTGACACAAAAGAGGAGTTTACTGACCAATACTTTCCAAAGTATGATGAGTTAGGAAATGAAATACCTGACGAGGGTATTACGATAATAAATAAAATAGTTACTACAACTGTTGAATTTTACATTAACGATGATATTGTCATTGTAGATATTCCTCACTTCAATCCTCAATCTAATGAAGATATTACTATTGGAATTAGTAACAGAGAAGTAAGTGAAAGAAAAAAATTAGAAGTTAAATAATGGCAATAAAAACTGTATCTAATACGGGAGGTAACTGGAATGCTGTAGGTACTTGGGTAGGCGGTGTTATACCTATTGCTGGAGATAGTATTGCCTTTACTGCTACATCAGGAAATCTTAATGTAAATGTTGCGTCTCCAGCATTAGTAGGAGTAAATTTTACAAATTATGTAGGTACAATTACTTTTAATGGAAATATTACAACAAATGGCTTTTTTAATCTTGGTACAGGTGGATATACGCAATTGGGAACAAGTGGTATTGTTTTAAATGGTACTGCAACTATAACATCGGGAGGTGTTACTTGGTCAAGAACATTAATATTTGGAGGTGCAAGTCCAACCTATACATTCGTTGGTAATTGGACGTCAACTGGTTTAATAACATTTCAAGGAAGTGGAACCACTACTCTTACAAATAATACACTTAATATAAATAGTGGATTATCACAAACATCAAGTGGTATATATTTAGGAACAACTGCAATTGTATTTGGTGGAACAGGAACATGGAGTAATAGTGGAGGAGGAGCAATAAGAAATAACACTACAATTAATACTGCGGGTACACTTACAATAAGTGGGGGTAGTATTAATTATAATACTGGTATTTTTACTTATACTGCTGGAACAGTTATAACAACTGGCTCTACTTTAAATATTGCAGCATCAACAACATTTAATACAACTGGGATGTCATGGAATAATATAACAATAACAGCGGGAACCCAAACATTAAATAGTTTATTTAGTGTAAATGGAACAATGACATTATCAATTTCAACTATTTTTGCGGGAACTGCTGGTTTTTCAGTAGATACTTTAATTGCATCTGGTACTGGGTTAACTCATCAATTAGTATCAACAGTAACATATACAATAAATACATCGTTTACTTGTACTACTGCAACAAGTGCTTCAAGAGTAACATTCAGATCAACAACTCCAGGGGTTCAAGCTATACTAACGGTTCAGCCAGGAGCAATCATTGATTTAGGTTTTGTTAATGCAACTGATATTAACTCATCACTTGGTAGAACGGTATACTCTTATAGAGGTGCATTCTCTAACACACTTAATTGGTCATTGTTACCGACAGACGTAACTGCAAGTGAAAGTTCATTTACCTTCATTTCATAAAAATAAATTGAGAGATAAATTGAAATAATTTTATATTTTTGTCAAAATACAAGGATATGGAACCTTTTATACAAAAATTAATTGAACAGTGTGCTCTTGTTGCATTGATGGGATTAATAATTTACATTCAATATCGAAAAAATGAAAAACTTGACAAAGATATTTTACGTTTACAAGATTATATTATAAATCGTGAAAAAGAATTTGCCGAAGAAAGAATGATAGAGCAAAAAGAAACGATTGAAACACTTAATGAAGTTGCTACAGCATTAACTCAACATAATAAATTGACTGAATATGAGCATCATCGTAAAAAAACATAAACCAATTCGCTCGGTTAAACAAAATTTACTTAAAATATTAAGAGATGAAAGTAAAAAACTTATTCATTTAATGGAAAAAGTTAATTACGAACAAAGAGTTTAATTTTTTAATTAAAAAAAATAGTATTTTTGAATTTATTAAAGAAAAAGAAAATGGGATTATTAAACAAAAAAGAAAATGACCCTAAAAAGTCATTCAAAGAAACTAAAATTGGAATTTTCCTTAAAGAAAAAGCTCCTAATTTATTAGATAAAATAGGAGATTTCCTTCCTGATAATGGTGGATTAGGAATCATTAAAAATATTATCTCTAAAGATGATACTCTTTCTCCAAAAGATAAAGCTGAAGCTTTAGATCTTTTAAATCATGAGTTAGAAATGTATAAAATTGATGCATCCGATAGGTCAAATGCTCGTGACCGTGAACGTGAATATATAAAGGCAAATAAAATAGATTGGATGATGATAGCTACTGGCATTACAGCATTACTTGCTTTTATTTTTATTGTAATTACTGCTGTTTATAAACCTGAAGTTTTTGAAAAAAATCCTGTTCTTCATCAAATTGTAGGTATGGTTGAAGGTGTTGCTCTTACTATGTTTGGATATTATTATGGTTCTTCGAAAGGTTCGAGAGATAAAACAAAACTTTTAAACGATAAATAATGGAATCAGGATATGAAGAAATCATTGTTCCAGTATTGCCAAAGCCTGATGATAATAATTTCACTATTGATTATTTTTTAAATAAATCAAGTGTTGCTTATTATCGTGGATATTCAGAATCTAAAGATGATAAAAAAGCCATAATGATTACAGCTCTTTATTTAAAGGGTTCTGAAAAAATGATTAGAGTAAAAATGTCACCAACTGAATTTCAATATAAACTAAAAGAAAATCAAATTAATCTTTCCGGATTAGATTTAGATCAAATTGATTTAATAAAAAGATTAATTGATTCATATAGTAAAGAAAATAAAGACCGATACGAAAAAACAAAGGGCACCAATTAAGGTACCCTTTTTTATTTTTGATTTCTCAACTGATTCTTCTTGATAATCCCGAAGTTTATCCATTAATTATAATGTTCCAAATGTTAATTTACGTAATGCAAGTTCAGGATCATCATGAAGATTTTTTATTTTCATAAGTTCCTTTTCTGCTTCTTGATATCCAAGTGCAAGTGTTTGTTCAGAGATTTCAAATAATCCTACTGAGTAAGGATATGTTTTTTCAATAGCGATTATCCATGCAGATTTAATACCAAGAAGGTTTGCATAAAATCCCATTTGACGAGCATATCCATTTTTACGGAATTCCCATTCAAAATTTTCTTTGATAGCCGGGAAACGTGTTGTTTTAATATCAGCAAAGAACTCATGACCGATATGTTTCATATCAATTTTACCTTTTGTTTTTACTCCATTCCATTCAGAAGTAAATATTTTCTCATATAAGCAATCACGAATCATATCTACACATTCAGGAATACTATGCACTTTTTCAGCCATTGCAAGGGCAATAGTTAATGATTCCTGTGTAAGTAATTGTCGTGATCCAAGTTTTACTAATTCTTCAGCTTTCCATTCTTTATATGCTTTTGTTCCTCTTGGCATTGCTCCACCAATCTTATTACATATATCAGTATCATCCATTACATAAAATTGTTTCTCGAATCTTTCAGGTTCAAGAATTAAACAATGTAAGGCTGAACCAAAATCAAGTGCTGGAGATTTTCTTTGTGGAAGTAATCCTTTTTTAAAAGCAATGTATCTTTCAATTCCACCTTCTTTAACAATTTTAAGATGAGAATTGGTGATGTAATCTTTATCTGAAAAATACCAATCATCAGTTTGATTAATCATTTTTACAAAAGATTTCTTTTCATTTTTTTTTAATTCTTCAATGAATTTTAATCCTGTTTCTGAAATTTCTTTTTCAGTATTAAATTCAGGAACCTCATCGTTATCATCAAATTCTCCTAGTGCAGATATACTCATTTTCTTTTTCTTTTTGGGTTAAACATTAATGGTTTGTGATGTTCTTCTGTAGCTTTTTTTTCAATATATGCTTTAGATTCATAAATAAATTCAATATCTGTATTTTGTAAAGCACGAATAAATCTAGTTATACTAAAAGCATAATTTTCTTTTTTTGTTTCTTCGAGTATTCCGACTTTTAAAGTTTTTGGTAAAAATCCTAATCGTTCAATAACTGCTTTTTTTATTTCTTCATTTATTAATTGTGGATTTAAAATTTCTTTTTTTATTGTTTCTTTTTTTGGAGAACTATTATGGAACATTGATAGTACCATAAACTTTTTAATTCTCCATGATTCACAATTAAAAGAAAGTTTTCCTTTCTGTTCAAAATCATCACCTAAATATTGTACATTTTTGAAATCATAATGTTCTTTATTAATACCACGTTTTTCAAAATCTTTACAAATTACTTTAGTAATGGTTGTATTAAGTTGCTCCATTGTTGATACGTTTTGTAATTATTTGGATTATGTTTTCCTTTTTTTTCTTTACCTGATGGTGTTAAATAATATTCTGGTGGTGCAAATGTTACTTTAAATAAATCTTCGCATTTAATAATATTTACATAAATTTTATATCTACTATAAAGCCATTTAATTCTATCAACGACAAGCCTTGTCATATTTTTAAAATCAAATGATGGTTTTACTTCAAAAAAACAATATCCATTTTCTGTACAGGCAATTATTGGAAGCTTTTCATTTAAAGCAAAACTATCTTCAGTAGCGTATAAAACATTATGAAGTTTAGAATTAAGTTCAAAATAAAAATCAGGAGTATAAGATGTTTCTCTTAATAATGTTTTGGTTATTGTTTTGTCTTTTCCTCTGCGTGTTTTTATAATAGATGATAGTTTCTGTCCTTCAAACAAAATAAATGGCTCTGGCTCGTAGATTACTTTCCACAACCAACCATGGCGCTCCATAATCACAAGCCAGTGCCAAATATAATATTCATCATCTGATTGAAATTTATCTCTTGTCATTAAAATACTTTTTACGCTCATCTTGAAATTTTAATTCCGCAAAGCGATAACTTTCATCTTTATTATTACGATGAAAACTTGAACAATCAAGTTCAAACTTTTTAGCTTCAACAATTTCTTCAATATGCTTGTCGATTCTTTTTTTTGCTTGGCTAAAAGCCAAATCAATATCTTCATCCTTTAAAGATTTCATGGTCTTTTAATTTTTCTGGTGGATCTGGAATTTCACAGCCTTTAAGGGCCCAATATCTAATATAAGTTTCTCTAAACATTCCGAATTCAACTGTACTCATTTTTGAAATGCCAGCATCCTCAAATATGATAATGGTTTTTCCATTAAATGTTTTAGTAGTAAACTTTGTTCTCATTACATGCTGAATATGGTAAAGATGAACAGTTTCTTTTGTTTGATTTTCACCTTGAGTTTCTTTCAGCCAAGTAATAATATGAGGGATATCCCAACCGAAATACAATGCAATTTGTTTTGAAGATACTTTGTTCTTTACACTTTTTAGTACAGCATGAACAACTTCTTTTTTGTCTAACCATGGAAGTACGTAAGAAGGGTAAATGATTTTACCCTCCTTTACTTCTGCATAAAATTCAAGGTCAATATTACTCATGCATTGTCATATCTTCAAAAATAGCTTCACTTTCAATTCTTGTTTGACGTTCTTGTTTTTCTTTTTCACGCCATTCACGAAGATTTCCTTCACTATCATAATATCCAATAAGATTTCCTTTAGCAAGTTTATAAAGCATCATTCTTTCATAAGAAAATCCATCACGAATAGAAATCAAAACACTTGATTGTTGTTCTTTAAGTTTTTTAATTTTGTCTTTATAATCTTTACTTACAAGAGCAAGTTCATCTTCAAGAGATTTTATTTCAGTAGTTATTTCTACAGCTTCATTTTTAAGTTCTATAATTTCATCTTGATCATGATTTACACGAACTGAGGCTTCATTTTTATCTAAAGCATTTTCTACGATAGCCATTGCTTTTTGCTCTGGAGTAAGACCTGCATTGATGTAGAGTCTTTCCGGCATTGTTTCTTTTACTTTTTCCATTGTTTAGATTTTAGTTGCGAGAAGTGGAATCGAACCACTGCCTTAGAATTCTGGCGCACCATATCTTCTATTCTACCATTAAACTATCTCGCATGGTGGTATCGCTATTTTTAAAGTAGGTGCTCTACCACGAACTACTATTCAACTTTTTTATTCTCCTAGTCCATCTCCACCGAGGTCTTCAAGGCTTTGTTGAAATACTGTTTCTTGATCAACCATTGGAATTTCTTTTGAAATAACATGTGTTTGTGCTACTGATGTAGTTGTTCCTCCACCAAATGTACGTGTCCATTCAGAAAGTTCATGATTGAATCTTGTCAATTCTTTATCATCAATTTTACGATGCATATAAGAAACATTTCCTTCCATTTTTTCACCAATCTTTTTAGAAAAATTGTATTCAAGGATTTCACCAACATACGGTTTCTTGTTGTTTTGTTTGTCATACATTACTTTTTCTGCTTTACGGAAAAAGATTTGTACTTTTTTTCCTTTTAGTGATTCAAGAATTTGAGGTCCGGATAATTTACCATCCATATTAATACCACAATTTTCAAAAAATTCTTTCATTCTTGAAAGTTTAAATTTCATTGCTGCATCACTATCAGTTTTTGTTGTTCTGTAGAATGTTAAATTGTGTGATTCACCTCTTTCATTTATAATAAGAAAATTAAAGAATGGCTTTCCAATATATCCTTCTTTTGATTCGGATGTTTGTACTTCTTTAATAGTTACAATACATGGTCCAGGTTCAGTAATATACTTGTTTACTGTTGCAGATTGTATCTGCTTGAATTCGTCATTAAAATTGCTCATAATTTTTATTGGGCTTTTAGTTAAACATTTGTTGGTTCAGGAGTTGTTACATCAATTAATGTAGCATCGTAGTATGCGTCTGCAGAATTAATAACTTCATTTAAGTCATTTGGAATAAGTAATTCAAGCATATCCATTGGTGATTTTGCTGGATAGCCTTGTCTTTTGTTTGTAAGGAAATTGTAATCAACAGAATCAGCAGTGTCAGTTACCTTAGTGTAAAGAATAATAACAAATTCTTTTTCAACAAGCTTTTTCCACTTGTTTCCTTGAACTGCAATAGCACGTTCTTCAACTCCATTTGCTCCATCAATAGTCATATCTACTCCTGTAAATACAACATATTTATCTGAAGTTTTACTTCTGTTTAGAATTTTATCAATTTCTTCATTGTATTTTCCCCAAAGGTCAAATCCTGAGTAAATTTTACCCATTACACGAAAAATAATTTCAGTTAATCCTGTAAAGGAATCAATAATGATTGTTTTATATTGAGGATGTTTTAATACTGTTTCAAAGTCACTCCAAAATCTTTCAAGAATTTTTATATCATTAGTATCATAAAAAATAGTAGGAATACGATTTCCAATTACTGTTTCCATTTCAGTAGGATTATCTTTTTTTGGTCTTGTTCTTTTTACCTTATTTGGAAAAGGTAATTCTTTGTTTTCTGTGTTTAAAATAATTGTTGATTTAGGATCCATGTTTCTTAAACAAGTGGATTTTCCTGAACCTGATGGTCCGACAATAAAAATGTTTGGTTTTTTGCTCATTTATACTTTTTTTAATTTTTACAATAGAATATTCCTCCGCCAAATGCTAAATGTGGATTATCACGATATAGCGATTTGCTAATAGGAACTGTTTTTTGATCTACACAATCAATCATGTGAAATGAACGTGCAAATGTTATAAATGTGTCTTTTTGTGCAATAACATTATAATGGTTTTTAACTGCAATGAGATAATTATTTTTCTCAAATGGATAAAACTTATAAATTTTAGTTACACAAGGGGAATGACTTTCTTCTCTCATCTCTTTGCGAATATACAAAATAATTTTATTTATTACGGTGTTTTTTAAATTTTATTCTTAATTGTTTTTTACTAAATGATTTTCTAGATAATAAAAAAGCTTTACCTCTATTCATTACTCGTTTTTTTGCTCCAGGAGTAAGCGTTAAAGAAAATAATCCTTTTACATGAACTTCATCAGCATTAAGTAATATTTTTTGAATAGCTGTATCAAATGCTCTAATAGCAGTTTTTATTTTATTTTCAGATATTTTGTCAAATTTAGAAATTGTCAATATGTCCTTGGGTTGGGTCGGAATAATATGTTTCGCTTTGTTTTGCGGATAATATTTCCGTTTCTGTTTTAGTTGTTTCATCGTAAATAGATTGTGCTAATTGATATTTACTTTCTGTTTGTTTATCTGGACTTTCTATTTGACGTACTTTATAAGCTTCATCCGATGTTGGAAACTTCGTTAAAGAGGCTATAAAGTGTGTTTTTACAGTGCCTACACCAGTGGCTCTACCTTTACCAATGATTAATTCAATATCTTCCATGTATGGTAATTGTCTATCGATATTATAATATTCTTCACGATAAAGAAAAATTACCATATCTGCATCTTGTTCAATTGCACCTGATTCACGAAGGTCTGAAAGTGTAGGTCTTTTATTTGGTCGTTGATTAACTGATCTATTAATTTGTGAAAGAGCAATAATTACTACACCAAGTTCTTTTGCTATAAGTTTTAATGAACGTGATATGTAAGCAATTTCTTGTTCACGAAGCGCACCTTTACCAAGACTGACTGAACATAATTGTAGATAATCAACAAAGAACATTTTAATACCTTTTTGGTAATGTAACTTACGAATCTTATTAATAATTTTATTTATTTCAAGTGCATTATCATCTATATACCATGTTTTACTTGAAATTTTACTTACAAAATTATTCATTCGTTCAAAATCTTTATCGCTTGTTGTTTTTCTACGAATAGAGCTGAGGTAAACATCCGATTCAGAAGCAATTAATCTTAAAAGCAATTCTTTTTGACTCATTTCTAATGAAAAGAATGCAGTAGGTTTATTAAATTTAATTTGATTAGCAAAAAGATGAAGTGCAAAAGCTGTTTTACCCATTGATGGTGCTGCAGCAAGAATAATAAGATTACCTGGTTCAAAACCATAAATGAATTTATCAAGCTCATAGTTATATGAAAACATTACATCTTTATCATCTTGGGAAGCTATACTTTCCATTACATCTATCAATGATTGAGTAACATTAAATTCAATATCATTTGTTAAAGAATTTATGTTTGACAATTTGATATTAACTTGTTTTATTACCTCATCAGGTGAAGCATCAGTAAATAGAACTTCTTTATTAATGTATTCAGATAGTTCATATAATTGTCTTCTACGAGCATAAATACCAAGTATTTTTACATGTTCCAGTAAGTGTACGTCTGAATTGACACGGTCACAAATATCATGAAGTATATCATCGCAAGGTTGTGTTTTTCCATTGTAATTAAAAGCAACAGATTTTGTTTTATCGGCAATGATTATTAAATCAACTTTACCTTCTTTGGCAGTAGATACGATTTTCTCGTATATGTATTTTGTGTGTGCAAAGCTGAAAAGAAAAAGATTAAGTTCATTACCGTGAATGTATATATTGTTTGGAAAATTTACAAGTGTTGCAATAACAACTTCTTCAATTTCTAAACTAGCATTTCCGGAATAAATCCAATCTTTATGACTTAATGATTTTGTATCAAACATATTTTATATTATTAAAACAAAGGGCAAGAAAGCCCTTTATTTTGTTTATCGTATAAGTATTTCGGTAGTGATATTGGTTTCAAAGTTTAAAAACATTCCCTGATAAGTTATTTGACAATGCTTTCTCAATATTGTCCATAAAAAATTGGAAGCGTAAGTTACCAATAAATCATTAACGAACAAGTCTTGTTTTAATAAAGATTCTTCCATTGAACAGCTGGGTTGATTATCATTCGGATCATCAGCTTTATAACCATACATTTTGAATAAAGATTTTAAGTTGACTTTACTTTTATAAAATGTTGAAAGATTAAATTGTCCTCGGTCTTTACCGTTACCCATATCAAGCCAGTAAAAGCGTTGTTCTTGATAATTAGAATTTACTTCAAATTTAATATCATCAATTAATTTTCTTGTCGCATTGTTATCTACACAAGTGATAATAATATTTGATTCAATAGTTTCTCCATTTATAACTTTTTTAGTTAATGCATTCCAATTTGTTCCAAAAAATCGATTTATTCTTTCAATACATATAATGGCTTTTGGTTTGCCAATATCTGCATTTGAAAATAATTGTCTTCCTACATTATGTTTTTCAACAATATCATTATCTATAAGTGTAACAAATAATCCAGGATGATTAAGCATTTTTAATGCTGAATTTATCTGAGCAAGTTTACTAATCATTCTGCTACCATTACCGCCGGCACCTATTACTGTAATAGTAATAGGATGCATTGGCGATGCTAAGTATGGATGAACAATATGCGACTTAATCAATGATGTCTTCAACTCTTTTATTTTTGAAAATTTTAAGCTCTTCTTTTTTCCAGTCTTTGTCATAATGTTCATTTATTTCATTATCTGTATAATTTTTATGATGCCATTGATTAAATTGACTTTTATAAAACCAATTTTCAGTTTTAGTAATTACGTCATTTACAGTTGCATTTTTTGAAATATCATGCTGTCCTAAGCAAACTCTACCATCTTCATATACATTTCTGAAAGGAGCATGATAAAGTTTACTAATAGGTCTAATATTTGTTCTGTCCAAAGCGTAAACATAAAGTTCTCCATCATTAATTTTAAATAACATTGCTGGACAATGAAACATTAATTTTTTTCCATTAATATTTATTAATTCCATTTTTTTGGGAATAATAAAACAAACTTGTTTATTCATTGGTTCCCATTTGCAACTAATAATTCTTCGTGTAATAAATCCATCACATAAAATATCATTGTTTTTAACAATAGTATTTTTTAGTAATGAACGAAGTATTTCTTCTTGCAATGGTTTATAACCACATGGTTTTCCATTTTTGTATTCTTGTGACTCAATATAATGCAATTCTTCACTTTCAAACAAGTATGTGTAAAAGTGTATGCTCAGTACTGCATTTAGTTTTTTTGATTGTTCCGGGTTCTGATTCATAAATTTTACATCCTTTTTTAAACCAATTTGAAATATTTAATAATGTTTTTGGAAATTTTTCTTGAATATCTTTTAATTTATGATAAGGCACACAAATTTTAAAATCTGAATATCCATAATTATTTACATTTTCTGCAAATGATTGATCAGCAAATTCAAAATAGGCATCATTAACATTAAAAATAAAAGAAAAGAAATTTATTCCTGAAATACTTCTTTCATCGTCAAATCTATTTTCATTATTAAGAAATTTTGAAAATTGGTCACCATATATAATAAATTTTATATTTTCTTTTATTAATTCATCTTGAACAATAATAACTCCTTCATGTAACCAATCAAGTAATTCGCAAGTTTTTGTATCTCTTGTTTTTTTAAAATGATTAATTTTTTTAAAACTTTCTTCAATAGTTATTTGTTCTGAATTATTAATATCTTTTTTAAATTTATTAGCATTACCTTTTTTGTATGTATTATAAACTTTTTCATAAAATGGTTTATCTTCTTTATCCATATCCATCATTGATTCAACCATATAATCAAGATTACCTTCAGCTTCATCACCATCCCAATGTAAATAATTAAATTCTTGAATCCATGTATGAAATACACGAGTAATATAATTATATAAAGGATTATCAATTTTTTTAAGGTCGTAATAACCACCAATAGAAAAACCATGCCCTTCACCATCAAAAGGAGATGAAACTATAACATCAAAACAACCATTTTTAAATATCCAATTCCTTACTGGAATATATTTATCAAGTGTAGTAAGCATCCATTCAATAAAAGCTTCAGATGATGAATTTTCATACCATATTTTTTCATTATTATTTTCAATAATTTTTTTAATTTGTGGATAATAATAAAATATAAAATCATCATGAGTTAAGCCATTAAAAAAAACACCCTGTCTGGTCAGCGCAGACAGAGTGTTAATGGAATTGTTTGGTTCTAAAATACTGGATCTATCATCTCGCTCATCATCATAACAGAAGGGTTTGATTTCTTGTCTGACTGAAACTTTATCTTTCTCATTATTTCGTTTGTGAACGACTGATGAAAGTGATGAAGATCTGGAATTGACTTTTTCTTTTTCTTTTTCTTTTCGCATATTCTTTGGTAAAATTCATCAGCATTCATAATGATTATCCTTTCGTTTCTAGTTTAGCACTAAAGGTATAAATGAAAGTATCTCCTTTACATTCAGGCATAGGTACTGAACACGATGTTAGTTCAGGATATTGTGCTGAATAAAATTTGATTACTTCTTTCACACTCATTTTTGGGTCTGGATCAGGAAGAGTTTTCTTATCCAATTTAAATTCTCGTTTTGTTTCTACAATAAGTGCCATTAAGATAAAGATTTAAGGTTTTCTAATTCTTGTTTTTTCATTTTACCTACAAAGTGAGATGGATTCTTTGATAAAAGAAGATTACATACTTCAATACCATAATCGTAATTTTTCTCATTTTTAGCTGTTGTAATGATAGATAATAAATCAATAGCAGTTTTACCTTGAAGAGAACTTAAATCATTTCCTACAACTGGAGCTGGCTCTATTGTTTTTACAATACCCATTCCAGCAAAGTTTTCTTCATTTTCTGCGGGTTTCATAGGTTTTACTTCAGGAATTACTTCTTCTTGTTCATCAAACATTCCTGGTTGTTGAATTTCTTCTATTGCTGGTTCTGGAATTGGTTCAACTTTTGGTTGTACAGCACCTTTAGCTACTACTTCTTTTTGAAGTTCTTGAATTGGTTTTTCAATTACAGTTTCAACTGTTTCTTCTGCTTCAGCTGATTCAAATAAATCTTCTTGACCTTTAGACTCTTCATCAGAATCTTCTGAATCTTGTTGAGCAGAAAGAATATCACTCATAAGCTTTGCAACGTCAGGATGGCTTAAAAACTCTTTACAAGAACCTTTAAGTTGAACTTCTGCATTATCAAAATTATTATCTATAAAATATTTTTTAGCTTTTTCATAGCCTTCTTTTGCTTTACCTGTTAATGGTTTTGCTGGCTTTTCAATTTTCTTTTTTATTTCTTTAGGTTCTTCATCCATTTTGGAATCATCAATTGTTAAACCAAGAATTTTGTCTGCTTTTTCAACAGGTTTTGATAATGCTTGAATAAATCCTTCATCAAGTTCATCGGCTGAGCCGGAAATGATTACTGGACCAGCTTCACCTTCACTTCCATCTAACTGACGAAATATTACAGAACAAGTTAATCGGTCATTTTTTAATGAAATAGAAAGATTAATGTTTTTACCTTCAAGGTAATGATTGATTTGTGAAAAGAAATTTGTTTTGCTCATATTATGATTTTAAATTATATAAAAAGTAAAAGACCATAAAGCCCAAAGCTTACAGTCTTTTAAATTCATTAATTGTATTTAAAAATTGTTTTTTTATGTAATTATTATCAGGCAATTTTGATATATAATTTTCAATTGTTTCAATGAAAATAACTGTTTTTTTCATTACATGTATCATTCCAAAAAGTTCATTTTTATCAATATCTGATAATTTTGATTTTTGAATATCACAAAAAACATCATCAATTTCTATTATAGATTTAGTGTTTATAATAGATTTACAAAAATCATCTTTATTCATATTGTTCAGATTGAATAAGTCTTTGTTCAATGAATTTTAATTCATCTATTGCTCCTTGCAAATACATTTGAGAACTCATGTCTGTTTTTATTTTTTCTTCTTTCATTGCCTCTTGATAAATTTCAATTCTATGTTTTATCAACTCTTCTATTGTTTTTGCTTTCATTTCATTTTAGTTTATTAATCCGTTTTAAATTGCCCCCTGACGGTACAGTGCTAACATACGATTTAGAACTTAGTGGTAATGCGTTTCATTAACTTGTTGCCTTCGATTCCTTGTACTTCGGACTGTATGATTTTAAATTATTACCATTTATCTATATTTGTTATACAATATCTGCTTCCAACGTAAGCATTCATCCAGTCACCTTGACTTAGAATAAATTCTTTGTTATTGTTACTACACTCATTTTTAATAACTACACTATAGTTTTGTGCGTTATCTGATTGTATGATGCCACAGTTACATGGTTCATCTTTTTTGCATGAGCTAATTAAAGCTACAATTGAGATTGCTAAAATTGTTTTTTTCATTTTGTTTTGTTTTTATTTGTTTTACTCGTAAGGATTTATTGTTAATTGTTTTTTATTTTCTTTTCGTTTTCTATTCCTTGCTTCTTCAATTAAAATAGTGAAGCCAGTAAGGTAATACCAACTGAAATAAATTCCGAAGGCTATTATTAATCCAATAGGGTCATAAGTTACCATAATTTTAATTTACGCATACAGCATTTACTTTACTATTTTTTTTTCCAAGTTTTTTACATTCATCTATTGATATAAATGTATTATTTTCATATATTCCTTTAGATGGACTATAATGGACTAAATTAAATGCATTACCTTCATCATCTACACTTGTAATAACTTTCATATCCAATATTTCAGGATTTTCTTTTATAAAATTTTCTAAATTTTTGATATACTCTTTTACAGTCATGTTGTTTTATTTAAGGTGTTCCTCCTGGATAAAATTCAGGGTTAGTTAATTGTTCTTTGATTATAGTAGATTTCTTTTGACGTTTGCCATAAGATTTACCACGTAATTCAATAAACTCTTCTTGTAATTTTTGTCTTGTTCTTCGAATTGTTTCTGTTGATGAAAATTCACCATGTTTAAATGCAATTGTAAAATCAGCTAATAAATAACCTTTACCTTTAATAGTAGGTTTTTCTTCAGCCCATACTTTTACAATAAGCGTATTATCGTTATCCCTACATTCAGGGAATTTTTCCATCAACATTTTTACTGTTGAGGTAATGTTTAAATTTATTGCCATAAAAATTACTTCTCTCTATGAAGTGTTACAAATATAAAATTAAATACCATTTCTTTGACAAAAATTGTCATAAAAAGCTTCTTGCTCAGCTTGTGCCATCTTTCCTGCTTCCAGATGACTGTTTTGTTCGTCCTGTTGCCATTTAATTCCTTTAGGGCTGTCCATAGCATAGACTTGTTTTAAAAATGGATCATGTAAACAATTTTCACCTTTAGGTATTGTTTTTCCTGTTTCTGAACATTTACCTTTAAATCGTGCTACAATATAATTCATACTATTATTCTTTTAATTATTAGTTGGGGATGGTCGATTAAAATTGCTTTCACAATTTTTCTTGTTTTAAGATAAAAAATTTTACCATTGTAATTTACAATGTATTGTATAATCATAATAATTAATTTAAGTAAGGGGCAGTAAAGCCCCTATACTGATTATTTAATTTTTTCATTGATAACTTTTATCTTGTTATCGCTGTAACAAAGTAGACATGATAAACATTTACCATAGCAATTCATTATTGTAGTCGATTTTCTCGAATGAACAATGAAAATCTTATCAAAGTAATCGATAATAGCTTTGCTTGGCTCATTATTGCCAACTTTAGTTACCGAGTAAACATACTTGATATTTTTTACTTTTGGAAACTCCATTACTATATCTGCTCTTTTTGTCCACAATCCGAATGTTGTAAATGGATTATGACTAGCTATTAACATAAGATTTAGATAATGAGTTTCATTAATAATTTCTCCAAATGAATTGAATCGTGCATATCTTGCATTTAATACAGGTAATTCGGATGGCATTAATAATTTTTCAGATAATAGTTCTGAGTTTAACAGAAGCTTGTTTTCAAGGTTTGGTCGCATTTTTGAATATCGATTGCTATAGCATTTATTGCAAACAGTATCTTTTATTTTAGATAGCTTTTTACAAAAATCATTCGATAAACTAGAAACATTAATAGAAGGTATTCCCTCCATCTTACCATCACCATTAGTAATGTGTACTTGGCTTAATTCGTTAAGCATTTACTTTTAATAGATTTTTTTAATTAATGTCATAATGTTGCTCTACTTCTTAATTTTTCAGTTATACTGTTATTTCTTTTTAAGTAATCAATAAAATCAACAAATGCACAACGAATGTCAGTTCGATATTTATTTTGCCTCCATGTTTTTCGGTATTCACTTTTAAATTCAGGATGTGCTTCCCAAAACGATTTACGAACTTGCGTTATTGTTTTCATAAAAATTAGTTTTTTAAAAAATCATTAAATCCTACTTCAAATGCAATTGGATCGAATTTACGAATAGCTGTACCATATTGATTTCTCCACATGTGGTAATATCTAATAGTTCCACCAATTATCCATTCCTCTGAACCTTGTTCTGGAGATTCTGAATTTAAATGTTCTTCATATTGTTTTTTTGATTTTTTTATTTTTAAATTATTCATAAATCAATTTTTAATTAAAGTACAATTTTCTTTTATTTCATCCAAAGGAAGTCTTTCACGATTACTCATTGAATAGTAACCTTGTTGTTTGTATCTTTCCATCCACTCTTCAAGAGCTTTCCAAGCTTTTTCAGGTGTTGAATATACTTTATCTCTCTCGATAGGAAATCCATCAGGAGAAAGAATGTTAAAGGATTCCTTCATCTTGGAACGAGTAGTATTTGTTTTCATGTGTTATGATTAAGTGATCTAAAACTGACATATCGAAACATTTACATGCTTCTTGAATCTTTTTTGTTATTACTTTATCAGCTTCAGAAGCATTAAGATTTCCACTTGGATGATTATGACATAAAATAATTCCAGAAGCATTAGAAAGAATAGCAGGTTGCAAAATATGACTTACTTCAACTACTGTACCAGCAATACCTCCTTCAGATAACTTCATACACGAAATAACTTTATTAGCTCTATTTGTATAAGCTACCCAAAAGAATTCTTTATGTTCCATTGTATAATCATCATACAATGTTTTAAAAAGCATGTATGCATCTTGAGAACTTGTAATTTTGTAATTAACTTTTGATTTTTTTTTGTAATGAATTTCTACTTCATTAACTGTTAGTAATTCTTCTGTAGTAAATAGGATTTCTTGAACACTTCTCATATTAATTTGAATTTGAATTATATTGTTCTTCGGTTTCAAATCTATCATGTATATGATAAACTCTTTTGCAACGTGAATCAGAACTGTATGCTAAGTTACCTCCGGCCATTGGTCCAATAAGTCCTTTAGGTTGAATGTATGGCTTTAAAGCCCAGTATTCTTCACCACGTCTTTCTTCATAAAAAATTAAATGGTCTTCCACTTCTTCAAATGTATAATTTCCTTTTGGAGAAGGAATGTAGATTGTTTTAAGTAAATCAGTAATACCTCCGCATGAACCAAGAGGAAAACGATAAACGCTAATTGGTAAAAATTTATCTGTTGGTTTAAATTCCATAATTATAAATTAAATGTAAAGGGCCCGAAAGCCCCAAACATTAATTCTCTAACATTAATGGCATAATCAAAGCATTTTCATTTACACGAATAGCACGACTAGGAGTACTCATACTAAAAGTAATAGTTGATTCATCAATAGTTTTTAATATCGATAACATCATTTTACCATTAAATGCAATTTCAATATCTCCAACTTTTTTATTTGTTTCAATAAATATTTTTAATTCTTTACCAATATCTAAGTCCTCAGCATGTAAAGAAACAACACCTAATTCATCTTTCATTTTAAATGAAATTTTGTTTGTTGTTTTGTTTGCAAAAGGAAGTACATCATTGATACCTTGAATTAAATCGTTCTTATTTATATTTACAATAATAGGACAATTTTCCATCTTTGGAATAACAGCTTCAAAATTTGGATATATACCTTCAGTAGTTCTAATGAATATTTTTTTCCATGGATTTTCAATAGTTATCCAATTAGATTTGCATTGCTTATTCATTATGCTTAGCTTATTTTCATACCATGTTTTTACATCACCATAACATAAAAATGGAATATGTTTTCTGTCAATAATGAAACGCTCATCTTTGATATTGCTTTTTGTTTCAAACCAAGCTAACTTATGAGCATCTGTAGAAACAATTTTTTCACCAAAATAAACACCATTCATTACAGGACGTAAATCATTATTTCCAGCAAACGTCATTAGTTTTTTTGCATTAATAAGGTCTTCTGGCATGATAGCAAAATGCCACTTCTCGGAAACAAATTCAGGTAACTGAGGAAATTCATCAATTGCACATGATGTAAATATCATTTCTCTTCTATTAGTAATAAGTTTTCCTTTACAAGTTATATTATCAAATTCAACATCAAGAATTGCTTCCAACTTTCCCACAGTTTTTAAAATACTTATTGGAATTATTGCTTTTTTATCTTTTATATTAATTTGTAATTGATAATAAATTTCAAGGTCTGTTACTGTTAATAATCCATCTTCTGTAAGTAATGCATTATCTAATGCTGGTAAGCAACTTTTATTATTTCCAAAAGAACAAAGTTCTTTAAAGTTTTTATCAAAATCATTTTCAAATTTATTTTTTTTTGGTTTTAATTCTTGAATAGTAAATGTTTCATTAAATTTATTTCGCACTTCTATTAAAAGAACTTCACATGTTGTTGATCGTAGATCAACAATTCTTTTGCTGAGGTAATCATTAAACTTTTTTATTTCTTTATTCATATTTTTATTTTAGTTTTTCCATATCATTATAGTTTCTGAATCATACCATTCTGCATACCATTTATGTTTATCAAGGAAATTATAAATTTCTTTATGAACACCAATTATATATCTTTTTTCTTGTATGTCTTCTGCATAGTAATTAAATAATGGCCATCCATCTTTTGCAGAAGCATTTTCTGAAGTAGTCCAAATACCATTTTCTGCATTATTAAATTCTTCAGTTGTTTTTAAAAACATCTTTGGATATTTTTCTTTTAATAAAACCATCATTTCATCTCTTGTTGTTGTCATGACTGTTGGTTTTTAATTCGTAAATATGCTTTGTACAAATTCCAATTGAAATTTGTCCAAAATAAACTGCGTTGATAATCGTTCATTATGAATGTTTTTTTATTAATTCATAAATTGAAGAATAGCATAATTGAATCTCATGTTCTTCTGAACCACCTTCATCAATTTCATCTAAGCATAATTGGAATAATTCATTTATCCTTGATTTGTATTCAGGATTGTTTGTAATTGCTTCTTGCGCAAATTTCATTAATTGATTCATATGTTTTTAATTAGTAAAGGACCGGGTTGCCCCGATCCTTGATTTATTTACGATAAAACTACGCTGGTTACAGGATGGTAGTTTAGCCTGACATACCGTAAATATTTTAAAAAACACGTTGATATCCGGCTTTATCCTTACTACCTTCTTTCGAAGTTCGCTATTTCAAGCTTTCTGGGTAGATTTACGTAAGGTCACACATTCGGTTTTATTAGATGTTGGCTTCAACCAACGTGTTTAATATTTAAAAGTCTTCATTGTACTCGAAAGTACCAGTTTTAATGTATTCTAAAACTTCTTCCTTGTAAGCGTATTCAATTGTAGTTCCATCCTTAAAACAGATGTTATACATTTGCCTTCCTTCATGCTTTTCCTGTGGCGTTACTATATGAGTGAGTAACATCCATACAAATTTGAGCTTAATCATCTAAACCGTGATTTCTGATTACATTAATAGCAGCAGTGGTGGCATCCTGAATACCTTCATGGTATTTTAGTTCACCAAATAATCGAACCGTTTCAATTATCGCTTGATATAGTTTTTCATCACAATCCTTAAATTCTTGAAGGTCGAAATCGGGCAACAATCCATTTGTTACCCGTTCAAATTCTAATTCTGGACTTAACATACTTCAAAGTTTTTAGTTACAAAATTTACATGGTGTCCAAATAATTCATTGCCCCAGAATCTAACTCCTTTAAAGAATCCATTCTCTGAAAGACTAATCATTTCTAGTTTTCCATCGTAATTTACAATCGGTTTGAATGGAACTGGAAAGCCAGCAACAGAAACAATAACTGATTCAATTCTTCTTTTATCTGCACTTCTTTTGACTGTCATTTTCTTCATTTCAATGATTTTTTCTAGGTTTTTGAATACTTGAATTTTCATTTTCGTGCGTTCATCTAATTCTTTCTTTGGACGTGATTCTAATACCTCTTTCAATCCTTGAAGTGTTGATGGCTGTAGGGTTTTAGCCATAAAATTACCGCTTTGACGAGCAAATAACTGTTCCTTTAAATTTGTATTCATTTCCTTATAGTTTTGGTTGGTTTTTGAGTTAATTCTTTTTGGGTAAACAGACATAATAAATCTAATAGATCTAAATTCCTTGAATGTGCAAACTGTTTCTGATCTCTTGCCAATTTGTTTTATCAAAGCTTTTTTTTATACTACTCTGATTTATATCATGTTGTATTTTTTTATAGCTTTTTAAATCATCCTTGGAAATCAGTTGTTTATAGCTAAACAAAAAGAATAAGTGTTTAGGTCCAGTTTCATCTAAGTAATTTCTTTGATAAATTAAACTAGCTAATTGATAATCAATATTGAAATGCATAGCATGTAATACAAGATACTTTGTTATCTTATTAGCTTTTCTTCTTGCAATTTCAGCAATCCAGAATTTAATCAATACAATCAACATAATGCTTACTATCAAGTATCTTGTCCATCCTTCATGATTAACTCTTTTTTCAGATCCTGCAGTAAATACAATTTGTTCATCAGTCTTAATTTTTTTTAATAGTTCATTATTAATGACTTTTCCTCGAAGACCTCTATCTGAATATTGACTATAATGAGATGTAGGACCAGGATCGGTCATTATCATAGTAGCTTTTGAGTTTTTACTCATTCCAATGAATACTCCAATGAGTATTACAATAATACAATTCATTCTTTTCATATATTTGATTTTTTGTTGGTTACATATTATATAAATACATTGTCTGGCGCCACTCCCCCTGATAGAACCCGACTGAAAAACGTGGGCTGATAAGCGTTTTGCAAAGCATTTCAAGAGAGCTTTTGTGTTTTTAAGCATAATGGTTAAGCGTTATCGGTAAGCAATATGGGTAAGCATTATGGGTAAGCGAGAAGCAAGGATTTATAAAAAAAATGTATTACGAAGTAATACAAAGTACAATATAAAGGAGAGGGCATTTCTGCCCTCTTTTAACCTTATTTTGCTGATTTACGTGGTAAATAGAATGTCTTCCAATAACCTTGTGAATCTTTTTCTTTCAATTCCAAATAGAAACTTTTATCAATACATTGTTTCAATGCATTTGCATAAGCCTCGTTGTAAGCTGGAATTGCTGACTCGTCAACAACTACCAATACTCGGAATTTAGTACCCGCATCGTCTGTAACCGTAATGAATTCATCCGAACCAAGTTCTTCTTTGGTACGCTTTAATTCAGCCGATAACTCTTCGCCTTTTAATTCAGCGTTGATGGTAATCGGTTCTTTATTAGCGTCAAGAACAAAAGCGAATGGAGTTTGAACAGTTGGTGCTGGAATTTTGTTGAATTCCAATAACAAGTTCATCTTTTTTCTGTAACCTTCTAAGTATTTCACCTGAGAAGTTCTCATGAATTCTTTCTTTTGAAGTTTCAAACCAAGTTCTTCTTCAACAACCATTACAATCATTCCATTTCCTTTTTGTGAAACTTCTGATTCAACGGAAACGATTTTTACGTTACCTGATTGATTCAATTGAACGGTTGATTTAGCCTCACCTGATTGACGTTTCGCCAATAATGCTTTTAAATTACTCATTTGTTTTAGTTTTTAATTGTTACGACATTGTAACAAAACAAAGGACAACAAAGCCCTAAAACTCTGTTGTCCAGTTGTGAGCATAATGAATCATGTATGCTACTCTCCCAATGCTATCTTTGTAAACCTAAAAAACAAAGC